>ENA-OVGE01000020-OVGE01000020.1-human-gut-metagenome-genome-assembly--contig:-NODE-20-length-161129-cov-40.077784_pt1 | contig 161129 bp, 113 predicted proteins | sample MGYA00237769_ERZ505417 | MGnify/ENA primary metagenome ERZ505417 (study PRJEB26158, sample SAMN06016403) | human gut metagenome | biome: human gut; feature: ankylosing spondylitis patient; material... | reverse complement strand
TACAGATTTTCCTGCATAAAGACGAAGGGCATTGGCTGAACGGTCAGCCGGAAGCAGAAGACAAGGAGAGCTTCCAAGTCGGTAACAGATGGTTCAAACCAAATTATCATGCTCATGTCGTATTCGACTGGATGAACCATGAAACTGGAAAGAGCCGAAAGCTCAATGACGAGGATATGGCAACCATGCAGACCCTTGCTTCCGATATTCTCCTGATGGAACGTGGACAGGCAAAAGCTGTCACAGGTAAAGAGCATCTGGAACGAAATGATTTCATCATTGAGAAGCAGAAAGCCGAACTGCAACGTATAGAGGAAACCAAGCGACACAAGGAACAACAAGTAAGCCTTGCCGAACAGGAACTCAAACAGGTAAAAGCAGAGATACGCACGGACAAACTAAAGAAAACAGCCACCAATGCTGCTACCGCCATAGCAAGCGGTGTAGGTTCTCTTTTCGGAAGCGGTAAGCTGAAAGAACTGGAACATCACATCGAGCAGCTACATCAGGAAATTACCAAACGGGACAAAGCTACTGATGAATTAAAAATTCAGATACAACAAATACAGGAACAGCATAGCAGACAAATTCGTAATCTTCAAAGAATACATAATCAAGAACTTGAAGCCAAAGACAAGGAAATATCACGATTGAGCACCTTGCTTGAAAAAGCCCACAAATGGTTTCCCATGTTCAAAGAGATGTTGAGAATGGAAAAATTATGCGCTGTTATCGGGTTTACCAAAGACATGATAGAAAACCTCTTGACAAAGAAAGAATCCATACAATGTAGTGGCAAAATTTATTCCGAAGAACACAGGTGGAAATTTGACATCAAGAATGATATTTTTAGGGTTGAGAAACATCCGATGGATAGTGGTAAGCTTATGCTGACCATAAACCGACAACCCATAGTACAATGGTTTAAGGAACAATGGGAAAAGTTACAGCAGAATCTACGTAACTCGGTGCAGAGAGAGCAAAAATCCAGAGGATTTAGAATATAGAATAGCCTATTATTAATAAAATCAAGTATCTATGCATCCAAACAGATTGTTTTTATTACAGAATCAAAATCCTAAGAATTTATAAAAAATGAAGCCTAAAGAAGTTTTGGAAAAATGGATAGATTGCTTTAACAAAGCAGATGCTTATCATATAGCAGAGCTGTATGCTACTAATGCAGTAAATCATCAAGTCGCAAACGAACCAATAATAGGTAAAGAATCAATCTACAAAATGTTTGTGAATGAATTTGCCACTGCTAAAATGGTTTGTATGGTGGAAAATATTTTTGAAGATGGCGAATGGGCTATCATGGAATGGAAAGACTCTCTTGGACTTCGTGGATGCGGATTTTTTCATGTAAAAGATAACAAAATCGTCTTTCAAAGAGGGTATTGGGATAAACTTTCATTCTTGAAGCAACACAATCTTCCAATTGAATAAGTACTATCAGAATACGGACTGGGAAATTGAAATACCCAGTCCGAGTTATATAATGAATTTTACTTGTTAAACTATTTAAAGTCAGTTGGATAACAAACCATACCTTTCACATTCTCAGTAGCTCCAGGTATTAATTCAGCCACCATGCAATATTCATGAGAGACTTCGAAAGGAAATTCAATTCCTAAATCGATAGCCTTGCGATAGCCAAATCGAGGATAATACTCTTTATGCCCCAATACGACTGCTGTGCCGTAACCCAAAAGTGCTGCCCTCTGATGGGCTTACTGAATCAACATCCCCCCCCCAATTCCCTTACGCTGGAATTCCGGCAAGACTGCCAATGGAGCTACACTCAGGGATGTGACAGACTGGGTGTCACTGTCTATCTTTACTTCTGTAAGTAAGATATACCAGACAATTTGTTTTTCTGTCATTTTCTTGTTCTTATCTAATTGTTAGGCTCATTGTTGTTATACATTGTTTAATTATAGATAAATCGTGAATATCCTTCTCTCTTAAATCGTAGCCCGAATGGAATACTTGTTGCCCTTTTGCAGAAATGCAAGGGATGCTTCTGCCTTCAAAGACTGCTGTTCCAAAATAGTCCGGTTGAAATTCATACCAGCCTCCATCCAAGTCGGCTTGTTTGGAAGTGCCGTCCGCATTCAAGACAAAAGGATGGATATCAATATAGCCTAATTCTTTGCTATACAGTTCCACACGGGTGGGCAACCAATTTGTTTCAATTTGATATCCTCTCTCCTGCAAAAGATCAAGGAGTTGGTCTGTATAATTGGCATCAAAATCAATGTCAATATCTCTATGCAAGCGGGTTTGCTGTCCGTACAAGACATCCACTCCCCAGCCTCCATCCAACCAAAACTGCATGTCCAGGCTTTCCAACAAGTCCAAAACTTGAAATAACTCTGTAATCGTAGTGTGTTCTTTCTTTGTCATATAATAATTCTTTAATAAATAATACTATGCGTAATTATCCAACTGCTTGATTGAAGAAATAAAATTTGCACCCACTCCAATCAGAAAGATAACCCATCCGCTGATCATAAAGACGGATGTGATACCCCATGCTTCCACCCAATATCCTGAAGCTACGATACCCAGCATTGATGGAAAGGTACTCAAACTAAAGATGAGAGAAAAAGTCCGTCCAAGCATGTCCGAAGCCAAGTTCTGCTGAATAATAGCGATGAAAAGCGCATGGTAAATGGAATAGGCTATGCCTCCTGTAAATGTTAGGCAAACAAAACCTATAAATGCGCTTGATGGTAAATAACTGGCGCTAATCAGATACAATCCCAATATCACATAAGCCGTATGCATCACTAATGTTTGCTTGCTTTTCAAAGCCTTACAGGCAAGTACTAAACCGCCCAACAATGCCCCTGAGCCCCAACCCATTTCCACAACTCCCATTTGCAAAATGTTTCCGTTGAAATGCAGAAGCGTCATAAAAGGAAATAACGTAAAAACAGGCATAAGGACAAAAGTCACCAGCGTAAAGCATACGAATAAAGGCAAAATGCCCATTGTACGCCGCAAGGTATGCCAACATTCCGTCAGTTCTTTTTTGAAATCTGGAAGAACTTTCGTTTTTTGAAGAGAAGGAATCTGGACACAAAGTAAGGTCAGACAAGCAGCAACAGCTCCGATCACATCTATGAGCAGAATATACTGTATGGGAAGCCAAACAACGAGGCTTGCCCCTACAACGGGAGCTATCACCTCACTGAAGGATTGAATGGAATGGTACAAACCTGATACCCTGACAAGATGGTGCTTGGGAACCAGTAGAGGGATGCTTGCCTGTAAAGCAGGTGCATGAAACGTACTGCCTATTGAACGACAAGCAGTCAATAGATAAAAAAAAGAAAGGTCTTTATAACCCTTGGTTATCACAATAAAAAGACATAGGGTACAGAACGCGATGAACAAGTCCGAATAAAACATCGTTTTCTTTCGATTCCATCTGTCAACATAGACCCCGGCAAACAAGCCTAATACAAATTGTGGTAAAAATCCAGCTAAAATAGCCAGAGATAAAGCTGTCGGGGATTTAAATTCGTTGCTAATCCAAAAAATAATGGAGAAGCCAACAATCGTACTTGTTAAAATAGATATGAGTTGGCCTATTCCTATCACGGCCAAAGTTGATTTCCAATGATTCATTGTGCTAATATTTCATGCGTTTATAGATAAGTACTTTCGTACATTAAGCAAAACGAAATTCTATCCACACAAAAAACTTGTATTATAATCCACTCCTGACGTTGGAATACAATAACAAATACTTTCAGGACGATGTAAAGTCCTGAAAAATCAAACTGAATGGATAGATAAATATTAGTCTTTTCTCATCGGATTCTTTTAATATCGCTACTCTTTTATTATGTAGTGGTTGTATTATCTTAAATAAAACAAAAACACCGACTTTACATTCTTGGGTGTAAAACTGGGTGTTTGTTTTGCAATCTGCTGATTTTCAGCGTTTGTTGCGGAGAGAGAGGGATTCGAACCCCCGGTACCTCTCGGTACGGTAGTTTTCAAGACTACTGTAATCGACCACTCTACCATCTCTCCAATTGTCACCTTTAACACTTTCCTCTGAAAGCGAGTGCAAAGGTACGGCATTTTTTTGAAACGGCCAAATTTTTCGTTGTGTTTTTTAATTTGCCCAAACAAAAAGACAAATATCGCCGCTTCTTCAATCACGATTGCGAGACTGCAGAGGTTGGGCAGTGCCCAGCCATTCTGCAAGATTAACAAATCAAGCCCTCAAACCCATGTTTTTGGCAAACGGCAAACGCAGCATTCATCGTCATAAATTATATTAAAACCACTTGTTTTATATTGCTTTTTAGTAACTTTATCACAATTTTCAAGACTATTCATTACCATTTTAATATTTTTATATGAAAAAGATTTTATCATTACTAAGCCTTTTGCTTCCCGCAGTCGGCACCATGGCGCAAGACAGTTGGGTCAAGATTGGCACAAACATGCAGTACGGAGAGTCGTTCACTTTCAGTGCCGAGCCATGCGTAGGAGACACGTTGCTGGTAGACTTCGGCGATGGCAACCAAGTGAAAAAGGGCAGTAAAACCTATTGGGGCGCCAACGCAAACATCCAGGGCAAGCTCCTCGGCGACACAGTGCGCATCTACGGGGCGCTAAAAAGCCTTGAGGTAAACGAAGACGCAGCCAATTCGATGGCTTTCTACGGCCAGAAAACACTGAAAAGACTGAACGCCTCAAAAAACGAACTCACCTATGAGGGCACCGACCTCTGAGGCCTTGACAGCCTGACGCACCTCGACCTGAGCGACAACCAGATAAGCATGCTCAACCTGATGGCCTTCGAACAGCTTGAGAGCTTTTCCATAAACAACAACCCCACCCTGTCTACGGTGGTCTTTGCCGACAATAATGTGCTCAGCTCAATACACATGGACAACTGCGACATTGTGCATTTCTACGAGAAGAGCATGCCAAAGCTAAACTACCTGAGCATACAGAACGGCGACATGATGGACATAACCATAGGCGACTACTACCCGAAGCTCAACAACCTTGACCTCAGCGGGAACACCGGCATAGCCGAAATAGATGTATCGGGATGCCCCGAACTCGAAGAGTTGCACATGTCTTACACTATGGTGGAAAGCCTGAACCTCGTCAAAAACCCACGGCTGCGCTCTCTGTCGGTTGACCACACACGGCTCACTAAGCTGTCGCTTGAGAACAACACCGCCCTGCAAAACGTCAATGTGAGCAACACGGCAATAAAGAAACTCGACGTTAGCAAAATAAAAATGCTGAGAAACATCACCATAGACAGCACTGACATAGCCCGCCTTGACCTGACAGGCAAGATTTACCTTGACAACGTGAGCGCCAAGAACACCCAAATAGAGTTCCTCGACATGCACGACGAGATAGGCTACAACGGCCTGAAAAGACTCGACCTGCACAACAACGCAAGGATGACCGCACAGACTCTGAACTTCACCTTTGCCGCAATGCCGTCGCATGTGGGCGGTTCTCGCTGGACAAACGTGTTCATAGAGGGCATACCCGGAGCCGAAACATCAAACACGGCATTAATAACAGAAGACACAGACAACAATTACATGGTCGACGTAACGGGCGACAACACAGCCTCTATGGCGCCGGTAGCACTCACTATTGCCACGGCCGACAATGGCAGCGTGGCCCTTACGCAAATGGGCGAAGACTTCCAGACATGGAATACTGTCACAACGACGGCCAAACCCGGCTACCCCATCTCTGTAGCAGCAACCCCGGCTGCCGGCTACAAGCTCGGCGGAATTGAGGTGAACGGCACACTTGTAGAAGACACCATCTTCGTTGTGTCAGCCGCATCAACCGTCAGGCCGGTGTTTGTTAGGGCATCCGCCCCCACCATCACACTCGAAGTTCTATGGGGCGAGCCTCAGCAGTATTTCCTGGCGGCCGACGAAGACGACACGCAAATTACCATAGACTGGGGCGACGGGCAACCCGTTGCATATACAATAGGCAAGAGTGCGACGTCGATAGCCAACGAAGACGGCACTTCGGGGGAAACAGTGACCATCAGCGGCAACGTGACTTATGCCGACTTCTCAAGCTATCCGTTTGTTGGAAACGAAAACGGAATCACAGGAATAGACGTCAGCAACAATGGCTCCCTGCGCACTCTAAAGACCTACATGAACGAGATTGGCACGCTTGACGTGAGCAACCAGCCCGACTTGGAGTTCCTCGACTGCTCCTATTGCGACCTCGAAGAGCTCAACGTGGCCGATTGCCCAAAGCTGACTACCCTCAACGCCTACGGCAACTATATCTCGTCCATCGACCTCTCAAACCAGAAAGACCTTGTAAACATAGACCTCAAGGGCAACATGATTTCGGAAATGCACCTCGGCGCATGCGACAAAGTGGAGAAACTGAGCCTGCAAGGCAACAGCTTCACGGCAATAGACGTGACGGGCATGCCGCTGCTGAAAGAGCTAAACGTGGCCCTCAACCAGCTTACCGAGCTCAACACCAGCAACAACAGCCAGCTTGAAGTACTGTCGGCAAACGGCAACCAGCTCACCAAACTCGACCTTAGCAACAACCCCAAGCTGCGTTCGCTGCTATTGAACGGCAACAAACTGGCAGGCCTCGACCTGAGAAACCAGAAAGAACTGTCGCTTATCTATGTCAGCGACAACGGTTGGGACGCATGCACCCTCAACGATTTCTACTATTCTCTCAACGAATGGAAAGAGGTGCAGAGCAGCTATGGCACTGGCAACACGCTATGGGTGGCCGACAACAATGCAACCAACAACAACGACGCCGAGCATTCTGAAACGACCATTGCCACGGCAAAGGGATGGCGAGTGAACAGCGACGGCGACGGAAGCGGCTGCAACCAGGCTTACGTAACCATACTCGACACCGAAAACGGAACCGTAAGGCTGTTCACGAACGACAACAACGAGGTGAGAAGCGGCGACAAGGTAGAGAAGAACAGCGTGCTTACGCTCCAGGCAACTCCCGACGAAGGATATGAGCTGTCGACTGCAAAGGCCAACGGCAGAAGCATTGCCGACAACAAGTTCACTGTAATCAGGGCCACCGACGTGATGGTAAAATTCACCGTTGCCACCTCTGTCAGCGGAGTGGCCGGCGGCAATGTCACGGTAGAGAGTGGCAACCATGAACTGATATTCACCGCCGCCACCGAGACCGAGGCAGCCATCTACACCCTCGACGGCTCACAAGTGTTCTGCGGCAAGGTAGCCGGCAAGTATGCGGTCAGCCTGCCTGCAGGCATCTACGCCGTGAGGATAGGCTCTACGACCAAGAAGATAATGGTCAAGTAACAGCTTGACTGCACCGGCTCATGCAATCCCTGCGGATGTAAATCGTTAATCCGCAGGGATTGTCCTTAACCATAAAACGATCATCAAAGCCGTGTCCAACCTTAATGTCACTGGCTCACAGCCCTACGGTAACGATGCAATGCCGAAAGCAACAACCGTTTTATCGGCAAATATATAGCCCACTGCCACATGCGTCTCCCCCGTGCGGAGCAGGCTTGAACAGCAGTCTAAACACAAAAAACCGACAAGTTTGTTTTGCAGTGTCTGCCGTTTGCACTACCTTTGCACCATGATTTACCCCAAGAACTTTGAAACGAAGATAGGCTTCGACGAAATAAGGACGCTGCTAAAACAGCGTTGCCTCTGCCAGCTCGGACGCGAAATGGTAGACAACATGCAAGCCACCGACGACGCTGCCACCATAAACGAGTGGCTGCTGCAGGTGAAAGAGTTCAGGCGAATACAGGCCGGAGCCGAACAAATGCCACTGCAATATTTCTTTGACGTAAGGGAATGCGTGGCCCGCTTGCGGCTCGAAGGCACACACATTGAAGAAGACGAACTGTTCGACCTGCGCCGGTCGTTAGAGACCATCTGCGCCATTGTGAGTTTCCTCAACCGCCCCGATGGAACCGACGGCGACGGAGAGCCTGCATACGCCTACCCCGCCCTGCACCGGCTGGCCGACGGTGTGGCCACGTTTCCGCAACTAGTGCAGCGCATCGACCAGATTCTCGACAAGTTCGGGAAGATAAAAGACAGCGCATCGCCGGCGCTTCTCGAGATACGCCGCGAACTGGTCAGGACCGAAGGCAGCATTTCGCGCACACTCAACAGCATCCTGCGGGCAGCCCAGAGCGAGGGCCTCGTCGACCGCGACGCCAGCGCCACCATGCGCGACGGACGCCTGGTCATACCTGTTGCGCCCGGCCTGAAACGCAAGATACGCGGTATTGTGCACGACGAGTCGGCCACCGGAAAGACAGTCTACATCGAACCGGCCGAAGTGGTGGAGGCCAACAACCGGGTGAGGGAGCTCGAAGCCGAAGAGAGACGCGAGATAATACGCATCCTTACCGACTTCGCCAAGCTTGTCAGGCCCCATGTACCCGAGCTCATCGACTCCTACATGTTTCTTGCGGCCATCGACCTCATCAACGCCAAGGCCGCACTGGCCGACATGACCAATGCCATCGAGCCTGAAGCCGGCAGCCAACCTCACATCGACTGGATAAGGGCCATACACCCGTTGCTGGCGCTGTCGCTGGCCAAACAGGGCAAACAGGTGGTTCCGCTCGACATCATGCTCACCCACGACAAGCGCATACTGCTCATATCGGGCCCCAATGCAGGCGGAAAGTCGGTGTGCCTTAAGACTGTAGGCCTGTTGCAGTACATGCTGCAATGCGGCCTGCCAATACCTGTCGACGGCCGTTCCAAGGTCGGGCTGTTCCAAAACATCATGATAGACATTGGCGACGAACAGAGCATAGAGAACGACCTCAGCACCTATTCGAGCCACCTCACCAACATGAAGCACATGATGCGCCAGGCCAACGGGCGCACGCTGCTGCTTATCGACGAGTTCGGCAGCGGCACGGAGCCACAAATCGGCGGGGCGATAGCCGAAGCCGTGCTCAAGCAATTCTGCGCAAAAGGAGCCTACGGGGTGATAACCACCCACTACCAGAACCTGAAGCACTTTGCCGACTCTCACGAAGGGGTGGCCAACGGGGCCATGCTCTACGACCGCCACGAGATGCGCGCCCTGTTCCAACTGGCCATAGGGCAACCCGGAAGCTCGTTTGCCATAGAGATAGCTCGCAAGACGGGCATACCCGAAGAGGTGATACGCGACGCCTCCGAGATAGTGGGCTCCGACTACATCCAGAGCGACAAGTACCTGCAAGACATCGTTCGCGACAAACGTTACTGGGAAGGCAAGCGCCAGACCATACACCAGCACGAGAAGACACTTGAGCAACGCATTGCCCGTTACGAAGCCGACATAAAGGAACTTGAGCAAAGCCGCAAGGACATACTGCGCCGGGCAAAGGAGCAGGCCGAGGAGTTGCTGCGCGAAAGCAACAAGAAGATTGAGAACACCATACGCGAAATACGCGAGAGCCAGGCCGAGAAGGAGGAGACGAAACGCATACGCGAAGAGCTGAATGCGTTTAAACAGGAAGTGAACGACATAGACACCAAGGCCAACGACGAGCTGATAGCCAAGAAGATACGCCAGATACAGGAGCGGAAGGAGCGAAAGGAAAAGCGCAAACGCGACAAAGCGGCCGGCGAGGAGCAGCGCAAGAAAGACGCCGAGGCTGCCAAGGCTGCCGCGGCCAAGGCTGCCTCGGATGCGGCAACCGTATCGAAAGGCGACACGGTAAGGATAAAAGGGCTCACGTCTGTGGGCAAGGTCGAGGCAGTTGACGGCAAGATGGCCACTGTGATATTCGGCGACATGCGCACCAAGATGCGTGCCGACAGGCTTGAGCACGCCGATGCGCCAAAGCAAGACAGCGCCCAGTCCACCCCGGCGGCCAACGCCAGCCGCAGCACGCGCGAAGCCATCGACCAGCGTAAGCTCAACTTCAGGCAAGACCTTGACGTGAGAGGGATGCGCGGCGACGAGGCCCTCAACGCCGTGACCTACTTCATCGACGACGCGATACTTGTGGGCATGAGCCGCGTAAGGATTCTCCACGGCACCGGGTCGGGCATATTGAGGCAACTCATACGCCAGTATCTGGCCACCGTGCCCAACGTCACCGCCTTCAGGGATGAGCACGTACAGTTTGGCGGAGCCGGCATAACAGTGGTCGACATAGGTTGAACGGTCTACGGAAATGCAACAAAGCCGCCGCCTGGGGCACACCCCTCACGCAATGCAAGAGCGCATACCGTGGGTGAGTGAACCTCGGGCGGCGGCTTTGTTGTCCTAAAAATGCCGGTCGGGGCGGGCGCGTCTAAGCCAAGGCGAAAACCGGGCTGCCAGGCGTGCTTTCCGACTCAAGCCAACCGAACCCCTCGAAATCAAATCCACGAAGCCCTTCGGCGCCGTCCAGACGGTTGCATAAGGCATAGCGGGTCATGGCTCCGCGGCACATCTTGGCATACACCACCACCGTCTTGAGCCGCCCCTCGCGCTGCACAAAAAACTCCGGGCGCACCACAGTGAGCTCGCGCGCCACCCTGCGCCAGTCGAAAAGGCGGCGCATCTCGCTGCTCGCCAAGTCGACCAACACACCGTCGTCGGCCTTTACCGAGTCGATGAGCACATCGGTGAGCAGCGGTTTCCAATAGTCAAACATGCTCACCCCGTTGGCCGGCAGCACCACCCCGCCCTCCAGCCTGTATGGCTTTATCACGTCCATGGGCCTCAGAAGCCCGTAGAGAAACGACGTTATCCACAGATGTCGCTGCGCAAAGTCGCAGTCGGCCGGGCTGAAGCTGCCGGCATCGAGATACTTGAAGACAATGCCCGAGTATGCCATCACAGCCTGCAGACCGCCGTCGCCATCGGCAAACCTAACGTAGCGCAGTCGGTTTTCGCGCGCTATCTGCGCGTTGCATCCCAACACCCCACACAGTTCTTCCTCCGTATACCCCATCAGCTGCATCACGTTGGCGGCGGCCCTGTCGGCAAACAGCGGCTCGGAGCGCAACGGGAGCTCCGTCGGGCATGTGCTGCGCATATCCTTGGCGCATCCTATCATTATCTGCATGTCAGTAGCGTCAAAGTTTCTTATACACCAGGTCGAGCTTCGTGTACTTGCGCTCCTGGGGGTTGTTCCAGTGCTCCATCAGCCCCAGTGGGCCATCGAGCGGCTTGCCGTCTTGCTCCGGGTCATACTTGGTGCCGCTCACCGGTGCCGGTATGGTGGCCGCCTCGCGCAGGTATTCGTCGCAGTAGTTGAAGCTGCCGAACTCCGGCCACTCGCCGATTAGCATGTCCATGCCCACGGCGTCACACGCCAGCGGGTCTTGCGAGGCTATGATAGAGCAGCACCAGTCGCCGTTGAACGGTGGCTTCTGCCACTTCGGGTTGGGCTTCCCGTTCACGTCGCGCGAGCCGTAAGTGCCGTCTATGATGTAGAGCAGGCACTTCTGGCCCAGGTCCTTGTGCCCTATGAAGTCTACAAACGTCTTGTAGCCCGGCTTGCCATGCTTCTTGTCGGCACTGAAATTGTTGTGAGCGTTCTTCCGCCACTGCAGGTTTATGTCGGTGGCCCCATACCAGTTCTTGGCCGTCAGCGTCACGCCCGGGCCCTTGTGGGTCTTCAGCAGCGCGCTGTTGATGAGGTAGTCGGCGTCAACGATGCACTTGGCCAATCCCCGGGCCAGCCGCCCGTTGTCTGCCGAATACCTTATCCTGTCGCTGTAATACTCGCACTTCACGCGGCCGTCGCCCCCGATGTTGTCGACGAAAGCCACGCCGGGAAACTCCCTGTGGCACTTGTCGTAAATGCTGTCGGTGATGGCCCGGCTCGGCTCGCACACCGTTATGTCCGACGGCCTGACGCCGGCGTCGCCCACAAGGCTGCGCAACAGGGCGAGCGTGACAAAGGGCGACGAGTTGAGCTCGATGGTGTCACGGTGGCCGGTGGCGTTGTTCATGTTAAGCTTTATGGCTATCTTCTCGCCCTCGCGGTAGCCGTGAGCCCCGCGCCCTCGGGTTTTGTTGAAGTTTGAAAACAGGGCCTGCCACGCTTTCTTGGCAGACTTCTCGCCTGTGAGCTGCACCAGGGCCTCGCGCACCATGGCGTCGGCCTTGGCCTGGTCGTTCCACCGGTCTTCCACCCACAGCCCTGTCTCGCCGTCCCACGAGGCCACTCCGGGGCTGTGAATCCATGCCACGCGCCCCGGATGGATGCCAACGCCACGGCCAAGCGGCTCGTTGGGGCCTACGAAAAGCCGTGGCTGCGACGCTACCTGTGGGCACGCCACTGCCGTGAAAAGCAGAAAAGCTGCAATACGAAAATAATTTCCCAATATCATTTTATTATAAATAATGTATAAAACATGCACATAAACACTTTGCCGTCACTGCTGCCCCAATGCCATCAAACAATGGTAGCCGGCAACAGCCGCCCCCGGCGCAACAGCACCACCGGCAAGGGCCATCTGCAAAGGTACGAAATATCCGGATAACAACGGCAACCTCCATGCACAAAAAGTGTGAAAGGCTTTCGCCGCCATAGCCATCCGCGGCAACGGCCTGGCTGCCGACACATTGCGTCGGCGGTAGTTTTGCGACTCAAAAACAGGCACAAAAAAACCACCCGCAACTGTGGCAGGCTGCCACAAAGCTGCGGGTGGGATAAAAAACGGTTGAGCCTCTTGTCGGATTCGAACCAACGACCCCGAGATTACAAATCACGTGCTCTGGCCAACTGAGCTAAAGAGGCGGGTGGGCAAGCTACTTGCATCGCGCCGCTACAACCAACTACCTTTGCTACGTTCCCGTCCTGGAGGATTCGAAGGGAGCTGGCCGTGCAAGACTTGCCCATTTAAAAGTGGGTACAAAGGTACGCATTTTTTGGCATTATACAAACTTTTATCACAAAAAAAATCAAAAAAGGCCTCACCACACCGTCTTATCTGTGATAAAATGAGTACTTTTGCACCCGATAAAGATTAAGGACCAAGAATATGACTCCCGAAGAATACACACAGCTGAAGGCATTCGCCCGCGTCGACGGGGCCTACCTCGGCGTGGCATGGATAATCAGTTTCGCATTTTACATCTGCGGGCTCTCGTCGCCATTGCTCGGGCTCCTCGGCACGCTCATTGCCGTGCTGTCGCCCGTGTTCGCGGCCATACGCCTCGGAAAATTCCGCGACAACGCCCGCGACGGCATCATATCGTTCCGCAGGGCCATGGCTTACTACATACTGATGTTCCTCTATGCCTCGCTGCTGCTTGCCCTGGCGCAGTTTGTCTACTTCGCCTACATCGACGGCGGCTACCTCGTAAGCACATACTCGGCCGTCATGGCCACGCCCGAAGCCGAGGCAATGCTCAAGGCTTACGGCATAAGCACGCAGCAAATGCAGGAAAGCATCAGCGCGCTCGCACAAACAGAACCCATCTACATAGTGCTCAACATACTCAGCATGAACGTGACAGTGGGCATCATTCTGAGCCTGCCGGCCGCAGCCATCATGAAAAGGGCCGCGCGCCCGGGCAGCCACGGGCAACAAACAAACAGCTAACAACGAAACAACATGGACATATCTGTCGTAGTACCATTATTCAACGAGGAAGAATCGCTTCCTGAACTCTTCGCCTGGATTGAGAGGGTGATGAAGGCAAACAACTTCACCTACGAGGTGATATTTGTCAACGACGGCTCCACCGACCATTCATGGGAGGTGATAGAACGGCTCAGCCGCCAGTCGGAATGCGTCAAGGGAATCAAATTCAGGCGCAACTACGGCAAGAGCCCGGCACTGCACTGCGGGTTCGCACAGGCCCAGGGAGACGTGGTCATCACCATGGACGCCGACATGCAAGACTCGCCCGACGAGATACCCGGGCTGTACAAGATGATCAAGACCGACGGCTACGACCTCGTGTCGGGGTACAAGAAGAAACGCTACGACCCGCTGTCGAAGACCATCCCCACAAAGCTGTTCAACGCAACGGCGCGCAAGATAAGCGGCATAAAGAACCTTCACGACTTCAACTGCGGGCTCAAGGCTTACAGGAAAGACGTGGTCAAGAACATCGAGGTGTACGGCGAGATGCACCGTTACATACCCTATCTGGCCAAGAACGCCGGGTTCAACAAGATTGGAGAGAAGGTGGTGAAGCACAGGGCCCGCAAGTACGGCAAGACAAAGTTCGGCCTCAACCGCTTCTTCAACGGCTATCTCGACCTCATCACGCTGTGGTTCCTGAGCAGCTTCGGCCGCAAGCCCATGCACGTGTTCGGGTTTCTCGGCTCGATAATGTTCATGATAGGCTTTGTCTCGGCCGCAATACTCGGCATCGACAAGCTCTGCGCCCTGGCCAACGGCGTGCAGCAGCGCCTGGTGACCGACTCGCCGTATTTCTACATCTCACTGACGATGATGATGATTGGCACCCAACTGTTTCTTGCGGGATTTCTCGGCGACCTCATCAGCCGCAACTCAACCAACCGAAACGAATACCAGATTGAAGAGGAAATAAGGTGCGAAGACAACAGGAAAAACAACCAAGCCACATGAAACGCCACAAAGCCAACGGCCACAAGCCCGGGGCGGGGCGGCTGCAGGCTGCCGCCATGGCCGCGATGACGCTCGCGGCAGCCGCCTGCTCGTCGGTAGACTGCCCCGTTCAGAACACGGTCTACACGTCATACGGCCTTTACAAGGCAGGCGGCGAGCGCGACACGCTGCGCGACACGCTGACAATAGCCACCACAAGGCGCGACGGCACCGACAGCGTGCTGCTCAACCGAAGCGTAAACACCACAGCCTTCGAACTGCCCATCAGCTATACCGACCCGGAAGACACGCTTTTCTTCACCGTAGGCGACACGCTGGGCAATGTGCGCATCGACACGGTTTACATCAAGAAAGACAACTACCCGCACTTCGAGTCGGTAGACTGCAACATCTCGTTCTTCCACAACATCACGGCCGTGAGGTGGACCCGCCAATCCATCGACTCCATAGTGGTAAACAAACAACACGTTGACTATGACGCTTCGACAGAACATTTCCACATCTATTTCAAGGCTCGCCGTTAGCGCAGTGCTCTTGGTGGCGGCCCTGTCGGCGCATGGCCAGGGCAAGCTGTTCGCCATAGCTAAAGACTCGGTGCCGCTGCTCAACGGCTTTGCCGTGTCGTTCGACGTTGCCGGGCCGGTGGTGCTGGCCCTCAGCGACTACGGCGAATATGAGGCGGCTGTGCGACTCAACCTGCACAACCAGTACTTCCCCATAGTCGAGGTGGGCTACGGAATGGCCGAACACGACGACGAGGTGACGTCGATGTACTACAAGACGGAAGCCCCCTACTTCCGCGTAGGCTGCGACCTCAACCTGCTCAAGAACAAGCATTCGGCCAACAGGCTGTACGCAGGGGTCAGATATGCCTTCACATACTACAAGGTCGACATATCAAGGCCAACCTTCCAAGACCCCGTATGGGGATGGGACACGGGCTTCAGCGTCAGCGGCGACCAGTGCAACCAGCACTGGGCCGAAGTGGTGCTGGGCCTCGACACACGCCTGTGGGGGCCGCTCCACCTCGGCTGGAGCGTCAGGTACAAGCTCCGGCTGGCCCATAAGGACAGCAGCGCAGGCAACACGTGGTATGTGCCGGGATACGGAAAATACGGCGACACGCGCATCGGCGCAAACTTCAACGTTATAATAGACATCTGACAACGACCATGCCCAACAACCATACATCAGGCAACGACAGAGGCAAGCGCCGCATGGCATGGAGGCTCGCGGTGCTGGCCGTGCTCGTTGTAGGCATAATGCTGATAGTGAGAAACCAGACCCCGACACCCTACATGCACAACTCAGGCGTGGTGTTCGGCACGGTCTACAACATCACCTACCAATGCGACTCCGACCTGCACGCCGGCATCAGGGCGCAGCTGCAACGCGTCGACGCATCGCTGTCGGCCTTCAACGAGAATTCAACCATCTCGGCAGTCAACAGGAACGCCCCCCACAAGCCCGACGCCATGTTCACCGAGGTGTTCAACATGGCGCAGGACGTGGCACGCGAGACGGGCGGCGCCTTCGACATAACGGTGGCACCGCTGGTCAACGCCTGGGGCTTCGGCTTCAAGAAAGGCACATTCCCCACGGCGCACACCATCGACAGCCTGCGCCGGCTCATAGGCTACGGCAAGGTGAAGATGGTGGAAGGCAGGGTGGTCAAGGCCGACCCGCGGCTGATGCTCGACTGCAGCGCCATAGCCAAGGGCTACGGCAGCGATGTGGTGGCCGGCTACCTGCGCAGCCGGGGTGTAGAAAACTTCATGGTCGAGATAGGCGGAGAAATCGTCACGAGCGGCATCAGCGAGCGCAGGGTGCCGTGGCGCATTGGCGTGACCAAGCCCACCGACGACTCGCTGAGCACCAACGAAGAGATACAGACCATCATCAACGTCACCGACAAGGCCATGGCCACAAGCGGCAACTACCGCAACTTCTACTACAAAAACGGGCGGAAGTATGCCCACACCATCGACCCGCACACAGGATACCCCGTGCAGCACAACATACTGTCGTCGACGGTGCTCGCCGACAAGTGCGCCATTGCCGACGCCTATGCCACGGCATTCATGGTGATGGGCCTCGACGGGGCAAAGCAAATACTGGAGAAACACCCCGAACTGATGGCATACTTCATCTGGGCCGACGCCGAAGGCAACAACCACGTGTGGTACTCGCCATCGATGAGAGACAAGATTCAAAAGTAAGCCAATGCCTGCCCTGCAACTGTACGACACGCTGCTGCGCTTCACACTCTTCCAAGGCATGGGCCACGACGAGCTCGAACAGCTTGTGGCCGGCACGAGGCTCGACTTCATAAAGCTGCCACGGGCCGCAACGCTGCTGCACGAAGGCGACCCCGTGGGGCGGCTCCTGCTGCTGACCAACGGCACGCTGAGGGCCGTGACGCGCTCGGCCGACCGGGGCTATGCCGTGGCCGAACAGATAAGGCCGCCGTTCACCATAGAGCCCGAGCGCATTTTCGGACTGCACCAGGCATCGGCCAGGACGTTCGAGGCCACTACCGACGCCAACCTGATAGCCATCGACAAGGCCGAGGTGGCTGCGCTGTGCGGGCGGTTCATGGCCTTCAGGCTCAACATGGCCAACATGCTGGCAACCCAAACGCAGCGCTCGGCCGACAGCCTGTGGCTGCCGCCGGCCGCCGACCTGGCCGGCCGCATAGTCAGGTTCATTGCCGAACGATGCCTCACGGCACGCGGGCCAAAGGAAATACACATAATGATGGAACGCCTGGCCTACGAAGTGAACGACAGCAGGCTCAATGTGTCGCGCGCGCTGAGAGGCTTGCGCGAAGCGGGAATGATAAAGACAACGCGCGGAAAGATAACCGTCGACGCCCTGGAGAGGCTTGCCGAAGCGCCATTGCGCAATCTTCTGTAACCCACTGGCCTACAGCCACTTGGCAAAACGTGCCGTCCGGGGATGCAAAACGGCCCGTTTTACACCCCAAAAACAGCCGTACGGGCGCCCGGAACGGCCCGAACGGCAACGCCATCCCACCACTGCATCCTTGACGCCATGGCCGGCCACACCGGCCACGCCGCAACGGCCGGTGCGCCGAACGCCATGACCCGGCAAGGCAACAGGGCGACAGCATGCCGCGACATGCCCGCAACAGGTCTATTCTCCGTTAATCTTCGTGAAATATTCGTTACTTTGCACGATAATAACTAAATTTGCATTTCCAAAGAAACCAACGACTTATGTGCGAAAACAACAACGGAAATACACCACACAAAAACCCCTTCTTTGAACCCTACGGCACACCACACGACACTGTTCCATTCGACAAAATAAGGCTGGAGGACTTCGAAGAAGCGTTCATGGAGGGAATAAGACGCGACAACGAACAGATTGAGAAGACCGTCAACAACCCGGAAAAGCCAACATTCGACAACACCATAATCAACAGCGACGACGACAAAGAGGGATATTACGACCTGCTCTCACGCGTCTCCGCCGTATTCTTCAACCTGCTAAGCGCCGAGACCAACGACGAGATGGACGCCCTGGCGCAGAAGATGCAGCCCATCCTAACCAAGCACGCCAACGACGTAAGGCTCAACCCCCGCCTCTTCGAAAGGGTGAGGCACGTATACCGCCACCACCGCAAGCTGACACAGGAAGAGAAAATGCTACTCGACAGCAGCTACGACGGCTTTGTCAGGAGCGGAGCGCTGCTCGACGACGAGGGGAAAGAGAAGCTCAGAAAGTTAACCGAGGAGGCCGGCATGCTCTCGCTGCAGTTCTCGCAGAACCTGCTGAAGGAAAACAAGGCCTTCAAACTGCACATCACCGACAGCCAACAGCTTGACGGACTGCCCGAAACGGCCATCGAGGCCGCTGCCGCCGAGGCCAGTGAAGAAGGCAAGGAGGGCTGGGTCTTCACGCTTGACTACCCAAGCTACAGCCCCTTCATGACCTACTCGACGCAAAGGGAGCTGCGCGAGCGGATGTATATGGCCAAGAACACGGAGTGCACACACGACAACCCGGAAAACAACATCGACATTTGCAAGCGGCTCATAAACCTGAGGCTGGAAATAGCAAGGCTGCTCGGCTACAAGAGTTACGCCGACTATGTGCTCAAGCACCGCATGGCCGGCAACACAAAGAATGTATACAAGCTGCTCGACGACCTCATAGAAGCCTACAAGCCCACCGCCGAAAAGGAGATGAAAGACCTTACACTCTATGCGAAAAAGCAAGAAGGCATACGCTTCTGGCCGCAACCGTGGGACTTCAGCTACTATTCACACAAGCTGCAGCTTAAGAAATACAACATCGACTCAGAGATGCTGCGCCCATACCTCGAACTGTCTAACGTCATCAAGGGCGTGTTCGGGCTGGCCACGAGGCTCTACGGCATCACCTTCAGGGAAAACGCCGACATCCCGGTTTACCATCCCGATGTGAAGGCATACGAGGTGTTCGACGCCGACGGCTCGTACCTCGCCGTGCTCTACGCCGACTTCTTCCCGAGGAAAGGCAAGCAGGGAGGCGCGTGGATGACGCAATACCAAGGCCAATGGATCGACCGCAAGGGCACAAACGTGAGGCCCCACGTCAGCATAGTGATGAACCTGACAAAGCCTACGGCAGAAAAGCCGGCGCTGCTCACCCTCGGCGAGGTGGAGACCTTCCTCCATGAGTTCGGCCACGCGCTGCACGGCATGTTCGCAAACACACGCTTTGAGAGCCTTAGCGGCACCAACGTGTGGTGGGACTTCGTCGAGTTGCCGTCGCAATTCATGGAAAACTATGCGGTACAAAAAGACTTCCTCAACACCTTCGCACTGCATTACAAGACTGGCGAACCTATGCCCGAAGAGCTCATCACGCGCATCGTGAAGAGCCGAAACTTCATGGCTGCCTATGCCTGCCTGCGCCAGGTGAGCTTCGGCCTGCTCGACATGGCATACTACACAAGGCGCAAACCGTTTGACGGCGACCTCATACAGTACGAGAAGAAAGCATGGGAGAAAGCCTTGGTGCAGCCACAACTGCCCGACACTTGCATGACGGTGCAGTTCAGCCACATCATGGCCGGAGGCTATGCCGCAGGCTACTACAGCTACAAATGGGCCGAGGTGCTCGATGCCGACGCCTTCAGCGTGTTCAGGAGAGAAGGCATCTTCAACCAGGAAACGGCCAGGCGCTTCCGCGACGAGGTGCTCTCGAAAGGCGGCACCGACCACCCCATGGAGCTCTACAAGCGCTTCCGCGGAGGCGAACCTACCATCGACGCATTGCTAAAGCGCAACGGAATAAGGCGAAACAAGCATAAATGACAATGACACAGGAGGAAAAGCAACGCAAACTCGACCTGAGATACCTGCGCATGGCAAGGATATGGGCCGAAAACAGCTACTGCAAACGACGGCAGGTAGGGGCGCTTGTGGTCAAGGACAAGATGATCATAAGCGACGGCTACAACGGTACGCCTAGCGGCTTTGAGAACGTTTGCGAAGACGAAAGCAACATAACAAAGCCTTACGTGCTGCATGCCGAGGCCAACGCCATTACGAAACTCGCCCGCAGCTCGAACAACAGCGACGGCTCAACGCTCTATGTCACGGCCTCGCCGTGCATAGAATGCTCAAAGCTGATAATACAGGCGGGCATCAAAAGGGTGGTCTATGCTGAGCATTACCGCCTGGAAGACGGCATAGACCTGCTTAAGAAAGCGAACATCGAAGTAACATACCTAAATCCGGACGACAATGAACCAGAACAAGTCTAACCGCTTCATGCCCCTCATCATGGCTGCATGCGTGGTGGTGGGAATACTCATCGGTACGTTCTACGCCAACCTTTTCTCGGGCAACAGGCTCAGCATCATCAACTCGAGCAGCAACAAGCTCAACAACCTGCTGCACATCATCGACGACCAATACGTTGACACGGTCAACATCAACGGGCTGGTCGAGAAGGCCATGCCGCAAATACTGGCCGAGCTCGACCCCCACTCCGTCTACATAAGCGCCAAAGACGTGCAGGCGGCCAACGACGAGCTGAAGGGCTCTTTCTCCGGTGTGGGCATTGAGTTTACCATCCGCAAGGACACCATCCACGTGCAGAACGTGGTAAAGAACGGCCCTGCCGAGCGTGCCGGAATAGTGGCCGGCGACAAGATAGTGAGCGTCGACGGCAAGCCTTTCGTCGGGAAGGTGGTCACCAACGACGAAGCCATGCGCCGGCTGAAAGGCCCCAAGGACACGAAAGTGAAGATTGGCGTGGTGCGCTACGGCGAGAAAAGCGTGAAATACTTCACCGTCACCCGCGGCGACATACCGCAGAAGAGCATCAGCGCAACCTATATGCTCGACGAAAACACGGGATACATAAAAGTGAAAAACTTCGGTGAGAACACCTATCCCGAGCTGCTCATCGCCTTGGCGCGCCTTTCCCAGGAGCGGTTCAGCAACCTCGTGATAGACCTCAGGGGCAACACCGGGGGCTACCTGGCATCGGCCGTGCAGATGATTAACGAGTTCCTGCCCAAAGACAGGCTCATTGTCTACACCCAGGGCCGCAAGTCGCCACGGCAGGAATACCGCAGCGACGGACGGGGCAGCTACCAGCACATACCTCTCGTGGTGCTTATCGACGAGGGCTCGGCATCGGCTTCCGAGATATTCGCAGGGGCAATACAAGACAACGACCGCGGCACTATCATCGGAAGGCGCTCGTTTGGCAAGGGGCTCGTACAGCAACCCATAGCCTTCAACGACGGTTCGATGATAAGACTGACCGTGGCACGCTACTACACTCCGTCGGGGCGCTGCATACAGAAGCCTTACACGGCGGGCGACGAGCAGAGCTATGAGGCCGACTTGCTGAGCCGCTACAAGCACGGCGAATTCTTCTCGCAAGACAGCATCAAGCACTCAGGGCCGGCCTACCATACGTCCATCGGACGGACGGTGTACGGCGGAGGCGGCATCACGCCCGACCTCTTCGTGCCGGAAGACACCACCGGCATGACGTCTTACTACAAAGAGGCGAGCATGAGCGGACTGATAATACAGTTTGCATACAACTACACCGACGACAACAGGCCTAAGCTGAGCGAATACAAAGACATCGACGAGCTGTCGGCTTACCTCAACAAGCAGAACACGGTTGAGAAGTTCGTGCGCTTTGCCGCCGACAACGGCCTGCGGAGGCGCAACCTCATGATACGGAAATCACACAAGCTGCTCGAGCGATTCATCAACAGCCGCATCATTTACAACATGCTCGACGAGGAAGACTGGATTGAATACCTCAACCAAGACGACCCGACGATAGACGCAACGCTCAAGGTTTTCAGCGAGGGAAAGGCTTTCCCGGAACCATCGGCAGACAAAAAGGGCAAGCAGACGGCCAAGGCCGACATTGCCTACAGCTATGGCGACACTCACAAGACATACACTATGGTGGCCTATGCATAAGTCAGAACTAAGGCAGGCCATACGCAACAGCAAGCGGCAGCACACTGCCGGAGAGTTGGGAGCCATGTCGATAGCAGCCGCAAACAGGGTGGCAGCGCACCCGAGGTTCCTGTCGGCCAAGACTGTAATGCTCTACTGCTCGCTTGCCGACGAGGTTGACACGGCACTGCTGATGGCCGCCGGCACCGGCAAGACAATAGTCCTGCCGCGCGTCACAGGCCCGGCAACCATGGAGCTGCGCCTGTTCACAGGGCCGCAGAGCCTGGCCGAAGGCGCATTCCACATAATGGAGCCCACCGGGCCGGCATTCGCCGATTACGGAAAGATAGACCTTGCCATCATCCCGGGCATGGCTTTCGACCGCGAAGGCCACCGGCTCGGGCGCGGACGCGGCTACTACGACCGCTTCCTGCCCCTCATACCGCAGGCCTACAAGATAGGTATATGCTTCCCGTTCCAACTGGTGGACAGCGTGCCCACTGAGCCAACGGACATAGCCATGGACGAGGTGATATGGGAATGACAACCAGGGCAACCGCCTGCAACAGCCGGCCGCCTGCGGCAGACACGGCATGAAGGAATGCCATACATACGATATTGCAACGCAAAACGGCCCGTTTGACATCCTCAAACGGGCCGTTTTGCACCCTGATTCGGGCCGTTTTGCAAACAGGCTGAGCATCAAGCTGTTGGCAAAGCCGCCCGGACGGCGGCAGGCAATCCATCCGATGAAGGCCCGAAAAGCACAAAGAGCAGCTTTGCCAGGGCCACTGCAAGCTCAGCAAAACCTTATGTCGGCTATTACCTGGCTGCCCACCTGGGCATTAAGCCGCGCCACAAAGTCGCGCCTCCTCATGCTCAGGTCGGCACGGAGGGCTGGGCTCGACAGCCTGACAAAGAGCGTCTGGTTCATAATGTAGGCTGAGATGGTGTACCGGGCAATCACCGGGCCGGCCACCACGGGCCACGCATCGACGAGCCGCTTCTGCAGCAACGGCGTCTCAAGTCCCTGCTGCCGCAAGTTGCGCAGTATCAGGTCGCGTATCGATTGCACATCGCGTCTAAACATGTTCCTCCTCCTTTACTTCGCCATCGTCAACGTGGAATATCTTATAGTCGTGCGAACAGAGACGCAGTATGCGGTCAAGGTGCTCGCGGTTGGTGTCGGTCATGAATATCTGGCCAAAGCCGCTGCCCGACACAATGCCCACGATGCGCTCCACACGGGTGGCGTCGAGCTTGTCGAACACGTCGTCGAGCAACAGCAGGGGGGTGGTTTGCGAGGCTGTGCGGCGCAAAAAGCCAAACTGCGCGAGCTTCAGGGCAATGACGAAAGTCTTGCTCTGGCCCTGGCTCCCCTCGCGTTTCATCGGATGGCCCGACAGCGTGAACACCAAGTCGTCGCGGTGCACGCCGTGCAGCGAATAGCCCATGATGCGATCCTTCGCCCTGTCACGGCGTATCACGTCGAGCAGCGGGCCGCGCCGGCAATGCGACTCGTAGGCCAGACCTACGCTCTCGTGGCCGGCCGAGATGTCGTCGTAAAACTCGCGGAACACCGGCTCGAGCTCGCTGACAAACGCTTCACGGCGTGCGAAGATGGCCTCGCCCTCAACAGCCATCTGCTCTTCGAGTATGCCGATGAGCTCAGGGTCGGGCTCGGCATCGGCGCGGAGCATGGCGTTGCGCTGCGCCAAAGCCTTGTTGTAACGGCCGAGCGAGTCGAGGTAAGCACGGTCGTACTGCGATATCACGATGTCCATCAGACGGCGGCGCTCCTCGCTCCCGCCGTCGATGAGCAGCGAGTCGGCCGGCGACACCGACACGAGCGGCACCAGCCCTATATGCTCTGACAGCCGCCTGTACTCCTTGCCGTCACGCTTCATGTGCTTCTTTGTGCCACGCTTCATGCCACAGTAAACCGAAAGAGGGTCGCCGCCGTCTGTCTGGTAACTGCCTTCGAGCATGAAAAAAGCCTCGCCGTGGCGCATCACCTGGGAGTCGACGGCACACAAGGCGCTGCGGCAGAAGGAGAGATAATACACCGCATCGATGACATTTGTCTTGCCGGCGCCGTTGCTCCCGATAAAACAGTTCATGCCGGGAGACAGACTCAGCTCCGCCGCCTTTATGTTCTTATAATTCAGTATGGAAAGTTTCTGCAGAATCATCAGCTGCCTTTTTGCTATTTAACTGCAAAGTTAAGCCATTTATTAGTCATAAACGAAAAAAGTCAACGATAAATTTCAGTATCTGCAATAAATTCCGTAATTTTGCCACGCAATTGAAACTGAATTTAAAACAACAAAATAATGGCAAGCAATAACAACCAGAACGAAGCCCCCAATACCGGGAGCACCATCCACATCTCGGAGACTTTCTTCGACAAGTACAAAAAAGCTATCATCTACGGCGTGGTTGCCGTAATCGTAATCGTGGCAGGAGCAATAATCTACAACAACTATGTTGCCGCCCCGCGAGCCGAAAAAGCCAGCACTGCACTGGCCAAAGGACAGGAATATTTCGGCATGGAAGAATACACTAAAGCACTCAACGGCGACAGCATTGGCTACGCCGGATTCATCAAGATAGCCGCCGACTACAGCAGCACAGACGCAGGCAACCTTGCCAACCTATACGCCGGACTTTGCTATGCGCAGCTTGGCAAATGGACGGAAGCCGCAAGCTACCTCGAGAAATTCGACACACAGGGCGACCACATGATTAGCCCCGCAGCCGAGGCTGCGCTTGGCAACGCCTACGCTCACCTGAAACAGCCCGACAAGGCCGTAGAGCACTTGAAGCGGGCAGCCAAGAACGCCGACAACAACAGCCTCTCGCCGACGTTCCTCATACAGGCCGGTGAGATACTGGAAAGCCAGGGCAAGAAGCAGGAGGCACTGCAACTGTACCAGGAGGTGAAGCAGAAGTACTTCAACTCCATGCAGTACCAGACGATAGACAAGTACATTGAACGCGCCACAGTAGAATAACCATGGCCACAGCACTGCACAACCTGTCGGATTACGACACAGAGAAGGTGCCCGATGCCAGCAACATGTGCTTCGGCATCGTGGTGGCCGAATGGAACAAGGAGATAACGGGGGCGTTGCTCAACGGTGCTGTCTCCACGCTCGAGAAGCACGGGGCACTGCCCGAAAACATACACGTCAAGACCGTGCCGGGCAGCTTCGAGCTGATATACGGGGCACGGCAGATGTCACTCAACGGCAATTACGACGCCGTGATAATACTCGGTTGCGTGATACGGGGCGAGACCCCGCATTTCGACTATATATGCGAAGGTGTGACATACGGCATTGCACGACTCAACACCACGAGCGAGATACCTATCATCTTCGGCCTGCTCACCACTGAAGACCTGCAGCAAGCCAAGGACAGAAGCGGCGGACGGCTCGGCAACAAAGGTGACGAGTGCGCCGTAGACGCTATAAAGATGGCGAAATTCTGACCATCGACAAACTTAAACCACACAGTGGCGACCTTGCCTCGGCAGGGCCGCCACTGTCGATTAAAAAGCCCAAGGAAACGCCTTGCCGCCCGCATGCCCCGCCAACAGGGTTCCGAGCTAAAGGGCGAAGCACAAGGGCCATTGTAAAACATCAACATCATCAAACAATGACAAAACTTATTTCATGGAACGTCAACGGCTTGCGAGCCTGCGAGGGGAAGGGCTTCAGCGAGTCGTTCCGCCAACTTGACGCCGACTTCTTCTGCCTGCAGGAGACCAAAATGCAGCAAGGACAGCTCGACTTGAGCTTCGATGGATATGAATCCTACTGGAACTATGCCGACAAGAAAGGCTATTCGGGCACCGCGATATTCACGCGCCGGAAACCAATCAACGTGACTTACGGCATCGGCATTGACGAGCACGACCACGAAGGAAGGGTAATCACGCTCGAGACCGAGGACTTCTTCCTTGTGGATGTCTACACCCCAAATTCGCAAGACGGACTGAAACGGCTTGACTACCGGATGAAATGGGAAGACGACTTCCGCGCTTACCTGATGCGGCTCGATGGGTCGAAGCCTGTGGTAGTGTGCGGAGACATGAACGTGGCACACCAGGAGATAGACCTGAAAAACCCGAAAAGCAACCGCCGCAACGCCGGATTCACTGACGAGGAGCGCCAGAAGTTCAGCCAACTGCTGGCCAGCGGCTTCACCGACACGTTCAGGCTGCTGCACCCCGAGCAGGTTACCTACTCATGGTGGTCGTACCGTTTCAAGGCAAGGGAGAAGAACGCAGGGTGGCGCATCGACTACTTCGTCACCTCGCAACGCCTCGACAGCCATGTCAAGGAGGCGGGCATACACAACGAGATATACGGAAGCGACCACTGCCCTGTTGAGCTTGTGCTCGACATTTAGCCGGCAACGGCCGACAACAATGGCCAAACGCCACACTGCACCTAACTCAGCAAGGCAGAAAAACGCATAGACCAGAGCCGCCACGCAGCCACAGCCGGCAAATCCGGCAAGCCGCGTGGCGGCTCTTTTTCGCCATGAACAATGTGATATGAAATGCGTTACGAAAGGCATTCGCAACGAAAGCCTCACTCTACCCTGACACAGACAAAGGGCAATGGAGCTGCCGGCGCCCGACGGCGGATTAGCCCACAGCTAACATTGTCTTATCCACCATTGCCTCTGCGAAATAAAATAACAGGAGGAAACAGGGCACTTAAAACAACAAAACGCATGTTGGCACATCTTCCAAAGGGCTAACACAGCAATATACAAACATGCATTTGGCCAACGCATCGCCTTGAACCGTCTTTAACACTGCAATGTTAAAAAGGGCGGCATGAGCCTTGCCACCTAACAACGTGGCTGTCAGCAAGTTGCAAAAGAGCCTTTTTTAGCATCCAAAACGGCACGTATTGCACTATGAAATGTGCCGTATTGCAATGCGAAACGCCTCGTTTTGCCCTGCAATACGGCACAGCCCCATGCCCAAGGCCGCACAGGCCGTTTTCAGTTGCATATATGCAAGCACGGCACGACGGCATGCAACCTACGGCCAGAGGGCCGCAGCGGTTCAGAGACTCACGGTCAGCGCCCTGCCGTCATAGCGCACAGTGCGCCCCTTGGCGGGCACGTCGCCGGCCGGGGTCGACCCGCCTACGAGCACGATGTTGAACTTGCGCGACTTGAGCATGCCCTTGAACTTGCCCTTGCGCTCACCTATCGTCAACGTGCGGGCGGCCTCATCCCACTCAAACTCGATGGTGGTGTAGGCGCCATCCTCATAGTTGTAATTGTCGTTTTCATCCTCATAGAGGGTAAACCGGCCATCGGCACCGGGATAGACGCGCACCTCCAAGTTGTCCCAACGCTTCTCGGTGGCATACTGCACGTCGGGGCCAAAGGGCACAATCGAGCCGGCGCGCACATAAACGGGCATTATGTCGATAGGCACCTCGCGCATTACAGTCTGCCCGCCGCTGTGTTTACTGCCCGTCCAGAAGTCGAGCCAGTCGGCCCCCGCGGGCAGATACACATCCACCGATGCCACGTCAGCCATGTCTTTCTGGTGGCCGTTGCGCCTTGCATCCTGCCATGTGTACAGCGAATCGGTGACGGGCCGCACAAGGAAACTGCGCCCGAACATATACTCCGAGCCCAATTCCAGCACCCGGCTGTCGCCGGCAAAGTCCATCACAAGGGGCCGGATGATGCTCCCGCTGCCGCTCGTCACCTCCCACGCAGTGCTGTAAAGGTAAGGCAGCAAGCGGTAACGCAGCCTCGTATATTTCTCGATGGCATCATAAGCCCAATACCCTTTCTTGCCAAACTGGTATATCTCGACCGCCACCGGGCTTGAGTTATGGGAGCGCATGATGGGCTGGAAGACTCCCCACTCATACCAACGGACATGCAGTTCGTGGTAAGCCACGTTGTTGATGTCGTTGTTATATCTACTTGCAAAGAACCCGCCGAGGTCTGTCCCCCAGTAAGGTATGCCGCAAAGGCTATAGTTCAGCCCGGCCGCAATCTGCCTCCGCATGTTGTCCCAGGTGGAAGTGACGTCGCCGCTCCATGAATGCGAGGCGTAATGCTGCTGCCCCAGGAACGACGAACGCGTGAGCAGAAACACCCGCTTGTCGCTTGTGGCCTGCCGCTGGTGCTCGTATACGCCACGGTTCGTCACGAGCGGGAATGCATTATGCACACTGCGGAAGCTGCCCAGGTATGTCTTGACGTCGAAATCGCTGTCTTTGATGTCGAAATGGTCGGGTTCTGTCGAGTCAAGCCACCACGCATCCATGCCCAAGTCGAACATGTTGCGCTTCATCTCAGCCCAGTACAGGTCGCGGGCTACGGGGTTGAACGGGTCGTAAGGCTTGACCCCGGCGTGCCGTGGCCACGTCTCGAAGTCGTAAAGGGCCCCAATGCTGTCCATCCTGTGGTACATGTCGGTCCACGGGCCGAACGAAGCCCACACCGAAATCATTATGTGCGCGTTTTGCTTGTGCACATAGTCAATCATCTCCTTGGCTGTCTTGATGCGCGGCTCCGTCCCCGTGGCGTCTGCCTTCTCGCCTTTGGGCAGGAAATGCATATAGTCCGGGTCGCCCATCTTGTTGATGTAACGCGGGTTTTCAAAGCGCATAGAGTTCCAGTTTGAGTCGCATCCCCAGTACTGCCAATCCTGGATGATGCCGTCGAGCGGCACTTTCAGTTCACGGTATTTGTCGACCACCTCGCACAACTCGTCGGGACTCTTGTACCGTTCGCGGCTCTGCCAGAAGCCGAGCGTCCATAGCGGGTACATCGGAGCCTGTCCCGTGAGAGCCCTGACGCCGGCTATGACACCGTCGGCCGTGCCTCCGTATATGAAATAATAGTCGGCGCAATCGCCCACTTCGGAATCAAACGACATCTCCTGCGGGTTGTCCGTGAACGTGGTAGGCGAGTAATTGTCCCAGTAAAGACCGTATCCCTTGGCCGAATGCACAAACGGTATGCAGATGCTCATGTTCTGGTTGCGCAGCAACAAGCGCTGGTTGCGTTGCGAAACGAGCCCAGTTTGCTGCTGGCCCAGGCCGTAGATCACTTCTGCCGAGTCGAGCAAGAACGCCTGCCTCACCTCGAACGACGGCCGCCCGGCGTCGTCTCTCGGCGTAAACTGCGTGCCGTAGTCCTTGTCGCGCAGCATTATGTTGCCCTGTTTGTCGGCAAACACAATGCCGCCCGTCTCTGTGTCAACGCTGACGGCAACCCTCTCGCTGGCCACCGTGGCCACGCCGCCACCGCCACCGAAACTCAGCTCCACTCTACCGGGTTTCATTATTACCGGTATGCTCACCTTTTTGCAAGGCCTGGACACGGGTTCCTTATATACCCTGACAATGTTGGGAGAGTAAAACTCGACCCGCACGTTGAGCCCCTGGGCCTGAAACGCCAGTCCGCCCTCCGTGCGGCTGGCCTGCCCGGCCGTGGCCGATGCGGCGCAGCAGATGGCCGCCGCCGCAACAAAGAAGATTTTTCTGAATGTCATAACAATGTATATGTCTGTATGTGCAACAATGTTTTTGGTGCTGCAAAGATAGCCAAAAATCATCCACACGGCGGCAAACAAATGTTGACACGAAGCGCGCAAATGTTGAAAACCCACCAAAAGGCGTCAGCCACGCCGCCTGCCGGCAGCCTGGTAGTCTGACGGGCGGCACCCGAACTCGGCCTGGAAACACTTGCTGAAGTATCCCGTGGAACCGAAGCCCGTGGCCTCGGCCACCTCGGCAACGCTCATACCACCGCCGGCCAGCATCTCTGCGGCGCGCCTGAGGCGTATGCTCCGTATGAAGGCCACGGGCGACTTGTCGAGCAAGGCCGTCAGCTTGCGGTATAGCCCCGTGCGCTCCATGCACAAGTCGCTTGCCAGTTGCTCGACCGAATAGCCCTGGGTAGAGATGTTACGCTCTACAACGGCGGTCACACGGCTGACAAACTCTGCCTCGGCCGGCGTCAGGCGCTGCCGGCAGTCAGACAGTCCGCTGCCCTCGCCCAGCACCACCCGCCCGTCGCCCTCGTAGGCGCTGAGGCGCTCGGCCAGCGTCTTGACACGCTGCATAAGCTCGTCTTCACGGGCCCGGCGGGCAGTCTTGCGCCTTACCACGCGCCCGTAAGCCACAAAGGCGGCAGCCAACAGCACAACGGCCAAGGCGGCATAGGCGCATAGGGCCACAGGCGTGGCCCACCACGGGGGCATCACCCGGAACACCAAACGACGCACCTCGGCCCCCTGCCATTGCCCGGTGCCGGTGGAAGCCATTACCTCAAGCACATAGTTTCCGGGCGGAAGGCCCACAAATGGCAGGTAGAGAGCACCACGGTCGTCTACAAGCCCGAGGGCAGAGTCGGCCGTCAGCGTGTGCCACCGGCCGCCGTCGCCCGAAAAGCGGTATCGGTAACATGTGCTGCGCGGGCGCACATAATTCATTGTCGAGAAACGGAAGGCAACCGAGTTCTGGCCATACGACAGGGTTATATCGTTGACATAAGGCGGGGTGACGTCGAGCACCACCCTGCCACCATAGCTCCGCCCCGGCACCACCTCGCGGCCGTTGAGGTAGACCGAGGCCAGAATCGGGGTAAGGCGTATGTCGACGGGCGACGTGTCGAACAATCCGCTGTAGGGCGAAGTGTACAGAAGGCCGCTGGCATACGTGCCAAGCCACACCCCACCCTCGCGGTCAAGGCACACTGTGTTGATGCCCGTGGCAAGCATCGACCCGTCGGGCAGCCTGAGCTCACGGTGCTGCCTGCACTCGCCCGTCGACGGGTCGATGCGCAAAAAGCCGTTGGGACAGGTGGCATAGATTATCCCCTGCGGAGTGACTGTGAGCGTATGAAGCAGTGTAGGCACCTTCATCACCGTGCGCCACGCCCTGGAACCCAGCATGTAAGCCAGCAACACCGAACCCCGGCCGCCCGTGCGCACCTGGTAAAACACCGAGTCGCGCCATGCGGCCAAGAGCGACGTGCGACGGTAACCGCGCCAATCGTCGCCCGCGAATGGCGTGCACTCATGCACCATCCTGCCGTCTTCGCTGTATTCAACAACCCGTCCGGTGTCAAAAAACGCATATACCACCCCTCCCACGGCATCCATGTCCTGCAGCCGGCCGGCACCTGCCGGGAGCCCCAGGGCAAGCCTTCCGCCGTCTAAGCACAGGCTGTCGGCCCTCACCACCCACCGCCTGCGCCGGGAGTCTACAAAGAAGTCGGCGACATCATCGCCAAGCTTTCGGGCCAAATCGCGGCATTGGCGCATGCGCCTCAAGTCAACGCACGTCATGCGCCTGTGCTCCTTTATCCACAACATGTCGCCTGAGTCGACGTAAAGGTGGGTGTGTCCGCCATAGGCCGGCAGGCCAACCCATCCCGAGTCGGCCACCGGCGCACGGGTGAACCGCTGTCCGTCGTATACATCTATGCCACTGCCGGAATACACCACGATGCGCCCGTCGTCCAGCTGAGCCATCTGCAACACCCTGTTGCTGCTCAACCCGTTTGCCGTGTTGAGCGTGTAATATGTGGCATCGGTGGCATCCCGCGCACCATGCGCAGCCTGAAATGGCGCCAAGGCAAGCACCACGGCCGACAATATACCAAACAAGTTGTTGCGCACAAGCGCTGCCCTGCATCTATACATAAATTAATATACAAATCAACCTGCCCGGAGAGGCGTTTTTGCACTCATTCCGCCACGACGGAACGACATGCCGACAACATCCCAAACAGAACAATCCTGTAGCACACGAAAACGGCTGCCGAGGGCCGGTTTCTGCTGCAATAAATGTTTACATCAGCCGTTCTGCACCACCAATCGGGCCTCATCGCGTTCCAACATGGGCCGTTTGACAGGCCCGAACGGGCCATTTGAGAATGCAAGACAGGCCGTTTGGCGAGGCAAAATGGCCGCGACCGAAACCAATTACTGCCCAATCCGTTAGCAGCGGCCGCCTTGACATGAATCAAATTTTACAAAAGTCGGCAACCGCCACTGCCCTATCAAAACATGCGACAGGCCCGACGGACGGCCCGGCCAACGGGCGTCGCGACGCAGACCGACGCAGACAGCCGCCCGACAACCGCATTCTTTATCTGCAAAAATAAAATAAATTATCTACTGTTGCAATTAATTGAGAGTATTTTTATTAATTTTGCACCGTAATAAATCAACACTACAGAAATGAAGAAGCTCATATCACTGATGATCATGCTGGGAGTCGCCATAGCCATCAAGGCCCAGATGGTAGACCCAGTTCACTTCACCTCGCAGTTGAAAATGCTCGGTGGCGACGAAGCCGAGATAGTCTTCTCGGCAAAGATAGACAAGGGTTGGCATCTCTATTCAACCGAGCTGGGCAGCGACGGCCCCATCTCGGCATCGTTCAACGCCAACAAGATGGACGGAGCCGAGACCGTAGGAAAGCTGCAACCGCGCGGGAAGGAAGTGAAACAGTTTGACAACATGTTCGGCATGGAGCTGCGCTTCTTTGAAGGCAGCGCCACGTTTGTGCAAAAGATACGCTTCACCAAACCAACATACGACATCGACTGCTACCTGGAATACGGCGCGTGCAACGACGAGATGTGCCTGCCCCCGTCGCAGGTGGCACTTGTAAAGAAGGGCAAGTCGCCCGCAGTGGCAGCCGCCGCGCAAGCCAAGGAGCCAGAGGAAAAGGCAGGCCAGGAGACTGCCACGGACACAGCTGAGGCCGCTCCGGCCGACACCGCCAAGGCCGACACCGCTGCCGCAGCCCCCGCAATGTCGCAAACGGAAGGCAAGGAGCTGTGGGCGCCGGTGATCGACGAGCTCAACGCCTTTGACGAAGGCGCCCAGAACAACTCCCTGATATACATCTTCCTGGCCGGAATAGTGGGCGGCTTCCTCGCACTGCTCACCCCGTGCGTGTGGCCAATCATCCCCATGACGGTAAGTTTCTTCCTCAAACGCAACAAAGACCGCTCTAAAGCCATACGCGAAGCCGTCACCTACGGCATCTCGATAGTGGTCATCTACGTGCTGCTGGGCCTTGTGGTGACGCTGCTCTTCGGCGCAAGCGCGCTCAACGCCCTGTCTACCAACGCCGTGTTCAACATATTCTTCTGCCTGCTCCTCATAGTGTTTGCCGCCTCGTTCTTCGGAGCGTTCGAGATAACGCTGCCGTCGTCGTGGAGCAACAAGATTGACCAGAAGTCGGAAAACACGAGCGGCATGCTCAGCATCTTCCTCATGGCGTTCACGCTCACGCTCGTATCATTCTCTTGCACAGGCCCCATCATCGGCTTCCTGCTCGTGGCCGTGTCTACCCAAGGCAGCATTGTAGGCCCCACCCTTGGCATGCTCGGCTTCGCAATCGCCCTTGCCATACCCTTCACACTGTTCGCAATGTTCCCCAGCCTGCTCAAGTCGGCACCGAAGTCTGGCGGGTGGATGAACGTGGTCAAGGTGGTTCTGGGCTTCATCGAACTGGCTTTCGCCCTGAAGTTCCTCTCGGTTGCCGACCTTGCCTACGGCTGGCACATACTCGACCGCGAAGTGTTCGTGGCCCTGTGGATAGTCATCTTCGGCCTGATGGGCATCTACCTGCTGGGCTGGCTGAAGTTTCCGCACGACGACCCGGAGCACCGCACCAACGTGCCGCAGTTCTTCCTGGCCATGATTTCGCTTGCTTTCGCCATCTACATGGTGCCCGGACTGTGGGGCGCGCCGCTGAAAGCCATCAGTGCCTTCGCCCCGCCGATGAACACGCAAGACTTCAACCTGCACGAAGAATCGGTTGAAGCCAAATACACCGACTACGATGAAGGCATGGCAGCAGCACGCTCGCAGGGCAAGCCGGTAATGGTAGACTTCACCGGTTTCGGCTGTGTCAACTGCCGAAAGATGGAGGCTGCCGTATGGACAGACCCCAAAGTGGCCGACATGCTCAACAACGACTACGTGCTGATATCGCTATACGTCGACGACAAGACACCACTGCCGGAGCCCATCCAGGTCGAGGAGAACGGACAGAAGCGCACGCTTCGCACCGTGGGCGACAAGTGGAGCTACCTGCAACGCACCAAAGTGGGCGCCAACACGCAGCCCTTCTATGTGCTGCTCGACAACAACGGCAAGCCGCTGGCAGGCAGCCGGTCGTACGACGAGAACCTGCAGGAGTACATAGACTTCCTGAAGAAAGGCCTTGAAAACTACTCAAAACGATGAAACGCCATGCTTGACAAGGACACGAGAAACCGGATTATCAGGCTGATACACAAAGAAGTGGTACCGGCCATAGGCTGCACCGAACCAATGGCGGTGGCATTGTGCACAGCCAAGGCAGCCGAGACACTGGGGCGCACGCCCGAAACAATCAACGTGCTGCTTAGTGCCAACATCCTGAAAAATGCCATGGGGGTAGGCATACCGGGCACGGGCATGATAGGACTGCCCATAGCCATAGCCCTCGGGGCGCTGATAGGCAAGTCCGACTACAAGCTCGAAGTGCTCAAAGATCTCACGCCCGAAGCCCTCGAGGCAGGCAAGCAATACATTGCCGGCAAGCATATCGACATCAAGCTCAAGGAAGGCATCACCGAGAAACTGTACATCGAGGTATGCTGCAAGGCCGCCGGGAGCGAGTCGACGGCCATCATCGCGGGCGGCCACACGTCGTTTGTCTACCTCGGCAAAGACGGCAAGGCACTGCTCGACAACCGCACCGACACCACCGCGGGCGAGGAAGAGGAAGACATAAGGCTCAACATGCGCCTCGTATACGACTTTGCCACCACCGCCCCGGTGGAAGAGATAAGCTTCATAACCGAAACCAAGGACTACAACATGAAGGCTGCCAGCGAGGCCATAAAGGGCAATTACGGCCACAACCTGGGCAAGACCATCGACCGCCCGCTGAGCCAGGGCATCTTCGGCCGGAGCATATTCTCGAAGATAATAGCCCGCACGGCCTCGGCATGCGACGCTCGCATGGGCGGCGCCATGATACCGGTGATGAGCAACAGCGGCAGCGGCAACCAGGGGATATGCGCCACCAACCCGGTAGCGGTGTACGCGACAGAGAACGAAAACACCGAGGAGGAACTCATCCGGGCGCTGACCATGAGCCACCTCACGGCCATATACATCAAGCAAAGCTTAGGAAAGCTGTCGGCACTGTGCGGTTGCGTGGTTGCCTCGATAGGCAGCAGCTGCGGCATAACCTACCTCATGGGCGGCAACTATGAGCACGTATGCCACTCGGTGAAGAACATGATAGCCAACATCACGGGCATGATTTGCGACGGGGCAAAGCCAAGCTGCTCGCTGAAGATATCGTCGGGTGTGTCTACCGCCGTGCTTTCCGCCCTGCTATCAATGGAGGGCAAGTGCGTCAGCAGCGCCGAAGGGATAATCGACGACGACGTCGACAGGAGCATACGCAACCTGACTTCCATCGGTGCCGACGCCATGGCGACCACCGACAACATGGTGCTCGACATCATGACGCACAAATGCTAACAAGCGGAACGATTCGCAAAATTATCATAAAAAACGAGAACGGCACTGCCATTCTCGTTTTTTTTATTTATTTTTGCTACGCATTCATAAGATGCATCTAATAAAGATCTACCTAAAACAGAATAGAAATGAAAGATTTGAAAATGTACATCAACGGCAAGTTCGTTGAGAGTCGGTCCGGCAAATGGATCGAAGTGTTGAACCCCTCGACCGAAGAGGTGATAAGCCGCCAGCCGGAAGGCACAGTGGAAGACGTGAACGAAGCCCTCGACGCCGCACGTGCTGCACAGAAAGCATGGACAGCCACACCTGCAATCGAGCGGGCCGCGTATCTGCGCAAGCTGGCTGACGGCATACGCAAACGCAAAGACCAGTTCGTCGACATCATCATGCGCGAGCAAGGGAAAACGCTCAGCTGGGCAACGACCGAGGTTAATGTGACAGCCGACTACTTCGACTACATGGCCTCGTTTGCGCGCCACATCGAGGGCGAAGTGATACCGAGCGACCGCCGGGGCGAAACCATCATACTGACAAAGCGCCCCATCGGCGTAGTGGCAGGCATCCTGCCGTGGAACTTCCCGTTCTTCCTCATCGCCCGCAAAGCCGGCGCCGCCCTCATAGCGGGGTGCACCATAGTAATCAAGCCGTCGCAGATAACACCCGAGAACTGCACCGAATTCGCCCACGTGGTTGAAGAGTCGGGCCTGCCCGCAGGCGTCATCAACATCGTGACCGGCCGCGGCAGCGTGATAGGCAACGAAATGGCAGGAAGCCCCAAGGTCGACATCGTGAGCGTGACTGGCAGCGTGAGCGCAGGCGAGAGCATCATGAAAGCCGCCGCCAACAACATAACCAAAGTGTCGCTCGAGCTTGGCGGCAAGGCACCGGCCATAGTATTCCCCGACGCCGACCTCGAAGCCTCGGCACAATGGATACTCGACAGCCGCATTGGCAACAACGGACAGATATGCAACAATGCCGAGCGAGTATACGTGCACAAGGACATCAAGAAGGAGTTTACCGACATACTGCTGCGCAAGTTTGAGGCCGTGAAGGTGGGCGACCCCTGCAAAGACCACACCGTAGACATGGGCCCGCTGGTAGAGAAGCGCGCCCTGGAGAGCGTTGAGGCCAAGGTTGAAAATGCAATAAAGCAAGGGGCTAAGGTGCTTTGCGGCGGCCATCGCGTGGGCGACAAGGGATATTTCTATGCCGCCACGCTGCTTGACAACTGCACCCAGGACATGGACATCATACACGAAGAGACGTTCGGCCCGGTGCTGCCCATCGTTGAGTTTGAAGATACCGACCAGGTGATAGCATGGGCCAACGACGTTGAGTACGGACTGGCATCGTCGGTGTTCACCAAAGACATCGACACGGCTGCCAAGGTGACGCGCGGGCTTGAGTTCGGCGAGACCTACATCAACCGCGAGCACTTCGAGGCCATGCAGGGATTCCACGCCGGCGTGAAGAAGAGCGGCATCGGAGGGGCCGACGGAAAGCACGGCGTAGAGGAATATCTCGTTACCCACGTGACCTATCTCGACACTCACTACGAGTAAGCCGAAGGCACAACCGGCACGGCAAAGGCCGCAACACTCACCTCAAAGCGAGTGTTACGGCCTTTTTGATTGCAGTCGACAGACGTGGCGGCGGCGCCTTGAAAGCCGGTGGCTGGCAGCCCGTCAGTGCAAACGGCGGGCCCCGCCGTCAGAAGTTGACGCCGAAGTTAAGGTAGAAGCACCCTGTGTGCGACGTGTCGAAGTCGCTGTGGCAAATGTTGGCCAGGCCGAAGTCGTAGGCCATCTCGGCATAAATCATCTGGTATTCGGCACCGCAACCTATGCGCAGACCGCCATCGAAGCGCTTGAAAAAGCCGCTCGAGAAAGAAGAGTAGACAGCCCTGTCGTCGGGGGTGAGCCCGTAGTCCTTCACCTTTCCGCCCACACCGCAAGCTATGTAGCCTCCGGCAAAAGGCTGTATGCTGAAGTTGCCGTCAACATCATACTTGTATTTGGCCAAGATGGGCAGCTCGAGATAGTTCAGGTCGTAGGTAAACTTGGCCCCGTCGACCTTTCCGTTGCCTCCCTTCTCGGTATAAAACAAGCCTGTCTCAAGGTATACCGGAGCCGCGGGCGACAGCTGGAAGCCTATGATGGCACCGATGTTGAGCCCCGAGCGCACACTGCCGCCGTCGAGCACATCGTCGTCTGAGTTTACGGTGGCAAGCGCGAGGCCAAGCCTCAGGCCGTAATATATGTTGTGCTCTTCGGTGTATGCCGAGTTGAACGGATAGCCATACTGGGCTACCGAGGGCAATGCCATGATGAAGGCAATGGCCGACAGGAGTATCTTTTTCATATTTTTGGTTGGTCGTTAAATGATTATAGGGTGCAAAGGTAGACGTTATTTCGCTAACAACAAAATGATTTGTATTAAAAAGTCTTGCAGGCTGCCCAACTGAAAGGCGCTGGATTACAGCGCACAATGCCGCATGCAGCGGCCGGCCACAGCTGGCGCTGACCTCGCGCCGAGCTATCTGCGCAAGTGACTGTGGCCCAACCACTTCGGGAAACGGCCCGTTTTGCAGGCTGAAACAGGCCGTTCGGCATTGCAATATCGGCCGTATTGCAACGCCGAACGGCCCATATCGCAGTGGCAGGCCTCCGGGATGACGTTGGCTGAAGGCTGCCGACGCCGCCACGAGCGGCTCGCGGCCCTACGCCGCCACGCCAGCAACAGCCGGCCGGGAGGCACAAAAAAGGCTGCGCCATGCGGTATGGCGCAGCCTCGAAAGCCGTTTGGACAGCCGCAGGGGCAGCCACGGCAAGCGGTCACTTGAGCTTGGGCTTAAGCTCGTCGGGCGAGTCGTTGGTGAACATATTCACCGCCGGGGCCTCATTTTCAAACAAGTTTGTTATCACCTCCGGCTCAAGTGTGATTGACGGACGGAAGTCGTCGCTCTCCATATAGCTGATGATGGCCTTGCGCATCTGGCGCGCCACCGGCCTCGAGTCGAGGTCGCTGTCGATGTCCATCGTGGTCATGAGCAGTCGGCCGCCAAGCACATTGGCCTCTACAAGCATACCGAGCTTGCGGCTTATGTGCCATGTGTCGATGGGCTGGATGGGCGGTTGGTAGGCAGCGGGGAAGTCGCGGAGGTTCATCACCTGCGCCTTGTTGAGCAATTCCCACCAGTTCAGGTTGCTCCAGTCGTCGGTGGGGAACTCGCCGAAGAGCGGATGCGACGTGTCGATGGCCGCCCCCGTGGTGTGTGGCGGGCGCATCTTAAACCAGCTCGTGTTCCAGAACACGGGCAGGTAGGTCTGCTTCACGTCGTTGCCAAAGCGCACCTTTCCGGCCGCCGTTATCAAAACGCGCCCCCCTTTCCGCAATGCGGCCACGGCCCGGGCGTCGAGCGTGTCGGTCACAAGTATTCCCTTGGCCTCGGGCATGTCCTGCTTGGCTGGATAAACCCAAAACTCCCAGCTGTTCTCTATACGCTGCCCAACATTGTTGGTAGGCGTTGTTGTTACGGTGAGCTTCAGCTTCGACGGTTCGGCAATGGCCGACAGCGGCATCGACACCGTGCCCAAAGCCCTGTTCTTGCCCACGGTTATGTCGCCGGCATACAGCTGCCCGCCGGCCACCTTGTTGCCGTTGGCATCGGTGACGGTATACTTCGTAGTGGCGTCGCGCAGCGTCTCGCGGTATGCGTTGTACATCTCGACGTCCACGCTAAGCGTCTCGTCGTTGGTATAAACAAACTTCGGGAACTTTGCCAGCGGCACTATGGGCGAGCAGAACTGCGTCCACTGGTCGGCAGTGCAGTAGCCCTTTTCGCGCCAGAACACATTGAGCACACCCACGAGCGCCGTGCCCTGGCCGCTGTAGTCGTTGAGGGCAAGCATCTGGAAGCCCGCGTAGTCGGGCGTGCGGAGGTTGCGCTCCACGTCATACTTGTAAGCCAGAGTCTGCAACTTGCCGCTGGCCATCAGGAATTTCCCGGCTTGCGAGGCCATGCCGTTATCTCGCAGCAGGTCGGCAAATATCTCGAAGTTGCGCGCTTTGTACGCCCCGGTGTACTGCGAGGTCTCTTTCAGGTCGGGAAATGCACACCACTGGCCCAGCTCATGGCTCAGGTAAGGCTCGTTGACGTCGAACACTATAGGCTTGCGGCCCTTCTGCGTCACCTGCATTATGTTCTTCAGGAAGTCGTCGGTCGACTGTGGGGCACGCCTGTCCCAGTCGAGCCCGCGTGCACCGCCCTTGACGTGAAACTCGCTCTTGGGGTCCCAGGCCCATCCGCCGCCCACCGACGCGCCGCAATACACGCGCCGGCGGTCGCCCGTCTGCTTCCAGTGGTCTACAAAGTCGCCCACCCAGGGCACCCAGTCGCCTGCCGGCTCATTGCCGGCGGCCAGCATGCAGAACGACGGATGGTTGCCGTAATGCTCCACCATACGCTCCGTCTCCTGAAGCAAGTAGTGGTCTATGTTCATGCCGCGGCGCAGGCGCACACCGTGGTTTGGCCACGACGGCCCCTCGGGCTGCAGGTAGAAGCCAACCTTGTCGGCCGCCTTGAACGCCGCCTCGGGCGGACAGAACGAGTGGAAGCGCATCATGTTGAGCCCATACTCCTTGCATTTGCGGAACACCCTGAGCCACGAAGCCTCGTCGGTTGGCGGATATCCCGTCAGCGGGAAGCAGCAGTTCTCTACCGTTCCGCGCATCCAGATGGGGCGGCCGTTAAGGTAGAACTGCCTGCCGCGAACCTCAATCTTGCGCATTCCGAAGTCGGTCTGCACGGTGTCGGCGCCGAGCACCGACGTCAGCGTGTACAGGTTGGGCTCAAACTCGTCCCACAGCTTTACATCATCTCCCATGGGCAGCGTCACCCTGACGGCCCCGTCGGCCCCGGCCACAAGCCTCTTGTGCTCAAAGTCGCGCCCGGCCACGTTGAACTTAACGTCGTATTTGCCTTTGCCGCCCACTACCTTAAGCACCACGTCGATGGTCTTGGCGTCGATGTCGGGGTAAACCTGTACGTTGCCGATGTACACCTCGGGCCGCGCCTGCAGCTCCATGCGGCCCACAATGCCGTTCCAGTCGCCCTGCGTCTGGTCGGTCACACTGTGCGAGTCTTGCCCCACGCACACATTCTCTATGCCGTTGTACACCTTGATGGCAATGTCGTTGTCGCGCCCCGGGGCCACGTAGTCGGTCACGTCGAACACGTGCGGCACGCTGAGCGACGAGTCGCGGCCCACCTGCCTGCCATTGATGAACACCGTGGTCTCTATGTGCGGGCGCTCAAGATAGAGCAGCAGGCGCTTCTTGCCCCACGCCTTTGGCACGCTGACCCTACGGCTGTACCACGCATTGCCCACGTAGTGCTTGTCCGGAGTGAGGAAAAAGGGGAACTTCATCTTGCCCGGCTGGCGGTATTTGGCCATGTACGGGTTGAAGAAAAACGACGAATCGTAGAGGCTGCTCACCCATTTAGTCTCGACGGTCACCTCGTTTCCCTTGCCGTTGGTGAGCATAGAGCCGGGCAATGTCACCCGGTCGTTGTAGTCGGGGGTATCGCCCTGCACGAAATTCCATTCTCCCGCCAGGTCGATTTTGTCCTGCGCATGGGCCGACATGGCCGCAAGCACAAGCAAGATTGATAATATTCTCTTATTCATATAAATAAAATGATGTTGCTTAAAACTTGTTGTTGGCTGCCTGGCAGCCCTGTTCAATACTCTGCGAGGGTGAGTGTGGTCACGCCGTAAACCTGCTCGCCCGGCTCGCTGACGTTGGCCTCACGCGGGAAATACACCGGCATGTCTTTCTGCAACGGCAGTATGCGCAGCTCCAGCCGGCTGCATCCGGCCGGCAGCCGCCACAGTCCGAACAGGAAGGGGCGGCCGTTGTAGAAGTTGTCGGCCACGAGTTTGCCGTCGGCATAAAGCCGTGCCACGTCGCCCCGGTAGTCAATACGCAGCAGGCTGTCGGCTCGCAGGCTGTCGGCCGGCAGGCCTATGGTGTATACAGCTGCCGCATTGAAGTCGTCGTCGGTTGGCTCTTCGGCCACTTTCTGCACGCCGATGGTTATCTTGCGCGGCTCGCCTGCCTCGCGCACCTTGGCAAGCTCGACGCCCACCTTCATGCCAGGGCGGGCCTCATCAGGCAAGAAGAGCCTTCCGGCCGTCTCAGAGTCGACGAGGTAAATGTTGCGGTAAACGGGCTTGCCTATGCCCTTTGGCTTGACGTTCCTGAGCGTCTTGCCGTCGACGCATATCTCTGTGGGCACGCCTTTTATCTGCTCCAAGTATATCTTTCCGTCGCGCTTGGCTATGATTTGCGCCGTTGCATACCTGATGCCGTCGATGTTTACCGGGAAGATGCAGGCCGTGCCGGCCGGTATGGTCATAGGCTTGCGGGGGAAGGTGACGCCGCATACGCTGAACTGCACGCCCCGCTTGTCGGTCAGGTTCTGCAGTCTCTCGTAGTTGTTGACAAAGACGAAGCCGCTGTCGCCCTGCGAACGGTAAGCCCACCTGAGGTGGCTGTCGTCGCCTTTCTTTATGTCTTGCGGGCACGGAAACGAAGCATCCATCGGTGCCAGCGTCTCGGCGTAGTCGTGCATAAACATGTGCAGCTTGCGCAGAGTGTAGAAATGAGGGTTGCGCTGGCCAAATTCGCCGAGCGGAGCCTGGAAGTCATACGTCTTCACAGGCAGGTCGTTGTGGTTTGTCGCGGGCGTGCGCTGGTTTTCGTTTAGGTATGTCAGCTTGCCGTCGGGGTTGGTGCCGCCGTGGTACATATAGTATCCGAGCAGGTTGCTGCCGCTGCCCAGCTTGACAATGGCTAGCGAATAGGCGTCTTCGGGATATACGTAGACGCGGCGATGGTATGAAGTCATCATGCCTCCCCCAAGCTCGCAAGTGAAGTACGGATACTGCTCGTCGCCCTTGCTGAGCCTCTCTTTCTGCTCGCCGAGCTGCTCGCTGGCTATCGCCGTCGAGCTGCGGAAGGCCTTGAAGTTGAACGCCTTGTAATAGTTTCCGGCCGTTTCCTTGGTAGAGCGGTCCCAGAAGCCGTCGGCATAGTCGCCATACAGCGGCAGCATCTCGCCGTAAGGCACGGGCCGCGTAAGCTCTGGCCACCCCGTGCGGGTGTAGAACGGCAGGTCGAAGCCTATCGACAGGGCCAGCTTCTTGAGTGCCATGAGATAGTTGCCGTTGCGCTGCTCATTGTCAAACTGCACGGCCACTACCGGCCCTCCGTCCTTCCACTGCAAGCCAATCACCTGAGAATAGATTTGCCTGTAGAGCTTGTCGACAAACGACATGAACGTCTTGTTGGTGTCGCGCGTGCGGCATCCCTTTGTAAAAACCCAGTCGGGGATGCCACCGCAGCGGGCCTCGCCATGGCAGAACGGGCCTATGCGCAGCACCACGGGCATGCCTTCGGCCTTGCAAACCTCAAGGAAGCGGCGCAGGTCGCGCTGTCCGCTCCAGTCGAATATGCCCTCCTGCTCCTCGACATGGTTCCAAAACACATAGTTGGCGATGATTGTCACGCCGCCATCCTTCATCTTCCGCACCTCGCGCTGCCACTCGTCGGCGGGTATTCGGGAGTAATGCACCTCGCCCATCACGGGCACCACGCGCTTGCCGCCTATGATAAGGCTGCGCGAATCCCACTTTACTTCGGGCACTTGCGCCACAAGGCAGTGTGCTGAAAGCACCATGGCCCCTGCCAGCAAGAATCCTTTCATTAGCTGTTTCATATCAGATTCAGATTTTGATTTATTTTTTATTAAACATTATATTGACATAACTGAAAAAACAAAAGAGTATTGCGTGCATACAATCAAATCTTAAAACAAAGTTAACGGAACAGCCACAGGGGCTGCACAACGCCATACTGCCGCAGCCACGGCGGCCTGCCACGGCAAGCCCCCGGCCTTTGCCGCCCTTCGGGGGACCACCCGTATGCCCTCCGGGCCGTACATTGGGCCGGGCACCAGGGCTGCATGCATGACACGCAGCAGACCATTTGCATGTTTCATACTGCACATTACGTTTGTTGATTCATGTAGTTTGCCATCATCATTATCTTAAAATAGCGCATTCGACGCACTCGCACAGACATCAAGCAATGCCCCGGGCAAAACATCGCCATGCCGCCATGCACCACTGCCCCCACCGGGCCTGCCGGGCCTACGACCGCCCCCTGACATACGCCAACCTACGGACAGGTTTTCAACATCGGCCGTATTGCCTTGCGAAACAACGCTTTTCGGCACTCAGAACGGGCCGTTTTGCAGCAGGAAACGGCCCGTTCTGCAACGCGCTGGATGCCAAACAGTTGCACCGCAGCCCACAGGCAGCTTAAGCAAGTGGCACGAAACGGCTTGCTAGCTGAGCCGCATACCGGTGTCAGTAGATAGACTCGGCACCGGTCTTAATGCTGTTGTCGGTAGCCGAGATAAACGAACGCAACTCGCCTACGGTCATTTCCGCGGCAGGGGCAAAGTCGGCCGAGTTCATGTATCGCAACAGACTGACCGCCATCTGGCGCGCCTCTGGGCACGAATCCATCTTCTCGATGAGGTTCATCGACGTGAACAGCAGCCTGCCACCGCCGCAACGCGCCTCGATGGCAGCAGCAAGACGGCGGTTGTTGGCAAAGTTGTCTATCACGCTCACTATCGGTACGACATCGCGCAGCGAATCCGTCACCAGCACCTTTGAGTTCTTCATCAGCCCCCACCACTGCCAGTCGGAATGCGACTCTGTGGGGAACGACGCCAGCGCGGGATGGCTCGGGTTGCAGAGCACGCCCATGGTGCCGGCTTGCTTGGGGAAGTGGACAGGGCTCCAGAACACAGGCACAAACTTGCCTTCAAGCCCCTTGAGGTGCTTTTCGGCGGGCGAGAAGAGCACCTTGCGGCCTTTGGCCAGCGCCCTGGCAGCCTCGTCGCAGTCGGCCGTCAGCACCACGTCGCCACAATCAAGCCCCGCGGTGGCCGGATACACCCAGATGTGCCAGCTGTTGCGCCACGGAGTGCCGTCCAAAGCCACGCGCAACGTTAGCCGGCAAGGCCCGGCCACGCCGCCCAAATCCACCTTGACGCGCCCTAGGGCAGTAAGGCCGCCCTGAGCGATGGTGCCACAGTCTGTCGCACCGCTGCCCACGGTGCGCCCCAAGTCGTCGGCCAGCGTCCACACGAGGCGGCCGCCCGCAATGGCTTCACGCCCGTAGTTGGCCACCTCGACGGCCGCATCAAACGTCTCGTCGGTTGTGTAAACCGCCTTGCCATACCGCGCCAGCTGAACAACGGGGGCGCAGAAACAGCGGAAATCGGCGGGAGACATAAAGCCCTTGTTGTCCCAAAAGGCATCTACAAGACCCACGAGGGCCGTGCTCTGGCCCGGGAAGTCCTGAAGGCCGAGCAGTTGGAAGCCACTGAACCCAGGCGTCTTCAACGCACACTCCATCTCCTCTTTATACAGAATGGCGGCAAAACGCCCCGAGGCATCAAAGAAATCGTCGGCCAACGCAATCAGTCCCTTGTCGCGCAAGTCGTCGCGCACGGCCTTGAAGTTGAGCGGGTCGAGCACCCCGGTGTACTTCTCAATCTCACGGACATTGGGATATACGGCATACTGGCCTATCTCGTGAGAAATCAAAGGGACGGAAGGCGTGCCAACGGATGCGGCATAGTCTTTTTCAAACGACGGGCGCTCGGCATCGAACACGCCCTGACCGCGCACCCAGCCACTGTCGGTACGCTGGGTGACAAAGAACTGGTCTTCGGGCTCGGGATGCCCTCCGTGGCCGCGCTCAAAGGTGTATGTGGTTGTTGAATAAAGGTGGCGGGGGTCTTTCTGCTTCATGTCGCGCACCATGGAATTGAGCACCGTGAAGTCACTCTGCAGCTCATTGCCACAGCTTACGAGGCACAGCGACGGATGGTTGCCGTAGTTTGCCACAATGTTGTCGAACTCACGGCGCAAGAAAAGCTCCACCGCCTTGTCGCGCCCGATGTTGAGCGACCAGCAGGGCAGCTCAACCTGCAGGTAGAACCCCATGCGGTCGGCCACCCTGAAGGCTGCCTCGGGAGGGCAGTAGGAGTGGAAGCGCAAGTGGTTGAGGCCCCAGTCGCGCGCAGTGGCAAACACTTTCAGCCATCCGTCTTCGGTTGTCGGCGGCGTGCCGGTGAGCGGAAAGACACAGCACTCGAGCGTGCCCCGCAGGAAGGTGCGCCGCCCGTTGACCAGCAGTCGGCCTCCTTCGGAGCCAATCTCGCGCATGCCGAAGGTAACGTTGCGCCCCGCATGTATTCCACCGCCGTCATATTCGGCAGTAAGCTCGTAGAGTGTGGGGGCGAACTCGCTCCACAGCCTTACGTCGTCGCCCATGTCATACCATGCCGTGACGTCGGTGGCAGAGTCGGGCAATGCCACCCTCAGGCTCTTCACGGGCAGCCTGCAACCTGTTGAAAGTTGCCTCACACCCAAGGTAAGCACACCCTTGGCGCGACCGCCGCCATGCTTCGACAGCCTGGCAGCCACGCGGATGCGCCGTCCGGCCACGCCGGGATAAACATCGAGCGACGCTATCTCGACGTCGGCCAGCGCCGTTATCTCCATACGTCCGAGCACCCCGTTCCATTTGATTTGTGTCTCATCGGTGTAAGCATGGCACATTTCGTTGTACGATATGTCGTATTGCTTGCTGTTGTCCACGCGAAGCTCTATCTCATGGGCGCCTTCGGCAAGCCCCCGGGGGATGGTGTAGACATGCGGGGAGACAAGGCTTTCCTGGCTCTGGCCCATGTCGCGACCGTCAACAAAAAGCCGGCTGCGCCACAACACACGCTCAAACGTTACCCTAAGCGGCCGTCCGGCCATGGCCTTGGGTATGTCGACATGGCGCAGGTAACGCGCCTCGCCCATGAAACAATGGCGTCGAGTGAGGTGTGTCAGCTGTGGCTTGGCCATTGCCGGCCCCAGCCTGTTAGGCTCTCCGAGGCGTGCGTCATCGGTGGTTCCGGGCAGTCTGACTGGCGTAGTGCCCCCGAAAAGCCATTCGCCGCTGATGTCAAGGCAGTCTTGCGCGGCGGCAGCTGAAGCCATGACGGCCACGAGTATCAATGAAAACAGATATTTGTACATAAGAAAAAGAACAATGTGCTAAGACGGGTTTGCAGATAAAGGCAAGCCGGTGGGCCATGACCAAAGCCACGGCCCACCGGCGTCAATCAAAACAACGAATGCAACGTGCGCAGTGCCTGCACTCCCTGGTGGTTTATGTCCATGCGCTCTACCTCACCGAGATAGCGCAGCGCATGCTTCATGTCGCCCAGTCCGTAATAGCCGAGCGCAAGCATATACGTGCAGTGTATGGCGTTCTTCGCGTCGAGCGAGTCTTCCCAGATGAGCAGGTCGGGCAATGAAACGGCAAAATAATCCATCACCACCTTCTCAAAAACATGCTGCTTGCCATAGTTGACAAGTCGATGGAAGCGCCCGTTGGCCTCGCCCTGCCTGCCAAGGCGCATCAGCGCAAGCCCCTGATAGAATATCTTGTCGGGCTTGGCGTCGTTGTAATACATGGCTGCCGCAGGCTCCTGGGGCCCCTTGGTGGCTTTTTCCCAGCACTCGCGGGCCTTGGCCTCGTTGCCCATGGCACTGTATGCGCAGCCGAGGAAGTAGTGGAAATCGTTTTCCTGGGCCCCTTCGAGCCTGCCCTCGCCGAGGTTGTGCGGATAGACGAGGCACTCGTCGAGCAGCCTTATGGCCTTTTCATACTCATGCGACGCCAGCGCCCGCTTTGCCAGCTCAACGCGGCACGTCTGGTATTGGGCCGTAACCTTGCCTTCGCCTCCTTCCCACGGGTGGAACACATGGCCGTCGATGATGGCCATGGCCTCCTCGTAGCGTCCTGTCTGGTTAAGCAAAGTGGCCTCTTCGAGCAGCAAGTCGTCGCGCCGGGCCACGAGTTCGGGATGGCTCATCAGGCGTTCGAGGCGCCAGGCGTGCGGTTTCTGCAGGCGCTTGTAAAGCTGGTCGAGCTCCATCAGCACGCGGGCGTCGGTCTCATCGAGGCTGAACGCCCTCTCCATGCACTCGAGTGCCCGCTCGTGCTCGCCCTGTTTGTTGAACAAAGCCAGCGCCATGTTGCGCCAAACGGTGGGGAACTGCGGGTCGAGCTCGGCCGAACGCTGCCACAATTCGGTGGCCACGCCATACTGGCGCTTGTCGTAATATAGGCAGCCCAGATAGTAAGGAGCGCGCGCATCCTGCGGGTTGGCGTCCATGGCGGCCTGCAGCGCCAGCACGTCTTCGATGCGGTTGGGGAAGCAATAGGCCGAATCGGCTGCGGCAGCACGGGCAAACGCGCCCGCATCGTCTGCCCAACCCATGTAGTAATAGGTCATCGGCGTGACCGCACCGGCGCTTTCGGCCATGCCCCACACGGCCAACGCCTCTTCCGGGCGGCCCATCTGCATGTAGTCGAGGGCCAGTTCGTCGTAGTTGTTTGGCATGCCGTGCATCATCTCGCGCAGCTTGTCGAGCAACTGTTCGTCGGCCGTGATGATGTATTTCTCGTAAAGGCAACCGTAGTTGAAGGGGTCGAGGGCCAGCGACTCGTCGCATAATGCCACGGCATCGGCCTCGCGTCCCAACACCCTGAGCACCGTTGCGAGCAACGCGCGGGCCTTGTGGTTGCGTCGGTTGTTGTCGAGCGCACGTTCCGCCTCGTCGAGAGCATCGTCAAGCCGGCCCTGCATCAACGACAGTTGTGCGGCTGCCAGGTAGCCGGCATCGGCCCATGCCTTGTTCCATGTCGACTTCCAGAACAGCTCGTATGCCTCGTCGCAACGTCCCATGCACTTGAGGCAGAGGGCCAGGTTGTATATCGGCTCGCCGTCGTATGGGTTTGGGTTGCGGCGCATTATCACCCCGACGGCACGCCTGAGGTAAGGCTCGGCAACGGCAAAGCGTCCGCGGCGCAGGTACCACAGGCCGAGAGCGTTGTTGCAACGGTAGTCGTCGGGGTCGCGGCGCAACGCCTCTTCATAGTAATCTACGGGCGAGAAGGTGGCGTGGCGGTACTGTTCGAGATGAAGCCCGGTAAGGTAAAGCTGCTCTGTTGTCTTTATCTCGGCCGGTTGCAGGGCCGCTTCGGCGGCATTGGGCACGGGGCGTATCTCGTCGGGCTCGGCGTGCCATGAAAGCGAAAGCACCCTCCGGCCATTGTCGTGGATGATGTACAGCTCTACTGTAAGGGCGTCGAGGGGTGTTCCGCATACATCTACAATCTCGTCGAACACGGCCTCCGGGCTCATGTCGATAGTGTTTCCATACAACACCCTGCCCCCTTCGTCGCCCCTGACGAGCACCTCTACGCGGGCCTTGCACGTGGCCTGTACCATCAGCCTGGCCCCACCGTCGGCCTCAACAATGTTCATCACCAGGTCGCGCGAGGCGTTCTTGACTATCCCCAGTTCGCGATACGGCATGAAATACTGCGTGAAACGCTTCTCTTCATAAGGCATCAGCCACGTGAAGTCGGGCTGGTTTTCAGTGTATACACCGGCCATCAGCTCGATGTACGGGCCGTCGCTGTCGGTCAGGTTGCGGTCCCAGGCACGCCCGAAATCGCCGTTGCCCCATGTCCACTGCTTCTTTCCGGGCGACAGGTGGTGGCTTGCCACATGCAGCATACCCCCATGTGAGTCGTTCTCGTAGCCCCCCTCGAAGTCGTACTTTGAGTTGACGGCCATGTAAGACGTGGGCACCTTTATGTTCTTATAGTTGGAAATGTCCACTCCCGCCGAGTAGTCCATCTTGTAATATGTGCCCGTTGCTATCGGGAAAGAGCTCACGGCGCGTTTGCCGTGGTCGAAAACGGCGTTGATGTCGGGCGGGAACACGCTCTGGTATTCGTCGTTCACGGCCACAGCCGGGTTGGCCCACCACAGGAATGTCTGCGGCATCGGCGTGCGGTTATACAAATGTCCGCGTATCTCGAGGCGGGCGCAACCGGGTCGAAGGGTGAATCCGGCCATGCCCTTCTGGTGGAACATGCGCTCCATCTCGTTGACCCAGACCGTTACCGAGCCGTCGGCATTCTCCTCGATGGTGCTGTCCACGGGCAGGAAAGTTGACGGACGGTGGTGCTGTGGCCAGTTAAACTCGATGCCGCCGGATATCCACGGCCCCGTAAGACCTACGAGGGCTGGCTTCACCACGTGGTTGTAATACACGAAATGGCGCTGCTTCACCTTGTCGTATGCCATCTGCACCCTTCCCCCAAGCTCGGGAAGAATCATCACTTTGATGTATTCGTTCTCAAGAAACACTGCATTGTATTGCTTGTCGTGCTTCTCGTCGGCTATCGACTCTATCACGGGATAGGGATAAACCACGCCACTCGAGCCTTGGTATACGCGCTTCTCGAGAAACATCGGGTTCTTGTCGGGCTTGCCGACTTCATAGGTTGGTATTGTCACAACCTCTCTCCATGCTTTTACCATAGTGCTAAATATAAGCCCCTCCCTACCCCTCCCCCGTGGGGAGGGAACCCAGTGCCGGGGATGTCGACACTGTACTGGGAGTGGGGTTGGTGTTTGTCTTTATTTTATATATGTCTCGTTGTATATCATAATGAGATGCTTTGCCGCTGCATTCCGGCCAACGGGCTTCCTCCCCGTTATGGGGAGGGCTGGGGAGGGGCCTCACCCCACCATCTCTTTCTCCAGTTCTTCTAGCGACTTGCCCTTGGTTTCGGGCAGGCGGAACACAAAGAACAGCAGGCCGAAGAGGCACACCGCCGAGTAAATCCAGAACGTGCCGTAGCTGCCGAGGGCAGTATTGAGCAGCGGGAAGGTGTAGGTGAGCGTAGAAGAACCCACCCACAGGGCAAAGGTACACGTGGCCACGGCCACGGCCCGCACCTTGTTGGGGAACAGTTCGGATATGAGCACCCACGTGCAAGGGCCAAGCGTCATGGCATAGCAGGCTATGGCGAGCACCACGAGAACTATCATGAAGAAGCCGGTGACGTGGAAGTAGTAGCACACACCAAGTATAAGGTAGATGGCGCAAAGCCCTCCGGCACCGAGCAACATCAGGGCCCGCCGCCCAAGACGGTCGACGGTGAATATCGCAACGATGGTAAACACCACGTTGGCGATGCCGGTCACGACGATGTTGAACAGCACATCGCCTATCTCATAGCCCGCCGACTGGAAGATTTCCTGTGCATAATTGAATATGACATTGGTGCCGCACCACTGCTGGAAGACCGCAATGACTACGCCAAGCAGCAGCACGCGGCGGAACGGACGGCTGAAAAGCATGCCCAAACCGCCCTGTTGAGCATCGGCGGCATTGGCCGACTTGACCGCCGCAAGCTCACGGCCGGCATACTCTGAGCCCCCTATGTGGGTCAGGATGGCAAGAGCTTCGGCGTCATTTCCCTTCAAAGCGAGCCACCGCGGACTCTCCGGAATGAAGAAGGCGAGCACAAGGAACAAGGCTGAAGGCGCTGCGGCAGCCCAGAACATCCACCGCCATGCCATCTGTCCGTTCCACGACGCGGCGATGTCGGCGGCTGTGCTGCCACCGGGTATTGGCTCGGCAATGAGCCAGTTGGTTATCTGCGCGCCAAGTATACCGAGCACGATGGTCATCTGGTTGAGCGACACGAGCTTGCCGCGCACCTTTGTCGGGGCCACCTCGGCTATGTACATGGGCGACAGCCCGGAGGCGACGCCAATGCCGATGCCGCCGAAGAAGCGGGCCACGAGGAAAAAGTGGAAGTCGGAAAAAGCCCCGGTGGCTACCGACGAGAGCAGGAATATGAGCGCCGACACCACCAGCAGGCGCCTGCGGCCTATGCGGTCGGCCAGCGTGCCGCACAGCATGGCACCTATCATGCACCCTACCAATGCAATGGTCATGGCCAGACCTTGGGCCGACGGTGAGTCGGCAATGCCGAAATAAAGTTCGTAGAACGGCTTCGCCCCGCCGATAACGACCCAGTCGTAGCCAAAGAGCAGGCCGCCCAATGCCGACACGAGGCAAATGAAATAGACAAATTTCTTGTTGTAACTGTCCATAATTATATTGCGTTAGGTTTTTAGTTTGAGTCTCGGTGCAAAGATAATGAATATGGACAAGAGCGACAATAGACAAAAGCAACTAAAAAGATGGACAATATTACGGAAACGGCCACAGCATAGAACGAGCTTGGCCGAAGGCTGAAAAACAGCCTCCCGCACCGGCGTGCGGGAGGCTGTGGAAGTCGGCCGTGCTGCCGCCGACGGCTGATGCCGCAGCGGCAGGCATGTTTAAAGCACTATTTTCCCCGACCGGGCGCCACGGCGATAGATGTAGATGCCGCCATCCAACCCGGCCTCGCCTATGGAGTTGAACACGCCAATCTTCTGTCCGCCGACGGTGAACAGCTCTACCGGCCCGTCGGCCACCTCGACGTCGGCCTCGGATATGCCCGACACCACTTTCGCGCCGGCCTCAAGCTTGATGCAATCGTACATCACCCCGCCGTTTCTCCGTATGCCCGACATGGTGAACGCCACCGTGTTGGTGCCTTTGTGAAGCACGGATGCGGGAAACTCACACGTCTCGACACGGTGGTTGCCGCCCAGCACAGCACTGCGGTATATGGCTGCATCGTTCTGGGCAAGGTTCCAATTGGCCTGCACAGTGCCATTGACGGCCACCTCGACCTTGGGGTTGTTGGTCACCCCGGCCATCGAAGCAGTGAGCAGGGCCGTGCCCGACAGGTTGTCGTCGAGATTGAACGACACCGTCCACGTGCCGTTCTTGGTCTGCGCGAAATACCAGTCGGTGGCCGGGTCGCTCTCACCTATTATATAATTAAGGTCGGCAGGGGGCAGCTCCCACAGCCCGTAAGCCCTGCAGGTGTCGCTATACATGAACCCGTCGGCCAAGCGATTGTTTTCCCCTATCTGCCACAACAGCCTCTCACGGCACTCTGGCGTCCACTCGACAACGCCGAGGTCGACGTCAGAACCGCCCACCTCGATGTCGGCGCGCTGCAGTTCGTCGGTCACGCCTCCCTTGGTTGCATATCCGTAAAGCGTGTAGGTGCCCTTGCGCACATTGGGAATGGCAAACGAACCGTCGGCTCCTGTCATTGCCCAAAACATATATCCCTTGCCCTGGGCGTAGGGAGAGGTGCCGGCCTCGGCCAGCACCAGCTGCACACTGTCGCATGGCTGCCCGGTGGTAACGCTGAGCCGCCCCCTCACCGTCGACCTGTCGAGCGGATAGAGCTCATGCTCAAACCAAGCGAAAGGCCACTCCGCCTGCTGCTGCGAGGCCTGCCGCTTGGCGTCGGCAATCATCTGTTGCTGTGAGCCACGGTTGAGGTAGATGAGGAACGGGCCGTAAATCTTGCGTTCGCCATCCTCGTAACGCTGCGACGAAGCGCCGAAGTGCTCGCCCTGGAGCATCTGTATCGTGATGGGCGACTTGCTCGTTGCATGCACCGTAAGCTCCTGCCTCATAGGGCCACCGTTGAGCCACTCGTGGCTGCAAGGTATGTTCCACACGCCCGAGTTGACGTTCATGAGCCCGTGAAGGCTGTCGCGCACCACATACTGCGCCCAGTCGTACTTGGTGTATATCGACCCGTCGGCCATGCGGTATGTGGCATCCTGCACCACGTTCTCCTCGCGCTCGGCCACGGCCATCTCGGCATTGGTGGGTATCTTGCCATTCATCACCTCGTCGACATAACCGTTGACAAACGAAGAATTGAGCCTGGTGCACACCCGCGCCTCCCTCAGGTTGACCCCGGACGACGTGGGCGTGCCGTTGGCCACTACGTAGACGTAGACCCCGTTGACGCCCTTTCGCATGATGAAGCCCTGTTCGAAGCGCAGGTCGGCGGTGGTATTGCTGAACACAACCTCCGCGTAGTCGGCAGTCTGCCTTACTATTTTCGACGTCGTCGGGTTGAGGTTGTCGTTCTTGTCGGCCGTGTAGTCAAAATAGACTCCATTGCTTGCCAGCACATTGGGGCCTCCGCGGAAAGTCATCTCGCTGATGCGTCCGTTGCTGCCGATGCTCACCGACACCGTTCCGTTGGACATTTTGTAGCTGTCGCCGTTGCGGGTAAGCGTCACGTCCGACTGTGCGCTTGCCCCAATACACACCATGGCTGCCATGCCGATGGCTGAAAGTAAACGTTGTCTCATTCGCTGATAAATTTTAGTTATAGTTATAGTTAGTGCCGCCCCCAACACGGTTGCGACGCACAAAGGTAGCTCTTTTTGCAGCAAAAATCACAGTTTGTGATTGCGAACGGGTGTGTTTAACGTTTTTTACACTTGCGGCTGCGCCGTTTGCCGGCCTGCCGCACACAGCTGGCAACGGCCTGCGGCAGGCCTGCCGGGGCACGTGAGCCACGGCGGCACGATACAGAGGAAACGCCGAAAGCGGCAAGCGCCCACCCACAGCCGCCACGGCTGCGTGCCGGGCGATGGCAGCCAGCCCCACCACAAGTAGCGGCCGTGGCTGGAAGACAGGCGGCAATGGTGGCCCGTGGGCAGCGTTTTGCAGGCAAAAGTTTTGGTGAACAGAAGAAAAATACTAACTTAGTGGCGGCAAAAAGCAATGGTATGAAACAGAAAGACGGATTCAACGGCGAACAGGTGATAGTATTGCCGCAGATGGCCATCGACATTGAGAGCGCCGACCCGCTGGCTTCCAGCCTATACATAACAGACATAGGATACTACCCCAAGGCCGCCGGCCACTACCGCGAACGCACGCAACCCATATCGCAATACGTGCTGATATACTGTGTAGAGGGCGCGGGGTGGTACTGTGTAGGCGGCGAAAGGCATGACGTAGGGGCCGACCAGTATGTTATCCTGCCTGCCGGCAAACCGCACACATACGCTGCCGACGAACAAGAGCCGTGGACCATCTACTGGGTTCACTTCACCGGGGCGCATGCCGCCATCTATGCCGAAGGCGCCTTCAGGCCAAACGACGTAAAGCCGGGGGCCATGTCGCGCATCAGCGAGCGCAACAACATTTTCGAGGAAATATTTGTAACGCTGCGCAACGGGTACGGACGGGAGAACCTGCGCTACGCCTCGTCGCTGCTGCACCACTACCTGGCGTCGATGAGATACATAACGCTGTTCCGCAATGCCGACCCGAAGCCACGCTCTACCGACGTTGTCGGGGCGGCAATACACTATATGAAAGAGAACGCGGAGAAGCATCTGTCGCTGCGCGACATAGCCGGCTACACGGGATATTCGCCTTCTCACTTCTCGTCGATGTTCAAGCAGCAGACCGGCCACAGCCCGCTCGGCTACTTCAACTTGCTGAAAATCAATCTGGCGTGCCGCCTGCTGGCATCCACCGGGATGAAGGTCAACCAGATATGCCACAAGGTCGGCATTGAAGACTGCTACTATTTCTCACGCCTTTTTGCCAAGACCATGGGCATGTCGCCCAAGCAATACAGGCACGAAAGGCAAGGCTGACGCGCCCGCCGGCGCCCGGCGGCTACCTTGCCCCGGCCTCCCTCAGGGCCTTCGCAAGCTCGGCAGCCTGGCCGGGCCTGGGCACCACGCCACCTACCACATTGCCCTCGCGGTCTATTATTAGATATGTGGGGAAAGCATCCACCGAAAGATAGCTCTCGATGGCGGCCTGCTGGTCGGGCGGAAGGTTGAAGCTGACTGAGCCGGGGGCATCAAGCCCGAACCGCGAGACGAGCTCTCGGTACAGCTCGCCGTTGGTATTGTTGGCCAGATACATGAAAACCACACCCTCGGAGCGCAGCTTGTCGCGCAGGGCCTGCGCATGTTTCATCTCGGCAAGGCACGGTGCGCACCACCCTCCCCACAGGTCCAAGTATACAACCTTGCCGCGATAAGGCCGCAGAAGTTTCTCAAACAACAGCCTCCCCTTGGCTTTCAACGAGTCGACAACAACCTGCCCTGCCCCCGACGCCGGGCATTGGGTTGCCTGTGTGAGATTGTTTTCCAACACGAAACGCAACGGGGCATATACCTTCCTGAACGACGTGGCCGCCCACGATGGCGGAAACGCAGACGCCTCATAGTCGGCCGCAAACCCGGCAACCACCCGGCGGCAAAGCGCCGGCACGCCATTGGTCGCGGCCAACCCGGCAGACAGCTCCCCCGACCTGTCGGCGGTGAGCTCGCTCCACGCCTTGTAAGTGCATTCAAAGGCATAGCAGAAGCGGCCGTAAGCCTCAAGGCAGCGCCTGGTTGCAGCCGAGATGCCCGGTCGGACGGCGCAAATAGAATCGATGGACAGCCGGCTCTTTGCCCAAGAGCGGCCGAAAGCAGCCAAGGCAGAGTCGAGACCGTCGGTCTGCATCGGGAAAGTAAGCCTGTAAACAGAGGTTGCCCCTGCTGCCATCAGTTCGTTGTTCACCCTCGATTGGCTGCCCATGAAATAGGCACGCCCGTCGATGTCGTCGACGTAAAGCAGCGCGGTGTCGCCCGGACTGCAGTAGGCCATGACCGAAGCGATGGGCCGGTTCACAGTGTCGGCCCTGCTCAAAAGGCGCAGGCAGGCCGGTCTTCGGGTGGCGTGGCGCACAACGACGCGGCCCAGCGAATCGACATGGGGATGAAGCAAGACGCTTCCGGGCATCGAGTCGTCAACAAGTTCAAGGTAGTCGTAATACTGACGGCGGCTGCGGCTCACCAAAACGAAGGTGGCGGTATCCGTGCGCTGCAGGGGCGCCAACGCCATGGTGTCGGCCGAAGGCGATGGATATGGCGGCACAAACGGCCCGGAAAACTCGGTCACGGCATGGCTCTGCCCGCCGACTGCAACCCTGCCGCGCCCCAACGACACGCCTACCTGACGGTTGGCCGAAGTAAGCCGATAGCCGCCGCCCGCCTCTTTGTCGCAACGCCATAGGCAATCATCGTAGACGGCACGGTCGCCAATCAATCCAATAATCCACTCGCCGGTAGCGACGTCGCGCAAGAAAACTCCGGCGGAACCGGCCTGAGCCAACGACGCGGAGGGCGTGGCCAACACTGCCAGCAAGGCAAGCAAAACCATCGAACGACTCATATAGACAACTATTTTATACGATGAACATTTTCAACATTCCACCCGTCATTAAGCCACGCCTGTGGAAACGCTGCGCAAAACGAGCCATGACGGCCTGCAAAACGGCCCTTACGGCAATGCGGAAAGGCCCGTTCGGCAGCACAAAACGACGTGTTTGGCAAGCCGCTGGCTGTCAGATAGTTATGGAAATTGGCAAATGCGGCATAATTTTTTTACAAAAGCAATGCCGCCCAATCACTCACGCCTGCGCGCCATAAGCCCGGTGCCGGGCGGCTGCGGGGCAGACTGCAGTCACTTGCGGGCCGCACGCTCACGCAAGCGGCGCTTCACCTCGCGGCGCCGGCGGATGTAGTCGAGCCTGTCGAGTGCATGGCGGCGCGACTGTATTATCTGGTGACGGTACACCAGGCAGGCCAGCAGGAAGTAGGCAGCAGCCTGCACCCACAAGGCCCTATACTCGAAGGCCACGTCGTAAAGCGACGCCCCGAGGGTGTTGACACGCACGTAAGCCCTGATGCCGAAGGTTGAAGGAAACAGCCACGAGAAGCATTCCCAATACCACGGCATGTTGCTCTGCGGCCAAGACACGCCCGAGAGAAACAGCAACGGCACGGAAGCGAAGACCACCAGCAGCATTACGTTCTCACGGTAGCGCACCATGCACGACACGGCCATGCCGAAAAAGATGCTCGCAAATATATATGGCAGCATTATGGCGAGCAGCACCGAGGGCTCGGCCAGCACAACGAAATGGAACAGGCGGGGCACTATCATAGACAGGTAGGAGCCCAGCACGGCGTAAATCATGAAATAACACATGGCCTTGCCCATGACAATGCGGAACATTCCCTGGTAGCTGCGGCTGAAGGGAATAAGGTCTTGGTAACGGTTGCGCTCGCGGGCGGTGCCGGCCGACAGGCCTATGCCCAGCACAAGCGTCTGCTGCAGTATGAGCATGAGCACCGCCGGCAGTATGAACGAGCCGTAACCGCCCGACGGATTGAACATTGGCACGGGCGTCACGGCCATCGGGCTCGTGGTTACAAGGTCTTCACGGTCGGTCGTGTTGCCCGCCACCTTCACCTGCAACTGGCTGTTCATGTCGAGGGCAACGCTCATGGCCGTCTGGTAAACGGCCTTGTAGGTGAGCATGAGGCTCATGTCGCAGTATACGCTGACGGCCGTCTGCTCCATGCGGTTGAGCCGCGTCGAGAAATCAGACGGCAGGTAATAAATGCCTTTCACCACCTGACGGCTGAGCAGCGCGCGGGCCTCGTCCATGTCGGATGCGTAGCACAGCACCCGCACATCGGGCGAAGCGTCGCAATGGCGCACGAACTCACGGCTCATGGCCGTGCGCGAGTTGTCGACAACGGCCACCGGCACATCGCGCACTACCTCATTGTTGTATATCCAGGAGTAAAGCAACGGATAGAGCAAGGGCACGAGGATGAAAAATATAAGCACACCTTCGTCGCGGACGGTCTGCCTCATCTCTTCCGCCCAAATGCGGCAGGCGTCGACCACTCCGCCGCGTATCTTGTTTATGATTCCGTCTTCTCTCATCACGTCAAGGAATATATACGTAGGTAAGCATGGCGTTGCGTATCTTGCGCAACACCATTATCGGCAACAAGGCAAAGGCTACCAACGCCGCTATGTGGAACCATGCGTCGAGCATTTCGTAACCGTTGAACACCGTAATCTGGTAAACCATGAAGTAATGGCGCAACGGGAAGAGCCACGAAAGAGACTCCAAGGCGGAGTCCATGCCCATCACCGGAAATGCCGAACCGGCCATCGAGAAGCTCAGCACGGCCCAAAGCGAGCACACACTCATCGACATACGCAACGATGGCATGAGCCCGAAGGCGAATATTCCGAACCCTTGCGACGACAAGACCGTGGCCAACCCGAGCATGGCTATGCGCATGGTGCCACCCGGATGGGGAAAGCCGAGCACCCCGAAGACATAGTACATGTATCCGTAGACTATGGCGAGGAATATCAGTGTCTGCGGCAGCATCTTGCCGGCAAGCGCCACCACGATGTTGCCGTCGGCCATCGAAAGCCACTGGCGTGAACGCTTGAACTTAAGCTCTGTGCCCAATGAATATGCCGTTATGAGGAATATGAACAGCATGATGACGCCGGGCACGAGCACGGTGCTGAGGTATATGTTATAGTTTGTCCACGGATTGGATATCTGGTGTAGGTCGATTACGATGGGCTGGAGGAACGACTGTATCTGCGCGGGGGGCACACCCTTGGCCTGGAGCGTTGCCATGCCCACCGAAGCGGAGCCGAGCGTGGTTATGGTGGTAAGGTCGCGGTAGAGCAAAGTGCCCGCCGCGTAGTAGGCCATGTTGTAGTAAAACGACACTGTTGGGCGCCGCTGGGCCAGCAACTTGTCGGAAGTGCCTTCGGGAATGTACAGGAATGCGTATATCTCACCTGCCTGGACGGCCTTGCGAGCATCGCGCACTGTGGGGTAGACGGCCACAACATGGCTGGTCTGGAAGGCGTCGAGCCGGCGCACAAGCTGCCGGCTTAGCGACGAATGGTCGTGGTCTACCACACCGACAGGCATGTCGGTGGGCTGCCCCTCCTGCATCATGGATGTGAAAAAAAACATCACCAGAAGCGGGAACACAACCATGCAAAACCAGTAGATGGGGTTTTTGCGCAGTATGCAACATTCGCGCCACGCTATACGCGCGACTTGGCTGAGACACTCTTTTAACCGCACCGGCTTATATCATTTTTCTTTTACTACCAACGACATGCCCGGACGAAGCCCTTCAACCTGCCCAACCGGACGCGCCTTGACCTCGAATGTCTTCAAGTCAAACTGCCCGTTGGCCTTTGTTGCCTTCCATACGGCATAGCTTCCCTCGTCCTTCATATAATACACTTTCATGCTTATGTCCTTGCCAAACGCCGGCACATAGGCATTGAAAGTCTTGCCGACGGCAAGCCCGCTCAACTGGTCTTCACGCACATTGAACGTGCCCCACATGTCGGTCATTACCGATATCGACATTATCGGGGCGCCCGTGCCGACGAGCTCGCCCACCTTCGGGTAGATCTCGCTGACCTCACCGTCCATCTGTGCCACCTGGACGGTCTCGTTGATATATGAGCTCACCTCGGCCACCGCGCCCTTGGCACGGTTCACCTGGGCGGCTGCGGCCATCTTTTCTTCGCGCCGAGCACCGTTGCGGGCCATGTCATACTGGCTCTGGGCGGCCTTTACCTGGGCCTCCATGGCCTTGAAATTGGCAAAGGCCTCGTCGCGCTTCTGCTCTGTCATGACCCCTTCGTCGTACAGACGCTGCACCCGCCCGTATGACTTGCGGGCGATGTCGAGGCCAGCCTTGGCCTGCTGCAACACCTGGAAGGCTCCCCTCACCTGCTCGGCGCGGGCGCCGCTGCGCGCCATCTCGTCCATGGCGGCAGCCGCATCCTCGGCACTGCGCGCCTGGGCAAGCTTGGCCTGCACGTCGGGCGCGTCGAGAATGGCCAGCGTGTCGCCCTTCCTGACATAGTCGCCCTCCTTTACCCGAAGCTCGAGGATGCGCCCCGGCACCTTGCTCGACACCCGGTATTCTGTCACTTCCACCTGCCCTTGTATGAGCTCCGGCTCACGCCCGAGGGCAAAAAAGCCTATCAAGGCAACCACTACGACCACTGCCGCAAACCCGGCGACGGCAAGCAGGATGTTGTTATGTTGTGATTTTGCTGACATAATCAATCGTCTAATGTTCCAAGGGCCTTCTTCAGGTTGACTTGGCTTAGTTTAACTTCTATTTCTGCGTCTATCTTTTGCGACTGCGCCTTGAGCCAGGCGGTCTGTGCCTCCATCACCGTTGTGCTCTGAATCACACCTTCGCGGAAGCCCAGGTTGGCGCTGCGCAGGTTTTCCTCGGCCTGTTCGGCACTGGCCTTGGCCATGGTCAGCTTCTTGCCGGCTTCCGAAAGCTTGAACGAACTCTGGCTTACTTGCAGCTCGACTCCCTCGCGCGCCTCTGCCAACTCGAGGTTGGCCATGGCTGTGGCGCCCTTTGCGGCCCTCACCTTATAGGCCACATCGCCCCAGTTCCAGATGGGCACGCGCACCAATACGCCTACGCTCCAAACGCCTCCGAACTTGTTTTGAAACCCGTTGAACACGTTGGGGTTGCTGAACGAATAGCCTCCGATGAGCGCAACCTGAGGCAGGTTGCCTGCCTTGAGCAGGTTTGTGGCCTGCTTGCTTATGTCGACGGCGTTCTGGAGCATCTGCAGTTCGGGCCTGTTGTTAACCGCGTCTGAATGGCTTCCGTACACCGTTGCGTCAGCGGTGGGCAGACTGCCGGAGTCTTCGTCGGCCAAGGCGATGTCGGTATCGAGCGGCAAGCCACATATCTGGCATAGCAACATCCGTGCCAGCACGAGCCCGTCGTTGACCTGAGTCAGCGACATCTCGGCTTCGTTGAGCCTCACCTTCACGCTGAGGCCCTCGGAGCGGGTGGCCACCCCTTCGCGTATCATCTTCTGAACGTCGCTGTCGAGCCGGCCCACCAACTTCAGGTAGCTCTCTGCCAGGCGCTTCTTGTTCTTCAGAGATACTATGGTCCAATAGGCATTGTCGACGTCGAAGAGCGTCTGCTGGCGCTTGGCGTCGATGCCGTTGGCCGCCATCTGCTCGCCGAGGCGGGCCATCTTGTTCATGGCCACGATGCTCCCGCCCATGAATATCGGCTGTGTGACCATGACCGAGCCGGCGAATATGTTGCGGGTATCGGTGCGGAAGGCGTCAACCACCTTCTGACCTTCGGCGTTGAGTGCCGACGCCAGGCCGGTCACTTGGGCCCCGATGTTGCCCAGGGCCTGGTCGGTGGTGGTGCCAAACACCTTCAGCGCCTCGTCGAGAGCAGCCTTCTGGGCATCGGTGAGCCCCTCGCCAAATCCCTGGAGCGAGCCCGCCAGCCCCGAGGTGGCCGTGGTGCCTATCCCCGAAAGAGCCCCTTTCTGCCTGTCGTTGAGTATTGACAGCTCCCTGCTGTTGTACATGTAGCTGCCCACCGCGCTGACGTGCGGCAGGTACTTCGTGCGGGCCGACTTCCTCATGTTGGTGGCCACATCGCGCTGCAGCTCAGAGACAGCCAGCTGCTTGTTGTTGCGCAATGCCATGGCCCGGCAACTGTCGAGGCTCAGCACATGCGTTGCGGCTGACGACGGCACCGCCCCTGACAACAGCAAGAGCCAAACGATACCTTTCATAATGACTGGAAATTAAAAACGTTTACTTGCTGAACGTAAAGCTCCGCGAGCCTATCATGTTGCCATCGGCAAAGACGCTGACGGTGTAAGTGCCCTTGCTCAAGAACTCCTCAACCGCCCTGTACATGGTGACCGGGGTCTCCTCGCCGGTGTACTCCACGCTTTTCTTCATAGAGCACTCTATGTCGCGGTTCTCGTATGCAAACGTACCGCCCCCACCGAGCACGTCGCCGGTGGGCGTGGTTATGCGGACGTAGAACGTGCGCACGCCGTTGGTGGCAGTGACGTTGCGCGTGATGCGGAACGACACCTCTATAGACTTGCAGTCCTTTATGCGTTTCACGGCCTTGCCGTTTTTCTTCTTGGCTATCATGTTGATACCCGTGGCATCGAGCTGGGCGGCAATGGCCACCTTCTCCGACAGCGAAGCCTTCTCGCTGCTGAGCCCGGCTATCTGGCGGGTGGCCTCGTTATACTGGCCCTTTACGCGGCTGTTCTCCTCCCTGAGGTTCTGGTTGAGGCGGTTGAGCGAGTCGATCTCAAGCACGTAGCTGCGCAACACGGCACGCACCGTGGCCAGTTCCTTCTTGAGACGTGCTATCTCGCGGGCATCGGTACTCTTCACCTGGCGGAGCTCCTCGAGCAGCCTTTGCGTCTTGAGTTGCTCTTGAGTGAGCTGCGCGACTATCGAATCGTTGTTTATTTGCGTCTTCATCTCGCTATACTGGCGGGCGAATTGCTCATACTCATTCTCCATTTCCTTCTTGTCAAGGTCTGCCAGTTCCTGCATGTCCTTGTTCACCTGACGCTGATGGGTCAGCCCAATTGCAAGATATGTAACGCCACCCAATAGCAAAACGATAACCACGATGAGTGGTATCAACAATTTCTTGTTCATATACTTATTTACTTTTAAACAGATGCAAAGTTAAAGTTTTAGAACGAAACGGCAAAAGAAAAGGGCGCGGCATTGAGCAAACGGAAGCAAATTTAAGATTATTACGGAAAAAAAGAACAAAATTAGCACACCCCCGGAGATGTGGGGCTGCACCATGAGGAAAGCCTCTGCCTACAGCCGCGGCAACGGGAAGGCGACGCTGCACGTGGCGGCCGGATGTGGTGCCGGTGCACTTTGGCACTGTCGGATTTCCTTACACGCATTGCCATAAGGCACGTTTGGCATTGCAACATGGCCCGTTTCGCACCATGGAAACGGCCGTTCGGCACAGTCGCAACGGCCGTTTCGGAATGCAAAACGGCAGGTGTGATGCAACCATCTGGGCCACAATATGTTACAAATCGAAAACCACAAGCAAGCCAACCGTAAACTGTTTTTACATTGCCGACAAAAAAATCCGGCATAAAAAGACGGCGTTATGAAAATAAATATGTAAATTTGCAAAATAAACAATACTGATATGAACAAGCAAAGCCACATATACCGAATATATGACTTGTATGCCGACGGGTTCCGAAACATGACGATTGGCAAGACGCTTTGGACGGTGATACTGATAAAACTGTTTGTCATCTTCGCCGTGCTCAAGGTGTTCTTCTTCCCCGACTTCCTCAAGACGAAGACTGAGAAGGGCGGCGAAGCCGACTTCGTGGCAACCGAAATGATAACCAGGGGCGCCGGCCCTGAGGCATCGCGATAACCAGACATAACCCCAAAAAACAAAACGATATGACAAACATCCTTATGAATGTAGATGCAGCGGCCATCGACTGGGCAAGGGCGCAGTTCGCACTGACAGCCATCTACCACTGGCTCTTCGTGCCACTCACGCTGGGCCTGGCCGTCATCATGGGCATCATGGAGACGTGCTACTACCGCACGCGCAGTGCTTTCTGGCGCGACACGGCCCGCTTCTGGCAGCGGCTGTTCGGCGTAAACTTCGCAATGGGCGTCGCAACGGGCATAATACTTGAATTCGAGTTCGGAACCAACTGGAGCAACTACTCATGGTTCGTGGGCGACATCTTCGGCGCGCCGCTGGCCATCGAGGGCATCGTGGCTTTCTTCATGGAGTCGACCTTCGTGGCAGTGATGTTCTTCGGGTGGAAGAAAGTGTCCGCCGGGTTCCACCTGGCAGCCACATGGCTCACGGGTATCGGGGCCACACTGTCGGCCTGGTGGATACTGGTGGCCAACTCATGGATGCAATACCCCGTGGGCTGCACGTTCAACCCTGACACCATGCGCAACGAAATGACCTCGTTTGTCGACGTGGCCCTGTCGCCGATGGCCGTCGACAAGTTCTGCCACACGGTGACATCGGCATGGATCATAGGCGCCCTGTTCACCGTGGCCGTAAGCTGCTATTACCTCATGCGCCGCCGCCACCAGGCCATGGCAATCGAGAGCATAAAGATAGGCGGCATCGTTGGCCTCGTGGCATCGCTGCTGGCTGCATTCACGGGCGACGGCTCGGCATACAGCGTGGCCAAGACACAGCCAATGAAACTGGCTGCCATGGAGGCCCTCTACGACGGCGGGCAGAGCCAGAGCCTCACGGCCATAGCGCTCATCAACCCCTTCGCACAGCCCGACTATGCAGCAGGCGGCGAACCGCCAATGCGCATCGGCATACCCAAGATGCTGTCGTTACTGGCCACACGCGACGCCGACGGCTTCGTGCCTGGCGTCAACGACCTGCTGAATGGCGGATACACGCTGCCCAACGGCGAGACGGCGCTCTCGGTAGACGAGAAGATAAGGCAAGGACAGGCAGCCATACTGGGCCTGAAAGAGTATCGCGAACTGAAGGCCAAGGAACGGGCCGACGGCCTGACCACAGCCGAAGCCCAGCGCCGCGACGAGCTGAGCAAAGACCTGCAGGCGAACATGAGATACTTCGGTTACGGCTACCTGAAGGACAAGTCGGAGGCCGTGCCCTTCATACCTGTGTGCTTCTATGCCTTCAGGATAATGGTAGGACTCGGCATGCTGTTCATCCTGTTCTTCGCCGTGGTGCTGTTCTTCGCCTACCGCAAGGACTTGGCCCGCACGCGATGGATTCACCTGGCCGGACTGGCACTGCTGCCCCTGGGCTACATAGCCAGCGAATCGGGATGGATAGTGGCCGAAATGGGCCGCCAGCCATGGGCCATCCAGGACATGATGCCGACATGGGTGGGCGTCAGCGACATTGGATCGGCAAACGTGATGGTGACGTTCTTCATCTTCCTCGCCCTCTTTACAACACTGCTGGCCGTTGAAATCAACATCCTGTGCAAGCAGATAAAGAAGGGGCCGGAGACGAGCGAAGGGTGACGCAAGCCGGGCATAAGCCCGCGGCAACGGCCTGCGGCATGGCTGAACAGCCGGCCAACGGCAAGCCGGGGCGCCCTTAAGGCACACTCATGTTTACAGGAGAAAAAGCAAGGCAAATAGCCATTAATGAATCACTAATTATGAATTGAACATCATGTCATACGAATTTTTGCAACAATACTGGTGGTTCCTCGTCTCATTGCTTGGGGCCATACTCGTCTTCCTGCTCTTTGTGCAGGGCGGCAACTCACTGCTTTTCTCTGTCGGACAGACCGACGAGGAACGCCGCCTGCTGGTCAACTCGACCGGACGGAAGTGGGAGTTCACATTCACGACGCTCGTAACATTCGGCGGAGCGTTCTTCGCATCGTTCCCGCTGTTCTACAGCACCAGCTTCGGCGGGGCCTACTGGCTGTGGATGATAATACTCTTCTCGTTTGTGCTGCAGGCAGTCAGCTATGAGTTTCAAAACAAACTGGGCAACTTTCTCGGCACACGCACCTTCCAGTGGTTCCTGGTCATCAACGGCATTGTGGGCCCGCTGCTGCTCGGAGGAGCCGTGGCAACATTCTTCAACGGCTCAAACTTCATTGTGGAGAAAAACAACCTGGTGACCGGCCCGACTCCTATCATCAGCAGCTGGGCCAACGCCAGCCACGGACTCGACGCCCTGCTCGACCCGTGGAACCTGGTATTGGCCTTCGCGGTGTTCTTCCTCGCCCGCGTGCTCGGGCTGCTTTACTTCATCAACAATGTCAACGACGAGGCCATACGCTCGCGCTCGCGCCGCCAGCTCGTCACAGCCAGCGCCCCGTTTGTGCTGCTCTTCGTTGCTTTCCTGCTGCGCACGCTGCTCAAGAGCGGCTTCGCGGCCGACCCGGCAACAGGGGTCATATCGATGGAACCGATGAAGTACCTCAACAACCTCGTCACGATGTGGTACGTGGCCGCCGCCCTCGTGGTGGGCATCGTGCTCGTCCTCGTCGGCATAGTGCGCACAATAGTGTCCAAGACATACATCAAAGGCATCTGGCCGACGGGCATCGGCGTCGTGATAACGGTCTGCTCGCTGCTGCTCTGCGCTGGATGGAACGACACGGCCTACTATCCGTCGACGGCCGACCTGCAGAGTTCGCTCACCATTGCAAACTCGTGCAGCAGTGAGTTCACACTCCGCACCATGGCGATAGTGAGCATATTCATACCATTCGTGCTCGCATACATATTCTATGCTTGGCATTCCATCGACAAAAAGAAAATAGACAAGAAGGAGATAGCCCAAGACGAAGCTTATTGAACGACATCGGCAGCCGCGCAGGACACACACCAAGCGGCTGCCGATGCCTTTTTGTATACACCTGACACTTGCACGTTCGGAATATTATTAGTAACTTTGCAGCCAGCAAAATCCCAACACACATGACACCGAAAGAATCAAGAAACGAACGATTGGCACAACACCTGATACGCCATCTGGAGCGCCGCAACATGTCAGCATACTATTGCCCGACCGCAAAAGAGGCCGTATCAAAGGTCGTTGAATTGATACCAGACGGCAGCAGCGTCACCTGGGGTGGCTCAATGACGCTGCGCGACATGGGGATACCGGCCGCGCTGCACGCCAGGAACAGCCTTGACGTCATGGACCGCGACCTGGCCGCAAGCCGTGACGAAGCCCAAGAGATATACCGTAAGGCCTTCACCGCCGACTACTACCTGTCAAGCGCCAACGCCATAAGCGAGGATGGGGTCATCGTAAACATCGATGGCACCGGCAACAGAGTGGCCGCCATCACGTTCGGGCCTAAGCACGTGATATTCGTAATCGGCCTGAACAAAGTGGCACAGACAGCCGAAGCCGCACTGGCAAGGGCAAGGTCGACGGCCTCGCCCATCAATGCAGCGCGCTTCGACATAAAGACCCCGTGCCACACAGACGGGGTTTGCCACAACTGCAACTCGCCCGAATGCGTCTGCAACCACATACATTTCCTGCGCAACTCGCCCGGCAAGCGCCACACAGTCATACTCGTAGGCGAAAGCTGGGGCTACTGACGCAACGCCGACAGGCGCCAACCACAGCGGTCTTCCATCCAAACCAAGACCGCAAACAGCCATGACCACCATTTACCAGGCGGCTTCCTGACATGCCGGAAGGCTCGAAGCGCAGCACAGCCAAGCCGGCAGTGCCTTACAATGGCAATGCCACCGGGTTCGGCCCGCGCCCACAGCGCCATGCGGCACGAACGCCATCGGCAGCCAAGACGCCATGGCCCATCATCTAACACACCACATCCAACATTACGACAATGATTGTTTGCATAGCCGAGAAACCAAGCGTGGCCAAGGACATTGCCCGAATCCTCGGGGCAACGACAGGCCACGAAGGATACATGGAGGGCAATGGCTACCAGGTGACATGGACTTTCGGCCACCTGTGCACGCTCAAGGAACCGAACGACTACACCCCCCTGTGGAAGCACTGGAGCCTCAGCGCCCTGCCAATGATACCGAAACGCTTCGGCATCAAGCTGATAGACGACCAGCGAATACAACGGCAGTTCGCCGTGATAGAGCGCCTGATGCAGGCTGCCGACGGCATCATCAACTGCGGGGATGCCGGCCAGGAGGGTGAGTTGATACAGAGATGGGTGATGCAGAAAGCCAAGGCCACGTGCCCTGTCAAGCGCCTTTGGATCTCATCCATGACAGATGAGGCCATAACCGAGGGCTTCAGGTCGCTCAAAGACCAATCCGACTACCAGCCACTCTACCTCGCCGGGCTGAGCAGAGCCATCGGCGACTGGATTCTCGGCATGAATGCAACACGCCTCTACACGCTAAAGTATGGCCAGAACCGCCAGGTGCTGAGCATCGGACGGGTGCAAACCCCCACTCTCGCGCTCATAGTCAACAGACAGAAAGAGATAGAGAACTTCAAGCCCGAGCCTTATTGGATACTGTCTACCACCTACAGGGAGACGGTGTTCAGCGCAACCAAGGGCAAGTTCACGGTGAAAGAAGAAGGCGAACAGTTTCTGGCCACAATAACAGGAAAGCCTTTCACCGTGACCGACGTACAGAAAAAGAACGGCACCGAAGCCCCTCCCCACCTCTACGACCTTACGTCTTTGCAGGTAGACTGCAACAAAAAGTTCGGCATGAGCGCCGAACTGACCCTCAACACAATACAATCTCTCTACGAAAAGAAGCTGACAACATACCCCCGTGTGGACACTCAGTACCTCAGCGACGACATATATCCGAAATGCCCGGCCACGCTATCGGGGCTGAGGGGCTACGAGACGCTCACCCGGCCGCTGGCAGGCAAGCCGCTGAAAAAGTCGAAGAAAGTGTTCGACTCATCCAAGGTGACAGACCACCATGCCATCATTCCCACGGGCGTGGCGGCGCTCAACCTCACCGACATGGAGCGCCACGTCTACGACCTTGTGGCGAGACGCTTCATAAGCGTGTTCTACCCGGACTGCAAGTTCGCCACGACCACCGTCATGGGCAAGGTCGAGGACATCGAATTCAAGGCCACCGGCAAGACCATACTCGACGAAGGGTGGCGCAGCGTCTATGCCAAGGATGTGCAAGCGGGCAGCGACGACGACGCAAAAGCCGACGACGAGGAGCGCACCCTGCCGCAGTTTGTTGCCGGCGAGAGCGGCCCTCACACGCCGAGCCTGGCCGAAAAGTGGACCACACCGCCAAAATTCTACACCGAGGCGACACTGCTACGGGCAATGGAGACGGCAGGCAAGTTCGTTGAAGACGAGGAACTGCGGGCCGCCCTGAAAGAAAACGGCATCGGAAGGCCGTCGTCGCGGGCCGGGATAATAGAGACACTGTTCAAGAGGCACTACATAAAGCGCGAACGAAAAAACCTCATTGCCACGCCAACAGGTGTGGAACTGATTGACACGATAAAGGAAGAGCTGCTCAAAAGTTGCGAACTCACGGGCATCTGGGAGAAGAAACTGCGCGACATCGAGCACAAGAAATATGACGCGGGGCAGTTCATCGAGGAGCTGAAACAGCAGATTGGCAGCATCGTCAACGATGTGCTCTCTGACAACAGCAACCGCCGAGTGAGCGTAATGACAGACGAAGACATGAAGAAAAAGATGGCCCCGAAGGTGGCCCAGGCGCCGAAGCCCAAGGCGCCCGCCCCACAGAAGAAAGCCACAACGGGCCTCAAGCCCGACGACAACATCATCGGACGCCCCTGCCCAACGTGCGGAAAAGGCACGATAATAAAAGGGAAAACAGCCTACGGGTGCAGCCGATGGAGAGAGGGGTGCACCTTCAGGCTGCCGTTCGCGGCCAAGCCTCCTGCCCAACAATGACCTAAGCAACCAACAGCCCCGTCTGTCACAATGCGTCAGACGGGGCTGTTTCGTTGCTCCGCAATCCGTTTTTGCCGCCCCCAAAAGCCCATTTCGCCACATCATTATAATAATAAGCCGCGATTTGCGTTATTATAATGACATGCGATACACATCGACCATAGCATCAATCATTGTCGTGGCCACACTCCTTGTGGGGTGTGGCGCAGACTCACACATGAAGAAAGGCGACAAGTTTTTCGCGCTTGGCGAATACTACGACGCCGCAAACCAATACAAGAAAGCATATTCTGCCACCGCACCGAAGGAGAGGGCAACCCGCGGACAGCGCGCACTGAAGCTCGCCGAGTGCTACCGGCGCATCAACTACACGCAAAGAGCAATAGCAGCATACAACAATGCCATACGCTACAACCAAGCCGACAGCATGACACACCTGAGGCTGGCGCAACAGCAAATGAAGGCGGGCAGCTACAAGGAAGCGGCAAAAAACTTCCAGGCCGCACTCGACAGCCTGCCCGGCAACAGGCTCGCCGCCAACGGACTGAAAGCTGCGCGCATGGCACCCGAATGGAAAGAGCAAGGCTCGCAGTACACAGTGAAGCGCGAAAACTTCTTCAACTCGCGCCGCGCCGACTACTCGCCGATGCTGGCAGGCGAAAACAACGACCAGCTGTACTTCACATCGACGCGCACCGAGGTGAAAGGCGACGAACTGAGCGGCATCACCGGCACGAAGAACGGCGACATTTTCGTGTCGACCAAAGACGAGAACGGCAAGTGGACCAAGCCGCAAGACATAGACACCGAGCTGAACTCGGAGTTTGACGAAGGCGCATGCTCATTCAGCCCCGACGGCAAGACGATGTACCTGACGCAGTGCACCACCGACCCGCAATACCCGCGATACGCCACAATATGCACGTCGACGCGCTCCGACGCGTCGTGGGGCAAGTCGACCACGCTCGAACTGACCAAAGACACGCTGTCGAGCTACGCCCACCCGGCCGTGTCGCCCGACGGCGAATGGCTCTACTTCACGAGCGACATGCCCGGAGGAATGGGCGGACTCGACATCTGGCGCGTCAGGCTGACGGCTGCCGGAGTGGGCGGGGTGGAAAACCTGGGCGAGCCGATAAACACCGAGGGCGACGAGATGTTCCCGACATTCAGGCCAAACGGCGACCTCTACTTCTCGTCCGACGGGCATCCCGGCATGGGAGGCCTCGACATCTTCATAGCCAAGCCCGACTCCGTGGGGGGCACGTGGCACATTGAGCACCCGGGATACCCGCTCAACTCGCAGGGCGACGACTTCGGCATGACCTTCGAGGGTCTGCACAACCGGGGATACTTCTCGTCGAACCGAGGCGACGCCAAGGGCTGGGACCACATCTACAGTTTCGTCAATCCCGAGATAATACAGACGGTGAAAGGATGGGTTTACGAGCAGGAAGGCTACGAACTGCCGCAAGCCGTGGTCTACATGGTGGGCAACGACGGCACCAACCTGAAGCTCAGCGTCAAGGGCGACGGCTCGTTCACGCAAGAGATACGCCCGGGAGTAGACTACGTATTGCTTGGCACATGCAAGGGATTCCTAAACCACAAGGAGCAGTTGAGGGTTGAACCGGTGACCGAGTCGACCGAGTATGTGCTCCAGTTCCCGCTGGCCTCAATCACCGCCCCGGTGCTGATAGACAACATATTCTACGACTTCGACAAGGCCACGCTGCGGCCCGAGTCGACCAAAGCGCTCGACGAACTGATAAAACTGCTCAACGAGAACCCCAACGTCACCATAGAGCTGAGCGCACACTGCGACTACCGCGGTGCCGTGGAATACAACAAGGTGCTGTCGCAGAAGCGTGCCGAGAGCGTGGTAAACTACCTGGTGGAGCACGGCATAGCCGCCGACAGGCTCTCGCCTGTGGGCTACGGCAAGGAGAAACCGAAGACCATAAGGAAGAAACTGACCGAGACGTACACCTTCCTGAAGGAGGGCGACGTGCTGACCGAAGACTTCATAAAGAAGCTGAAGCCCGAGGAGCAGGAGATATGCAACCAGCTCAACCGCCGCACGGAGTTCATCGTGCTGCGCACCACCTACGGCATGTTCGACGAAAAAGGCAACCTGAAGAACCCGCCAAAGCCCAAACCGGCCGAAAACCAGGCCCCGGCCGAGCCGGAATGGACGCCGTGGTAGGCACATGAAGCAAAACCGGCAATGGACAAACGCCACGCCGCAACCGCCTGCCCTACGCACGGCCACAACCCTTGACGGCAACAGCGTCAGGGCGGCGGGCCCGCCGAGAACAATCGGTGCAGCAGTGCTCCCTGTCTGGAACAAATGCCCCGGCCATCCGGTTTCAGTAGCAAATGCGCCGCACCGCCCCAACTTGGGCAAGCCATATCATCCAACCGGCTATTCCTTTGGCATCCAGCCACTTACGGAAAATGCCGGACTGCGGTTTCAAAACGGCACGTATTACAACACAAAACGGCCCGTTCGGGCTTGCAAAACGGCCTGTTTTGCAAGCCCGAACGGGCCTTATCGGATTCTGCCGGATGCGCCCCGCCTGCCTGTCACCACCACGAGCGCTCCCTGTCCATCACCTCTTTGATTAGCAAGGCCATCACCACAGCCATGGCAACAAGCAGGTGTGCCACGTGGTGCCATTGCAAATCGGCCGCCATTATCGTGCGCACGGCTCCGGCAAGCCACACGGCCGCCTCGTGCCAGACACGGAAACCGACAGCCATCACCACTCCCAATGCCAGGCAGAAAGCCGTCCACAGGCGGGCCTTCAGCAGCGTGCGGTCGGGCAGGCTGCGCATCACCCTGCGGCTGAAGCCCCCGTCGGCAATCTCCGTGCGGGCCGCCTCGCTGAAGAATTTCTCTAAAAGCTTATCGTCATTATTTGTCATATCCATTCTGTCTTAAATAATCCGCCAGCCTGTCCTTTCCCCTCTTAAGGTGCGACTTCACCGTGTTGGCCGGCATGCCGGTGATGCTTGCAATCTTGTCTACGGTCTGCCCGTCTATCAGTTGCAGCGTAACGCAAGCCCTCTCGGCCGGTTTCAGCCGGGCCAGGGCCTCATACACATCCATCCCCAACGCCCCGTCGGGCTCGATGCCGCGGGCTGCCATGGCGGCACAACCGTCGATGTCGGCCGTCGGCCTGTGCGTCCTGCCATAGTCGTAGAGCACGCGCCACGCTATCCTGAACAGCCAGGTAGAGAACGACGACATGCCCCTGAAGCCCGATATGCCCACATACGCCTTGACAAACGTGTCTTGCGCCAGGTCATCGCTGAGCTGGCTGTCGCCCAGCGTCTGGCTCAGGAAGAAACGGCGGAGCCTCGACTGGTATTTGCAGACAAGGGCGTCGAAAGCCTTCTTGTCGTGCATCACAGCCACACGGGCCACAAGGTATGTGTCATTGGGCTGCAGGCTCATGGTCAGTTGTCTTGCGTTGAGTTCATGTCTCCGTCGCTGCAGTCACGCCCTTTCTTCGATGCCGACGTGCGGGCTATCACCATCTGCCCCACGCCATAGAAGGTAAGGAGGACAGCCAAGCCTATGCCAAGGTCAAAATTCATTATCCCGAACAGGCAGCACAGGCCAAGGCCAACCGACACATTCTTTATTCCATTGCGCCAAACCTGTTCGGCCGGCTCCAGGCCCTCACGCACTATGCCGCCGGGTATGGGCTGCCCCTTTTCCATGGCCATCTCGGCAAGCCTCACTTTCTGCTTGCGTATCTTGTAGATGAAATAAAACAGCAGGCCGAGAATGACGGCAGGGGCCAGCACAAAGAGCAGCAGCAGTATGGAGAACACTCCGAACAGGTCGGTACTGCTTTCAATCATGTCGCGCAAAGCGCTGTCGAAGCTGTCGGAATCCATGTTCACGCTGTAGGTGGCTTGCTGCGGCACATAGTCCGAGTCGGCTGCAGTAGTGTCCGAATAGGCCTCAATGCCGGTGGTGTCGCCTGCCTGCGTGACGCTTACCTTCACATGCTGCGCCACGGCGGACGGTTGCGCCGAGACTGCATTGCCGCACAAAGTGTATGCGGCCATTGCCAATGCTATGAGATACTTCTTCATATATCGTATTTTGTTGTATGTTACATCGGTTTGACGCATCGCCACCCCCGGAAGTTGCAAAGATGCGATTTTTTTTCTAATTTTGCATCCGCAAACAAGCAAACAATGACTCTGCCCGACTCATTTACACAATATACTCGAAGCCTTATGGGCGACGAGCTCTACGGAAAGCTGCTGCGGGGGCTCGCCGACGAGCCTCCTGTGAGCATACGCATCAACAGGGCCAAGTGCCACGCAAGCCCCGAGGGTGCCCGGCCTGTGGGCTGGTGCACCGACGGATGGTATCTGCAGGGCAGGCCCGCCTTCACGTTCGATCCCCTGCTCCATGCCGGCTGGTATTACGTACAGGAGGTGTCGTCGATGTTCCTGCACCACGTGATAAGCCAACATGTGGCCGATGCCTCGCTGATGCTCGACCTTTGCGCAGCCCCGGGCGGCAAGTCGACGGCCGCCCTCGGCGCGCTGCCCGACGGAAGCGTGCTGTTTTGCAACGAACCTGTGCGCCAAAGGGCCCAGATTCTGGCCGAGAACATGCAGAAATGGGGGCGCCCCGAGGTAGTGGTCACCAACAGCATGCCTGCCGACTATGCCCGCTCGGGGCTGGAGTTCGACGTGTTGCTGTGCGATGTGCCATGCTCCGGCGAAGGCATGTTCCGCAAAGACGAGGGCGCCATAGGCGAGTGGAGCCCGCAAAACGTGGATCGTTGCGCCGCCCTGCAACGCCAGATAGTGGCCGACGCCTGGCAGTGCCTGCGCCCGGGAGGCCTGCTGATATACTCTACATGCACGTTCAACGCCAAGGAAAACGAACAGAACGTGGCGTGGATATGCTCCAGTCTCGGGGCCGAACTGCTGCCGGTGTCCACCGATGCGGCCTGGGCCATCACGGGGTCGCTGTCCGATTGCCTGGCAGGGCCGGTCTACCGGTTCATCCCGGGCGTCACCACGGGCGAAGGACTCTTCATGGCCGTGATGCGCAAACGGGGCGAAAGGCTGTCTGCCGCCGCGCCGCCGCGCCGCAGGCAAAACCGTCAGGGCGCCCGCAACCGGGCGGCGGAGTACACCGGATGGATAGAAAAGCCGGAGGATTTCGACTTCTTCACGCCGGCCGACAGCATAGTCGCAATACCCAAGGGCATGGCCGCCCACTATGAGACGGCGGCGCGCACGCTGCGCATTGTGCATGCCGGGGTGACCATAGGCACCATAAAGGGCAGAGACATCATCCCGGCACAGTCGCTCGCCCTGTCTGTCGCACTGCGGCCCGGGGCGTTCACGCGCGCCGAACTGCCATACAGCCAGGCCATAGCCTACCTCCGAAAGGAACAGCTGCAACTGTCAGAGGGCACGCCACGGGGCTTCACGCTCGTTACCTACGGCGGCGCGCCGCTGGGATTCGCCAAAAACATTGGCCAAAGGGCCAACAACCTGTACCCGCAGGAGTGGCGGATAAAAAGCTCGCACGCGCCCGGCGACGACTCGCGACCGGCCGTGATATGCACCGGCATGATGAATGACGGGTGCCGGGAATAATCATTTTAGCAATACAAACAGAAATGAAACAATACTTAGAACTGCTCAACCGCATCCTCAACGAAGGCACGCGCAAGAGCGACCGCACCGGCACCGGAACGCTGAGTGTGTTCGGCCACCAGATGAGATTCGACATGGCAGAGGGCTTCCCGCTGCTCACCACAAAGAAACTGCACCTCAAGTCAATCATCTACGAACTACTTTGGTTCCTGCGCGGCGACACAAACGTGAAATACCTCCACGACCATGGGGTGAGAATATGGGACGAATGGGCCGACGAAAACGGCGAACTCGGCCCCATCTACGGCCATGAATGGCGCTCGTGGCCCGACTACCAGGGGGGCACGATAGACCAGATAGCCAACGTTGTCGACCAAATCAGGCGCGCGCCCGACTCTCGCCGCATGATAGTGAGCGCATGGAACGTGGCCGAAGTAGACAGCATGGCCCTTCCTCCCTGCCATACCATGTTCCAATTCTACGTGGCCGAAGGGCGACTGAGCCTGCAACTGTACCAGCGTTCGGCCGACACCTTCCTCGGAGTTCCGTTCAACATCGCCTCATACGCGCTGCTGCTGCAGATGATGGCGCAAGTGACGGGGTTGCAACCGGGCGAGTTTATCCACACCACGGGCGACACACACCTCTACCTTAACCACCTCGACCAGGCACGGCTCCAGCTTACCCGCACCCCGCGCAAGCTGCCACGGATGGTAATCAACCCCGATGTCAAAAGCATATTCGACTTCACTTACGAAGACTTCCGCCTCGAAGGCTATGACCCATGGCCGCATATAAAGGCCGAAGTGTCGGTATAACGCAACACAACCTGAACTGAAATGAGAATAAACATCATTGCCGCCGTGGCCCGAAACAGGGCCATAGGCAAAGACAACAAGCTGATTTACTGGCTTCCCAACGACCTAAAGAGGTTTAAGGCGCTGACAACCGGGCACACCATAATAATGGGGCGCAACACTTATATGTCGCTCCCGAAGGGGGCGTTGCCCAACCGGCGCAACGTGGTGCTGAGCCGAACGGTGAGCAATCTGCCAGGATGCGACTGCTATGCGTCGCTTGCCGAGGCCCTGGCCCACTGCCAGCCAGACGAAGACCTGTACGTAATCGGTGGCGCAAGTGTCTACGGGCAAGCCATGGAAATGGCCGACCGCCTATGCCTTACCGAGGTCGACGACTGCCCGGAAGGGGCCGATGCCTTCTTCCCTGAATACGAAGGATGGCATGAAGTGGCACGCGAAGAACACAAGGCCGACGAGAAGCATGCGTTCAACTATGCTTTCGTTGACTATGAAAGAAATGCAAACAAATGACAAAAAGGTTTTGGCAATGTCTTGAAAAACCGCCTGCACAGGTAGCCAAAAGCTAAAAATCCATAGATTAAAAAGCTCAGGTTAAACCGCCAAGTGCAGCATCCGTCATAATAAAAAAAACTGTTTGATTATGATGAGACACATAGCTTACATTGCATTGGCGGCACTATTGTGCTTCAGCACAGCGTCATGCATAACACGGCCGCCCCACCGTTACCATTACTCAATGGATGAAGGGCGTCACCACCACAGGCATCACAAGAAGCCCAAACCACCAAAGAAGCCCGGAAGACCAAAGCCGCCGGGAAAGCCAACACCCCCTCCGCCACCGCCACACCACCGCCGGTGAAAGGCCAACGGGGCCACAGGCAAAGGCAGAAAGCATGAAGCCAACGGCCACGGATGCCGCGGCCATGGCGCAGCAAAGCCAAGCCACGACCGTAGCCCGCAGTCAACGAAACAAGGAAAACCCCGTTTGCGGCATTGAGTGAAGGCATCCGCCATAACAAGACGAAGCCGACGGCAATGCAGCAAACGGGGTTCTGTGGTGCCAATACACCGCTGCCGACGCATCAACAGACTGACGCCGGCATGCTGTGTCAGATATTCCGGTCCATCATATCATCCTGGTCAATGACAGGAATGTCAACTATCGGCAGCTGGCGGTCTATCGACGTGTTGAACGAAATGATTGTCTCACTGCGTGAAAGGCCCAGCGGCTGCAACTTGTCGTGGATGATGTTGAGCAGATGATGGTTGTTGAAAGCGTATATTTTAATAAACAAGTCAAAGTCACCGGTAGTATAGTGGCATTCCACTACCTCCGGAATCTTCCTCAACTCTTCCACCACGGAATCGAACTTTTCCGGGTTTTTGAGGTTAAGACCTATGTAAGCACATGTTTCGTAACCTATTTTCTCAGGGTCGATGACAAAGTGCGAGCCCTTGAGAATGCCCAGATTAGTCAACTTCTGTATACGCTGATGGATGGCGGCGCCGCTTACATTGCATGCGCGAGCCACCTCGAGGAACGGTATCCTTGCGTCTCCAGCGATGAGACGAAGAATCTGTTTGTCCAGTTTATCCAATCTTTGATATGCCATTATCTATTTCTTTTGTGGCACAAAAATACAATAAAAATTCGACATATCAAACAAAACTATAAGTAAAAATATAAGAATCGCTATGAAATATCAGTGTTTTTCGTCGGTATTGGCTGAATAAACCACTTTCAGGGCGTGCGCCGAACGCAAGGCTCGCTTTACGTCTTCGATTACGCCCATGGGCGTATCGCGGTCTGCCATTATGCTGACGGTCATGTTGGCCGCGTCTTCCGGGGCCATGCGTGAGCGCTCCTTGGCTATGTACTCGGCTATATCGTCGATGTCGCCGTACTTGTCGTTGAGCTGAATGCGCATCGACGAAGCATCCGAATGCCCCTGTCCCTTCACCGGGCGGCCTATGTAGATGTATGTAGTGGCCGACTTCTTGGCCAGCCTCACCAGTTCTGTACCTTGCGGTGTACGGTATTCCACCTTCAGTTGTGCCTGGCGGATATGCGTCACTATCATGAAGAAGAACAAGACGGTGAATATCAAGTCGGGCAGCGAGGCCGTATTGAGCCCCGGCACCTCGTGGTGTGACGTGCGGAAACGGCTCATTTGCCACCTCCTTCCACCTCGAGGTCGCCCTCCGACAGCCGCAATGGATAGTATTCGCACACGGCTTGCTGCTCCTCGTCGTTGCATTCGGCATACGGATGGCCAAAGCGGCGCGTCGCCAAGCGGTCGCGCAGCGCGTTGTAAGCAGCCATCACGGCCTGCTGAACAGCGAAATAAGCATTGTAGGTCGACGCCCGGTCGGCCTTGATGAATATCTGATGGTTGGCTGTGACAGCGCAACGCCCAAGCAGAGGGATGTCGCGCCACACCTTTTCGGGCAGGTCTTTGCTGTCGCTTTCGTTGTCGACGAACTCCATGACCTTGGCCTTCAGCCCGTCGGCGCTCACCTCCTTGCCGTTGCAGGTGATGCGGTCGGCACCGTCCAATGCCACCAGCAGCACATTGCGCCGCTTGACCTCGGCCACAGCCTGCTCCTTTTCCTGCGGCATGGGCGGCAGTTGCTGAGTGATGCCCCTGTCGGTCTCCATCGACGTGGTGACAAGAAAGAAGGTAAGCAACATGAACGATATGTCGGCTGTCGACGTGGTGTTCAGTTCCGGAACACGGTGAGTCTTTTTCCTTTCCCTAAGCATGGCCACCTCCTATCGGTCTTTCCTGTTCATCCGCCGGTTGAGCCCCGACACACCGTATGCCACCACTGCCACGGCCACCAAGCCGAGCACTATCGACGTATTGATGAACATGTCGGTGAGCTTGAGCCATCCGGCCTCGGCAAACCACTTGCCGTTGACCCTCACCGGCTCCGCCGAGCCCATAGCAAACGTAACTCCCAAGGTGGCCACGAGCAGCAAGGCAACTCCCAGTGATATGCGTCCGGCTGGCACGCCGTGGGTCTCATAGCGGCTGCCCCCGTGCACTGTTATGCCCCTGACCATTGCAACCACGGCCACGGCCACGGCCACGCCACACAGCACATAGGTGTAGACCAGGAGCACGTCGGTGAGCAACGGGGCGTTGAAATTGGTGTCGGCCACGTATGGCATGTCGTAGCCTACGAGGAAGAATGCGCCGAACACCAGCGCAGACAAGGCTATGAGCAGGGCCAGGACACGGCCCGACACCCTGTCGGCCGACAGCCCCTTATGCCTTCTTTTCACCGTCTTGCCCATTGCCAGCCAGCTTATACTTCATTATTGTGTCCAGAAGGGTAATCGAAGATTCCTCCATCTGCGACGTGATATGCTCTATCTTCGACAATATGTAGTTGTAAAATATCTGAAGGATAAGCGCAACTATGATGCCGAAGATGGTTGTCAGGAGGGCCACCTTCATGCCTGCGGCCACGATGGTGGCGTTGATGTCGCCCGCAAGGCGTATCTGCTCGAAAGCCATCACCATGCCGATGACGGTGCCAAGGAACCCGAGCGACGGCGCCATCGAGATGAACAGCGTTATCCACGAGCAGCCTTTCTCGAGGTTGGCGGCCTGCACCGACCCGTAAGAAACTATCGACCGCTCGATGTTGTCTATCGACTCGCTGATGCGCGTAAGGCCCTGGTAGCAGATGGAAGCCACGGGGCCGCGCGTGGCGCGGCACAGGTCTTTGGCCCCCTCGATGTCGCCGGCCTCGACACGCCCGCCGACATCCTCCATGAAACGCTTGGCATTGATTTCCGAGAGCGTCAGGTAGATGATGCGCTCTATGCAAAAGGCAAGGCCAATGACAAGGGCAAGGGCCACCAGCGACATAAACCCGGCACTGCCTTCGATAAACTTCACCTTAAGCTCCTTGTGCAGCCCGCCGCCCTCTTCGGGCACGACCTCCTCCACATCGGCGTCGGCCAACGCGGAGTCGCTGACCAACTCTGCAGCCGACGAGTCGCTGACAACAGCCGATGCCGGTGCTCCGGCAGCAATAGCGGCAGTGTCTTTATTGGGGGTAACCTGCGCCATAGCCACCGGGCTATAAGCAATCAGGGCACTAATTGCGCACAAGGCAATTAACTTCTTCATAAGCGTGGAAGAACGAATTAGTACTGTTCAGCGGAGAGAGGGGGATTCGAACCCCCGTGACGCTTTTGGCGTCTACACGCTTTCCAGGCGTGCCTCTTAAGCCACTCGAGCACCTCTCCTTGCGTTTTGCGGTGCAAATTTAAGCCATTTATGTCTATTTCCCGCAACGCGCACAGCCCTTTTATGTTTCTTTAACCAATGATTTCACGTCAAGAGGGCCGAAGATACGGCGCACCGTGGCGTTGGTTGCTTCGGCAAGCTCATCTTCCGAAACGCCATAACACTCTGCAGCCTTGGCCAATACGTAGCTCACATAGGCGCTCTCGTTGCGCTTTCCGCGCATGGGCACGGGCGCCATGTATGGTGAGTCGGTCTCGAGCACTATGCGGTCGATGGGCACGTGGGGCAATACCTCGGGCAGGTGCGACTTCTTGAACGTCAGCACGCCGCCTATGCCGAGGGCAAAGCGCTCGAAGCGCAACAGCTCGGCGGCCTCGCGCTCGTTGCCCGTGAAGCAATGGAACACGCCTCCGGGCAGGTCGGCCTCATATCGGCGGAGCATGGCCACCATCTCGTTCTGGGCCTTGCGGCAATGAATCATTAGCGGCAAGCGTGTCTCTACCGACCATCTCACCTGCTCTTCGAAAGCCTCGAGTTGCTCTTTCTCAAACTCACGGCTCCAATAATAGTCGAGTCCCACCTCGCCAATGGCCACGAATCGGGGCGAGAGCTGCCGGCGAAGGCTGGCCAGCACCTCCCTGTAACCGCCATTCACCTCCTCGGGGTGGAGCCCTATCATTGGATGGGCAAAGCCCGGATAGCGGTCGCACGTGGCAAGGACGGTGCCCACCGAGGGCAGGTCGATGGCCGGTATGAGCACATGCGATACACCCGCAGCGCGGGCGCGGCCTACCACTTCGTCGCGGTCGGAGTCGAACTCGGCACCGTCAAGATGTGCGTGTGTGTCTATGAAATGCATAAAAAATATTCTTTTAAAATGATGTTTCAATATTAACGGCATGGCTGCATGCCGCCCGCACGGTGGCAATGCGGCTACGGGAGCGCGGCCGGGGCGGCCGGGCTGCATCCGTTGACTGCGGCCACGGAAACCGCCGGCATCCTTTGCATGTAACGATATTTCGCATTTGGGCGAGCGAAAATGCACATCTGCATAAACGCCTGTGCCCCAGCCACTTGCCCACCAATGCCATTCGGCCGTGCAAAACGGCCGACATTGCGGCGCCAAACGGCCCGTATGGGGTTGCCAAACGGCCCGAATCGCGCACCCGGACGGCCCCCGTGGCGCCGCCACGCCTGCATTGTAATCATTTGTTCAGCCACATGCAGCCATGGCAAGCAGCCGATGCCGGCATGCCGCCGCCCTGAGTATGCATCAATACAGATGGGGTTCCTTCCGACGGTAATAGTAAACCACCCCCAGCTTGCGGCACTCGGCATAGCGCACTTCGGGCGGCTCGGAGGCGAAATAGGCCTCGATCTGGTTCCACAAGTCGAGCAGCACGGCGTCGACCTCGGGCCTGAGCCGCTGCACGGCGGCCAACGCTGCAGCCGTATGCCGCTGCCGCAGCCGCTGCTCGTTGTAGGCATCGCGGAATATGTCGATGTGTGTTGCCACCTTGCCAATGGTCGGGTTGTATATGGGCAGCCCTCCGCCGCGCAGCCGCTCGCGCTCGCCGTCGACCACCTTCTGCCCCCACTCCAGCAAGCTCTCGGCCGACTTCAGGCTTGGCACGGCCGCGTCGCTCTCGGCAAAGCCGTAGAGTTGCTTGTAGCGCGGCTTTATCTCGCCCCGCTCCATGGCCAGGAACAGCACCTGTATGAAATGGCTCAGAAACATGGCGGCGTTGCGCTGCAGTTTCTCCATCTGCCCCGTCTTGCGCTTCTGTGCCATCATGCACACCCTGTACTGCTCGCAAGCGGTGAGCAGTCTGTCGTATGCAGGGCGGCAGCGATTGAGCACCTGCCAGTCGACAATGCGGTTTCTAACCGTGTAAATGTCGTTGCAGTCGAGCACGGTCTTCAGTGCCTTGAGCCTTGCGGCGTCGGTCTTTGGCAATCTTCTGTAGGGCATTGGGCTATCTGTTTGTTTGTTGTTGGCTGTAAGAATGAGTGTCGGGCATGGCTGCCGGAGCCACGTCAGGCAGCGGCCATGGCCACGGCCGGCTTTCGCCTGCCACGTCCATGGCCCCCTAACGGCGTCACGCCTGTGGCAAGGGATTGGGGTCAGACCTCGCGGTGCATCATTTCCTGGGCGAAACGCCGCAGCTGTTCCTTGCGCGCATCGTCCACTCCGACGGCTGCAAGGTATTCGCTGGCACGGTCGAAATACTGGTTTATGCGTGCCTCGCACAGGCCCCTGATGCCCAGTTCGTCGTAAATCCTGGTCACGGCGGCCACCTTTTCGGCCCTGTCAAAATCGACGGCGGTAATCCAGCGCATCAGTTCCGAGCGCTGCGACGGCCCAGCCAGCTGGTAGGCATTGATGAGCATGTATGTCTTCTTGTTCGACACAATGTCGCCGCCGATGGCCTTGCCGAACACAGCGGGGTCGCCGTAGACGTCGAGCAGGTCGTCTTGCAGCTGGAAGGCCAGCCCTATCTGCTCGCCAAACTGATAAAGGCGGTCGGCGTCGGCTGCCGGCGCATCGGCAAGTATGGCGCCTGTCTTCATGGCACAGGCCAGCAGCACGCTCGTCTTAAGGCGTATCATCTCTATATACTCGGCCTCGGTCACATCGGTGCGCCGCTCGAAGTCCATGTCATACTGCTGCCCCTCGCCTATCTCCAAGGCCGTCTCCGTAAACAGGTCGAGCACGGGCTTCAGCTTCGAGGGGGCGCACTGGGCCATGCGCTGGTATGCCAGCACGAGCATGGAGTCGCCCGAGAGAATGGCCGTGTTGGCATCCCACTTGCGGTGAACGGTGGGCATGCCCCTGCGTACGTCGGCGTTGTCCATCAGGTCATCGTGCAAAAGGGTGTAGTTGTGGTATGTCTCCAACGCACAAGCCTGCATGAGTATGCTCTCCGGATTGTCTTTGTAGAGATTGTACGACAGGAGCATCAGCACCGGGCGGATGCGCTTGCCGCCTATGGAAAGTACATACTTGATAGGAGCGTAGATGCTCTCCGGCTTGCGGTCATAGCTCAGGTTAGCGATGAAGTCGTTAACCTTGCTGAGCAGTTCGTTTGATGTAAACATATCTTTTCGTTTTTTTTGATTTCACTAACGATGGCGGCACGATGGCTGCACTATCGGCCAAGGCTGCCGCACAGGCCTCGGCGCGCCACGCCAAGCCTGCACCCGCATGCCGCCGGGCTGACGGGGCGCGGCCGCCTACAGCTTGAACACTACCGGGATGCACACCATCGTGCGGCAGGGCCTGTCGTTCTGCATGCCGGCAGTCCATTTCGGCATGGTGTTCATCACCCTCATGGCCTCGCGGTCAAGGTATGGATGGGCCGGCTGCACCACCTTGAGACCGGTGATGGAGCCGTCGCGCTCAACCACGAACTGCACTACCACGCGCCCTTCTATCTTCTGCCGCTCGGCAGCAAGGGGGTAACGCAGGTTGCGCGTGAGCCATTTCATAAACTCGACGGCACCGCCCGGAAACTGGGGCAGGCTCTCAACGACGCGGAAGTCGAGCGGCTTGTCGTCCATAAGTTCCGACGGCGGCGACGTGGGGTCGGCTACGCTGGGCTTCGGCTCGTCGCTTATCGGCACCATGGCGTGGTCTGACTGCACAGCCATGGCTATCTCGGCAAGGGTCTCGCTGTCGCGCATGGCCTTGTCGTTGTCCACCAACCGGGTCTTTGTCGGGGCCTCGTGGTGAACCTCTGTGGGCTGCACCACACGCAGGGTGGTGTGCGGAAGCATCATAGGCACCAACCCGTCGTCTTTCTCGGGCAGGTCGTCGAGCATGTCTTCGTCGGCCTCTTCGGGTGCCGGCCCACTCTCATTATACTCAAAGACAACAAAAAAGACAGCCAAGATAAATATCAGTCCGAGCAGGAACCACGTCATCCTGCCCGACTCTAAATCGGCCGCCTTTGTCTTCTTTATCTCCATCTACAGTATAATATTCGCCGTTGTTTCACGTTATAAAACAGTGGCGCCATCATTTGCAGCTACAAAAATAGCTCAGATATTTGAAAAAAGGCGTAACTTTGCCGACAAAATCGTTTAAAGAAATGAAAAAAGTTGTTTTTGCATTGCTTTGCATTACCATTGCAACAGGAACGCAAGCGCAGGAAAGCCAAACGGATTACAACTTCCTGCGGCTGCCGGTAAGCGCGCACGTGGCTGCCCTCGGTGGCGACAACATAACGATAGTGGAAGACGACCCTACCCTTATTTTCCACAACCCGGCGCTGATTACGGCTGTGACCGACATGTCGATAAACCTCAACTACATGACTTACATGGAGGGAAGCAACACGGCCAGCGCATCGTTTACAAGGGCATGGCGCGAGCGAGGCACATGGGCCGTCACCGCACAGTACATGGACTACGGCAAGATGAGGGAGGTGACGGCCGACAACATCGAGACGGGCACATTCTCGGCAAAGGACATCGTGCTGGGCGGAGCGTTCGCCTACATATTCAACGACAGGCTGGCCGGAGGCGTATCGGGCAAGTTCATCACCTCAAGCATCGCCGGATACAACTCGCTCGCCGTGGGAGTGGACCTCGGAATCAATTACTACGACGAGGAAAAGGGGCTGTCGCTGTCGGCCGTGGCACGCAACCTCGGCGGACAGATCAAGGCATACAACGATGACTTCGAAAAGATACCGTTCGACCTGCAGGCCGGCATCAGCAAGCAACTGGGCAAGGCCCCGCTACGGCTTTCGGCCACCATGACAAGGCTGAACGACTGGCACGGCGATTTCGCGAGCCACTTCGTGGTGGGCGTCGACGTGCTCCTTTCGAGCAGCATCTACGTCGCCGGGGGCTACAACTTCCGCAGAGCGGACGAGATGAGCATAGATGACGCGGAGGGAAGCAGCAGCCACGGGGCAGGGTTCTCGTTCGGGGCAGGCCTCCAACTGGAGCGTTTCAAGCTGAATGTGGCCTACGGCAAGTACCACGTCTCAACCGCGTCACTAAACTTCAACGCCACTTATACACTTTAATTTATGAAGAAGATCACGATAGCCATCGACGGATTTTCGTCTTGCGGAAAGAGTACGATGGCCAAAGACTTGGCCCGCGAGGTGGGTTACGTATACGTAGACACCGGCGCAATGTACCGTGCCGTGACGCTGTATGCGCTCGAAAACAACATGTTCTTGCCCGATGGGGGCATCGACGCCGATGCCCTGAGGCACAAGATGGGCGACATCGGCATCTCATTCAGGCTGAATGAGGCCACGGGGCGGCCCGACACATACCTCAACGGCGAAAGGGTGGAAGACAAAATCCGCTCGATGGAAGTGTCAGACCATGTTAGCCCGGTGGCCGCCCTGCCCTTTGTGCGGTCGGCCATGGTGGCCCTGCAGCAGGCAATGGGCCGCGACAAGGGAGTGGTAATGGACGGGCGCGACATCGGAACAACCGTATTCCCCGACGCAGAGCTGAAGATTTACGTCACCGCCTCGGCCGAAGTGAGGGCCCAAAGACGCTTCGACGAGCTGAAATCGAAAGGCATGGACGCCGATTTCGACGACATTCTGCGCAACGTAAAGGAGCGCGACTACATCGATTCGCACCGCGATGTGTCGCCATTGCGCAAGGCCGACGACGCCATAGAGCTTGACAACAGTCACATGACGATGGCCGAGCAGAAGCAATGGCTGCTGGAGCGCTTCCGCGAGGCGTGCCAGAAGCAGGCCGATTAAGCAAAAAGCGTAACGCCGGGCCACCCTCACGGCCTGCAGGCATGGGGCAATCCGGCATGAAACATGCACACAGAAGTGGCGGGCGCAATGTCTTTGCGCCCGCCACTATGTTTTTCCTGCCACAACAGATGCTGCCCCGACAGGCTGAAGGCACTGCCCTCCGGTCAATAGACGGTGAGCTTGCAACCCTTCACCCGGCGGCTGTCGGGCCCGGTCATTACGGTAAACTCGCCCGCGTCGAGGCCATAGTTGAGCTCGCTGTCGTAGTATTTTAGCATGTCGGGCACGATGGTAAACTCAACCGTACGGGTCTCACCGGCCTTGATGTGCACCCGGCTGAACCCCTTGAGTTCCTTCACCGGACGGCTTATCTTTGCCACAAGGTCGCGTATGTACAACTGTACAACCTCGTCGGCATCTCGCTCTCCCGTATTCGTAACGTCTACACTCACCTTCACCGAACCGTCTACGGCCATGCTGTCGGCGCTGAGCCGGGGCTCGGAATACTTAAACGTGGTGTAGCTCAAGCCGTAGCCAAAGGGATAGAGCGGGTCGTTGCGCACATCGAGATAGTTGCTCTGGTACTTGCGGTACGACTTTATGCCCTCGGGAACAGGGCGTCCCGTGCTCATGTGATTGTAGTAAAGAGGTATCTGCCCTACCGCCTGCGGCATGGTCATGGTGAGCTTTCCCGACGGGACACGGTCGCCAAAGAGCACGTCGCAGATGGCGTCGGCAGCCTCGGAGCCTCCGAACCACACGTTCATGATGGCCGGCACACGGGCCTGCTCCCATGTCATCACAGTGGGGCGGCCCGAGAAGTTGAGCAGCACCACGGGCTTGCCGAGCTTCAGCAGCTCTGCCAACAGCTCGCGCTGCACGTCGGGCAGCTCGAGGTCTACGCGGCTGGAGCTCTCTCCCGTCATGTCGGAGCACTCGCCCATGGCGCACACTATCACGTCGGCCCCGGCCGCCACACGCAGTGCCTCGGCCTTCATGGCCTCATCGTCGCCACGAGGTATCGTCCTGCCAAACTCGGCGGCTTTCTGCAATGCGGCATCGCGCGTAAGGTTGCACCCCTGCGCATACAGCACCGTTGCCTTGTCGCCGACAGCCCGCTCGAGCCCTTGGCGCAGCGTGGAGTAGCGCTCCGGGGTGTAGGCCACGCACCACGTACCGCACAGGTTGGCGGCGTTGTCGGCCAGCGGGCCTATCAGCGCTATCTTTCCCTGCTTCTTCAGTGGCAGCAGGCCGCCCTCGTTCTTAAGCAGAACAAACGTCTTGGCAGCCAGTTCGCGTGCCTCGGCGCGATTCTCGGCCGTATACACATCGGTGGCATGGCGGCTTTCGTCGCAATACTTGTACGGGTCGGCAAAAAGGCCCAGCTTATACTTGGCCTCAAGCACGCGCCGGCAGGCCCGGTCGATGTCGTCGGTTGAAACGCGCCCATCCTTCAACGACTGCCCCAACGTCTTGTAAAAGCCCTCCGAACACATCTCCATGTCGGTGCCGGCCTTCAGCGCCTGCACCGAGACCGAGGCGAGGTCGCCCACCCCATGGCGCGTCATCTCCATCAGAGACTCATAGTCGGTGACCACAAAACCGTCGAATCCCCACTGCTTCCGCAACACATCGGTGAGCAGCCAGCGGTTGCCCGTGGCCGGAATGCCGTCGACAAGGTTGAACGAAGTCATGAAGCTGCCAGCCCCGGCGTCAACAGCCGCGCGGTAGGGAGGGAAATAACGGTTGTACATTCGCACGCGGCTCATGTCCACGGTGTTGTAGTCCTTGCCCGCCTCGACGGCCCCGTAGAGCGCGAAATGCTTGACGCAAGCCATTATGTCGGCCTTGCCCGAATAGTCGCCCTGATAGCCCCTCACCATGGCCCGGGCTATGCACGAGCCGAGATACGGGTCTTCGCCGCTGCCTTCGGCCACGCGTCCCCAGCGAGCATCCATGCTGATGTCTACCATCGGGCTGTAAGTCCAGTTGATGCCGTCGGCACTTGCCTCCTTGGCGGCTATGCGCGCAGAGCGCTCTATGGCCAGGGTGTCCCAGCTGCACGACATCGCCAGCGGTATGGGGAAGATGGTCTCGTAGCCATGCACCACGTCCATGCCCACGAGCAAAGGTATGCCCAGTCGCGTCTGCTTGACGGCAATGTCCTGCAACTGGCGTATCTTGCCCGCCCCTTTCACATTGAACACACCTCCCATCCGGCCCGCGGCAATGCGTTCCGTGACGGGCGACGACTGCACAGAGCCGGTGGTTATGTCGCCGGCCACCTGCAAAGTGAGTTGCCCAATCTTTTCTTCAATGGTCATTTTCTGCATGAGCGAGCTCACAAACTCGTCCATCTTGCTGTCCTGCGCGGCGCCGGCGAGGGCTGCCGCCGCCATGACGGCTGTCAGTAAAGTCTTCTTCATTGGTCGTTTATGTTAGTAATGGTTTTCATGTCACAGCCTTTGACCAATGCGTCGCGGCACTGCTCCATCAGCCACTTGGGCGTGCTCGTGGCCCCGCAGATGCCCACCGTGTCCACGCCCTGCAGCCATCGCGGGTCGATTTCGCCCGGCCCTTCCACGAGATGGCTGTTGGGGTTGACCCTCAGGCACTCGTTGAAGAGCACCTTGCCGTTGCTGCTCTTATGCCCGCAGACAAACAGTATGAGGTCATGCCGGGCGGCAAATGCGCTCACGTTGGGCATTCGGTTGGCCACCTGCCGGCATATCGTGTCAAAGCTGCGGAACGTTGCCGATGGCGATATGTGCCCCTGGATGTAGTCTATGATGCGATGGAACTCGTCGAGCGACTTTGTTGTCTGCGAATAAAGGTATATGTCGCGGTTGAAGTCGAGCTTCACCACATCGTCGAAAGCCTCTATCACTATGGCCTTGCTCTCTGTCTGCCCCACCAGCCCCAGCACCTCGGCGTGGCCGTTCTTGCCGAATATCACAATCTGCGCGTCGGGGTTGGCGTCAAACTGCCGCTTTATCCTGCGCTGCAGCTGCAGCACCACAGGGCATGTGGCGTCTATTATCTCGATGTTGTTGCGCCGCGCCAGCTCATAGGTCTCGGGCGGTTCGCCGTGGGCGCGCAGCAATACCTTGGCGTTGCGCAGCCTGCGCAGGTCTTCGTGGTTGATGGTCACGAGGCCCATCCGGCGCAACCGTTCGCACTCCATGCCGTTGTGTACTATGTCGCCGAGGCAATAGAGCGTCTTGCCACCGGCCAGCTCTTCCTCGGCTTTCTTTATGGCAGTGGTCACGCCGAAGCAAAATCCGCTGCCATTGTCTATTTCTATCTGCACTTGTCTTATGTTGTTTTGGTTGTAAAACAATGTGTGCCGCACAGGCAAAGCCATGCCCGTGCCTCGGCACATGTGTAAAGTTTGCTTACCGTCGCGGGCAAGGCGCGCAACCGCCTCAGTGCCAACGCTTTGCGATACGGCACATTTTGCGTTGCAAAACGGGCCGTCCGGCACCGCCAAACACGCCGTCCGGCAGGGCGGAACGGGCCGTTTCGGCCGTCAGCATGGCCCTTGTGGGCGCACATGAATGGCATGGTAAAGTTTTTTCGCCGCCCGGGGCACAATGCTACATCCCCCTGCCGCCATGCCTCAACGGCAGGAGACAGGGGGATGTGTCATTTCTTCATCTCGGCAAAATAGGCATCGAGAAGCTCGCCTGCGGCCGCGAAGCTGGTCTTGCCTCCGGCCAGCACCATCCTCTCGGCGTCGGCCAGCCGCTGCTGTATGAGCCTGCTGTTGTAGAAACTGCTGCGCAGGTGCTCGTTGATAGTCTCGTACATCCAGTACTTGCTCTGCTCGTTGCGGCGGTGGTCGAAGTATCCATTGGCCTTGACAAAGTCGACATAGCGGTACACCATGTCCCATATCTCCTTTATGCCCGTGCCATAGAAGCCGCTGTAACACATCACCTGCGGCGTCCATCCGCTCTCGGGCTTGGGGAAGAAATGCAGCGCGTTGCGGAAGTTACGGGCGGCGAGGTGGCACTTGTCCACGTTTTCGCCATCGCATTTGTTGATGACTATGCCGTCGCTTATCTCCATTATGCCGCGCTTTATGCCCTGAAGCTCATCGCCGGTGCCGGCAAGCTGTATGAGCAGGAAGAAGTCGACCATCGAGTGACAGGCCGTTTCGCTCTGCCCCACTCCCACCGTCTCGACAAAGATCTTGTCGAATCCGGCCGCCTCGCACAGTATGATGGTTTCCCGAGTCTTGCGGGCCACCCCGCCGAGCGAGCCTGCCGTGGGGCTGGGGCGTATGAACGAGTCGGGGTGCTGGGCCAGTTTTTCCATGCGGGTCTTGTCGCCGAGTATGCTGCCCTTCGACCGTTCGGAACTCGGGTCGATGGCCAACACGGCCAGCTTGCCGCCATGTTCGCCAAGCACATGGACGCCAAACTGGTCTATCGACGTAGACTTGCCTGCTCCGGGCACTCCGCTTATGCCCACCCTCACAGACCTGCCACTGTATGGCAGGCACTTGTCTATCACCTCCTGGGCCTTGTCCACGTGGTCGGGGTTGACGCTCTCGACGAGCGTCACCGCCTGGCTCAGCACGGTGACATCGCCTTTCAGTATGCCTTCAACCATCTCGCCCACCGACAGTTCGCGGTGCCTGCGGCGGAAGCGCTTGAGGTATGGGTTCACTATAGAAGGCTGCTCTACACCGCTGTTGACGGTCAGCCCCTTGTATTCTGCATTGTTTTCGGGGTGTTGCATAGCTCACTTGGTTTTAATTTTCACTACTACCTTCGGCCTGTCGGGGTCGTTGGTTATCATAAGTATGCGCGGCCGCGAATGCACTTTCGACAGTTCATCGCGGTAGGCCGTCACCTTCAGTTCTGTCGACTCGCCCGCGTCGAGCTCCCGCTTGCCCAACGTGACGCGCAGGCCTGCGGTGAACATCTGCAGCGAACCTATCTTCAGCGTCGAGCGGCCGGCGTTGGTTATCTTTATCTCGCCCTTCTTCCGGCTCTTGCCTTCGAAGTCGAACACTATCGAGTCGGCCGACATTTCCATCTTGGGCGCAAACTTCTTCACCTCGGCGGTCATGCCGTCGAAGCCCGGCAGCAACACCGACGACACGGTGATTTCCTTTTCCGGGCTCACTTCCTCGCCGGGCATGTTGGCCAGGTAGACCGATGTCTGCGTAAGGCCGTAGTCGCGCAGCTTCTCCGAATTGAGCGACACGCTGATGCGGCCGGCGTGGCCGGGGCGCAGCTTCTCGGGTGTTACGGCGGCCGAGAGGTAAGACGGCAGGTGCATTATGTTTGGCTGGAGCGTCTTCGTCCCCGTGTTGCGTATGTAAATCTCAAGCTCCGGCGTGTCGCCCTTGTTCACGTCGTCAAACTCCAACACGTTTTTGTCGGCCCTGAGGTCGCCGAACTCATAGGGGTAGCTGCCCGTGTAGTCTTCTACCTCGGCAAGCACCACTCCCCTCATCGTGAGGTATACGGGTTTCTTTGAGCCGTTGCTGTAGATGGCGGCCGTCTTTTCAAAGTGGCCGAGCTGGCGGGCGTCGTATGTAAGGCGAACCTTGAAGCGGTCGCCTCCGCCCACCTCGCCCTTGGGATAGTCTACGCCTATGCATCCGCAACTCACCCTTACGTCGTTAATCTTCAACTTGCGTGCGCCCTTGTTGCGCAGCTCGAACACTGCGGTAACGGGAGCGTCGTAAGCCACGCTGCCGCAGTCGACAGTCTCTTTCTCTACGGTCAGGCGCTGGGCTCCGGCCTGCAATGAGGCCATGGCCACCAGCGCTGCCAGCAATATTCTCTTGTCCATATTTTATTTTGAAGCATCTGCCGCCCTGGTCGCGGCAGAATCGTAATGTTCATTCTTTCACTTCTATTGCCACCGACGGCGCCGTGGCGCGGTACTCGGGGGCATAGGCACAGCCGGCGGTGCACGTTCCGGTCTCGTAACGGCCCGCGCGGTCAATGTAATACTCGGTCTCCACCACGTGCGTGCCCTTGCTCATGCGGTCAAAGTAATAGTTGGTAGCATTGTCCTTCGGCGAGCAGTATGCGCCGTTGCGGTAGCCGCTGAGCTGTCCCACGGGCTCCATGCAGGCTGCGCGGCGGTCGGCCACCTGCACAAAGTCGAGGTCGCGGTCGGCCCGGATGGTTATGCGCACCCTGACGCGGCTGCCCACATGCAGCCCGGCAGAGTCGGCCACAATCTCGCGCTTCACGCTTATGCCCGAGGCAGACGGCGCCACCTTGGATGCGTCTTGCATGAACTGGGCGTAGACTGCGCCCCACGACGTGCCGCCAGACGTCTTTGTTGCGGTAAACGTCGTGCCCTTGGGGTCGTGCAAGGCCGTCTTCACATAGCCCAGGCCGGCCGTGGCCTGAGGCGCGTCGATGGCCTTGCCGTCGATGGCGAGGGCCGTGCGCCCGCCCGATTCGAGCAGCTCAGTGCCCCCGGCGAGGAACGCGTAGATGGCGTTGACGCTGTTGATGGGCGTATCCCAGGCCTGTGTGCGCTTCTGGCCCAACAGCCAGCGGCGCATCTGGTCGAGCGTTGCGCTGTCTTGCGGGGTTATGGCGGCTATGGCTTCCATGGCCGCCACCTGTGTCGGTATGCGGTAGTCGCGCCACGAATAGGCCGCGCGCGGCGTGTCGTAATAGCGTCCGGCCTCTTCGGTAAACACGGTGTATTCCTTCAGGCTCTGCACATATTCACGGCCGAGGCGGCTGTCGCCCCGCTTTGCAAGCACGATGGCGGTGAGAGCTTTGTCGTATATCGACTGCCCTTTTGCCTCTTTCCGGAGCAGGGCCACGAGGTAATCGGCGGCGGCCGAGGCCGAAGCGGAGTGCTTGCGGCCGTCGACGGCGCAGAGATATAGGTAGCGCAGGGCCTCGCCACCGGGGAAAGCCTGTGGCCGTCCAGCGCGTTCGGCGCGCTTCATGTCGGCCACCTGCTCAACAAAACGCTTGTCCATGTAGCCGAAAGCCTTGTTGAGCATCGCGGCAGACAGCTCCTGCCGGCCTGCCATATTGTCGAGGCGGACGAGCATCTCGGCCACCTCGACGGTCATGCTCAGGCTGCCGGGCATGTCGGGCCACCAGCTCCACGACCCGTCGGGGTTCTGCAGGGCACGCAACTTGCCCGCCGCGGCATCCATGCGGCTCTGCATCAGCGACTCGTCGAAGAAGTCGGCGAGGCGTTGTTTCTGCTCCGTCTCGCGGTCGGCATCGGCCACCCAGGGTGTCTCGCTCATCACAATGTCCTTCAGTTCGGCGTTTTTCGCAAGGCTGCTTGCCAGCGACTGCGCCCCCGCGGGCTCCATTCGCCAGCTGTCGAAGACGGTCTTGACGCGCGGCGAGCGCAGTGCCATGCTGCGGCCGAGGGCATTGGCGTAGAAGGCGGCGGCCTGGTCGACGGCGTTGTCGTCGCGCGGCGTGCCCACATACGGCAATGCCTGCACCATCAGCCATGCCGGATTGTTGGTATATTCTATTGTCAGCTTGCGGTCGGAGGCGCCTTTCTTGAACATGGTATCAATGCGCACGGCCATGGTGCCGGCCCCGTGCTGGGTGAACGGCACCGTGACGGTGACGCGCTCGCGGTCGGGCAACACCGGCAGATAGTGCTGCTCGCCATCGCTGAAGCCATTGCCGGATGCCGTTATGCGGCATACGAGCAGCGGCTGCGCGCCGTCGGGGCTGCAGTCGAAGGCCACAGCTGCCGTCGCCCCGGCCTCAACGGCAAAGCTCTGCGTGCGGCTCAGCACCACGGCCTCGGTCTCGGGGTCTATCAGTTCCATGCGCGCCGTTCCGCCAACGCCCCTTTCCGACGTGTTGATAACGCGCGCGGTGATGCGTGCCTTGTCGCCCACGCGGACAAAGCGCGGCACGTTGGGCTGCACCATCACGTCTTTACGGGCCACGGCCTCGCCACCGATGGTGCCCGTGAGCATGTCTTTTGTGTGGGCCACACCGATGAAACGCCATGTTGTGAGGCTCTCGGGCAGCGTGAACTTCAGTGTCACCCCGCCCTCGGCGTCGGTCTCGAGGGCCGGATAGAAGAACGCGGTCTCGTTGAGATTCTCGCGCACCTGTACCCCGGCCGCTCTCCCGCCGCCACCGGCCGGGGCGTCTGAGGCCGCCTCCGGGGCCGGAACGGCACCTGTAAGGGCCACGCTCTGCTCGGCTTCGACAGTCATGTCGGCGGCCGCCTCGGCAGAGTTGAGCGCGGACTTGGCCATGGCCATCGGGGCGCGCTTTACCGAACGGGTGCCCCTGATCATTATGTTTGAATAACCGTAAAGCATGGGAACAGAAACGGGGAACACCGAACTGTCGAATGAGCTCACCGCGAGTTCGCGGAAAGCAAACGGTTTCCACGACTGCTCGGCACTCTGATAAATGCCAATACTCGGCCTGGACAACCATGCGGCATAGGGCAGCGACAGCCACTCACTGACGTCGAGCGACCACGAATGGGGCACCACCTGGTCGAGCGACATATCGTAGAGCGTGGCCATGAGCTGAGCCTTGGCCGGCGTTCCGTCGGGGTTGATTATGCTGAGCCGCCACTCTTCCTTCTGGCCGGGGGTCAGGCGGTCGCGGAACGTTGTCCATGCCATGCGGAGCCTGCGGTCGGGCACCGGCCTGGCGATGGTGGCACTGTATTTGTGGCACTGCCCGTTTTTCACCCAGGCGTATGTCAGCAACAGGCCGTCGCCATACTCTTCCTTATACACAAACTTGCGGTTTACCAGCCTGTTGGTCACGTCTGCCGCCCCGCTCTCTATGATGCGGTCGCCCGACGCCAGGCAGTAGACTATATGCACGGTGCTGTCTGACGAGCCCACCTGCACCGTCACAGGCCGCCCGTCGGCCGGGAACTCAGTGGCGGATGCATAAAACCAGCTGCGGCTGTTGATGCACGGCACCGTGTCGTTGAGCGAGAAGGCCACAAACTCGGTATCGATGGTGTCGGTCTCGCACACAGCAAAGAGCCTGTGGCGCCCCGAAGCAAGCCGCCGCCCCACTGGCAAGGGGGCCGAGGTCTTGCCCGACAGCCACTCGCCGCCACCGTCGATGCGGAAGCGCACGTCGGCGCTGATGGGCTCGCCGGCGGCATTGCGCAGCGTGAACACCACGGTCTTGAAACTGTCGGCCACCACCTTTTCAGGCAGGTCGCAGCTGAAGGCCGTCGGCTTGGTGCCTATTGGCACGCTCACTTCGCCCGTGCGGGTCTCGCCACCCACGTCGGTCACGTCGGCCGTTGCCACGATGTTGTAGAACATGCTTATGCCCTTGGGCATCTCGGGCAGCACCATCGGCATGGTCACGGCAAACGAACCGTCGGCACCGGTTACCGCATTGCCGCTCCACAGCTCCGTGTCGTCCATGCCGGGCAGAGCCTTCGACGATGCCGAAAAGCCCGGCGCGGGCCGCCACCAGAGCGACCGGCGGCGCCTAACGGTATATTTCACCTGTGCGCCCTGCACCGGAACGCCGGCAAAGCTCAGGGCCTTGGCCCTCACCACGAGCGTGTCGCCCGCGGCATACTTCTCGTTTATCTTCGGGAACTCAACCTTGAAGGTGGGTCGTTTATACTCTTCAACACGTATGCGCGCCGACGAGTTGTTCACGAAAACGGTAAAACTGCCGTTGAGAGTGCCCACGGGCAGCACGAAGTCGGCGGCGCAAGTGCCATAGCCATCGGTCACAATCTCTTTCTCAGACACCACCTTGAAGTTGGCGTCGCGCAGCAAAGCCTTCACCCGCCGGCCTGCCTTGGCCTTGGCGTAGGTGCCGCCTGCCGACTCATACACCACTGCCGAGGCGTGCACCGTCTGCCCCGGGCGATAGACGCTGCGGTCGGTGAACACGCGCGTTTGCTCAGACTGGCCGTCGCGTGAGCTGTAAGAGAACACGTTGTAAGCCCACGCATTGGGGCTGTACCTGTCGATGTCGGTAAACGCGCGGGCCATGGCTGGCTGTCTCTTTCCGTATGCATATACTGTCTCGCCGTCGGCGTTGCATGTCAGCGTGGCTGCCACGGGCTTGCCGCCATAGCGGCCCTCGGTCTCCAGCCTCACGCGTGCCCCGGGCAACGGCTGCCCCGTGGTGGCGCTCACGGCCACATAGCGCGTGCGGTTGCCGGGCAGGCCGTGGCTCAGCAAGTAAACGTCGGTGACGTAATACAGCCATCTCACGGTCTCGGTTGCGGGCGATGTGCGCACCTCAATCATGTAGACACCGGCCGGCAGGCCCGGCACCACCATCGAGTCTTCAAAGAACTGATAGTCGGGATGGCTTATGTATCGGTGCTCTTGCGCCTTGTCCTTGAGCTCTTGCAGCCCGGCGCGCATTTTCTTGTAGTCGTCTTCGTTGGCGGGATTCAGGTCGGTGCCGCCCTGCAGGGCCGTGCGGTAGACGGCCATCTGCACCGAACCGACGTTGCGCAGGCCGCTCAGCGCCATGGTCTGCGCCTTGCCCGGCTCAACCACCGAGCTCGCCATCTGCACAGTGAAGCACGGCGCGGTGAGCTCGCGCTCGGCGTTGCGCAACTGGCCGGCGTTCTGCCAGCCGCCCCATTTGTCGAGAGCGTAGTGTATGTAGCTTATTTTCTGCTCAGCCGTCACGCCCGGGCAGTCCTCCATGTAGCGGTATCTCTCGATGGCGGCCTCGCAGGCCACGTCGAGGTCGGAGTAGACATGGGTGAGCGAGTCGAGCCAGTTGATGTATTCAGACTTGTTGACGCACACCTCGGCCTGCCCCTTGTGCTGCCTTATCATGCCCAGCGCGGCGAGGCATGCGGCCTGCCTGTTGCCGGCGGCATGGTAGTGGTTGTAGAGCGCGCCGAAGTCGCCCACCTCGTATCCTACCACGCTCAGCATGTCGTCGCCGTATATCTTGCCGTTATATCCCTCTGTCACCATAGGGCTGAAAGCGTCGGCCTTGGTGCGCGCCAGAGCCCCCACGTCGGCCATGGCCATGGCCTTGTACCTGCCGGCCAGCACGGAGGCCGAGTCGTCGACATCCGGGTTGGCGGTGTATATGCGGTATAGCACGGCGGCGCAAACGGCCTTCAGCACCGGGTCGTCGGCCCCGTGGCATTGGGCAGCCAGCCTGTCGACGGCCGGGCGCAGCGAGTCGGGGGCCACCTCGGCCGCAACCCTGGCCTTCAGCAGCCCGGCCTTGAGCAACTGGCCGTATGCCTTTTCGGCGCGGGCCTTGGCCTCTATCTTTTCCAAAATGCCTATTCTTGTCTTTGGCAAATCCTTGTCGGCTGCCTCGTCGGCCAGCTTCCACAGCGCCGAATAGCTCTGCCCGAACATCGACACGGGCAGCAATGCCAACGCAACGACTATGCTTAATGCTAACTTCTTCATGACCTGCTGTTTTGAGTGGCCCATGTTGCGCCTCGTGGCTGGGTGTCCCCCCTGTTCGGGGCCGGTTTACTTGGCGCGGTGCCTGTATTGTTTTAAATGACGATAAGTGCGGGAGTGCAGATGCCTGCGGCCTCCCGGATGGTGTTTATCTTGTTTTTCAGACTCTGCAAGCGAGCGGAATGCAAGCCTGCTTGCACATTCCCGAGCGCAGATTATCTTATGCAAAGATACTGAAATAAACCATACGAACCTAATAAATCATGCGTTTTTTGTTGCCGGGGCAGCGCGCCGGCACGCCCCGACAGCCGCCCCTGGCCGCCCACCCTGACGGGCCGGGAGGTAAAAAGTATTGAAAAAAGGTTTTGACGAAACAGGAATTGCAATACGCACGGATGCCTCGTGACGGGCCGAACGGTGGCCGGAAATCTGCGATATGTGCCGTACGGCATTGTAAAACGGCCCGTTTTGCCAGACGGGAAAGGCCGTTTTGGCACGCAACGGCGGCCGCCCGGCAAGCCATTTTATCACCAAACATCACCGAAAAGCTCCGCTGGCAGGCCACCACACAGCCCACGATGCCGCGGCAGGCGCGCCACGGCGCACGTAAACACCTGGCATAGTGGCGATTAGCCAAACCCATCAAAAACCGCCATATTTGCCGCCACGGCCTCTGGCGCCGTGGCGGAGGCAACGTCGGGCAAGATAATCCTGCGACTGCGGCGGCCCAAACGGCTACCCAAGCCGGCGCCGGCTCAGAAGTCGAGGCGCAGCCAACGCTTGAAGAAAGCGTAGACGGCGGTCTGCGTGAGGCCGCGCATAAACAGATAGACAATCATGGCCAGCCACAGTGCATGGTTGCCCATGGCACTGTGAAAGGCCATGTAGACGCCGAAAAACGACGCCGCAGCCACGGCAAGCGACACGAGCATGGCCCTCGTGGCGGTGATGCCGACAAACACGCCGTCCCATACGAAGGCGGCAACACCGGCAGCCGGTATGGCCACGGCCCAAGGGAAATAGGCCGCCGACGCGGCTATGACGTCGCCGTCTGACGTGAGCAGGCGCAGAAACGGGGTGCCGCCGATGGCATAGACGGCCGTGAACAGCACCACCATGGCCCCACCCCACACAAACAGGCGGCGCAGCGTATCGCTGAACGCGGCCCTGTTGCGCGCCCCGTAATATCGTCCGCAAACGGCCTCGCCGGCATAGGCAAAGCCGTCCATCACGTAAGAGAACAGCAGGTAGAGCTGCAACAGCAGCGTGTTGACGGCCAGCACAACGGCTCCCTGCCTGGCCCCGGCCGAGGTGAAATACAGGTTTACGGCCACAAGGCAGAGCGTGCGGAGGAATATGTCGCGGTTGACGGTGAAGAAGCGGCCCATGGCGCGGCGGTCGGGAACGGCGCCGAGGCGGAAGTGGCGGCGCAACCTGCCATAGTGGCGGGCCAGCAGGCACAGCGCCACGATGAAGCCGGCATACTGGGCAATGACCGTGCCCGCGGCCACACCCTCAAGTTTCAGGCCGCCCCAAACCACGAGCGTGAGGCTCGCAGCTATGTTTACCACGTTCTGCATGATGGATATGAACATGGGCGCGCGGGTGTTCTGCATGCCGATGAACCACCCGATGAGCCCGTAGAGACCGAGCATGGCGGGGGCGCCCCACACGCATATATGGAAATAACGGGCCGCCAGAGGGGCCACGTCGGGCGTGGGCTTTATCAGGGCGAGCATAACCGCAAGCAAAGGGCCGCGCAAGAGCAGCAGCACAAGGGCCACGCCAAAGGCTACCGCGAGCGAGCGGGCCAGCAGGAGCGTCACCTCCGGCAGGTCGCGACGGCCCAGGGCCTGCGACGTCATGCCGCTGGTGCCCATGCGCAAGAATCCGAATATCCAGTAGACAAGGTTGAAAATCATAGACCCCACGGCAATGGCGCCGATATAGACGGCATTGCCCACGTGGCCCATGATGGCCACATCGACCAGCCCGAGCAGCGGCACGGTGATGTTGGACACTATCGAAGGCAGGGCTATCGATAGTATCTGCCTGTCGCGTTGTTGAAGTTTCATGGTGCAAAGTTACGCTTTTTAGGTCACAATGGCAAAAAAAGCGGGCACCGGCTTGCCCGTAAGCCGGGAATGGTGTATATTTGCACATGCATCGGCGGGCACGGCATTGACAACCGGCCACTACGGAGCCGCCAACGCAAGGAGGCCCTGGCGGCACGCCAAGCTGCCGCCGACGATGCCGGGAATAAACTTAACAACATCAAGAAACATGGAAATAGGAGACAAGGCACCCGAGATACTGGGGCGCAACGAAAACGGACAAGAGGTAAGGCTGAGCGACTACGCCGGCCGCAAACTGGTGATATACTTCTACCCAAAGGACATGACGTCGGGTTGCACGAGCGAGGCTTGCAACCTGAGAGACAACTATGCGGAGCTGCGCAAGCAAGGATATGAGGTGGTGGGAGTGAGCGTCGACGACGAGAAGTCGCACCAGAAGTTCATCGCCAAGAACGAACTGCCGTTCTCGCTCATAGCCGACACCGACAAGAAACTGGTAGAGGAGTTTGGCGTATGGGGCGAAAAGAGCATGTACGGCCGCAAGTATTTCGGCACGTTCCGCACCACGTTCATCATTGGCGAAGACGGCACGGTGGAGCGAATCATAGGCCCCAAGCAGATAAAGGTGAAAGACCACGCCGCCCAGATTATGGCCGAACAATGACTGCAAGCAGCCTGCGGCCTGCCACCGGCTACGGCCAAGGGGCGGCCGCAGGCCCGCACAACAAAAGCGAGGCGCAAACTGCAACAGGCAATGGCAGCCAAACCATTGCGCAGCAGTTTGCGCCCCGCTTTTCTTCATCACGCCCGGAGGGCACCGGCAACCACGTGCCGCCAAGGCACTATGCCCCGGCCCACACGGCCGCAAGACTGCCGCCGCTCAGGCAACAGGCACGTCAGAATGAAAAAGACGCCCCGAACATGACGTAGAAACGGAGCTTGTTGCCCGAGAAATCGTTGCGCGAATCATAATAGCGGGCACCAAGGCCTAAGCCAATCTTCCACGAACCGACTTTGCGGTCTAACCTTACAAGACCGTCATAATAGGTGTATTTCCATCCGTTGCCTTTCAACGAAGCGCCTCCCGAGGCCGAAAGCGAAAGCACATTGCTGTCAAACTTAAGCACATTGAAGTTGGTGTAAAGGCCTGCCGTGGCGTTTTTGTCGGCCAGGGTAATGCCGTCTGTCTTGAACATCGACACGGAACTCTCAAGCCTCAAGCCTGCCGAGAACCAGTCGGTGAAGCCATAACCAAACTGTGCGCCGGTAGCAACTAACGACAAATCATCGTCGTAAAACGACATGCGGGTGTCGACACCGCCTTCCAACTTGCCCTTTTGGGCATACGCAACACTACTCAAGGCCAACAGCAATGAGGCCAACAGAATGACTTTTTTAATTCTCATAACCTGTCATTTTTATTGATTAAACATAAGACTCTTGCACAATGTGCTCGCCAAATATACTCAATATCTCTATCAAAGAGGTTTCAATCTATCGCCATTTTAGCCCTTATTCGGCAAAAAGAGCTCTTTTATAGTGCAACAAACTACTAATTGCCACTTGCATCGAGTGCTTCGGCGAGACAGAACCATCATTGAATATGATATCGAAAACACTTGTTCATAATTACAAAAACTAAATAGTTAAACTAAAATGTATGATTAAATAAGTTGCCGAACTTTAGAAGTTTCTCTTGTCAATCTTCCTCGAAGACGCCCCAATATACCTCCTTACCGCAGTAAATCTCAATACTCCGTTTGTCTGAATCAGGCATATATATGGTCTGCGGCTGGCGCTTTATATCAACAAAACGGTCATATAACACTTGCCCGAATTTGTTCTTTACGACAATTCGCGCAGAATTATAGGTTGTGTCCGCCTTGATTACCAACAGCTCACAATCATAATCCACCTCAGGGGCCTCGCTATGAGGACCGCCTGGAAATTGTTTAATTCTACCAGATTGCATTTCTATGCTCTCAGCATTTAAGTTAATGACAGAACTAACAGCAATAACAAATGCAAAAAATGTCTTTTGTCTCATGTCAATCCAAATCTATTGATTAATAATTTTCAACGCTGCAAAATTACGATATGGCATGCGTAAATCACAAAAAAGCGATTGAATTAAAATTGAATTCACACTTTCAATTTTAATTCAATCGCTTTTTCAGCCAACGAACCAGCCTGCTACACAGTCAATTACAATGAAGTTACAAACTCCTCAAAAGTCGTTTTATCATTGTCATCGCCCAAAAACCGCTCCTGCAATTTTCTTTTTGCCTTAGAAACTGCGCCATCTGTGCGCCCCAACAAGATGGCCATATCCTTTCCAGCAAGCCCACCGATACGTATCAAAAGACAAAGCCTGTAATCCTGCTCGCTTATTTCACTTATACAATATAATCCATTCCTAAAATTAGGAATAAGCTCATTGATGAATGTGTCTATCTCCATCCAGTCACTTTTCGACAAAACACGCCCGTCCTTTGCAGCCGCATGAACCATAGAATAGACACTCGACGTGACCAAACGCTCTTTTATTGTATCACAAATTGTCCGCTTTTGTTGAGCCATAGACACAAGCATCTCCAACTTTTCCTTCTGTTGCATCAACAACTTTGACTGCCCGGCATTGCGATCCTTGGTTTCCTCGAGTTCAAGTGCAAGCTTGTATATCTGTTCCTCTTTTTGTCTTATATTTGCTTCGCTTATCTCCTGCATTTCTTTCTGAAGAGAAATCCATCGTAGTTCGCGTTCCCTGCTATTACGACGCGACACCTTTAAATGCCTGACATAAAGCAAAACAACTCCCATTACAGCAAGACCGAGAGTCCATAAGGCCGCAAATGTCTTGAGTTTTCCGGCTTTTAACTCAGCATTCTCTATCTTATATATATTATAATTATAGCTTGCGTTCATACGAGACACGACCTCTTTGGCCGTCAGTCTATCCAAAGAGTCTGAATATTCAGAGAACAACGTTACATATTTTGACACTTTCTCGATTGCACCTTGCCGTAGATAATACTGTATTAGCAAGCGGCATGCAGTCTGCTTAGACAATACAGTGCCATCATCCAACATCATTTTACAATATGAATAGCCTTCATCATAACGCCCGGTGTTCATACATACAATGGCCTTCATACCGTAAAATGGTATCCTATCGAACTCCTTAATATAAGGACTGTATTTAGCCAAACAACTGTCAGCCTGCCCATACATTCCCGACTTGACATAATAAGAAGCCATTGAAGCAACCATACGTTTATATAATACACTGTCACGCGAATCCTTGGCACACAATATGGCTAACCGATGATAATGCAAGGCACTGTCACATACCCCGCCATCTTCATAAGTATATGCCAGTTTCTCGTAGCAGTAAGCCATCATGGCCGTATCCTTGCGCAGCCGTTCAAGCCTGAGCGACTCTTTGAAATAATTCACGGCGGGCGCATACACCCCTTGTTCAAACAGCAGGAAGCCGGTCTGGAAGTTGAGAATGCTCCTCAGTTTCAGGTCGGTGGTGTCTGCCATGGCGTCCATGCCCTGCTGAAACAAGTCGATGGCCATTGGCGCGTTGCCAATGTCGCGCACCACGCAGCCCGCATAATAATAGGCTTGGGGCAGCAGATGGCGGTCGCCACGTCGCCGGTAGTGGTCGAGCACGGCAAAGGCCTCGGTGCTGTCGGCGCGTGAAAACGCCTCGTAAGCCTTGCCGCGCACCTTAAGCCGCAGCAGCCTGTAGTACCACAGCGCGTCGTCGTCCATGGCCTTCAGCCCACGTTCAACACTGCCAAGCACCACCATAGCGCTGTCGGGGCTCACTTCGCTGAGACTGTCGGCTGCCACAAGCCCGGGCGGATAGCCGGGCCTGCCACAAGAAAACAGGGCGGCAGCCAATATAAAAAATGCGCAAACCAAATGCTTCATCTGCTTCACAAAAGTTTTATCCCATGCTTGCTACGTGACTTAGGGGGCGTGGCTACAGGGCACAACGATTTAGGCGAACATGCACGAAAGGCACAAACACAAAGGCGGGAGAACGCCCGGTGAACTCCGGGCGCGGCCTACCGAAATGCAAAGATAAGCAAAAAACCACGGAAAAACGATGCCAAGGGCAGATAACTGCAACGGCAGGGATGTAAAAAATGTTTGCAACCGCCCGGGCATGCCTGCCGCGAAGGCAAAGCGCTGCAGGCCAGGCCATTGGCGCAACGGGCCGTTTCGCCCTGCGAAACAGGCCAAACAGCATTGCCGCACGGCCTGTTTTGAAAGGCAAAACGGCCCATGCGGCAACGCGAAACGGCTGCCTCTGGCAAGCATGTGAATATTTTTTACCGGCCCGGACAAAAGTTGCCGCCAGGCAGAGCAGACGGCAACCTACTCCGGCAGGCCGTCGAGCGCCGAGCGCAGCCGGGCGAGATAGCCATCAAAGCCGGGCTGCCCCGCACGCTCCCACACATCGCCAAGAAAGGCGGCACCGCCGAAACCCCAGTCGCGAAGCATGGGTATGCCCTGCAGGCTCACCCCGCCGAGGGCCACCACACGGCTGTCTATGATGCCCGCCGAGGCCGCGCCGCGCAGTTGGGCATCGGTGTAGGCCGAGCGGTAGCCCTGCTTTGATATGCTGTCGAACACGGGGCTGAGCGTGACATAGCTCAGCCCGGGCTTGCGCCGGGCCACCTCGGCCAGCGAATGGCACGAGGCCGACACCGACCGCGGCACAAAGCCCGACGGCGGCAAGGGGTTGCGGCTGTTCAGGTGCACCCCCATGAGGCCGTAGTCGCGGCAGAGCCCGAAATGGTCGTGCACCACTATGCGGCCATGCCACTGCACGGGTATGGCATCGAGCAGTGCCGCGCAATGGGCGGCCGAGGCCCCCGGCTTGCGCAGGTGGAGCACGTCGACACCGGCGTAGAACAGCCGGCGTATATAAAAATCCTCCCCGGAGAAGAACTCCGGGGAGGTAAACACGATAAACTTCATCACAAGTCGCAGTCTTTGAGCGAGTGGCTTATGCGCGCAGCGCAGAAGTTCGGGCCGCACATGGTGCAGAAACGGCCCTCCACCTCGTTTGACGTCTTGTAGTATTCGAGCGCGCGCTCCGGGTCGAGAGCCAGGTTGAACTGGTCTTTCCAGCGGAATTCGTAGCGCGCCTTGCTAAGCGCATTGTCGCGGATGGTGGCCCCGGGATGGCCCTTGGCCAGGTCGGCCGCATGGGCGGCAATCTTGTATGTTACCACACCCGTGCGCACATCGTCCTTGTCGGGCAGCGCAAGGTGCTCCTTGGGCGTCACGTAGCAGAGCATGGCCGTGCCATACCAGCCTATCATCGACGCCCCTATGGCGCTGGTGATGTGGTCGTAGCCGGGGGCGATGTCGGTGACGAGCGGGCCCAGAGTGTAGAAAGGCGCGCCGTGGCACTTCTCTATCTGCCGCTCCATGTTGGCCTTTATCTTCTGCATCGGCACGTGGCCCGGCCCCTCGATGAAGGCCTGCACGTCTTTGGCCCAAGCCCTCTCGACGAGCTCGCCCATGGTGTCGAGCTCGGCAAACTGTGCGGCGTCGTTGGCGTCGTGGATGCTTCCGGGGCGCAGTCCGTCGCCGAGCGAGATGGCAACGTCGTACTTGCGGCAGATGTCACAGATGTCGTCGAAGTGTGAATACAGGAAGCTCTCCTGCTTGTGCACCATGCACCACTTCGAGATGATGCTTCCGCCGCGGCTCACCATGCCCGTGAGCCGGCCCTGCGAGAGCGGCACGTTCTTCAGGCGGATGCCACAGTGGATGGTGAAATAGTCGACACCCTGCTCGCACTGCTCGATGAGCGTGTCGCGGAATACCTCCCACGAGAGGTCTTCGGCGCGCCCGCCCACCTTCTCGAAGGCCTGGTACATGGGCACGGTGCCCACCGGCACGGGGCAGTTGCGCAATATCCACTCGCGCGTCTCGTGTATGTTGTCGCCCGTAGAGAGGTCCATCAGCGTGTCGCCTCCCCACTTGCAGCTCCAAACGGCCTTCTCCACCTCTTCGTCAATGCCCGAGGTGGTGGCCGAGTTGCCTATGTTTGTGTTTATCTTTACAAGGAAGTTGGTGCCTATCACCATCGGTTCCGACTCGGGGTGGTTGATGTTGGCCGGTATGACGGCGCGCCCGGCGGCCACCTCCTGGCGCACGAACTCGGGCGTGATGTGGGTCTCTATGCCCAGCTCGGCGCAGTTCATGTTCTCGCGAATGGCCACATACTCCATCTCTTCGGTTATCACCCCGCGCTTGGCAAGGGCCATCTGCGTCTCTCCCGGCTGGCGCTTGGCTATCCAGGGGGCACGCAACTTGGGCAGGCCGCGCTTGAGGTCGGTCTCCACGTCGGGGTCGCTGTACGGGCCGCTGGTGTCATACACGTAGACGGGAGCGTTCTCCGTCATAACTTTCTTGCCGTCAACAATGTCGACGGTCGGGGTCAGACGCACCCGGCGCATGCCCACTCTGAGGTCGGGATAGAGCTTTCCGCTCATGTAAACCTTTTCCGAACTCGGGTAAGTAATCTTGATATTGTTGTCCATAATTAAGTTGTTTACTGTTGTAAATTTTAGGATTCGTTGGGTCGGGATGTATGGGGAGTCAAGGAGTAAGGAAGTAAAGGAGTCAAGACATTTGCCATGCCAGCCCGCCGGGCGGCGGCCATGCGGCGGCACCTGCGGCCATAGCCGCAACTCCCCGGCGCCTAAGCGTCGATCATCCGGCGCATCTCTGCCACGGGGTCGGCAGCGTTTAGCACTGCCCCCGAAACGGCAATGCCGCGCACGCCGGTACGCATGATGGCCGGAATGTCTTCGTAACAGATGCCACCGATGGCCACCACAGGCAGCGGTATGCCCGCCGCGCGCATGCGGTTGACAATGGTGAAGTAGCCCTCGAGCCCCACTATGGGTGCCAGGTTCTGCTTAGTGGTGGTAAAGCGGAACGGGCCGCAGCCTATGTAGTCGGCCCCCTGGCGGTATAGCCGCTCTATGTCTTCGAAGGTGTTTGCCGTTCCACCGATGATGAACTCCTCGCCGAGCACTCGCCGGGCCTCGTCGACAGGCATGTCGTTTTTGCCGAGATGCACCCCGTCGGCCTTTATCTGCTTGGCCAGATGCACCCTGTCGTCGATGACAAACAGAGCCTCGTGCTGCCTGCACAGGGGCTGTATCTCTGCTGCCGCGGCCAGCACCTCGGCATCGGTGGCGCCTTTCATGCGCAGCTGCACCCACCGGCAGCCCCCCTCGAGGGCCATTCGCGCCCCGTCAACATAGCCGAAGCGGTCGGTGGCGTGGGTTATAAACTGTATCTGAGTCATACTGTCAGCATCTTTAACGGGTTGAAAAAATGGTTTACCGGGCCATGTCCCTGCCCTATGCCAACGCCTGCCCCGGCCGCAAGCGCGGCCGTGACATAGTCTTTTGCCAGCCTGACGGCATCGGCAACGGCATATCCGCGGCCCATGAAACAGGCTATGGCAGACGACAGCGTGCACCCCGTGCCATGTGTGTTGACGGTGTCTACCGACTCGGCGGCAAACGTTTCGACCAGCCGTCCGTCAGCGTCGTAAAGCCTGTCTACCTTGTGGCCGCCCTCAATGTGGCCGCCCTTGATAAGCACTGAGCAGTGGCTGTCGCGCGCAATCACCAGTCCGGCGGCATGGCACGATGCCTCGTCGGTTATGGCAAGGCCCGAAAGCGTGGCTGCCTCATGCATGTTTGGCGTGAGGATGGTGGCCAACGGCACCAGTTCGCTGCGGAAGGCGGCAAGCGCATCGGCCTGCATGAGTGCCGAGCCGCTGGTTGACACCATGACAGGGTCGACCACGACAACCTTCGGCCCGTATGGCCGTAGCGCTCCGGCAATGGCCTTTATCGTTGCGGCATCGTTGACCATGCCCACCTTCACGGCAGCCGGGCGGATGTCGTCCATGACCGCCCGTATCTGACCGGCCACGACTGCGGGGCTGACAGGCTCAACGGCGCCCACCCCCATGGTGTTTTGCACGGTGAGGGCCGTTATTGCCGAGGCCGCATAGCAGCCCAGGGCAGATATCGTCTTGATGTCGGCCTGTATGCCGGCCCCGCCGCTGCAGTCGCTCCCGGCTATTGAGAGAATTGGTATGTAACGCATAATATGGATTTTAAACAGTTAACGGCTGTGGCCGACGGCCGCACGCCCGGCTGTGCCACCCGGCGACAAGAAGCCGCCTGAGGGGCCCGGCAGCGCGGCGGCCCGGCCACGCCACCGGTTCAGACGGCCATCTCGACGCGGTCGAACGAGGCGTCCCAGTTTTTCCATACGGGCTCCATGCCCACGGCCTTGAGGTCGCGCTCCACCTCGCGGGCTGTGCGCTCGTCGCTCACGTGGAACTGCTCGAGGGCGTTGGGATAGCACGCATAGCCTCCCGGGTCGGTGTGGCTCTCGGCACTCATGGTGGTTACGCCAAGCGTGGCCATGTTGTTGCGCACCTCGGGAGTCTCGCGAGTGGAGTACGAAATGTCCACGTCGTGGTCGAAGATGCGCATTGCAAAGGTCACCTGGGCCAGCTCGCGGTCGGTCATCTCCACGTTTGGCTGGAACCCGCCGTTCTCGGCCCGGCGCATGCGGGGGAAGTTGACGCTGTACTGCGTGCGCCAGTATGTCTTCTCAAGGTAGCGCAGGTGGTAAGCCATCATGGTCACCTCGGTGCGCCAGTCTTCCAGCCCGATGAGCGCGCCCATGCCAATCTTGTGCACACCGGCCTGCCCCATGCGGTCGTATCCGTTGAGCCTCCACTCGTAATTCGACTTCGGCCCGCGCGGATGGTACACCTTGTAGCGCGCCTCGTTGTAGGTTTCCTGGAAACAGATGACCCCGTTCAGCCCGTGGCGTCGCAACTTGGCATAGTCGTCGGTGGCCAGCGGCATCACCTCGATCTGCAGGTTGTTGAAGTAAGGCTTGGCCAGGTCGAGCGCCCGGGCTATGTAGTCGACGCCGGCCTTTGCCGGGTTCTCGCCCGTGAGCACGAGCAGGTTGTCGAACGGGCCCAGCTTCTTTATTGCCTGATACTCGCGCACTATCTCCTCTTCGGTGAGTATTGTGCGCGGCATCTTGTTCTGCACGTGGAACCCGCAATACACGCATGAGTTGGCACACGAGTTGGTGATGTATATCGGTATGAACATGTTGATGGTCTTGCCGAAGCGCTCGCGCGTGTACATGCGGCTCAGGCGGGCCATCTGCTCAAGGTACTTGTCGGCAGCGGGCGACACGAGCGCCATGAAATCGTCGACGCTGAGGTGGCGCTTGGCGAGCGCGCGGCGCACGTCGGCATCGGTCTTCCGCATTATCTTCTCGGTGGTCTCGTCCCACCCTATGTTCTTTATTACGTCGTAAAACATTTTGTTATCCTCCACAAAAAGCTTTGAGTATCACTATGTCGTCGCCCTCGACGAGTGTGCGTCCGGCCCATTCGGCGCGCGGCACCATGGCGTTACCCACGGCCACGGCCACACCGCGGTCGGGCAGGTTGCGCTCGGCAGCCAGCTGGGCCAGCGTTGTTCCGTCGGCCAGCACGGCCGGCTCGTTGTTTATCTTTACGTTCATAGCAAGTTGTAGTTATATTGGTTTGTGTAAATATTGCTTACCTCTGGCCCGCCTCCTGGGCACGGCGGTCTGAGCCTCTGGGCCACAGGCCGTTACGCCCACGGCCGGACGGCCGGGCCAAACGGGCCGCAACGCGCGCCCGAACGGGCTGTTTCGGCGGCCCATACAGGCCGTTTGGCAGCCCCAAACAGGGCGGGCCGTAAAGCAGGCAGAGCCGTTGTAAAGCATTTTCGTATCAGTTGAGGAAGGCCGTGAGGGGCGAGCTGGCGTCGGCTGTCATGTCGGCCGACTGGCGCCCGAGCCCGGCCTCGTAGGCCTCGCGCCCGGCCTCGACAGCCTTCTTGAAGGCCTTGGCCATGGCGACGGGGTCGCCCGCCACAGAGATGGCCGTGTTGACGAGCACCGCGTCGGCCCCCATCTCCATGGCTGCCGCAGCATCGCTCGGCGCGCCTATGCCCGCATCGATGACCACCGGCACCGATGCCTCTTCGATGATGATGCCGAGGAAGTCGCGTGTGCGCAGCCCCATGTTAGTGCCTATGGGCGCGGCCAGCGGCATCACCGTGGCTGCACCGGCCTCGGCCAGGCGCTTGCAGAGCACGGGGTCGGCCTGGCAGTAAGGCAACACCACAAAGCCCTCCTTGACCAACAGCTCGGTGGCGCGGAGCGTCTCTACCGGGTCGGGCAGCAGGTAGCGCGGGTCGGGATGTATCTCCAGCTTGAGCCAGTTGGTGCCAAAAGCCTCGCGGGCCATCTTGGCGGCAAAGACGGCCTCGTCGGCATTGCGGGTGCCCGACGTGTTGGGCAGCAACTGTATGCCGGGGCGCACAATGTGGGCGAGCATGTCGTCGCCCTTGTCGGCCAGGTCGATGCGCTTCATGGCCATGGTCACCATCTCTGTGCCTGAGGCACCTATGGACTCGGCCATCACTTCGTTGGAACTGAACTTCCCAGTTCCCAGGAACAGGCGCGAGCCAAACTCGCGTCCTGCGATAACAAGCTTTTCCATTTAACCTTATTTTATATCAACATGCGCAAATAAGGAGTGTTGTCAGAGATTTGCCCGCGGCTGCCAGACCTGCAAGAAAGCATCATCTACAAGGCAGCTTCCCTACGTCGGCATTATCCGAATCAGGTGTTACGGGTATAATCTCAGCCCGGGCAACAGCCCGGGCACCCCTGCCGGCAATGAAAGCCGGACTCAGCGCGCTTTAGTTTTGTGACTGCAAACTTACACAAAAAAAATGAAACGCGGCACACAACATCACTAAATTGGCAATATTTAAGGAAAAGGCAACCACAAACAGCTGCACCGACGAGGCTGACGCCATGCATGCGGGAGGGCGGAAACGGGCTGAATGGCCGCAAGGCATGGCGGTTGGGGGCAACGGCCTCAAAGCCATCGGCGGGCGGATGAGGCCGAGGCAAGGGCATGAAGGATAAAAAATTAACGCGGAATTGTTTTGGGCGACAAGCTATTTAAGCTATCTTTGCAATGGTCAAGCTGCATTCTGGAAACCGGGGGGCAAGCTCGGCTACGGCCCGCCGACATAGGCCACGAAACAGGCAGCGGCATGGCAAGGCCACCGACAGGCGGCCGCAAAGCCACGGCGGAGGCGCCTGGGGCGAGGCGCGCCAACCAAAGGCTGCATACGGACACAACAAATCAAGAACGGGAAAAATGAAAATACTGATAGTGGAAGACAACGACGACCTGCGCGAAGTCATTGTAAGGTCGCTGGAAAAAGAACGTTACGTGGCCGAAACGGCCGCCTGCTACGCCGATGCCCGCACAAAGGCGTTTGTGTATGAATACGACTGCATACTGCTCGACATCATGCTGCCCGACGGCAACGGGCTCGAACTGCTGCGCGAACTGCACGCCGCCGGCAGGCGGGTGAACGTGATCATCCTGTCGGCCAAAGACTCGATAGAAGACAAGGTGAAGGGCCTGGAACTGGGGGCCGACGACTATCTGCCCAAGCCATTCCACCTGGCGGAGCTGCACGCAAGGATAAAAAGCGTGCTGCGACGGCAGATGAGGGGCGGAGAACAGGCCATAAGGATTGCCAACGTGACCATACACCCCGACACGTTTGGCGTTGACGTTGGCGGCAAGCCCCTCGAACTGAGCCGAAAGGAATACGACATCATGCTGTACCTCGTCAACCGCCAGGGGCGGCTGATAGAAAAACAGACCCTGGCCGAAGCCGTCTGGGGCGACGACATAGACCAGGCCGACAACTTCGACTTCATCTACGCGCAAATGAAAAACCTGCGCAAAAGGCTCAAGGCCGCAGGGGCAGGCATAGAGATAAAGACCGTTTACGGATTCGGCTACAAACTCGTTGAGACATGAAACTGCAAAACCAAATCACGCTGCGCCTGTCGCTCATAGGCGCACTCGTGTTTGCCTTCTGGGCGGCACTGTTCTACTTTGCCATCATCGACGAGATAAACGACGAGGTGGACGACTCGCTCGAAGACCACGCGGAGATGATAATACGGCGCTCGCTGGCCGGAGAGAAACTGCCCAGGGAGGCCAGCTACACCAACAACCAGTACTACCTGCACGAGGTGTCGGCACAATACGCATCGCAACACTCGCACATCAGATACGAAGACTGTGAGGTTTACACCAAAGCCAAGAATGAGTTTGAACCCGCACGCACCATCTCTTACATATTCATGGACGACAACGGGAAGTTCTTCGAGGTGGTGGTGTTCACGCCTACCATAGACAAAGCCGACCTCAAGGCTGCCGTGGCGTATTGGCTGATAGCCCTGTATGCGGCCATAGTGACATGCATCATTCTCGTAAACCTGCACACGCTGACCAAAGGCATGCGGCCACTGAGGGCCATACTCGACTGGCTCGACGCCTACAGGCTGGGCGAGCGCAACAAGGCCATGGACTTGCACACCAACGTGACCGAGTTCAGGAAACTGGCCAACGCCCTGGAACGCAGCACCGAACGCAACGAAACGCTATACGAACAGCAGAAGCGGTTTATCGCAAACGCATCCCACGAACTGCAAACACCGCTCGCCGTGATACAAAGCCGGCTGGAGATGATGCTCGACGACGGGCAACTGACCGAGGCGCAAATGGGCGACGTGGTGAAAACGCTGCACACGCTGAAGACACTGGCGCGCACAAACCGCTCGCTGCTGCTGCTGTGCAAAATAGACAACGGGCAGTTTACAAAAACCAAGCACATCAGCATGGCCGCAACAATAGGGCGGCTGCTGCCCGACATGGAGATGATTTACGCCAACAAAAACATAAAGGTGGAAATGAATGTCGAGGCCGACATGACTGCCGAAATGGACGAGTCGCTGGCCACCACGCTCGCGGCCAACCTGCTGAAAAACGCTTTCACCCACGGCAACGACGGCGGACGGATACGCATCTGCCTGAAAGCCAGGGCAATGACCATAGCCAACACCGGGAGCGACAGACCGCTCGACGGGAAAAAAATATTCGAGCGGTTCTACCATTCGGCCGACAAGGCCTCGTCGACGGGCCTCGGACTGTCGATAGCTCAGGCTATATGCAGGCTATATGGCATGGACATCTTATATATATATGAAAACGGAATGCACGTGTTTGAGGTGTCACGCCGATGGCCATAAAGCCAAGACGCACAATGGCACAAGGCTACGCAACAAGGCAAACGAAAGGCATCGCGCGCTAAAGAATGTTAAACCGTGACGCAGCCAACCATTTTTCAGATTCTTTTCAGAATGGCTTCGCAACTTTGCAATACGAAAAGAAACAAAGTATTAACAATAAAATCAAAGGAGAAAAGAATTATGAAGACTTTCATCAAGAAGAGCATCATGGCAATAGTTTGCCTCGTGGCATTCCAGACAACGGCAATGGCCGACAACGACAAGCCCATCAACGTGAACCAACTGCCTGCAACCGCACAGCAGGTTATCAAGGGAAGCTTCAGCGGAATGAAGGTTGCGCTGGCCAAGGTGGAGAGCGGACTGATAGACAAGAGCTACGACGTGATATTCACCACTGGCGAGAAGATTGAGTTCGACCGCAACGGCAACTGGACCGAAATAGACTGCAAGCGCTCCAGCGTTCCCTCAAAACTCGTGCCGACGCAGATAAACAACTATGTGAACACCAACTACAGCGGCAACAAAATACTCAAAATCGAGAAAGACCGCAACGAATATGAGATTAACCTCTCAAACGGTGTTGAAATCAAGTTCAACAAAGACTTCATGGTAATCGACATCGACTGACACAACAAACGACTAACTCTAAGTAACAGTCAAAGAACGGCCCGGAAGCAAGACGCCCGCACAAACAAAAAGCAGGCTCTGCTACCGGGCCGCAATGCGCTTCGAACCGACGGCAAAAACAATTGGTAACGCACACACCGGCAACGCCACCAAAACCTTGGACAGACCTCCCGGCAAAGCAAAAAAACAAGCCACAGCATTTAAGCCGTTTTTTCTTTGCGAGTAATGAAATTTATACTATCTTTGCATAGTAACAGAAAAGAGTCAATATCAATCATGAACAAGATTGCAGACATAATAATAAAAAGGAGGCGCAAGCAAGTTTTCAAAGACATGTTCTTCCTGTTTCTGGGCATCGTCATATACTCGCTCGGCTACACGGCCTTCGTCCTGCCCGAACAAGTAGTGATGGGTGGCGTAACCGGTATATCGGCCCTACTCTTCTATGCGTTCGGATTTCCTCCCGGAATATCCATCTGGGTGCTCAACGTCACGCTGCTGCTCATAGCCCTGCGGGCGCTGACAAGGCAGTTCACCATAGGCACAATAATAGGCGTTACCATGCTGTCGGCCGTGGTGGGCGTGCTTCAGCCTCTGTTCCAACAGTTCCACCTGATCACCGTCGGCGAAGACAAGTTCATGCACGTGCTCATCGGTGGCGCGCTGGGAGGCACGGGCCTTGGCCTCATCTTCTCACACAACGGGTCGACGGGAGGCACCGACATCATAATAGCACTGCTCAACAAGCACTTCAACATGAGCTTCGGGCGGGCAATGCAGTTCATCGACATCACCATCATCAGCTCGTCTTACCTGCTCTTCCACAGCATGGAGACAATAGTATATGGCATCGCCTTCACACTGACCGCAAGCTTCGTGTGCGACTATGTCATCAACGGCACACGCCAAACGGTGCAATTCATCATCATATCCAAGGAATATGAGAAAATCGCCGACAAGATAAACAAGCATGTCAACCGCGGAGTGACACTCATCGAGGGCAAAGGGTGGTACTCGAAACAAGAGGTTGACATACTCATCGTGCTCACACGGAAATATGAGTCGCAGGGCGTGATGAGCCTGGTCAAAGCCATCGACCCGCACGCCTTGGTGTCACAGACATTCTGCCACGGTGTGTTCGGCGAGGGATTCGACAAGATAAAATGATGGACGTGGCCTGTGTCATTGTGGCATAAAAATGCAACATTGGCAGAATTTAACATATACGACAATAAAAAATCCTGATTTTCTTGCGCAAGACGCTTTTATTTATTACTTTTGCACATCGAAACAAAGAGGGGCGTAGCCCAGTTGGTTTAGAGCGCCGCAGTCACATTGCGGAGGTCATCGGTTCGAGCCCGATCGTCCCTACACTTATACAAGTGCCTTGATGTTTTCACGCAACAGATTGGAAACAGGCTGAAAGCACATAGAAACACACTACACAACATTTAACAAACAACGCCTCAAGCGCATGACATGGGCGCTTGGGCTCTGCCAAAATGTCATAAAATGGCCGCAGGGCACACTCTTTGTTCCTATGTTCGACGGATAACCAAACAGAGAAACAAAAGAAAGGAGACATAATATGACATTAGACAAATTCACCATCAAGGCACAAGAAGCCATACAGGAAGCCGTCAACGCGGCAACCGCAGGCGGGCAACAGGTGATTGAACCTGTGCACTTGCTCAAAGGAATCATGTCCAAAGCCAAGGACGTGACCAACTTCTTGTTCCAAAAATTAGGCATCAACGCCTCTCAGATAGGCATTCTTGTCGAACAAGAGCTCAAGCACTTGCCACGGGTTCAAGGCGGCGAGCCTTATCTAAGCAACGAGTCGAACCGCGTTCTGCAGCAAGCCATCGACTATTCCGGCAAGATGGGCGACGAGTTTGTGAGCGTAGAGCCGTTGCTGCTGGCACTGCTCACGGTAAACTCCACGGCAAGCCGCATACTCAAAGACGCCGGGTGCACCGAAAAAGAGATGCGGGCGGCCATCAACGAACTGCGGCAAGGACAGAGCGTAAAGTCGCAATCGGCCGACGAAAACTACCAGAGCCTTGAGAAATACGCCAAAAACCTCGTAGAGGAGGCACGCCAAGGCAAGCTCGACCCGGTGATTGGACGAGACGACGAGATTCGCCGCGTATTGCAGATATTGTCGCGCCGCACCAAGAACAACCCGATACTGATAGGCGAACCGGGCACAGGAAAGACGGCAATCGTTGAGGGCCTGGCCCAAAGAATAGTCAGGGGCGACGTTCCCGAGAACCTCAAGGACAAGCAGGTATACTCGCTCGACATGGGCGCATTGGTCGCCGGAGCCAAGTATAAAGGCGAGTTTGAAGAGCGTTTGAAAAGCGTCATCAACGAAGTAACCAAGAGTGAGGGCCGCATAATACTCTTCATAGACGAGATTCACACCCTTGTCGGAGCCGGAGGGGGCGAAGGTGCCATGGATGCAGCCAACATCCTGAAACCCGCTCTGGCCCGAGGAGAACTCAGAAGCATTGGTGCCACCACGCTCAATGAGTACCAAAAGTACTTTGAGAAGGACAAGGCACTGGAACGACGCTTCCAAACCGTGATGGTTGACGAGCCCGACGAGCTGAGCGCCATAAGCATACTGAGAGGGTTGAAAGAGCGCTACGAGAACCACCACAAGGTACGTATACAAGATGATGCGTGCATTGCCGCCGTGAAACTGTCGGAGCGTTACATCTCCGACCGGTTCCTGCCGGACAAGGCCATCGACCTGATGGACGAGGCAGCAGCAAAGCTCCGCATGGAGAGAGACTCCGTCCCGGAAGAGCTTGACGAAATAACACGACGGCTGAAACAGCTGGAGATTGAGCGCGAAGCCATCAAACGGGAGAACGACCAGCAGAAGATTGCACAGCTCGACAAGGACATCGCCGAACTCAAAGACCAGGAAAAGCAGTTCAGGGCCAAGTGGGAAGGCGAACGCACACTGGTGAACAAGATTCAGGAAGACAAGCAGCAGATGGAGAATCTCAAGCTGGAGGCCGAACGGGCCGAACGCGAAGGAAACTACGAACGTGTGGCCGAGATACGCTACGGACGCCTGAAAGCGCTCGAAAACGACATCGCCGCAATACAGAAGCAGCTGCACAACGCCCAAGGCGACGACGCCATGGTGCGCGAAGAGGTCACGGCCGACGACATTGCAGAGGTTGTCAGCAGGTGGACCGGCATCCCCGTCAGCCGCATGATGCAAAGCGAGCGCGACAAGCTGCTGCATCTGGAGGAAGAGCTCCACAAGCGTGTCATCGGGCAAGACGAAGCAATAACGGCCGTCAGCGATGCCGTAAGGCGCAGCCGTGCAGGGCTTCAGGACCCCAAGAGGCCAATAGCCTCGTTCATCTTCCTCGGAACAACGGGCGTGGGAAAGACGGAACTGGCCAAAGCACTGGCCGAATACCTGTTCAACGACGACTCGATGATGACGCGAATCGACATGAGCGAGTATCAGGAGAAGTTCAGCGTAAGCCGGCTTATCGGTGCCCCTCCGGGATACGTTGGCTACGACGAAGGCGGGCAACTGACCGAAGCCGTGCGCCGCAAGCCGTATTCCGTGGTGCTCTTCGACGAAATCGAGAAAGCCCACCCGGACGTGTTCAACATCCTTTTGCAGGTGCTTGACGACGGAAGGCTGACCGACAACAAGGGCCGCACGGTGAACTTCAAGAACACCATCATCATTATGACGTCAAACCTCGGAAGCCAATATATACAGCAACAGTTTGAAAACATCAACGCTTCGAACCGAAACGCAGTGGTGGAAGAGACGAAAACGCAGGTGATGGAGATGCTAAAGAAGACCATCAGGCCGGAATTCCTGAACCGAATTGACGAAATAATAATGTTCCAGCCGCTGAGCAAAGCTGAGATTGCCGATGTGGTGCGACTGCAGATGAACGCTGTTAGCAAGATGCTTGAGCCGCAGGGCTTCACACTCCGCGTGACCGACGCTGCCATCGACTACCTTGCCGACGTAGGGTTCGACCCTGAGTTTGGCGCACGACCGGTGAAGCGGGCCATACAGCGCTACGTTCTCAACGACATGTCGAAACGAATACTCGCTGAGGAAGTGAACCGCGACAAGCCGATAATCATCGATGCCAACGGCGCCGGGCTGCAGTTCAGGAACTGACAACGGCACATACTTACATCTTGAACGCCGCAGAGGCATTACCGAAAAGGTAAAGCCACTGCGGCTTTTTTGTGCCCTGGCAATGGCAAGGGCAGCCGGACTGAGCACAAAGGAGGCAAAAAGGCAAACGCAAATCACACTGCACAATGGTGGTATGTGGCGTTTTTTTCGTATATTTGCACTGAACAAACTGCGCTTTGCAACGGGCAAGCCTGCCGGCCTTGCCTTTGTTGCAAACATACCAAAACTGAAAACAATGACTATCAAGACCAAATTGCAAATCCTGATTGCCGCAATGATGGCCACAACGGCAATGTCAGCACAACAGCAGGCCTGCTTCAACTATTTCAGATACAGCGGCAACGACACACGGTTCGACAGACCCATAGACCGAACCCGCCAATACTTCAACCCCATACTCGCAGGATTCTACCCCGACCCTTCGGTTTGCAGAAAGGGAGACACCTACTACATGGTCAACTCCTCATTCGGATTCTTCCCCGGCGTACCCTTATTCACAAGTCAAGACCTCGTAAACTGGAAGCAGGCAGGCCACGTGCTCGACAGGCCCGGGCAGCTCCCGCTCGGAGGCCAAGGGGTGTCTGGCGGCATATTTGCCCCTTCCATAGCGTACAACGAGCACAACAACACCTTCTACATGATTACCACAAACGTTGGCCGGGGCAACTTTTTCGTAAAGTCGGCCAATCCGGAAGAAGGCTGGAGCGACCCTATATGGCTGCCGACGGTGGGCGGTATAGACCCGTCGTTTTTCTTCGACGAAGACGGCAGCGCTTACATAGTGAACAACGACGAGCCGCGCGGTGGCAGCGGCTACGACGGCGAGAGAAGCATCATGTTGCACAAATTCTGCGTCGAAGGCGACAGCACGACGGGCGAGCAGGTCGAAATAATACGCTCCGGCAGCCATGTTGAGCAAAAGCCTATATGGATTGAGGGCCCCCACCTTTACCGCATTGGCAAGTATTACTACCTGATGTGCGCCGAAGGTGGAACAGGGGCAAGGCATTCGGAAGTAGTTTTCAGGGCAAGGCATCCAGAAGGCCCGTGGGAGGAATATGCCGAAGGCAACCCTATACTGACCCAGAGGGATGGCCTCGACCCGCTACGCCCCGACCCTGTGACAAGCGCCGGCCACGCCGACCTGGTGCAGACACCCGAAGGACAGTGGTACGCCGTCTTCCTGGGATGCCGCCCTTACGAAGCCGACATGTACAACACCGGGCGCGACACCTACCTGCTGCCGGTGACATGGAGCGACGGGTGGCCAACCATTCTCAAGGCCGGGAAAGCCATCGAGACAGTAATCGACAAGCCCGGGCTGCAACCCGGAGGCGACTTGCTGACGGGGAACTTCACTTACACCGACAGTTTCAGGCAAGCCAGGCTGCACCACCGGTGGATAATGCTGCGCAACCCTACCGACTTCTATGCCACCGGCACGACACGCGGACTGGCCATCACGCCAAAGCCGGTGAACATATCGCAACGCCAATCGCCCGCGGCTGTGTTCGCCAGGCAGCAGCACACCGACTTCACGGCCGAGACCGAACTTACCTTTGAGCCTAAGTCGGAGAAAGACCTGGCCGGCATGGTGCTGCTGCAAAACGAAGACTACAACATCGTGATGGGCAAGACCATGGTGGACGGTCGCCCTGCCATAACCCTGACACGCACCGAGAAAGGCAGCGTGAGGGTGGCCACGGCCATGCTCACAGGCCCGGAGGCTGCGTCACCGCTGCGGCTCAGGATATGCGGACGGGGCAGATACTACGACTTCGACTACTCTGCCGACGGCAGGCAATGGCAAACTCTGGCCCGAGGGGTCGACGCCTCGTGCCTGAGCACGGCTATCGCGGGAGGATTCACCGGCACGTGCATAGGCCTTTATGCCACCAGCGCCAACTGAACGGCACGCCACCCGGCCACCATGCCGGCCGAGCCAAGTCTACGGCAGCCACTACACCAAAAGGGCGCCCGTCAGACACTGATGCTTTGGCCAGGGCATGACGGCAGCCAGAACCGGCCGCACAGCGGCGAGGCCTCAGGCTCGAAAGCGGCCGCCGAGCCTGCCCCGGAAGCGGTAAAGTGCATGGGCACAAACAGCGAGGTATGCACACGCTCCAAAAACTGGCGCGGCCCGCGCATGTAACCGCCCCCTATGCGGGCATCGACAGGAAAGAACGCCACGTCGACTCTGTCGGCAACCTTGCACACATCCTTCAGTTCGCCGAGATACATTGCCTCGGCCCGATTGTCGCCTACGCCTGCCCCTGGCAGTGAAGGCTGCCAGTTGTTAAGGTCGCCGGCATGGAAAAGCCTGCAGCCACCCACGTCGATGACAAACGAGACGCCCGAGTCGGTAGACCCCGTGGCGCCAACCGAAATGTTGCCGTCGGCATAGCTGCCGCCTTTGGCCAGCCAGTGGGCCGCATCCTTTGGGGCGCGGCGGCGGCGCATGATATCCTTCGACAGCACGTATGTCACCCCACCCCGACCGCGCCCCCAGTCAAGCACGGCGGGGTTGAAGTGGTCTTCGTGGAAATGGGAGGCAAGCACATAGAGCGGCTTGCCGCCAGCGAGCAGTGGCCCGATGACGCCGGCAGGGTCTTGCCAGAAGTCTATGACAACGGCGCACTGCTCTGTCTCGACCGCGAAACCACTATGATAAATGTATGTCAGCTTCATGTTCAAACGTATGTTTATGCCTGATTAGGCTTATGAATGTCTGCATCCTGCCAAATGCAATCAGTAGGCATGAGCCTGAAGAAGCAATCACCCGATGCCCCCGTTCATCGTATTAGCCTGCATCACCCACCAAGGCTGTTGTCCGCCAACTACGGGCGACGGTAAGGAAACCTGACTACAGTCAACTACCGATGAGTGCTTGGCAACTTGCTGACATCCATTTTACGCGCTTTACCCCAAACGGCCGTCAGACCGCCGCATGCCCGTCTCGGCATTCTTTTTATCATTGCCAAACCCACCCACGCTCTATGACGCTTCGTGCATGCGCCTTGCCACGCACCGGCCCGATGCACCTTCGGCAATGGCTACGGCCAACCAGCACCGCAACCGGACGCAACAGCCATGGGGCAATATCGCCGATTGGCAGCCCAGACCACCGCCTGCAACCGTAGCGCAGCCCAAGCAATCCTGCCGTAAAGGCCGTTTCACGGTGCAAAACGGCCCGAACGGGAACGCAGAACGGCCTGAACGGGAACGCAAAACGGGCCATTCGGCAAGTGGCTGGCATACAGGCAGTTGCACAACGGCATTTTAGTCATGGCGATTTCTGGCCGAACCAACCGCACAGCACCGCCACCCCCGGCTCTTCACGGAGCTAAGCCGGCCAAGGCAAAGTTAACCATTTTCCGCCGAAAAACGCGCAATCAAAACCTCATTTTGCTGCGGAAGCGGGCTTTTACGGGGCCTGCCTACCGCCAGCCGGCGCATTATTAGGGAGAGGGCGAGGCTTTTCTCGCGATTTTTTATTAAGTTTGCAGACCGATGGGCCGGCGTAGGCCACAAACCGGGCCCGGCCGAGGCGGGCCACTACGGCCGCCACACCGCCCGGAAAAGCAAACAACCAGACAAACGATGAAGATAGCAATAATAGGGGCAGGGGCAGCCGGATGCTTTGCCTCGATACAAATAAAGCGGCTTTGCCCCACTGCCGACGTGACTGTATATGAAAGCGGCCGAAAGCCGCTGGCCAAGGTCTCGGTGACAGGCGGAGGCCGCTGCAACCTTACAAACACGTTCGACAACGTGCGCAGCCTTGCCTCCGTATATCCCCGTGGCGAGAAACTGATGAAGAGACTGCTCAAAGAGTTCGGGCCCGCCGATGCGTGGCAATGGTTTGAGTCCGAAGGCGTGAGGCTTGTGGCACAACCCGACGGCTGCGTGTTTCCCGCCTCGCAAGACGCCATGGAGATTGTGGGCACCCTGCTCCGCCTGATGGAGCGCAACGGGGTAAGGCTGGAAACGGGCCACAGGGTGAGCCTTGTCACCTCTGACGGCGCCAGCGGCTGCAACCGGTTCGTCATAAGTTTCGCTGCCGAAGGGCTCGCGCCACGGCAGGCCGACATAGTGCTTGTGGCCAGCGGAGGCAGTCCGAAGGCGGCAGGCATGGCCATGCTTGCGCCCACGGGTGTGGCGACGGTGGCCCCGGTGCCGTCGCTGTTCAGCCTGTGCCTGCCCGGCGACAGCATCACCGGGCTTACAGGCACGGTGGTGAAGCACGCCACGGCAAGCATGACCGGAACAAAACTGAAGGCCTCGGGGCCGCTGTTGATAACCCACTGGGGCATGAGCGGCCCGGCGATACTAAAGCTGTCGGCCCATGCGGCGCGCCTGTTGCATTCCAACGGCTACAAAGCCGACATAGCCATCAACTGGCTCGGCGAATGCAATGCACAAGAAGCCATGGAGACCATTGCCAAGCTGGCGGCAGACAACCCGAAGAAACAACTGGCTTCGGCTTATCCGGCGCAACTGAACGCCCGCCTTTGGATGCACATAATAGGCAAAGGCGGGCTCAACCCTGCCATGAGGTGGGGAGAGATGGGCCGCAAAGGCATGAACAAACTGGCGGCAGCGCTTACGGCCGACATATATCATGCCGACGGCAAGTGCCGTTTCAAAGAAGAGTTCGTTACCTGCGGAGGCGTGGCGCTCGGCGGCATAAATCCCTCGACGCTCGAGAGCCGCAGCTGCCCCGGTCTGTTTGTTGCCGGCGAAGCGCTCGACGTCGACGGCGTCACCGGAGGTTTCAACCTCCAGGCCGCATGGACAACGGGCCACGTGGCGGCAAGTGCCATTGCCAAACTGTGCCGCCACGGCGCCACGGATTAACCCCCTAACCGGCCATCAAGACCGAGGGGGATATGCAATGCCGATTTTCACGGCTTTCAAATCGCTCCAAAGCTGCTGCCGGCATCTTGCCGCCCGCTACGCCACGGCTCATGCCTCAAAGCCACAGGCAAGGGCGGCAGCCAACCAACACGGCAACACAACCAAACCACAGTGGCCCCGAACGATCTGCCGGGGTCAATCGTCCTGCTCCTTAGACGGCTCTTTTACCCGGGTCACCAGCAGCTTGTCTATGCGCGCCCCGTCCATGTCGATGACTTCAAACTTGAAAGACTCCCACACGAAAGTTTCTCCGCAGTCGGGCACATGGTCCAATTGGAACAGGCACAACCCGGCCACGGTGTTGTAGTCCTCGTCGTCGAGCAAGTCTTCCTCGCCGAAATAGCTCAAGAAATCATACATGGGGCATTGGCCGTCGACAAACCATTCCTCGCCTTCCTTGCGCGGTATGATGTACGGTTCCTCCTCGGCCGGCTCCTGCACCGTGCCGACAAGGCTCTCAAGAATGTCATTAAGGGTGATTATGCCTATGCACGATCCGAATTCATCACACACCAACCCTGTGCTTATGTGTTGCGCCTTCATGTCTTCAAGCACCTTGTACACATCGGTGTTCTCGTAGAAATAGGTAGGCTTGTGCATTATCTTGCGCAGGTCGAAGTCGTTGTTGCCGAGCGTGAGAAACAGGTCTTTTATCGAAACGATGCCCTTCACGTGGTCGAGGTCGCCTTCGGCCACGGGGTATACGGCATACATGTTCTCCTTGATTATCTCTCTCACCTCGTTGGCCGTCATCGAGCAATCGAGCCATGTTATCTCGCTGCGATGCGTCATTATGGCATCCACCTCGAGGTCGCCTACGAGAAACACACGCCGCATGATGTCTTGCTCCATCGGTTGCACCTCTCCGTCTTCGGCCCCTTCGCGTATTATAGACTTTATCTCTTCCTCGGTCACCTTGCTGCCCTTGTCCTTCAGGCCCGTAAGACTGAAGATGAGCGAGGTGCTCTTAGACAGAAGCCACACGAAAGGATAGGCCACAAGCGACAGGCCGTACATGGGCACGGCCACCAGCTTGGCGGCTTTCTCGGCCACGGTGAGCCCGATGCGCTTAGGCACAAGCTCGCCGAAGATAAGCGTGAGGTAGGTCACCACAATCACGATGATGGCCTGCGAGAGCACAGACGCGTAATGTGAGGTCACCCCAATGCCGGCGAGCCATTCAGAAAAGATGACCGCCACCTTGTTGCCTGAGTAGATACCGGTAAGGATTCCGATGAGCGTAATGCCTATCTGGACGGTGGAAAGAAAACGGTCGGGCTCTTTCGCCAGCTTCAGCGCATACCGCGCAGAGCGCAGCCCGCTGTCAGCATCGGTAGAAAGGCTCGACTTTCGGGCGGAAATCAATGCAATTTCCGACATGGCAAACACACCATTGAGTAGGATTAGGCCAATAATGATGAATATTTCGTCCATTAAATGATTTGTGAATATATACTTCTTTCCGGGCTGAAACGGCGGCGGGAGAAGAGCCTCCCGCCTTTTGCCGTCATTGTTTTATTACTTTTATTGTTGTTCCGTTACTTGATTTCACCATATATACACCTGCGGGCAGCATGTCTGGCAGCCCGTCATAGGCGTCGACACGGGCCACACACCGGCCCGAAGCATCGAACACCGTTGCCGGATTGCCTTCCAGCAAGCCGTCGGTGGCTGTCTCGACGGTTGCAATGCCGGAGTTGTCGGCCCCGCCCATAAAGTCGAACGACACCTCGCCCGTGGCATTGTCGCGCTTTATGTGCGTTATGGGCTTGCCCATGAATTTCGTTCCGCGCACGTTGGTGTTGAACACCGTGGCTGCCGGACGAGAGTTGTCGGTGAGCGAGTCGCGCCTGTTGTAAGGATAAGTCACGCGCGACGAGTTGGGGTCATAAATGCCGCAGGCAGGTATGATGGCCACGCCGAAGTGGTCTTCGTCGTCGTTCACGCTGTTGTAATACCATTTATCGGCATCATAATCAACATGCATCACTATCAGTCCGTTGCCGGGCACGTAGGCGTCCCAGCCTGTCATGCGCCGGTTTTCGAGCAGATAATACTCGTCAACGTCGCCATAGCAGTCGTTGCGCACCTTGTAGGCGGTGCCTCCGTCGCTCATAGGCAGAAGCCCGGTGACCGTCGTCGGTTCTGTCAGCTCTACGGCCTGGGCCCATCCGCTGAGCTCTTTCTCATGTATGGTATAGTTTGGCGGGCACCATCCGTTGGCATTGTAGCACCCGCTGGAAAGCAGGTCCCAATCGCCGAGCATGTCGTCTCCGCCTGTAGTATTGTAGAAGTCGGGCAACCCAAGGCAGTGTGAGAACTCGTGGCAGAACGTTCCGAGGCCGCTGAGCTCACCGCGGTTGTATGTCTCAATGCCGTAGAGCTCGCATCCGCAGGCATAGGTGTCTATCTTGACGCCGTCCACCTCATAGCCGTCGGGCCACTGCCTGTAGGCCGACACATAGTATTCGTGAGGCCAGATGAAGCTTGTGGGATTGCCAGTGCTGGCCTGTCCGCCGCCGGCATACAACACAAACACCTGGTCTACCTCGCCGTCGCCATCCCAGTCGTAATCGCGGAAATTGACCCCTGCGGCCTTTGCCGCATCGCAAGCCTCGACCACCAGCTCGCCGACATGAATGTCTATCATGCCTATCGAGTCTCTGCTGGTGCCCGAATAGTCGGCTCCGTAATAATTGCGGTTGTGCTTTGCCATGACAGGGCCTATGATGTCGAACTTCAGGTTGAACAGTCCGGCGCTCTGGTCGGCAAAATAGTCGCTCACGCTGCCGTTGGCCCCGAAGTCGTTGAAGCCCTCCTTGTTGAGTATGTCGCCCCATACGCCATTTGCGTCAGCGTCGTAAAACCTCTTGTCGGGAAACTCCATCATTACCACAAGGCCCCGATGCTCGCTGCCGTCGGCCAGCGCCCTCGTTGCCGTTCGGTTTGAGGCGCGGCGCTTGGCCACGTAAGCAGCCCTGGCCGAACGCTTGGCCACGGCTTCAACCGAAGCGAGCGACGACACCTGCCTGCGCTCCTGGGGCGAACGGCGGGCCTGCTCGTGGGCAACCACTCCCGACGACTTCAGGCTGAAGCCCAACGCATCGGCATAGCAGAAGTCGCCATTGGCATCGCGCAAGAGTGGCACGCCATCCTCTGTGAGGTAGTAGTGCATGTTCTCATCTCCACACAGGCGCACGGTTATTGTTGTGCCATCAGACTGCGTGAACGTGCGCCATACAGACTGGGCCGGCACTGCCCCCACCCTGACAGAGCTAAAGAGCAGCGCCATTGATGCTAATGTCAATCCAAGTTTTTTCATATCTTATCAGTAAAGAAAATAGTCCCCGCCCCGGGTCGAGGTGAGGACTAATGTCTTGCATTTATTTGCCGCACACGGGAGCCCAAGGCTTCAGTTGCTTAAAGAAGTCGTTGCCCTTGTCGTCAACAAGTATGAACGCGGGGAAGTCCTTAACCTCTATCTTCCAGATGGCCTCCATTCCGAGCTCCGGATACTCTACGCACTCAATGCTCTTGATGCTGTTCATCGAGAGCACGGCAGCCGGGCCGCCTATGCTTCCGAGGTAGAAGCCGCCGTGCTTCTTGCAGGCGTCGGTGACCACCTGCGTGCGGTTGCCCTTGGCAATCATCACCATCGAACCGCCGTGGTCTTGGAACTCGTCTACGTAGGGGTCCATGCGGTTGGCCGTTGTTGGGCCCATCGATCCGCAGGGCATTCCCTCGGGCGTCTTCGCCGGCCCGGCGTAGAGCACGGGATGGTCTTTGAAGTACTGCGGCAGGTCTTCGCCGGCATCAAGGCGGGCCTTGAGCTTTGCATGGGCGATGTCGCGTGCCACGATGATGGTGCCGTTGAGGCTCACTCGTGTGGCCACGGGATACTGCGAAAGTATGTTGCATATCTCGCTCATGGGCTGGTTGAGGTCTATGCGCACGGCATTGCCCTCGCCTGCGTTACGCAGTTCTTCGGGTATGAGCGAGCCGGGGTTGTCGTCCAGTTTCTCTATCCATATACCGTCCTTGTCTATCTTTGCCTTTATGTTGCGGTCGGCCGAGCAGCTCACGCCGAGGCCTATCGGGCAGCTGGCGCCGTGGCGCGGCAGACGGATTACGCGTATGTCATGGGCGAAATACTTGCCGCCGAACTGTGCGCCAAGGCCAATCTTGTGGGCCTCGTCGAGCAGTTGCTTCTCCAGCTCCACGTCGCGGAAGGCGCGCCCTGTCTCGTCGCCCGTCGTTGGCAGGTTGTCGTAATAGTGTGTCGAGGCGAGCTTTACCGTGAGCAGGTTCTTCTCTGCCGATGTGCCGCCGATGACAAAGGCTATGTGGTAAGGCGGGCAAGCGGCCGTGCCGAGCGTCTTCATCTTCTCGACAAGGAAGGGGACAAGCGTGCCTGGGTTCTGTATGCGGGCCTTTGTCTCTTGGTAGAAGTATGTCTTGTTGGCCGAACCGCCGCCCTTGACCACGCAGAGGAACTTGTATTCGCAGCCCTCGGTGGCCTCGATGTCTATCTGTGCGGGCAGGTTGCAGCGCGTGTTCACCTCGTCATACATGGTGAGCGGGGCGTTCTGTGAGTAGCGCAGGTTCTCCTCGGTGTATGTCTTGTAGACGCCGAGCGACAGTGCCTCCTCGTCGCAGAAGCCTGTCCACACCTGCTGGCCCTTCTCTCCGTGGATGATGGCCGTGCCTGTGTCCTGGCAGAAAGGCAGCTTGCCCTTGCACGAAACCTCGGCATTGCGCAGGAAAGTGAGCGCAACATACTTGTCGTTGTCGCTGGCCTCGGGGTCGCCCAGTATCTTTGCCACCTGCTCGTTGTGCGAACGGCGCAGCAGGAAATTAACGTCGCGGAAGGCGGCATTGGCCAGCATGGTCAGCGCCTCGGGCGATACTTTGAGAATGGGCTTGCCTTCAAACTCACCCATCGACACACCATCCTTGCTCAGGAGGTAATATTCTGTCTCATCCTTACCCAACTGGAACATTGGGGCATACTTGAAATCCGGTGTACTTGCCATAATAGTTATTTGATAGTTTAATGTCGGCCTGAACACTGGCGGGCCGAACCTGCAGGCGTTACCTGTTTGTCGGCGAGCCGCAGACGGCCGTGCGTGACGACTGCAAAGTTATAACTTTTTTCTGTATTTTGGCTATATTGTACACGATATTTAACGCAATTGACAGACGAATGGCTCTATATACCACCTGCAACAGGCTTTGGGGGCTGTGGAGCCGGCCCGTCAACTGTCACGGCCACGGCACAGACGGGGCTTAGTTTTATTCTCCCGAACGAGCCGCGGACGCAAAGGCAGTGTAACCAACTGACAGCCAACACACTGCGACAGCGGGCCGTTGGCAAGCCAAGCCACAGCTTTTCGCATAGCGATACAACGTGTATTTGGCGCGCCGTATAACCGTCGGCTGCAACCAAAGCCCATCAAGCTGGCTTATGGTTCGCCCGTATCAACGCAAGCCGACAGTTGCCTAATGGCGTTATCACAGCGAAGCAATGAAGTCGTCAAGGTTATCTGCCTCACGACCGGAACCGATAAAACGCTCTTGCAACTTGGTTTTTGCTTTCGACACCGCACTCTTTGTCCTGCCCATGACCGTGGCCATGTCTGTACCGCTCAGCCCCCCGAGCCTGATAAGCAGGCACAGGTGGTAGTCTTGCTTGCTCAGTTTGCTGATGCCATAAAGACTCGCCTTAAAACCGGGTATCAGTTCGTTGACAAACGAATCAAGCTCATCCCATGCCGAATCAGACAGTATTGCACCGGCAGCAGCTGCATCCCTCACCATCATATATATTGAGGAACCGGCCAGACGTTCCTTTATGGTTGTGCGGATTGACCGCCGCCTGTTTGCCATGTCTACAAGGGCTTCGAGCTGAGCCTGCTGCATAACCAGTTGCTGAGCCTGTTGTGCGCCATGCCTTTCGGCCTCGCCAAGTTTCAATTGCAACTCTGCCATGCGCCCCTCCAGTTCTCTAATATGGGCATCGCTGTGCTCTGCCATGTCGCGCTTCAGTATTTCGAAGCGCATTTCGCGCGCCTTGGCCCTTTTGCGAACCCACAACAAACCCACTATCAGCAATGCCGCAAGCACAAAAGCAAGGCTGCCATAAAGCATTTTCCACATGTTGGCCCTGGCATTCTCCACTTCCAGATTGGCCGCCTTGGTCTTATAGTTGCTGTAATTGTAGCTCGCATTCATACGGGCCACCACGTCTGCAGCCTCAATCACCCTTACAGAGTCTGTGTATTTGTCATACAAATCAATATATCGCGATGCATTGCGAACGTCATTCCGAGCCGAATGATACATTACAAGAAGCCGACAGGCCTTTTGCTTGAAATAAACATCCCCTTTATCTAATAAATATAAACAATACATATTGCCCTTATCACATCTCCCTGTATTCATGCATACATCGGCCATAAGGCCATAAAACACCATTTTATCAGCATCATGTACATACTCCATATATGGTGCCAAACAACTATCAGCCATAGAATATTCACTATTCTTTATATAGTAAGAAGCCAAAGATGCTGTTATCTGCTTAACTAACAGAGAGTTTCTTTGAGTTTTTGCTAATGATATGGCACGATTAAAATACAATAACGCACTATCAATCTTATGCGAATCCATATAAGCAAAAGCCTGCTTTTCGAGACAATAAACCATCATTGCAGTGTCTTTACGTATCTGTTCCAATTGATATGATGTTCTAAAATAATCTAACGAAGGAGCATACACGCCTTGGTTCAGCAATAAGAAACCTATTCTGAAATTAAGAGCACTGCGGAATTGCAAGTCCGTCGTATCAGCCAATGCGTCCATTGCACGTTGAAAATATTCTACTCCAGCAGGTGCATCCCCCAAATCATAGGCCACACTGCCCGCATAATAATAAGCACGCGACAACAAATTGCGGTCGCCACTGTTCTCGTAATGGTCTAATACAGCCATGGCCTCAACCTTATCACCCTCATTATATTTTATATAAGCCTTGCACTTGGCTTTAAGACAAAGCAACCTGTAATACCAACGAGAATCGTCGTCAAACTCAGATTGATGAGAAGACAATCCAGACAAAAAAGCAATGGCACTGTCAGGATTTGCCTCACAAAGACTGTCGGCAATAAGAAGCGAAGACGGATAACCTTGATGTCCGCACGAAAAGAGGCTGGACAAAACCATGATAAGAGGAAATATAAATATTGACTTCATCCGTAATTAGAATAGATTTCTATCATGAAAGACCGTGTCAATTGGTCGCAAACCAACTTAAAACAGTAACACAAAGGTAGAAAAATTTACCCAACAAACCATAACAATGGCCATTTTTTCGCATTTCATGCATAACATTACACATTCATCCGAATTATATTCGATAATAAATCACTGCATGTTGTCAACTTTCAAAATGGCTGTTGAAAGGTAAACATTGACATTCCATATATTACAATCTGTTATTCGTGCGCAAAAATTCACCGTTGAACAAAAGTTGAAAAGCACAATTCAACTATAATTCAACTAATATATGAGCAATAGTTCCACAAAAACCATAACTTTGTAACGCAATTAATTACAGGTTGAAACCTTGCTATCATGAAACAGGAAGCAGCTCCACTCATGACGTCCGCATAAGCAACAGCCATTGGCACCAATGACGCATTGGTGGAAAAGTGAAGCAAGCACACAACATGCACAACGATTGCAAACGGCATGCAGGGTCACACGATACAATAAATAATATCCGTGGCCGACGGCAGCGCCAAGTTATGGAACACTGACATATTCTTCAAATAAAACCGTTTACGCTTATGGAAATACGGAGGTTTACACTCATCATGATGCTAACAGGATGCTTTGCGGCAGCGGCTCCGGCACAAAAGAAAGAACTGACGCTTGGTGTCGACGCCCACTCTTCGTTCTACGACATGTCGTTTGCACCGATAGAACTGGGCCTCGACGTTGGCTATGGCTTCACCAACTGGCTGAAAGCCGGGCTGCGCATAGAGCAGTCGATAGCCCTCATGGAAGAAGGCGACGCGCGGACGTTTGCCAAGAACAACACTGCAGGAGCCTTTGCCTGCTTCGAGATACTGCACTTCAACACGTGTGCGCTGTCGCTGAAAGCCTCGGGCGGCGCTTCGCTGAAAAGCGACGACTGGAAATACGTATATTACGACGGCTACCTCTGCCTTTCTAAACGCAAGGGCGACCTCGGCACCAACGTCGGCATAGGAGTCAGATATTACGACTCGCGCTCCGAATTCATGGACAACAAACTGCGCGGTTACTTGTCGATAGGAGTATCTTACACGCTATAGACACAGCCTGGAAACGGCAAACGGGGCGCAAGCCCGGTTGCAGTATGGCGGCGTTGACACCATGGCCAACCAATCGGCATGTCGCTCAACGCCGCTAAACCAACACTATGCGTATGGCCGCCAAACAAAATCATTGCGCTTGTGGCACGCCGGCCAAACGCCCAAGCACCCTTTGCGGCATCATGCCGGCTGCTTTGTAGCCATGCAACACCCTGCAACTCGGGCAAAGGCTCAGGCCCGCACAGTCGGCTACAGGATATAGAAGCCCGTGTGCCACGCCGCCCCGTAGAGGCTAAAGCCTGCCCACAAGCCTGGCGCAACGGCGCAACTTGCGGCCTCCTACCAGCGGCGCCCCTTTCGTTCCGCCATGCTGAACGGTGCCGACAATGCCGAAACCGCTGTAATGCAGTATCTCGCGCAAGGCCCTGACGGTGCCGGCCGATTGGCCGAACAGGATGTTGAAAGGCCACGGCGTGGTGCATGCAGTCACGATAATGGCCCGCTTGCCCTTGTGCAGAGGGCGCGGCAAGCCACGCTTCCCCTCGCCCATCATGGCGTAAACCATGCGGTCGAACAGCACCTTCAGCTGCCCCGGCATGTTGCCCCAGTAACAAGGGGCTCCCACAACCACGGCATCGGCATCACGCAAAAGCGCAGCCGTGCGGTGCGCATCGTCTTCGGGAAGCACGCAACAGCCCTTGGTCCGGCAAGCCATGCACCCCGTACATGGAGCCACATGCAGGTCTGCCATGCGCACGACGGCGACGTCGAACCCTTTGCCAACAGCCTCGCGCTCAATGGCCTCGAGCATGGTTGCCACGTTGCCGCCACGGCGCGGGCTGCCGTTGATTACGAGCAGGCGACGGCTCATGCATTCTGCTGCATGTCGTAAACCACCTGCATCAGTTCTTTTCCGATGGCCTCGGCCTCGCCTATTGTCGGGGCCTCGCTGTAAACGCGTATTATCGGCTCGGTGTTCGACTTGCGCAGGTGAACCCATTTGTCTGGGAAGTCAATCTTCACACCGTCGATGTCGTTCACCTTCTGGTCTTTATACATCTGCTTAACGCGCTCCAATATGGCATCTATGTCGGTGTCTGGTGTGAGGTCAATGCGGTTTTTGGCCATGAAATAGGTTGGCAGCCCTGCACGAAGCTCGCTCGCCTTGCACCCCTTGTGGGCCAAGGCCGACAGGAACAAGGCTATGCCAACCAGGGCGTCGCGCCCGTAATGGCTCTCGGGATATATTACCCCGCCGTTGCCTTCGCCACCGATGACGGCCCCCGTCTGCTTCATCAGCGTGGTCACATTGACCTCGCCAACGGCCGAAGCAGCATATTTCCCCCCGTGGCGCTCAGTGACATCGCGCAGCGCGCGGGTGGAACTGAGGTTGCTCACTGTGTTTCCGGGCGTGTGGGCCAGCACGTAGTCGGCCACGCTGACCAGCGTATACTCCTCGCCAAACATCTTTCCGTCTTCGCATATAAATGCAAGCCTGTCTACATCGGGGTCGACCACAATGCCAAGGTCGTAGGCCCCGCCACGCATCTCGGCCATTATCCCGCCCAGGTTTTTCTCAAGAGGCTCCGGATTGTGGGCGAAGTCGCCCGTGGGCTCGCCGTTGAGCATCTTGTAGCCAACGCCAAGACTGTCGAGCAACTCAGGCAAGATGACGCCGCCCACGCTGTTGATGGCGTCGACACACACCTTGAACCCGGCCTTGCGCACAGCCTCAACGTCGACAAGCGACAGGGCCAGCACCGACTCGACATGGCGGCGTGCATACGACGAATCCTGCACGTAACGGCCCACATGGTCGACGTCGGCATAGCAGAAGTCTTCGGCCTCGGCCATGGCAAGCACCTCGTTGCCGTCGGCCTTGGTCAGGAACTCGCCCTCACTGTTTAGCAGCTTGAGCGCATTCCACTGCCTCGGGTTGTGGCTGGCGGTGATGATGATGCCCCCGTCGGCCCCCGACATGCGCACGGCGAGCTCGGTGGTCGGTGTCGTGGCGAGCCCTATGTCAACCACATCGAAGCCCATGCCAAGAAGCGTTCCGCAGACAATGCTGCGCACCATCTCGCCCGAGATGCGGGCATCGCGGCCCACCACTATCTTGCCACGCCCGCTGTTGCACCCACGCCTGATGAAGGCGGCGTAAGCCGTGGTAAACTTCACTATGTCAAGCGGGTTGAGCGTGTCACCCGTGCGGCCCCCGATGGTGCCGCGTATGCCGGATATTGATTTTATTAGCGTCATTTATCTTTCCCTCTGATAAGTTATCACATAATAACACGGATAAACGTTGGTCGAGGCATACGTCTGCCCCTGTGAGTGGGGCACGATGAGCTTGACCATGGCAATCTCCTCTCCGGGAGTGTTCTGCCGCCCTATGTTGATGTATGTAAAGGGCACCAGCCAGCCTGTAGGCACCGAAGAGCCATAAGTGGAATACATAACCCCGCTGACGAACGAGGCCGTGTAGGTGGCCCCGGTGCGCACAACGGTCATCTTGTCGTAATTGCGCGCGTCGTAGTCGTTGCGGGTCTGCATGGCCCGGTCGAGTATGTTGTATTCGGTGTAGCGGCACAGCACGTTGACCTGCTTGTTTTCCTCAAGCTCGTCGCCGCACCCCTTGCGCACTATCTGCATGTATACGCCGCTGTTGTCGAGGTATACAAACTCGTTGTCCTCGACGCTGGTGGAGTCGCCCTGCGCATGAAACTGGTCTTCGCCTATCACCTTTATCCCCTCTTCGGAGATGAAAGCGTTTATCGCATCCTGTTCTTTCTCTTTCTTCTCGCCATAGGTCTCGTAGTCGTTGCACGAAGCCAAAGCCAGCACGGCAACCATGGCGAGCACGGCATAAAAAGTCTTCTTCATTGTCGTTTCAAACATTTTGTCCACAGTGGCGGCCCGGGCGCTTCGGCGCCAATGCCCTGCATGCCGGCGGCAGCCACTGCGGGTAATGGAAAAATAGCGTGGCAAAGTTAATAAATTCTTTGCAACGAAGGGCATTATTAGGCTACTTTAACGTCGGTTCAAAGTGTGCTATGGCCCTCTTGGTTATCTCGACGGCCTCGTCGATGCTGCAGTTGAGCCTGCCGCCCGAGGCGTTGAGGTGGCCACCGCCGTTGAAAAACATCTCGGCAACCTTGTTGCACGGGAAGTCGTCGACGGAGCGCAGGCTCACCCACACGAGGTTGTCGCGGTCGCGGTCTTCGCGCAACGATATTGACAGTTTGAGCCCCTTAATCTGCAGCGGTATGTTCACCAGCCCCTCGGCGTCGCCTTTTATGAAGTGGAAATCGAGCAGGTCGCGCCGTGTTAGCGTGAAGAACGCGGCGTGGCGCGCCTTGTCTACCACGAGCTTGCGGTAGAGCACGTAACCCACGAGCCTGAGCCTGTTTTCGCTGTAGTTGTTGTAAACGTTGCGGTATATCTTGTCCTTGTCTATCTGCTTGGTCAGCAACTGGCTTATAATGAAGTATATGCCGGGGCGGGTGCTGTTGTATGTGAAGCCCCCCGTGTCGGTCATCATGCCGCAATACACCGGCGCGGCGAATGCCGCCCCCAGCCTGTCGAAGCCCCCGAGCTGCCACACCACCCTGAAAACAATCTCGCTCGTCGAGCACATCTCGGTGCGCGACACCATGAGTGCGCATCCGGGCATGTCGGGAGCCAGGTGATGGTCGAACATCACCTTTGGCGCGGCAGCCCCCACAAGGGCGTCGGCCATGGCGTCGGTGCGCGAAGGCTGGTTGAAATCAAGGCAGAACACCAGGTCGGAACCGGCAAACAGGGCGTCGGCCTCGTCCTTGCGCCTGTCGTAACGCACTATGGTGTCCGTGCCCGGCATCCATTGCAGGAAGTCGGGAAACTGGTCGGGCACCACTATGGCGGGCTCCTTGCCGAGCGTCTTCAGGTATTCGGCCCAGCCCAAGCTCGACCCTATGGCGTCGCCGTCGGGGTTGACGTGGCAACAAATCACTATATTGTGTGCGCCGTCTATAAGTGAGCGCAGCATGCCGCATTCGGCAGGCGATAACAAATCTTTAAGCATAACAGCTGCAAAGATACTTATTTATTGGCAAAAAACGTCATCAGCGGCATTAAAATATGCCGGCGGGCAGGATGGCGCGGCAAAAGCCGGCCGGAGCCGGACAAGGCGCAAATCACGACAATGCCGGCGCGGCCGGGCCGCGGCGGCGGCATCGCCCTGCCAAACGGGCCGTCCGGGCATCCCGGACAGCCCGTTTGGCAGGGCGATCGGGGCCGTTTTGCAGCGCCGCCACGCCCATGCGCCAACGCGCTGTGTGCCAGGCGGTTGTACCGACGGGGCCACACGGTAACAAATTACGACAAAATCAGTCGCCTGCCACATGCCCCAATCCATTACAACACGGGCCGCCCGGCCACCTTGAGGCGGTGGCATGGCGGCCCGTGCACAAGCATCTGCCGACGCAGCTGCTACAGCGGCATGTTGCCGTGTTTCTTCGGCGGGTTGCTCTGGTTTTTGTTGCGGCACATCTCGAGGGCGCATATCAGCTTGCGGCGCGTGTCGCGAGGCATGATGACCTCGTCGATGAGCCCCCGCTCAGCCGTGCGGTACGGGTTGGAAAACTCCTCCTCGTAGGCAGCTGCGGCGGCGGCCTTCTCTTCTGCCGACGCCTTGCGGTAGAGAATGTTCACAGCCCCCGAGGCCCCCATGACGGCAATCTCGGCCTGTGGCCATGCCATGCACACGTCGGCGCCGGTGTTCTTGCTCGACATCACGATGTAGGCCCCGCCGTAAGCCTTGCGTGTAATCAGGGTGACCTTGGGCACCGTTGCCTCGGCATAGGCATAAACAATCTTGGCCCCGTGGCGTATGATGCCTCCGTGCTCCTGCACCGTACCGGGCAGGAAACCGGGCACGTCTTCAATGGTAACGAGCGGGATGTTGAAACAGTCGCAGAAGCGTATGAAGCGCGCGGCCTTGTCGGAAGAGTCGATGTCGAGCACTCCGGCAAGGAAGGCCGGTTGGTTGGCCACGATGCCCACGGTCTGGCCTGCCAGCCGTGCGAAGCCCACCACGATGTTCTTGGCAAAGTGCGGCATGACCTCGAAGAAATAGTTGTCGTCTACCACCGGCTCTATAACGTCCTTGATGTCGTAAGGCTGGTTGGGATCTTCGGGCACGACGGTCTGCAGGCTCTCCACCTTGCGGTTCACGTCGTCGGTGCACTGCGCCACAGGGGCGTCTTCCATGTTGTTGGAAGGCAGGAAACTGAGCAGCTCGCGCATCTCCATGAGCGTCTGTTCCTCCGACGAATACATGAAGTGGGCCACCCCGCTCTTGTTGCTATGGGTGTAGGCGCCGCCCAAAGTCTCTTTGTCCACCTCCTCGTTGGTCACAGCCTTCACCACGTCGGGGCCCGTGATAAACATGTGGCTCTTCTCGTCGACCATGAAAATGAAGTCGGTCAGGGCAGGCGAATAGCAAGCGCCTCCGGCACACGGGCCGAGTATGGCCGTGAGCTGCGGTATGACGCCCGACGCCATGGTGTTCTGATAGAATATCGAAGCGAACCCCGCCAGGCTGCTGACGCCTTCCTGTATGCGTGCGCCGCCCGAGTCGTTCAGGCCGATGATGGGCGCCCCGGTCTTCAGCGCCATCTGCTGCACCTTGACAATCTTGGCGGCGTTGGTCTCGCTGAGCGACCCTCCGTGCACGGTGAAGTCGTAGGCATAGACAAACACCATGCGCCCGTCAATCTTTCCGTAGCCGCATACCACGCCGTCGCCCGGTATCTGCTTTTTGTCCATTCCGAAGCGGGTGCAGCGGTGGTTCACAAACTTGTCCACCTCGCAAAACGTGCCCTTGTCGAGCAACATGTCGATGCGCTCACGCGCCGTCATCCTTCCAGAAGCGTGCTGCTTCTCAATCTTGTCGAGCCCGCCACCCTGGGCAGCCCTCTTGTCCAGTTCCTCAAACCGGGCATATACTTCTTCTCTGTTCATTCTTCCTTGCTTAAGTCCAATTCAATCAACGTCTGGTTATCCTGTACCGAGTCGCCCTCGGCCACCAATATGCTGCGCACGGTGCAGTCGGAGCTCACCTTGTAGTTGCTCTGCATCTTCATTGCCTCGAGCACCACGGCTATGTCGCCGGCCTTGAGCCTGTCGCCCACGGCCACGGGTATGCTTACAACCTTGCCCGGCATGGGTGCCACAATCTTGTCCGACTGGCGCTCCGACGAGTCTTTGCGCAGGTGCAGGTACTTTGCCTGCGTGTCTACCACATCCACATGGTATGAGCGGTAGAACATGTTTACATCGTAACTCTTGCCACCCTCGCCCCTTATGAGCTCGGCGTTGTACGAGTTTCCTTCGTGAAGGATGGAGCAACTGCCGTTTTCGGCCATCACTATGTCAACCACGACCGGCTTGCCGTCGATGGTAAGCTCCACCCTGTTGCCTTCCTTGCTGACCAGTGTCACGTCGGCGACACGGTCTCCTATGTGTATCTCCATATTTTCTTATTAAGTTAAAACGGTTAATAGGCCAACGTGCAGGCGGGCCACCGTAATGCCCGGCCCTGCCCGGGGGCAATGGCCCGGGGGCCCAACGAGGGCCCGCACACCGGCCGGCGCGCCTACAGCACCGCCGGCCACGGCTTGCAGCCGCTGTTATATCCTGAGCACACCTTTCTGCAACCCGAACTCGCGCCAGCGGCTGATGGGCCGCGAGTCGACCGTCCGCACGGGCGTGTTTTCATCAAGGTTGAACAGATAGTCGACGTAGGCGGCAACCATGGCCATGTTCTCAATCTCCTCGTTGCCGCCGTTGGGACGCTGCAACGAACGTGAATACTTTTCAAGGAACGACGTGTCATACTCGCCCTTGACAAAAGCCGGGGCGTACATTATGCGCCTCAGGTAGCTTATGTTTGTCTTCAGGCCCGTTATCTTAAACTCATACAGCACTCGCCTCATGCGCTCTATGGCATACTGGCGGGTGACGGCCCACACTATCAGCTTGCCTATCATCGGGTCGTAGTACAGCGGTATCTCGTAGCCCTCGTACACATAGCTGTCTATCCTCACGCCAATGCCGTTGGGCTCTGTCAGCTGGCGGATGACGCCGGGGCACGGCATGAAGCCGTTTTCGGTGTCTTCGGCGCAGATGCGGCACTCGATGGCGTGGCCGCGCTGGAAGAGTTCGTCCTGGCGGAAGCGCAACTTCTCGCCGTCGGCCACACGCAGCTGCTCCTTGACGAGGTCGACGCCCATCACCTCTTCGGTTATGGGGTGCTCCACCTGCAGGCGTGTGTTCATCTCGAGGAAGTAGAAGTGGCGGTACTTGTCAACCAGAAACTCTATCGTGCCGGCCCCCCTGTAGCCGACGGCCTTGGCTGCCGCCACCGCCTTGGCGCCCATCTCGCGCCTCAGCTCGGGCGTGAGGAACGGCGACGGGCTCTCTTCGACAATCTTCTGGTTGCGGCGCTGCACCGAGCACTCGCGGTCGAAGAGGTGCACAACGTTGCCATACGAGTCGCCGAGTATCTGGAATTCGATGTGGTGGGGCTCTTCGACGAACTTCTCGAGGTATACTGTGTCGTCGCCAAACGACGACAGCGACTCGGAGCGGGCGGCATCATAGGCCTCCTTCACCTCGTCGTCGCTGTGTATGAGGCGCATGCCCTTGCCCCCGCCCCCCATAGATGCCTTGAGCATCACGGGGTAACCTATTTCCCGGCAGATGCGCAAAGCCTCGTCGGCGCTGCCCAACGGCTCGGTGGTTCCGGGCACCACAGGCACGCCGGCGGCCATCATGCGCTTCCGTGCGGCAATTTTGTCGCCCATTTCCTCCATGGTCTCGGCGGTGGGGCCGATGAAGATGATGCCCTCGGCGTCACAACGGCGCACAAAGTCGGCGTTTTCCGACAGGAAGCCGTAGCCGGGATGTATGGCGTCGGCCTTGCAATGCTTGGCTACGGCGATAATCTTTTCGATGTTAAGATAACTCTCGTGCGACTCTGCCGGGCCTATGCAATAGGCTTCGTCGGCATACATCACGTGACGGGAGGTGCGGTCCACCTCCGAGAACACAGCCACCGTGCGCAATCCCATCTCACGGCACGAGCGCATGACACGTACCGCTATCTCGCCACGGTTGGCTACTAAAACCTTTCTAATCATCCTTATTATATTAACAACATACTTGTCCGGCCAACCCACGGGCCGGAACAGCCTTAACTGAATGGCAGGTCTTCTGACTGACTCCTGTTTCTGAAACCTTCCCGAACTTTACACAAGTAAAGGCCAGTGGCGTTGAGTTTCCTTTCAGAACGTAAGCGGAGCTTCACAGCAGCGGGACTGTCCGGGAGTTCCACCCGATTCCCTTTTAATCCGGGGCGCGAGGTATCGGCGCCGGAACCAATTCGGGCGCAAAGGTAATACTTTTTCGTTTTATGGCCTAAAAAAATGCTAATTATTTTTAACCACCGCCAGTCGACAGACAGCCTGGCGCCTGGTTCGGCGCCGTTGCCTTGCTACCCAAACGCCCGCATCATCACCGCCGCGCCTTGCCCGGCGCCTTGCCCCGACGCAGCCCCATGAGCTTTCGGCATTGCCGGCCGCCACGACGTGCTGATTTACGGCGTTTACGCTTGTGCCCCGCAGACAGCCCGGGACTAACGCCGCACGCGGGCACAAGTGCTTTCAGGCCCAAACTTACAACAGCGCCCAAGCCGAAAGCAAACAAAAAAACACGCCCCGGGGCACTTGCGGCGTTGCGCTGGGCTCCATGGGCGTGTTACGATTAAAACCTAAGAACAAAGTTCAGAAGAGCTTGGCGGGGTAAACGCCCTCGTCGATGAGGCTCTGTATCTTGTCTACCACTCCTTGGCGGTCGGCAGAGTAAGTAACTCCGAACCACTTGCTCGTAGTGTCGAGCACCTTGACCGTGGCCGTCTGCTCGTTGATGAGCTTGTTGACCATCAGCGGAATGAAGAACTCGGCCTTGGGGTTGGCCATGTTCTTCGGGTCGGCCAGGAACTCCTTGAAGTATGCCTCGCTGTGCTCGAAATAGTCGGGAGTGAAGCCCCACATGTTCATCGACACGGGAGTGTTGTCCTCGACGGGCACCCAGGCGCCCTGTTCGTCCTTATAGCATATCGGGCCGTCTACGCGCATGATCTCCGTACGCTCAACCACGGTGGTCAGGTTGCCCTTGTCGTCCTTCGAGCAAATGCCGCGTGCCACGGTGCCGTTTTCCGAAAGGGTGTTTCCAACGCGGAATCCCACCATGGCATAGGCGTTCTTGCTGCCCTCGGGCAGGTCGGAAAGGAACTTGCCAATGACCATGAATGCGTCGCGGTTGTAGAAGTCGTCGCAGTTGATGACGCAGAACGGTTCGTGTATTACGTCCTTGGCCATGAGCACGGCATGGTTGGTTCCCCACGGCTTTACGCGCCCTTCGGGGCAGCTGAAGCCCTTGGGCAGTGCGTCGAGGCTCTGGAAGCACAGCTCTGCCGGCACGTGACCCTCATACTTGCTCAGTATTTTCTCGCGGAAATCCTGCTCAAAGTCTTTGCGGATGACGAAGACAATCTTGCCGAATCCGGCCTTGATGGCATCGTAGATAGAGTAGTCCATTATGGTCTCGCCGTTGGGGCCGAGTCCGTCGAGCTGCTTGAGCCCTCCGTAGCGGCTGCCCATGCCGGCGGCCAGGAGTAACAATGTTGGTTTCATAATCTTTTATATTTGGTGTTATTTATAGTTGTTTAAGTTTGATGCTTAGTTTATGCAAAAGTAACAAATATAGTTGAGAGTGGAGCAATGCGGCCGCATAGTTAATATTATTTAACCCCAGAATGACGCCGGGGCGCAAGGCGATGGCATTCAACTGCCGGCATATTGTCCGCCGGCCGCGGCGAAGGTGCAGCCCGCCACGCCGTTGGCAAGCGTCACGCCGGATGCCTCAGGCATGGCGGAAGCGCCGGTGGGGCATGCCTGCAATGCAAAAAACAAACAGCAGGCGGCATGGCGGCCGAGCGCAGGGGGCCCAATGCGGTGGCTGCCGGGCCCGCGCCCACGGCCCCACCCGCCCCGTTGCCGTGGCCCGCAGGTGTGAATATTGTTTACAACATGCCCCGTGAGAATGAAGCGGACGCCGGCTTCCGCCATCTCGGCGGCAAATACGCCGTTCTCGGAACACGTAGCTCAACGTCCTCTGCCTAAGGGCGTTGCGACGGCAGCAGCGGCACTTGCCGCGCCCGAAGACGTCACCGGGGAGGGCCGAACGGGCCGTATGGCCGGCCGGAAATGATAAAACCCGTATGCCAAACGACCCGCATTGCTGTGCAAAACGGCATGTAATGCACAGCAAGACGGGTCGTTTGGCTTTTCAATCCTTGCCGTTTTGCCCTGCCCGACGGCCTCAGGCGGCTGCCAACGGGGCCCAAGCGCCGCCACGGCAGCTGTTTGAGCCGGTAGGCAGGTGGCTTTTTCCGGCAAATAATGCTGACAAAGCTGGCTTGCGGCTCAGAACGGATAGCCTATGGCAAAGTGCACCCCGAGCCCGTCGGAAAACTTCGGAATGTTGTAATAGCCGCTCTTGCCGGTGTCGTAAGGCACATGGAGGGCTATGCCAAGGTCGAGCCTCAGCACGAAGAAATCGAGGTCGTAGCGCACGCCGAGGCCCGTGCCGGTGGCCAGCTGGCGCCAGAAGGTGTCGAAGCGGAACTCGGCGTCGGGGCGGTTTTCGTCTTTCTTCATCAGCCAGATGTTGCCAGCGTCGAAAAACAGAGCCCCATACAGGCTCCCGAAGATGTTGAAACGGTACTCAAGGTTCATCTCGAGCTTTATGTCGCCGGTCTGGTCGAGGTATGAATACGTGGACGAAGGGGCAACATATTTGCCCGGCCCGATGCTGCGTATGGTGAACGCCCTGATGCTGTTGGCGCCTCCCACGTAGAACTGTTCGCTGTAAGGGCCGCGCACGGAATTGCCGTAAGCATAGAGCACGCCGGCGGCCACGTGGCCCACGAGCTGCGACTTGTATCCCAGCGACCACGTCTTGCGCAGCGAGGTGCTGACCTTGACAAACTGTGCAAACGGATTTCCGAACAGGTCTTTCTCCTTGTCGTTAAACTTCTTGCCGGCAGCCATGTAGCCCAGCGAGAGCAGGTTGCCCGACTCGGTGAGGCTAAGCTCCCATGCCACGGGGTTGCGGTATGACGCAGGACTGGTGTAAGTGTACGTGTACTTTATCTTCGGCACAAACTGATTGCGCATCGACACGTATATCGCAGGATTGGCATCCATGATAGAGTCGAACGCCTCGGTGGTGTGGTTCAGCATGGTGTAGTCGAGCAGGAAGGGGCTGAACTCGTGCATCGAGTTGGGCGAAGTCTGGAACTTGTACGTCACTGCCCCTGTGACGGTGAGCATCTTGAAATAGTCGGCGCGGTTGAGCACGTTGCCAGAGAGCGAGAACAGCGTCGAGGGCGTCGACGCAAAGCGGTGGCGCCTGAACAGCTTGAACGGCGTCTCGAGCCTCGGATACTCTATCGACACGTCGGCGCCATACTCGTAGGAGTTGATTTTGGAGCTGTTGCCGTCCACCTTCCTGCCCGTCTGCCACTCGTATGAGCCCTTGAGGTTTACCGTGAGCTTCTCTGCCCCGCGGAAGGCGTTGCGCTTGGTAAGCCCAAGCACGAGGCCCGGGCCTGTCCGGTCGTTGCTCTTCAGCGAGTAGTTGGCCTCTATCGAGCCGTCGTAGGGCTTGTCGAGCACGCAGTTGAGCGTCATGTCGAGCGTGTCGCAGTTGGCTGTAGTGTCGCGTGGTGCAAACGAGAAGTCGGCCAGGCTGAACATGCCGAGGCTGTTGACGTTGTTGGCCGACTCCATGTAGGCATCCTGGCTGAACAGCTGCCGCGGCCTCAGCTTTACGTCGCGCAGCACAGCCCCCGGGCGTATGGGTATTTTCTTGCCCACACTGCGGCCGGCAAAATAGATGGACAGGTAGCGGTGAACGAACGAGTCGGTGAGCTGCTCACCCATGTCGCGCCTGAGGTTGACGCGCAGACGGCCCAGGTACCACTTGCGCTTGGCCAGCTCGGGCATGCCCCCCGCCGGCTGCACATGCACCTCTACCTTGCCGGGATTGGACACCGAGTCGGCCACGAACACGGCGTGGCCCGCGCTGTAAAAATAATAGCCGTTGTTGCGGAACAGCGTGGCCAGCCTGCTGCGCTCGGCATCGAGGGCCGCCGTGGTGAACGGCTTGCCGGGCTTCAGGCCGCTCTGCGCGGCCGTGGCGTGTATCAGGCTGTCGGCCGCCGGCTCGTAGCCCACATACTTCACGGTGTCGATGGTGTACAGCTTGCCCGGGGTGACAATGTAGCTGAGCTTGGCTTTCTTTGGGTTCTTTTGTGGAATGATTCCGTAGGCCACCTGCGCGTCAAAGTAACCGTTGGCCCTGAGCAGGTTCTTGGCCACGAGGGCGCGCGTCTCGGGGGCCACATAGCTGAGCAACACGGGCGCCGAGCCAAACTTGTCGCGCATCCAGCGCCCGAACTTCGAGTCGGCGTTGGCATACTTGTTGAACACGGCAAGCTTTATCTGTAGCGGCGACCGGTAGTAAGGACTGCCCAGCAAGGAGCCGTTGGGCTTGCATGCCAGGGCCGCCTCGACCTCGTCTTTCACGTTGTCAAAGTTGGCATCAGAGTCTGCCACGACGTATTGCGTCTTCTTCATGCCCGTATACAGCATATCGTCGTCGGGCAGATTGCTGGTCGTGGAGCACGAGGCAAGCGCCCAGAGTGCCACAGCCGACAGCAGTATGTCAATAGTCTTTCTCATTGCTTTTAATCGAATCTTGTTCCGCCCTCTCGCGTTGCTTGCGCTTCTTGCTGCGCAAGTCGAACAGCTCGCTTAGGCTTGCCATCTTCTTTCTCCATACGAAACCGGCGCCATACTCCGTGATCTCGCCTTCAAGCAGGTCGTTGGCGTTCTTGTTATAGAACAGCCTTACATAGCGCTGGGCCGTCTGGTCGAGCCTGTACTCGAGCGACACGTTGTCGATGAACGCCTCGTTCTGTGTGCCTGACGCCGCATTGTCGGAGCCCGACGACACCTTGCCGCCAATGATGAAGCTGAAACGGTTGTTCCAGAAGCGCTTTGCAAACTTGAAAGAGTAGTCGGTGCGGGTGTTGCCCGAGGCGTCGGAGCTCTGGTCCATGCCCACGCTCATGTCGATAGACTGCATGGCGCTGTTGGTGATGCTGTTTATCTCGCTCTGCAAAAACGAGTTGAGCGCATTGTTCATCGAGAAGCCCCCGGTGTTGCCATCGGCCAGGTACATGCCCGTGGTGAGCATCGTGACGGCAATCTTCCCCCTCTGCTCCACGCTCATGGCCGCCAGTTCGTTTTTCAATGTCATGTCTTCGGGGGCATCGAGGGTAAACTCCAGGCCCATGTCCTGCAGCGTCTTGGTCACCTTCACGCCGCAGTCGAACAGCACAGTGCGGCTGCTGCCCGACTCCGAAGGCACGTTTGCCTTCACCTGCTCGGTGGCGGCAATGTTCAGGCGCGGGTTCATCACATTGCCGTTGAACTCGATGTAGCTGCCCTGCTGTATGTGGAAGGTCTTTAGCGGGATTATCGGCAGGGCGTACTTCATCTCTCCCTCGTTGAGCGTGTAGCGCCCGTAGAGTTGGAAGTTGTCTATGTCGTTGTAAACGAGGCGCAGCTCGCCGCCTCCCTCGAGGTTGACGTAGTTAGACTGGTCGGCGTTGAGCGCACACATGATGCGCGCGCCCTGCTCTATGTTGAGCATCAGCTCCATGTCGAGCCCGCCCATTTGCGGGGCGCTGCTCTTCACAACCTTGGTCGTATCGCGGAAGTCGGTAAACGTCACAAGCTCGCTCAAGCGGTCGTCGGAGCTTAGGGGCGAGTCTTTCAGCACATACGTCAGGTCGGTCGTCCCGAGCACGTCGAGCTGCCCCCTCATGCTCAACCTGTCGAGAGCCCCGTTCATGCGGCCGTTGAAATTGACAAAGGCCTTGCCGTAAGCCACCGAGCTCGGGCGCTTCCTGGCGTTGATAAGCTGGTAGTTGCGAGCCCTCATCTGCATGTCGAGCGTCATCCGTGAGGGGTCGGAGAAGTCGACGTTGCCGTAGATGTTGAGCGGGTTGTTGTTGTGTGAGTACAGCGTGAAGTTCTCGAAAAGCAGGTTGCTGCCCACGATGCGCACCGGATCGTTGTCCATGCGCAGCTTAAGGCCGTAGGGAACGCTCGTGATGTACGACGAGTCGAGGTATATCTCGCCGTCTATCTGCGGCTTGTCAAGCCCCCCGTTTACCGTCAGCTCGCCGTCGGCATATCCCGACAGGGCTATTATCTGGTCGGGTATGAAGCCGTTGGCCAGCGCCAGCGGCAGGCGCTTCATGTTGAATGTGGCCTCGATGCGGCCCCCGTCGGCATCGGTGTACTTGCCCCGCAGCAGGCCCACCTCGGCGTCGTTGTGGCTCAGGCGTGCGCCAACGAAGTGCGACCCGGAGTCGCGCATGAGATAGGCAAACTCACTTCCCACGTTGCCTATGTAGCTATGCTCATACGAAAAGTCGTTTACGGTCAGGTCGGACATTACCGTCAGCTTCTCTTCCTTGTCTTGTATGATGTGGAAATCGCCGAAGAGCAGCCCCCCTATGCTCGGTGCGAACGGCAAGACCGCCGTAATCTTGCCTAAGTCGAACTTGTTGAGACTGACCGTCAAGTCTTGAAGCACATCGGGATTGCTGTCTTCCGTGTAAATCTTCACGCCCGTATAGTCGTCGGCAATGAGGTCGACGCGCGCATGCACCCTCCTGTCGCGGCCCAGGAATATGTAATTGTCGGTGTTCAGGGTGAACTCCTTGTATCCCAGCACTGGCTTGTCGGGCGTGAGGCGCACATTGATTCCGCTGTCACACATCTCGGCCCTTGCCCCGAGATACGCCCCCAGGCTGTCGGCAGCGTCGTAGAACTTGACGTCGAGCCCGGCCTCGGTCTCGAAGTAATAGCCGTTGAGAAGAGTGGTGAAAGCCAGCTGCGGGTTGTCCTTGCGGTTGTGTACGCGCCCCACGAAGCGCAGCCGCGAGGCCGAGTCTTGCGCCACGTAGAACCTCACGGTGTCTATCATGGTGCTGTCGGCCACGAGCGAATAGAGGTGCATGTTGCCGTTGAGGCCCCGCTCGGGCGACGAGTTGAGGCTTAGGAAGAGGTCGTCGAACACCACGCCCTTGGTCTTGAGGAAGTTGGCAAACGGGTTGCCGTCGCGGCTGGCCAGCCTCAGCTGCAGGTAAGGCAGCAGTTGCGTGAGCCTGTCTTGGTCTATCACCTTGTCCTTGCGCTGCCGCTCGGCCTCGGCCATGATGCGCTCCACGTGCTTCATGATGGCCTCATAGCCGCCTCGCGCCGCCAGCCTCAGGTCGAGGCTGCCGCTGCTTACCATGGCCCACGTGGTGTCGGGGCTTGTAGACAGGTCGATATTGATGTCTGTGGGGTGGAACTTCATCTTGCCGCTCTCTATCCTTATGTCGGCCACAGAGCCCTTGAGCATGTGCGTCTGGCGCAGGTTCGACGCGAAATCGAGGTGTGCGCAGATGCCGGTGGAAAGGGGTTGCCCTGTCAGGTGCATGCGGTAGAGGTCGGCATTGCGCAGGTCGGCCACGAGCGTAGTCTGCACCTTGCGGCGGTTGAGCAGCGCGTAAACATCGACGCTGCCGTCGAACAGGGCATTGGTGCCGGCCACGCTGACGTGACCCTTGCCGCCGCTGAGCGTGGCGCCGGCCTCAAGCCGCCCCACCCCGAGCGACCCGTATGCCAGCGTATCTACAGCCAGCTTGGCGCGCAACCGGCTCGACGGCGACAGGAAGTCGAGCCCCCGGCCGGCAGCCTCGGCCCTGCACGATACGGTGAAAGCAGAGTCTTGCGGCAGGAAATGGCTCACATTGAGACCGTTCACGGCCAGACGGGCCTCATAGGCGGTGGTGGCGGCATTGAAACGGCCGTCGACCGTCAGCCGCCCGGCGCCCTCGCGCGCCGACAACCTTGCCGAATAAGCGTTGCCGTCTACGGTGGCACGCCCATCAAGAGCTATGCCACGGGGTATGCGGAAGGCCGGTTGGGGCCCGGCCAAAGCTGTGACGAAGGCCAGGTTTTCCGTACGCCCGGTGAGCCTGACGTCGGCACGCAAGCGGTTGGCGGAGGTCACATTATGGGCCTTGCCCGACGCCGACAGCCTGAAGGCAGTGGGCAGACTGACATCTATTCCGGCAATGTCAAGGTCGCGCACGGTGCCGCTCACTGTGGCACGCACCGTAAGCGGCCTGTCGGGGTATGCCCTGACAAACGGCCCCGGCAGCCCTCCGGCAAAGCGCATGATGTCTTGCTTGCCCACCGAGGCCAGCAAGCGCAGGTCTATCTTGCCCGGGTTGCGCTCGTCCATGGCGCTGAGGTCCACCGACGCCTCGGCCCTGAGGTCGGAGTCGGGCGTGCGCAACGATAGCGAAGGTAGGCTCAGGCGCACGGAGTCCATGAGCACTCGGCCCTTCAGGTCGGAAAGCCTTATGCCGCTCTTCTCGTCCATGCGGCAATAACGCAGGTTGAGCCGTGTCTGCGGCGACTCGTAGAACACAGAGTCAATGCCTATGGCTATGCCGCTCAGGGCTATGTGGTTGGGGTCGAGGCCGTCGGCACGCGGGGCGAAGTTGTTGTCGAACGCCACCGTGCCGCCTGCCCACTCTATCGTGCCCACGGTATAGCGGCCACGCTCAAGGTCTATTACGGCGGCGGCGGCGGTGAGCCTTTCGGTGCGCGCCCTTACGCTGATGGTGTCGCCCGGCGTGTGTATTGCCACGGCGGTGCGCTCTATGGCCAGCCGGTCTACGTTAATGCGCCATGGCGTGGGGGCCGACGCGGTGTCGGGGGGAACCACCGTGTCGCACAGCTCCACCACCACATCGGCATCGGCGAGCCTGACATCGTTGACCTCGGCCGTTCCCGATCGGAGGTCGATGCCGCGGCTGTGAAGGCTAAGCCGCCCTATGCGGCCGCGCACGCGGGTGGTGGCGATGAAACCGGCGGTGTTGACATGGGCGTCGGTGAGCTCGAGGGCGTCGACCGTCAGCCTGCTGCGAAGCAACTGGCCAAGGCCTACGTCGACCACCAGGCGGCCCACGTCGGCAATTGTGTCGCACACCTGCGGCAACGAGTCGTTGCGCTGGGTCATCCTGAATCCATCGACACCAATGTCGAGCGGAAACACCAGCGACACGCGGCGCACGCTGATGTCCATGCCCGTGGCTTCCGATGTCGACGACACTACGGTCTGTACGGCCCAGTTCTGAACCGGCGGTATGTAAAGCAAAACCGCCAGAACAATGAAAAGAACCACGGGAAACAGCAGGATGCCCAATATCCAGTACAATAACCTTTTCATTTGCTTATTCACACTTATAAGGTGTTACGTGCTTTCAAAGCGCCGGTCACAGCAAACCGGACGAAATGACAAGATGCCTGATTCCGATTGTATGGTGCCGCCGTTTGTATTTACAAAGGTAAGGAAAAATATCGAAAGCAAACACTTTCACATCAAAAAAAGAGCTTGGAGAAGCAGTCCGTCCCTTGCAATGAAATGCTTTGCAAGCCTGACAAAGCGGCCGCCGCTGTCATTACAGCCCCAAAAGGCATTGTAATGTTGCAAAGCATATAGACCAATCTCTTCGATAGAACATGCCATGGGTTACGTTGAGACAACGCGACTGAAGAAGCGAGCTGATGAAAACAGCATGCCTTTAAATGATAACAAAACAAACAGACGGTCGCCTGACGTGCCATTGGAGTTATCTAAGAATTCTTTTACGCCCCAAAAGGAATGACAAACGTGTTCGGTCCATGAGCTTTGCCATGCACAGGCTTCCGGCGATGCACATTACGATGGTAAAGAACGCATGCAACAGTCCTGTTGGCTCAAACCGGAAGAAGGGAAGCAAAAACTTGGACAGCATGGTGAATATCGGATGGAAAACGTAAATTGGGAAAGTGTTCCTGCCTATATATTCGGCCACGGTCTTGGCGCGACCTTTGAAGAAAGTGAATAGAAACGAGGAGAAACACAAGAAGCAAACCGAACAGATAAGGATGGATATTGCGCCCCAATCGTGGAAGGCCGGATTGGATATAAGCAGGCCGAATGGCAAAGCAGGCCACAGGCTTTTTACATACACACGGTAGAAGTCGCCAACGTATAGCCTTATCCCCACGCCAACGAAATAATACACAGCAGCTTTGATGTTGAGTATTGGCGTCCAAAGTGCAACGGCGATGAGCGCAGCCGCAAACAGTGAATATTTTGCAGCGGTGCTGAGACTGCGAAAGGTTTGAAACACGGTATAATAAATCGTTCCACATACTATCATCGTGTGGAAAAACCAATACGGGCCTATGGACTTTACGCAAAGCACATTGACTATGGTTGGCCAGTCGAGCGTTTCTATTCAATCGCGTACCGGCAGGTACAACGACAAGACGGCGTAGCCCATCACAAATATTATATATGGCAGAAATATCTGCAGTAGATAACGAAGGAAATCCTTGATCGACTTATCTATGTTCACCAAATAACCTGTGATGAATAGGAACGTGGGCATCATAAACGCCAATATCGAACTCTTAGCCAACGGGTACAGGTTGCCAAAGTTTACAATATGGACAAGAATGACCAAGACTATCAGAACTGCTCTGGAAAAGTCGAGTTCGTTGTTGTGCTTCATACAGAATATTTAAAATCCATCCACGAAGATTATTGCACAAAGTTATGCATATTTCATCGACGGACAAAATATGTTAATAGACAAATACACCAAACATTTAAAGAAACAAAACACCAATTACAAGGAGAACAAATTGTAGACGAAACCGAGCACTTCGTTGTATCATATCACGTGAGTTTGATTTAATGAATTGAATGTTCGCATGAAAATTAGCGGCATTGCTATAATGGCAGCTCATTAATAGTGGCAAAACAAAACATTTATGCGACAACAGCTATATTCTCAGATGAATATGCCTGCAAGCATACGGCGCATTTATTCTACAGGCATACGTTGGATAACCGTTTCGTGGAACAGGAGAAGGAGTTACTTTTGCCGTTGGGCCTCGTCATCAAGGAGGTTTTGCCGACACCTTTACCGGCATGAGTTTCGAGGATTCCACGCTGCCGGGCGCATGGCGGAACCTGCACATATAGATTGACAGACCTTTGAGGGAAGAACGCCATCGTTAGCGTAGTATACAAAATCCCGCCTAAGAAACGGGCCTTGAGGGAAACGACCGACGACGAGTTGAGGTATATTGCACAGAAAGAACGCTCCCGGCGGCAATCCTTAAACAAATTCATTGACAGTTTGCCCTATGCCATCGCCTGATGTGATTATTTGGAAAGCAACCCGCCGTTGACCTGTGTTTTGTAAAAGACGGGCAACTTACTCGATTTTGAATTAATGAACATCAGCAAACAGCCCATACAAGACAAGCCGGTTGGAAGGCGCACACTGTCGTCAGCATTTTTCCGTAAAAGCCACCCGCAACGCCCTTTTCAGCTAAACCACTGCCACTCAATGAGTTGCAAGACGTGCCGTTTTGCATTTCAATTCGTGCCGTTTGACGGGCTGAAACAGGCCATGTCACGGCGCAAAACATGCCGTTTCGTGACGCGGCATGGCGCATACAGATAACCGACAATAAAAGCAGAGGTCTGCGGCTGCATATTTGCGGGTATGGGCTAATTGCGGATAAGTATGTGTACAAAATTAATTGCCATCCAATTGTGCGCTATTTCGGAGATGCATGACAAAGCCCGAAGAGAGAGCGTAGCGGGCTACGCGACCGATGAGACTTGGGTATGAGTCCCGAAAGAGCACACAAGATGGTGGCAAAGGTATAGAGGACACCTGCAAGGTCTATTGTATCGGTTAATTTTGAACACCTACTTATTCATATTGAATCATATCAAACTCACGCCAACATTAAAGGTTACGACAACAAGCTCCATGGCTTACACACCGTAAGCCTTGGGCAGAAAAACGCTGCGTAACGCAAAAACGGCGATGTGAAAAGGCATGGACAACACGGCTTTAACCACTGCATGCCGACCGCCGGATGTTTGTTTTCATTACCGACTGAGGTTATGCCCCGAGCAAGAACTACCCCTCGACGGCCCCCGCGGCAAGCTCGCGCCAAAGCCTGTCGGCAGGCAACGGGGCCTCGACCACTATGCGCTCACGGCTCACCGGATGCACAAACTCCACCCGGCGGGCCAGGAGCGAGATGCTGCCGTCGGGGTTGCTGCGCTGAGCCCCATACTTAAGGTCGCCCTTTATGGGGCAGCCCATGGCCGCGAGCTGGCAGCGTATCTGGTGGTGGCGGCCGGTCAGGAGAGTCACTTCGAGCAACGAGTAGTTGTCGCCCCGCCCTATGGTCTTGTAGCGCAGCACGGCCTGCTTGGCCCCTGCCACCTCGCGGTCGTGGGCATAGCTCTTGTTCTGGCGCTCATTGCGCACAAGCCAGTGGGTGAGCGTGGCCTCGGCCTGGCGCGGCGCCTGCCTCACTATGGCCCAATACGTCTTGTGGACGTCGCCGTCGCGGAACATGCCGTTGAGCCGCGACAGGGCCTTCGACGTGCGTGCAAACACCACCACGCCCCCCACGGGCCTGTCGAGCCTGTGGGCCACGCCGAGGAACACCTGCCCCGGCTTGGCGTATTTTTCCTTGATGTAGGCCTTGACGTCGTCGGCCAGCGTGCGGTCGCCTGTCTTGTCGCCCTGGACTATCTCGCCCGGAGCCTTGTTTACTATGATGATATGATTGTCTTCGTAAAGTACTTGCATTTTATCTTTGTCTTGAAATGTTTATGCCGGCATCCGGCCAGCCGTGCCGACAGCCCGCGGCAATGGCGCCTACATCAAGCTGCGGCATGGGCCTGAGGGCACACACAAGCCACCGTAGGGCGACAAGCCTGCACCGCACGGCTCGTTTTCCATGCAAAATTACTCTTTTTTCGCGAGAATATCATTGCATCGGCCCATTATTTGGGCCACCGAAGCAAGCCGGGCCCGAACCACCCCGACATGGTGGTAGCGCCGCAAACAGTATGTAGCCTTGTCAACGCCACGCTTTCCAAGCACCTCTGTCCGGCTGACGGCAGCCGGGCCGACTGCCGATGCAACGGCATCACGACAACACGTGAACGCCACCGGCAAGGCTGCGCGCCACCACCAACACAGGCAACAGACAGCAGAAACCGGCCGAAGCTGGCTTGGCACAATGCACCGACGCCTATTGGCTCTTGCATTTTAGCGACGCACACCGCCAAGACCACTCGTCGCGCTTTTTGTTATAATCATACACGGCTATGGCCGTTGCAGCCTCGTTGCCAGCCAGACAGTGCTTCCGGACGGTCGCCGGGGTGATGAAACACCTCACCCCCTGCCCTTCGATAAAGGCAAATGGCTTGTCGGCTGGCTTGCGTATGTTGCCACTGACCAGCTTGATATATCCGTTGCCACCAAACCCGGCCGCGTCCAACAGCCTCGAACCGACAACGCTTGTCTTGCCGTCGGGCCCGGCCACCCAGTTGAGTGTGAGCAGAGTTCCTTCGGCAACCCGGGCTTTCAAGTCGCGCAACGTCACCACCATGCGTTTCTTCTCGCCATATACAATGGCTGCGCGGCGGGCTGCAATGTCGACATGAGTAACGACAGCCACACTCTCGTTTGTACCATAAGACAGCATGGCGTCTGTCATACGCTTGTAGTCCAGCCCGTCGCTGCTGTCGGCAACGGCGGTTTGCATCCACGGCGCCCTAAGCCAGTCTTGCACTTCGTAGGGCAGCCGCCACCCTTGCCGGGTGTAACATCCTGCAGTTTTCTCTATGTGAAACTTTGCCCGCCCGTAGTCGTTGAGCGACAGATATGCCGACGCCAGCCGAACCCTGACCTTGCCAAGAAACGACTCCTGGGCCTTGCAGTGAACAGCACGCAACAGGCAGGCCATGCTTTTTTCCGTGTCGTCGCAATACACCTCGGCCAACAACTGCCATATCCAAAACTCCGACTGCTTCTTTCTGGCAAAAGGCATCACCACAGTCAGCGCGTCATCCCTTGCCGCCCCGGTGGCAAGCATGAGCTTGCCGCAGAAGTAGCCGGGGTACATCATTTCGGGAAAGTCTTCGGTCAGCTTCTCTATCTTAGGCAGGAAGGCGCTTATGCGGCCAACGTCTCCCTTGCGCAGCAACGCCTTGGCATATCCTATGTAGGCCTGTTCGGCCAACGACATGGCTTTCTTTCCGTTTTCCAATCTATACTGCTCGAAGTCGTCGGGCTGCAGGTTGTCAAGGTTCCACCACTCAATGAAATCGGCCAGGCGCTCCCATTGGCCAAGGCGCAAGCACGACTTCAGCAGGCAGGAATATCCTTTCGACGGAGCAAAGGTGTACTTGCCGACAAGGCCAAACAGGCTGTCCATCTCATGCAATGAGCCCGGGGCCACGGTCTTGGCAAACTCTGCCATTTTCCACAACACGTTGCTGAACATCATAGCGTCGCCCGATGTGGTCAGCAAATCCAGGCCCGCAAGCTCTTCGGCGTGTGCCAAGAATCCGCCGCGGTCGTTGTTCTCCAAGTCCGTTTTGAGCAAGTAATACAATGCCCACCCCATCTCACGCTGTGCCCAAACGTCTTGCGGCGCCTCGCCAAGGTCGGCCTTGGCCTGTTGGTAGGCCTTGGCCACGTCGCCCGCCTTGCACATTGCCGTTATGTCTTTAACTGTTGCCATGGCTATTCAAAATGAAGTTTTATTTCCTCTATCAATGCGGCAAGCTCACTGTCGGCCGCCCCCATGAGCGACATGGGCATGGCATAAGTCACAAATCCGGAGCCGTTGACATAAATCTTGATGTAAGAGTGGCTGCACGACGTGCGAAAGTAAAATGCCACGCTGTAGTCTTCGCTGTGCTCAACGACGTTGGTCATGGCTATGCCCAGCCCGTCGCAGGCTGAGCGCACAAGGCTGTAGAGTTGCTCATGCGTATCGTCTGAGGGCTCATAGCCGAAATATAGCGGCATGGCATTCTCGTCGTCAAGCAGCATGCCCACCATCACACTGTGGGCAGTGGCACTTTGCGGCACCGCCTTGAGGAAGATGCCGCCCTTCTTGTACCTTATGTCATAACGCTCAATGCCGTCGGGCGTGGTTATGTAATAAATCTCTTGGTATGGCCGGCTTTCAACCCTGTCTATACTGTATGGCGTAAATTTCAGGTTGGCGTCTATGCACATCCATTTAGCATGCAGGTATACCGGGGCATTGGCACCGTGGAACGGTGAACGGTCGACACTGCCGAAGACCCTGCATTCCTCGCTTATCTTGGAGCACTGCCGTATCGGCTCGATGCGGAACCTTGCAAAAGGGGTGATGTGGGGCAGGTTGGCAAACCCAAGGTAACGGCGTGCCCGTGTGGTCGCAGTGTACGCCCAACGCAGGCATTCGTCGCTCAGCCCGGTGCGCCCGCTGTAATCAACGAAAGCGCATGCCCATTCTCCGCCCTGGCATTTGTGGCCTGTCACGGCATAGCCATACTTAGCCTGAAGGCAGTTGAAATAGGGGTCTTGCCTCAAGGCGTCTGCAAACCCGGGCGTTCCTGGGCGGAGATTGGGATTGCGCATGCGGAAGTTGATGAACAACGCCCTTTGTTCGTCTATACCCAAAGACGGCTTGCCGTCATTGAGCAAGTCAAGAAGCAACATGCAGCCTTGCGTGCCGTCATGCGGGTTGGGCACCTGTATGTAGGCAAACTCCATCTCTATCACCTTGCGAACCTTGACGCCGCCCTCCTGGACGTAGACAGGTGCAGACTGCCTTACGGTCTCGCCGACATGCCGCACGGTGACGAACTCGCCGTTCATGCGCTCGAGCAGGTAATTGTTTTGGACTACCATAAGCACATCGCCGGCCCTCAAAGCTGGTTGGTCCTCACCGTACAGCCGCCTGCGCACTTCCTTGTTGTACTCGCAAGCCGACCTGTTTGAATAACATATTATCACACTGTCGTTTCCGGGCGCCCCACTCCTTGCCTCCATATACCTGTCTATCAGCCGGCCGGACGGCAACGACTCTACTTCGCCCTGCCGCTCCTCGAAGACCATCCGGTTGCGCTTTTCTTGCTTCAGCAGGTCTCTTATCTGCATGGCGTTATTCAATATCACGCTCCCGCCCGTCTGTCTCAGCACCTCGGTAAGTTCGGCCGTCATCACCTTCAGGCCCTTGCCGGCAAAAAAGTCGGCTGAAAGTGCATTCGAAACGGTTTCGCCCACCGGCGGCAACTGCATAGGGTCGCCAACAAATATGACCTTGCCACCCGACGCGGGGCGCACGTAGGTCAGCAGGTCGTCCATCAGGTTGTCTGTGCCAAACACAAACAACTCCTGCTCCTTTTTTCGCGAACACAACATGGAGGCCTCGTCGACAATTGCCACTACCATCTCGCTTGTATTGCTTATCGGGAAACACAGCCGGTATTTGGCATTGGCCATATCCTCTGCCTCTGTGGTTTGCAGTGCCGCACCGCTATATATTGCCTTGTGTATTGTGGTTGCAGCATAGCCTGTCTTCTCGCTGAGCACACGTGCGGCCCTGCCGGTGGGAGCCATCAACGCCACGGTACGGAACCGTGAAACATGGTCGGCAATATGCTTGACCATAGTGGTTTTGCCTGTGCCGGCATAACCACATAGGATGAAGACCGATGCATCGCCCTTCATAAACTCGTCGACTTTGTCGAGCACACGCTGCTGCTGTGCTGTCAATGTCATCTCAACAATGCTACCATTACTCATAACCAAACTTTTTTTCCGGGCATGCATACATTGCCTGTGCATGGCGCCCGACAATCCTTTTGTCAGTACTCACTGTATCCAACAGCCCGGCTGGCTCTCCGGCCGGCGCCGGAAGAGACGCTTTGCCATGGCGGTTGAACAAATGTTCATATAGAGCATCATATCCTACATTCGCTTTCTTGTCAGTAGGCATCAGTTCATAGATTTAACCTTGGCGAATAAACAACCGTGCATTAAACGCCACATGCTTTCAAAACTTCAAATCGGTTTGCTGCCCTACGGCCACCGCCAATAGCCGCAGAGCACTTGTTGTTGCAAATATAATAATAATAGTTTGTTTTCAGACAAACATCTATAAAAAATTAAAATGAATGCGCGCAAATTGCTAGGCAGTTGTTGAGAGCTTACGGTAGTCGGGCTTCCTTACGGTGGCCCGGAGTTGGCATACAACTGCCTTAGTGGGTATTGCCTGCCGGATGCATTAACGAGCGCTGCGGGCGACAACTCATTATAACTCCCCTATAACGCCTTCTAACCCTTCATGACTACTCGCATTTGGCAGAATGGGGATATTCATTAAACCTAAATCACATGCGCGCGTACAGCCTACAGAGCGCCCATGCCCGTACGTTCAGCAGGGTGCAAAGGGCACCGATGCGGCAAGCATGCCTGCACCCGCGTTTGCCGACGCCTCCACGGCACACCTTGCTCTGCAAGGGCGCTGCGGATATTAACAAAAAACGACATGCATTGCCATCACCAACGGCAGTTTGCCAACTCAACAAACGAAAGCTGAGGCAACAGCTAAGGGGTGAGAAAAGCAATCCATGACCCACAACCGCCGTGGCAAGCGCTAAGCTGTGCGTAACGACGACCATAAGTCATGGATTGATGTTTACGACTGTCTATGTTCTATTTTTTACATGTTCATTCCACCGTCAACCTGGATTACCTGGCCGGAGATGTAGCTCGACATGTCTGATGCAAGGAAGACTGCGCAGTTGGCAATGTCGTCTACGTTGCCGCCACGGCGCAAAGGTATCTTGCTTATCCACTCCTTGCGTATGTCGTCCGGCAAAGCCTGGGTCATGGCCGTGTCGATGAAGCCGGGGGCTATGGCGTTGGCACGTATGCCCTTGGGGCCCATTTCCTGGCCTACACTCTTGGCGAGGGCGATGAGGCCTGCCTTGGAAGCGGCGTAGTTGCTCTGGCCTGCATTGCCATGCACACCCACCACCGATGCCATGTTGATGATTGAGCCCTTGCGCTGGCGCATCATGACGGGCACACAAGCATGGATGAAGTTGAACGCGCTCTTGAGGTTGACCGCGATGACTGCATCCCACTGGGCCTCGGTCATTCTCAGCATGAGCCCGTCTTTGGTTATGCCGGCATTGTTGACAAGGATGTCTATCGAGCCGAACTCCTCCTTGACCTGCTTAACCACCTCTTCGGTCTGTGCAAAGTCGGCAGCATTGCTGGCGTATCCCTTCACTTTCACTCCCTTGGCGGCAATCTCGGCCTCGGTGGCCTTGCCGTTATCATCGATAACGAGGTCTGTGAATGCGATGTTTGCACCTTCTTCAGCGAACTTGAGCGCTATGGCCTTGCCTATGCCGCGCGCAGCTCCGGTAATCAAAGCTGTCTTACCTGATAAAATTCCCATATCTAATGTTGTTTTTAAGTTTGGTTTTGCTGTTTGGCTACTTGCCCGGCAGTGCCGCCAGGGAGTTACTTTATAAGACGCTTGCCCAATGCACCGTAGACCACCTTGGCCACGAGCGGACGGCTCATCTCTTCTGTCATGCCGTGGCCCAGACGCCCATATATATAAGGAACCTCGAGCCCCTTGATGCAATAATGGGTGATGTCGGCCACAAGGTCGATGTTGTCTATGTCGAACTCGCCTTCGGCCTTGCCATCGGCATAGACCTTGCGGAAGAGCTCTATTTCGTCTTCGTCAAACTTCTTGCGCACCTTCTCGACCATCCATATGTTGCGGAAGAACTCGGCCCGGAGATTGCCGTTGCGCACAACGGTTTCTTTGATCATGCTCAGATGGGTGTATATCAGCTCTATGATTTTGTCTTGCGGACTTGTCTTCCTTGCTGCCACCTCGTCGAGTTTGTCCGACAGGCGCTCCAACTCCGACTCAATCACTGCATAATATACATCCTCCTTGCTCTTGAAGTATGTGTAGAGCGTACGACGCCCTTTGCCCGAAGCCACGGCAATATCGTTCATTGTAGTGCCTTCGATGCCCTTCTTTGCGAAAAGCTGGCGGGCAATGTCCACTAATTTCTGCCTCGTCTTCAATATCGACATACACAATTCTCCTTTAATGGGTTAATGCTGATGGTCTTGCACATTGATTTTGACGTGTGCAAAAGTATTAATTATATTTCAATTGAGCAAATAAATGCCAGATAAAAAACAAACATTAGCACATTTGAAAACGACGCTCATTTGTCATCGCCACCAGCCTTGCCTTTTTGCCGACAAACGCCAACAGACTGATCGAAACGCCAATAATAATGCCCCCAAATGGCCATATCAACCTGTTTTTTGCAAATAAATGCAAAAAGATGGGCGTAATATTTGCACATGAAGAAAAAAAGCAGTACCTTTGCACTCGCAATTAAGAAATAACATCGCGGAGTGGAGCAGTTGGTAGCTCGCCAGGCTCATAACCTGGAGGTCGCATGTTCGAATCCTGCCTCCGCAACACAGTGAAAGCGCAAGACCAATGTCTTGCGCTTTATTTTATTTATATGCCTTGTCCGAAATCATGGAATCACTATGCAGACAAACGAAAACGGCTGCACGGAAAAGTCACTCTCCGCACAGCCAAGATTGATGTCATTGGGCAAAATGATTGATGGTCAGCGTGTCAGCTGCATTACGTGGCGGCGCAATTCAAATGCCCACAGCTTATAACCTTGGGCCGACAGATGCAAACCGTCTGTGGTCAACTCACGACGTAGGGTGTTGGTGCCACGCCTTACAAACTTGGAATACAGGTCTACATAGGCAATGCCCTTGCCATTGCAATAGGCGGACAAAAGGCTGTTGACCTCGCCCACGACACCCGTCTTGCCTTCAAGCAGCTTCCACTTGCCAAACGACTCATTGATAGGCAACAAGCTTTGAACGTAGAGCTTTGTCGATGGCGACTCTCGCCTTATTGCCGCAATGAGCTTTTCCACCGCGCTGGCCACTTGTGAAGCTGTCAAGCCATGGCTTATGTCGTTTATCCCGACCATGAGGAATATTGCGCGCGGCCTGCCTGGCAAAATCTGGCGCAACCTATGGTATATGCCTGTTGCATCATCACCGGCAATGCCGCGATTGACAACAACCGGCGAATGGAGCAGCTTTCCCCAATCGCCGCCAAACTCGGTTAGGCTGTTGCCAAGCATCACTATGTCGCAACTGTCTACGGGCGGCATCTTGGCAAACTGTGCCACGCGGTCTGTATAGTGCTTGAAAGGCTTATATGTCACATCCTGCGCTGCCATTGCGCTTGCCGCAAGAGCTACGGCACAGGCACATAAACATCTTGAAATAGTGTTCATCTATAAATCTGTTTTACGTGCAAAGTTACATCTTATGAATGAACGAATGCCGTATTTTACATTTTTTTAGTTCATTGTGACTATCCCTTAACATCAATCCATGAGATGGAAGCTGTAAACCAAACATGTCGTTCATACTCTGCAAAAAAATTGCGGCCATAACGCCGCAAGGGCGTCATGGCCGCAACATTGTTTAAAATTAATCACTTCATTGCTTTCATCACTTTGTCAAAGTAACGCTGCGTTCGCTTTACACTGTAATTCATACCTCCATTCCAAGAACGTATGGCCTTCTCGATGTTGTTGCCGGGATTGAAGTATGACTGTATCAACAGGAACATCTCCTTTGATTTAGCAACACTGAATCGATCGCGCAATGTGAAACGCTTCTTGCTCTTTTTACGCTTGAGAATCTGGTTGCACTCTTTAACCAGGATAGGGGTTATCTGCATCGCGCCACACGAACTTCCACTCCTCGCATTAGGGTTTCCACTACTCTCAACTTGAATTATCGCCTCCATCACAGGTTCCCAATTAAAGTCCGAAGCCTGAATGTTATCCTCTGCTGAAGCAACGGAAGGAACAAGGACTAACAAAGCGATAACTACAATCTTTGTTATTCTCTTCATTATCATTTAATTTATGGAGATAGGATTCAAAGGTGCATCCCGCAGCGCGACTGAAAGAGAAAATCAATCTGCGCTTTCTCCAGTTAATACTCTTTAGATGACTATTCCCACTCGGGAACTTACAATGTCATCTGGATTTATTTACGGGTGCAAAATTACAAAAAACAGCTTTAACCACCAAATTTTTTGAAGAAAATTAAGAGATTTAGCACTTCCTACAAACCTGATTATCAATATTTTAGCCCGAATATCAGATAAATGGGTACTGTGTAATACTCTCGGTAATGGGAAACAATGCAAACGCAATACTGTCATAATTGTTATCGTAAAATCACATAGTATTTCTATAACAGGATTGATGGAAATACATAGTCATGCATTTCAAATTCAGATTAACTGATATATGTAAAATCAAGGCTTCAGATATGGTTTCGCTGATGATGCAACTCACATCAATCGAATATATTATATCAACAAACCAAATATATTGATTATAATCATAATGATTGCTGCATGCTGCGTGTTACATTAATAATAATATGTGGCAACTTTGTCATGTCTGTACGCCGCCAACAGACGGGCAACATTGCTAAGCCGTGTTGTCATGGTTTCATTAACGCGTGGCCTCATGTTCACACATCCGACAGTTAACCCAAACGGAACTGCCAACCCTGATTCTAACCTGTAGAAGTGCAGTCGCTCTGATGAAATCCAGGCATCAACAAATTAGCATGCAAACCGAATCCTGTCATTGCTAAGCGGCGGCGGGCTGCAAAACTGCAAAGCGGCAGCATGGTATGTGGGAAAGAGGATTGGGTAGATTGGCCGGCATGGCGAGACAAAAAACCAATACCATGCATAATGGCGGCAGGGAGGCATTGAGCTTTCACGCCACCCCGGCCCAACGTACTATGCGCATGGGACAGGCATCAGCCCTATCGGGCGCGCAACGGCAGCGTCCGCTACATGTACGGCTGCCGGCGCAATGGAGCAATCCGGCCGTCGTGGCCGACCCAGGCAGACCTGGGAGATGGGATGTGCGGCCGGGGACGCAGGCGGGGATACAAAAAAATGCCGCCCGACCGGGGATGAAC
>ENA-OVGE01000017-OVGE01000017.1-human-gut-metagenome-genome-assembly--contig:-NODE-17-length-165233-cov-9.160766_pt1 | contig 165233 bp, 147 predicted proteins | sample MGYA00237769_ERZ505417 | MGnify/ENA primary metagenome ERZ505417 (study PRJEB26158, sample SAMN06016403) | human gut metagenome | biome: human gut; feature: ankylosing spondylitis patient; material... | reverse complement strand
CTACACCTAGTACCCATCGTTTACGGCCAGGACTACCGGGGTATCTAATCCCGTTTGCTCCCCTGGCTTTCGCGCCTCAGTGTCAGTTGTCGTCCAGAAAGCCGCTTTCGCCACTGGTGTTCCTCCTAATATCTACGCATTTCACCGCTACACTAGGAATTCCGCTTTCCTCTCCGATACTCTAGTCTCCCAGTTTCCGTCCCCTCACGGGGTTAAGCCCCGCACTTTTAAGACAGACTTAAGAAACCACCTGCGCGCCCTTTACGCCCAATAATTCCGGACAACGCTTGCCACCTACGTATTACCGCGGCTGCTGGCACGTAGTTAGCCGTGGCTTTCTCTTACGGTACCGTCACTCCGAAAGGGTATTGGCCTCTCGTCCATTCGTCCCGTATAACAGAGTTTTACAACCCGAAGGCCGTCATCACTCACGCGGCGTTGCTCCGTCAGACTTTCGTCCATTGCGGAAGATTCCCCACTGCTGCCTCCCGTAGGAGTCTGGGCCGTGTCTCAGTCCCAATGTGGCCGTTCATCCTCTCAGACCGGCTACTGATCGTCGCCTTGGTGGGCCGTTACCCCTCCAACTAGCTAATCAGACGCAAGCCCCTCCTGCAGCGATAGCATAATTTAGAGGCCATCCTTTCAAGTCCGTGCCATGCGGCACAGTCTTCGTATTCGGTATTAGCAGCCGTTTCCAGCTGTTGTCCCCCTCTGAAAGGCAGGTTCCTCACGCGTTACTCACCCGTCCGCCACTGTCCTCGCCTTCCGTTGTCCGAAAACTCCTTCCAGCGATTCTCGTTCGACTTGCATGTGTTAAGCACGCCGCCAGCGTTCGTCCTGAGCCAGGATCAAACTCTCCATGATATGTGAAGAGCTATCTAGCTCTGTCTTACTTATTGTTTGTGTTTCATTGATTGACGTTCTATAAAATAGAACCTCGCACACTGGCATTTCATATGTTTACATTGTTCAGTTTTCAAAGGTCATCGTGTCGTCTTGCGGCGACTTGTATATCTTATCAGGATTCATGCGGCTTGTCAAGCAGTTTTTTAAGTTTTTTTTAAACTTATTTGTCCACTCGACACACTACATTTAGGGCTTTTTGTTTTCCCTCACCTGACAGCTATTGAAGTATATCACCTGTCATTCTGTCTGTCAAGCACTTTTTTGAAGAACTTTTAAAACACAATCACATGCGCTAACATAACAAACTATACAAAAAAAATAGAACTTGCATTTCTTGCTTATTCATTCTTTCGCACGTCCGCAATAGCTGATAGACATATGTTAGCACCGAATCGGTCTATCGTCAAGGGCGGAATACAAAAAAATATTACTTTTTCCTTATCCCCCTGCCAAAGCATGCCTGCAAAGCCGTCTAAACGGCAAATAGGGTTAAAAAAGACGGCCTGCTCCCTAAGGAGGCAGGCCATCCGGTAAAGGTTCTATATAGACGGGCAGGTCTTATTTTTTGTCTGTAATCATGTGGTGCCATTCCTGCAGGGACAGGACGGGGCTGCGGCCATGCGTAATCATGCGATGAATACCATCGGCACTGGCCTTCGCGGCAACAATGGTCGTCACGTAGGGAATACGGGCGCGGACGGCAGCCTTGCGCAAGGCGCCATCGTCGACAGCCGAATCTTTTACAGGTGACGGTGTATTAATGACAATCTGGATCGTCCCGTTGGTAATCAGATCTTCCACGTGTGGTGTACCTTCGGAAATCTTATTGACGCGCTGTACAGGAATGCAGGCTGCCTGGAGAAGACGGTAGGTCTTATCTGTCGCATAAATCGTGAAGTCATCTTCAGCAAAGCGCTGGGCAATGGCCGCAATGTACGGTTTGTCTGCATCACTGACGGAAATGAGGACGGCACCCTTGAGGGGCAGTGTCGCTTTAGCCGCTTCTTCGGCTTTAAAGTAGGCTTCGCCGGCAGTCTGTGCCAAGCCCAACACTTCGCCTGTAGAACGCATTTCCGGCCCTAACACCGGATCGACTTCGGGGAACATATTGAAAGGAAATACAGCTTCCTTGACACCATAGTAGGGAATATGCTGTTCCTTCAATTCCGGCAGCGGCGAAGGACGGCCTGTAATAGAAGCCGTCATGACATCAATAGCCAAGGGTACCATGCGAATATTGCAGACCTTGGATACGAGTGGTACTGTGCGGGAAGCACGCGGGTTGGCTTCGAGAACGTAAACCTTGTCGTCTTCTATGGCATACTGCATGTTCATCAGGCCGACGACGTGCATTTCGACAGCGATCTTGCGTGTATATTCGTTGATGAGATCAAGATTTTCCCGGCTAATCGTACGGCTGGGGATAATGCAGGCACTGTCACCAGAGTGAATGCCTGCCAGTTCGATATGTTCCATGACAGCCGGCACGAAGGCATCCGTACCGTCACTGATAGCATCGGCTTCACATTCGAGGGCATTGTGGAGGAAACGGTCAATGAGGATAGGCCGGTCCGGCGTCACACCGACAGCCGCTTCCATATAATTTGCCATAGAGGCTTCGTCGTGAACAACTTCCATGCCTCGTCCGCCCAGAACGTACGACGGCCGTACCATAACAGGATACCCGATTTTGGTTGCAATAGCCTGCGCTTCGGCGACTGTTGTGGCCATGCCTGATTCCGGCATGGGGATGCCGAGTTTATCCATAACAGCGCGGAACTGGTCGCGGTCTTCGGCGAGATCGATGACTTCCGGCGTCGTACCGAGGATGTTGACGCCTTCGGCTTTTAATTTGGCAGCCAAATTGAGCGGCGTCTGGCCGCCGAACTGGGCAATAACGCCTAAGGGCTTTTCTTTTTTATAAATACTGAGTACATCTTCAAGGGTCAGCGGTTCGAAATACAGTTTGTCCGACGTATCGTAGTCTGTAGAAACCGTTTCCGGGTTGCAGTTGACGATGATCGTGTGGAAGCCGAGTTTTTTCAGGGACTGGGCTGCATGGACGCAGCAGTAATCAAACTCTATGCCCTGGCCGATGCGGTTCGGACCGCCACCGAGGATCATGATCTTCTTTTCGTCCGCTGCAATGGGATTCTGGTCGGCCGCATTATAGGTAGAATAATAGTAGGAGCTGTCTTCTGTGCCGCTCACGTGTACACCGTGCCACGTTTCTTCCAGGCCGAGAGCCAGGCGGCGGGTACGGATTGTATCTTCGGGGACGCCCAGGATCTGTCCCAGGTATTCATCGGAAAAGCCGTCCTGCTTGGCCTGTATAAGAGCCGCATCAGGCGGCACGCTGCCCTGGTACTGCAGGAGCGCACCTTCTTCATCGGCCAGCTCTTTCATTTGTTCAATGAAATAGGCCTTGACCATGGTACGCGACTGGATATCTTCTACCGTTGCCCCTTTGCGCAGGGCTTCATACATTTCAAAATACCGTTCTGACGTAGGCGTTTCCAAGAGGGTCAGCAATTCGGCCAGGGAAAGGCTTTCAAATTTTCCTACATGACCTAAACCGGCACGGTTCTTTTCCAAAGAGCGGATTGCTTTTTGCAAAGCTTCCTTGTAGTTTTTGCCAATGGACATGACTTCACCGACGGCGCGCATCTGCGTCCCCAGCTTATCTTCAACGTTTTTAAATTTTTCAAAGGCCCAGCGGGCAAATTTGACGACGACATAATCGCCATCCGGCACATAGCGGTCGAGAGTGCCGTATTTACCGCACGGCAGGTTTGCCAAGGTCAGGCCCGTTGCCAATTTGGCCGAAACGAGAGCAATAGGGAAGCCCGTTGCTTTAGAAGCCAGGGCAGACGAACGGGACGTACGCGGATTAATTTCAATGACGACAACGCGGCCTGTCTTGGGATCGCGGGCAAACTGGACGTTCGTACCGCCAATGACGCCGATGTGTTCGACAATTTTGTAGGCCTGGCGCTGCAGTTCCTGCTGCACAGCTTCAGGAATAGTCAGCATCGGTGCCGTGCAGAACGAATCGCCCGTGTGGATACCGACGGGGTCGACGTTTTCGATAAAGCAGACCGTGATCATGTTGTTGTCTTTATCACGGACGACTTCCAGTTCCAGCTCTTCCCAGCCCAGGATTGATTCTTCCACCAGTACCTGATGAATAAGGCTGGCCTGGAGACCGCGTTCGCAAACAGTACGCAGTTCTTCTTCATCGTGAACCAGGCCGCCGCCGGCACCACCCATCGTGTAGGCCGGGCGCAGGACGACAGGATAGCCAAGTTTTTTTGCCGTATCGAGGGCTTCCTCAATGGTGTAGCAGGCTTCACTCTTGGCCATTTCAATGCCCAGGTCGTCCATGGTCTTTTTAAAAGCAATGCGGTCTTCGCCCCGTTCGATGGCATCGACTTGGACACCGATAACCTGGACGCCGTATTTGCTCAGGACACCGGCCTTATACAGTTCGGCACACAAATTCAGGCCGGACTGGCCGCCCAGGTTTGGCAGCAGCGCATCAGGCCGTTCCTTTTCAATAATCCGGGCCACGCATTCTTCATTCAACGGTTCAATATAGGTTTTGTCAGCCATTTCCGGATCCGTCATAATCGTCGCCGGATTGGAATTGACCAGAATAACTTCATAGCCCAAACTGCGCAAGGCTTTACAGGCCTGTGTGCCGGAATAGTCGAATTCACAAGCCTGGCCAATAACAATCGGACCGGAGCCGATAATCAGGATTTTATGGATATCAGTTCTTTGACTCATATGCAGCCTCTTTCCCAGCTGTTTCTTTTACAGCTTTAAAACGAATATTTATTCCCTTAAACTACCAAAAGGATATATGTTTATATTACCATATGCGCCTTGTATATTCAATGTAAATAATGTTCATACATGAAAACAATATAAAAAATCATAAAAGATGTACTTGGTATAAGTAGTATAAAAATTTTGTTATTACGAATAAAAAGACCCCCTCTTCCATTCCTTCAGAAGAGGGGGTCGCCATACGTATGAGGTTATGCGTCTTTTTTGTGTTTGAGGAGCATACTGAGCGCTGCCGCAATAGGTACTGTCAGGATGACGCCAAAGCTGCCAGAAAAGCCTTTCATGATTTCAATGCCAATGGCATTGGAATTGACAAGCTGCAAGTACGGCAGGTTGTACACGTAGTCCATGACCCAGACCCCCAGGGAGCCGCCGAAAAATGCCAGAATCAGGGTTGCTGCCATCGTGCCCATAACATCCCGGCCTACGTTCATACCGGCCTGGAACAGTTGCTGCCGCGTAATATCCTGGTTATGCCGCACCAGCTCGTAGCAAGCGCTGGTGATGTCCATGGCAATATCCATGACTGCACCGAGGCTGGCGAAGAGGATGCCTGCAAAGAGAAGCTCTCCTACGTCCATGCCCGTATTCTGCGCTACAAACATGAGGTTCTCTATATTAGGTACATTGTACCCGGAAAGATGAGTCATCCAGCCAAAGATGACGGCTGCCAGGCAGGACACGGTAATTCCGCCCAACGTGGACAGAAAGGCCATGGCGGCCTTGCGCGTGCTTCCATTGATCAGCCATATGGTTGCTGCCAGTACAATGGCTGAGGTAATCAAGGCCGCCGCAATCGGGTTGATGCCGCGAAGCAGCATGGGAAAGAAGAAGAATACAAAACAGATAAACGTGAATACCAGCGCAGCCGCTGACTTCATTCCCTTCTTGCCACCAATGAGACAGAGGAGCAGGAGAAAGGCGCCGATAAAAGCGTAGAGAGGCAGTGACCGGTCTATATTGTATACTGTATGGAGCTTCAGCTCTCCCACCTGGCTGGTAATGACGATGACTTCCATACCTGGCTCACATACCGTGCCAAAGAGAAGGCCGTTCGGACAATTCGCCTCTTCCCTGGCGCCGGCATTACTGCCAGTTTCCAGCTCAATTTCTACAATCTGATCACCAACACGGCTGCCGTTTTCCTGCAGGTTGTCCCGGACGATAGAAACGACCTGTGCCTTTTCAAAGGTCCGCCCGTCCGTATTGACGAGGACCGGCTTATCTACCTGATTCCAGGCTACGAGAAAATAGGCGCCGCCACAAAGAAGTACCACAATCAGGATCAAGCGGAGGATATACTTCTGCATTAGTCTTTGACGATGCTGTAGGCGCTATCGATCGGTGTACCTGTTTCCGCATCATACGTCGTGATTGTAAAGGCATTGTCCGTAATACGTACGACGGAGTACGTCGGGCGCCACGTCTGGCTGCGGGCGGCAATGTAATCCTGCTGCTGCGGAATGAGGTTATAGAACTTGGAACCTGTAGCCGAGTTCGAAGACATGTAGAAGACGCCTTTCGGATTATGGAGTACGCCCTGGCTCATATCTTCAATGGTATAACAGATATTCTGCGATTCGTAGTTGGCCTTGAAATCTTTATTTTTGAGAGCTGTGCTCAGAAGTTTATGAGACTGACCGCTCTGGCCGGGAACCTTGACTTCATCGAAGGTAGCATGCTGTTTGCCGTCGCTGCTCAGCTGATACGTACGGGCATACGTGTGGTCATGGCCCTGAAGAACGACGTCGATCTTATTGGCGTCATAAATCGGTGTGAGCTGCGTCCGCAAGAGGATACCGTCGGAATCAGAGTGATCAAGACCGCTGCCGTAAATATCCTGGTGCATAACGACAACACGCCATTTTGTATCCGGGTGCGCTTTGATGGCTTTTTCAATCAGTTTCTGATGATCAGCTACGTTGTAGTTGTTGGCGTTAATGACGATGAAGAGGGCGTTGCCATAGGTGTAATAATAGCCATGGCCTGCTTTGGTCGGGTTCGTTTCGTCCGTGAACGGATTCGGTACGTTAAAGTGGTTCTGGTACCCTGTCGTCATGCTATCATGGTTACCAATGCTGGAAGCTTCCGGCAGATTGCGCAGGGCTGCTGCCGAGAGATAGCCGGCGTATTCCGTTTCCTGTTCGAGGATCTTAGCCGCGGACTGGTCTTCAGCCGGTTCGTTGATCTGGTCGCCAGGGGAAACGAGGAAATCGATTTCCGGATGCTGTGCTAAGGCACTGTTGAGCGTCTTATTCCAGTTATACGCATCGTTACGGGCAGCGATTTCCGCATTTTGTTTGGCATTACCGTCAGACGGTGTCTGGCCTTTGGATGCGCCGATCTGCGGGTCACCAACATACATGAAGGAGAAATCGTGGGGAGCGCCCGTTACGATTTTCTGGGCTGCCTGCCACTGGCCGTCGATTTCTACCTGGTACCAGTACGTCGTGTTAGGTTTCAGGCCTTTGACGGTAACTTTGTTGCTGTAGTACGTTACGCCTTCGATGACTGTACCGGCTTTGCTCGAGCCTTTGAAGGTCTTAGCATCACTCATATCTTCGTTTTTAGAGATGCGGACTTTAGACTGGTCGGCTTTGTCTTTGGAGTACCAGCCAAAATTCAGCTTAGAGGCATCGGCACCCGGTGCGATCGATACTTGTTCATAATTGGACTTTACTTCGTCCCAATGGGCTTTCCACTGCTGCCAGTCCGTATTATTGGATACGGCTGTGCGGGTCGTCATTTGCGGCGTCAGGGACGCATCATTCCAGTGTTCCGTAGCGGCAAATACGCCGACAGAGGCCATACAGAGTACGGCTGCGATAGAGGCAGCCAGAGCTTTTTTGTTGCGATGTAAAGAGTACATTGCGATTTCATCTCCCATGTAGAATAAGTTCATAATTACAGGTCTAAGTGTAACCGCGCTCTGTAAGGTTTATGCCTGGCCTCTGTCATAATTATGTAAAATAAAAAGAAACCCTGCCCGCATACGACAAGGTTTCTTTCAGAAATACGTCTATAAATTAGTTTTTTTCATGAACATAGTGTTTAATCAGTGCCTGGGAGCCTTCTTCACCTAGCCCCTTTTCTTCCAGTTCACGGAAATCAGCCAGTACTTTGGGCACCACATCCAGGGTAAGGCCTTTGCGTTCGGCTTCTTCTGTAGCCAGGCGCAGATCCTTAATAATATGCTTCATATAGAAGCCGGGACGGAAATCGCCAGCCAAGATTTTAGGCCCTAAGGCACTCAGCTGGGCACTGCCGCCGGCACCGGTCGAAACGGCATCAAAGAGTGCCTGCAAATCCAACCCTTCGGCTTTCCCGTATGCCAGGGCTTCGCAAACGCCGCCTAAGGCACCGGCTACGAGAATCTGGTTTGCCATTTTGGCATGCTGGCCATTGCCGGCTTTGCCGAAATAATTGATATTGGTCCCAACGGCCTTGAAGATCGGCAGGCAGGCTTCATAATCTTCCCGGTCACCGCCGACGAGGAGAGATAATATACCTTTAATAGCACCGCCTTCGCCGCCGGTAACGGGAACATCCAAAACGTGGAGACCTTTTTTTGCCCCATCTTCATGGAGACGTTCTGCCAGGCTCGGACTGGTAGTCGTGCAATCAATAAGGTACTGGCCTGCTGTTGCCGCTGCAAAAATATTGCCTTCGCCGTAATACACGTCTTCTACGTCTTTAGGAAAGCCTACCATCGTAATCACAGCGTCACAGCCTTGTACGCATTCACCGATAGTCGGGAAAAATTCAGCACCTTCGCTGATGACATCTTCGACCTTCGCTTTGGTCCGGGCATAGATGCGCAGGGAAAAGCCTGCTTTCATAAGGTTGCGTACCATAGGCTTGCCCATAATACCTACACCGATAAAGCCAATCGTTTTTAGCATGTCTTCGTCCTCCTTATTTCTTATAACCGGTTGTAAAATCTACTATATTTTTTAGAGGCTGGCCGCTGAGATAGGCCTTGAGATTTTCACAGGCAATCTGAATGATCCGGTCGTGTGTCGCCTGCAGGTGGAAGCCGCCTGAAACGTGCGGGGTAATATAGATCCCCGGCACCTGCCAAATGGGATCCGTTGCCGGCAATGGTTCCGGATCGGTTACATCCAAGGCTGCCCCGGCCAGGTGGCCGCTCTGTACGGCTTCGATGAGGTCCGCCTGAACTACGCAATTGCCCCGGCCAATGTTGAGGAACCAGGCGCCTTTTTTCATGGCAGCAAAGCGTTCTTTATTATAGAGATAGCGTGTTGCCGGCGTATCAGGAAGACTCGTAGCTACGATATCGGCCCGGGATAAGTATTCATCCAGGTGGTCCATCGTTCCCATTTCATCCGCTTCAGGCGGTACGTCCGTACTGCGGCGGCGAATGCCGATGACGTGGGCGCCTAAGGCTTTCAGTCGTTTGCCAAATTCACTGCCAATATCGCCAAAGCCTGTAATCAAGGCCGTAGCACCGTAGACAGATGTGACCGGGCCTGCATCCTGCCAAAGGTTTTGTTTCTGATTATCGTAATACGTAAAAAGTTTCTTCATCATAGCCAGCAGCTGGGCCAGCATATGCTCCGATAAAGCCAGGCCATAGGCGCCGGTGGCATTCGTAAGTAACGCGCCGTCCGGTAAGATGCCGGGCTGTACGTAAGCACCGCTGCCGGCACTGTTAAGCTGCATCCAGCGCAGGTTTTGCGCCTGCTGCACGAGTTTGGGTGAAAGATTGCCGATAATGACTTCGGCATCTGCCAACTCACCAGCCGGGACTTCCACGCCTACGGCTGCCGTCGTGTCCGCATAATAAAAGGTATGACCCGGTGCTGCCGTCTGCAGCCAGCCTTTCTGTTGTTCTGTAACAGGCATTGCTACTACTATTTTCATATATGTGCCTCCTCACTATTCTTTTTTGTTTATTATACTCCACCATACCAGTCCTTGACTACAAAAAAATACGCTCCCGAAAAGGGAGCGTATGGAACGTGCGTCGTTACCAGTCGAGTTTGCCTGTAATGAGGTATACGAGCAGGCCTTTTTCTGCATGGCGCCGGTTTTCTGCTTCGTCCAGAATCGTTTCCAAATGAGCATCTACGACATCCTGCGTAATTTCATAGCCCGGGTGAATGGGCATATCATGGAAGACCATCGTATCCGTGCCGGCCATGAGTTCGCCATCGATCTGATATGGCATCATCATGCTGATGATCTGGTCTTTCTTTTCTGCATAATCGGGGTTGGTAAAGAATTCCATATCAACCCACGTATCCGTGTAAACACAGTCGACGTCAGCTACGACTTTTTTCAGGTCGTCTTTGCTGATCTGATTGGACAATTCGATATACCGGCCCGTTGCTTTCAGTTCCTTGTAGAACAAGTCATCTACGCCCATGACCTGGCTGAACGGAGTGAGGCCGTACATAGTGCCGCCCAGCTTTGTAACGATTTCACAAAGGGAATTATACGTATTATTCTTGGCCCCGATATACAGGACTTTGACGTCGAAATGACCTGTCTTTTCATAGAGAGTCAGCATATCGGCCAGAGCCTGTGTCGGATGGAACGTATTATCGCAGCCATTGATCACCGGTACGATCGATGCATCCATAAAGGCGTGGGTCGTTTCCGATTTCTTAAAGCGTCCCATAATGCAGTCTACATTACGGCCAACGTATTTGACTTCACTGGGCAGGTCGCCAATCGTGAAGTTGCTGTCCTTCCACAATTGATTATATGATTTGCCACCTAATTCTTCCATGCCGATATTGAAGGAGAGATACGTACGGTTCGACGTCTTTTCGAACAGGGTATACAGTTTTTTACCATCTAACAAATGGGAAAAAGCCTGCTGATTTTGTTTGATCTTTTCTGCCAGGAGCAAAATTCCTTTTAATTCTTCTACGCTGTAGTCGCTAAAGCTGTTTGCATGTTTCATGTATATTCATCCTCCAAATCGCTTATAAACTGTGTCTTACCTGGAACATAGGTATATCATACCATAGTCATTTTATAATTACAAGTTTTTATGCAATATTTTTGTAAATTAAACCAAGGGTTTTCTTTCCCCTTTATGCAAACTGTTATAAGCAGGAAAACAAAAAATCGGTAACTCCCAAGGAGTTACCGATTAAAAGGTTTCTATATCTAATAGCGCGTAATTAATTAGGCTTTAGTTACATTAGCAGCCTGAGGGCCACGTGCGCCGTCTACGATATCAAATTCAACTTCCTGACCTTCTGTCAAGGATTTGAAACCATCTTCCTGAATAGCGGAGAAGTGTACGAAAACGTCGCCACCATCTTCTCTTTCAATGAAGCCATAACCTTTTTCTGCGCTAAACCATTTTACTTTACCGTGCATAACAAAATCCTCCTAAGAAAAAACAAATGCAGCTATTCTCTAGCTCTGAATGTAATTCTATCACACCTATGCCTTAATGTCAACTTTTTATTTATTTTCCATATAACTAAAATGCATACGGAAAATCCTTATTTATGAATATAATGCACAAAGGAAAAAGCATAGGCATTCCGGTCATCGGCAGCATGCTCTTCACGGCTTACTTCGCGCCACTGCGACGGATCATACACCGGAAAATACGTATCAGCCGGTAAGGCCGCTGCAATTTCCGTCACGTACAGGCTGTCTGCGTGCGGCAAAAAGGCAGCATACAAAGACGCACCGCCAATAACGAAATACTCTTCTGCCGGATCGAGGGCCTGGAGGATGGCTTCCAAGCTGTGAAAAACCGTAACGCCTGCAAGCTGTGAGCCATACCCTGCCTGGCTCGTCAACAGCCAATGAGGCCGGCCTGGCAAAAGGCCCGGCAAGCTCTCAAAGGTCTTGCGGCCCATGATCATCGTGTGGCCCATGGTCAGGGATTTAAAACGTTTCAGATCGGCTGACAGGTGACAGAGGAGATCATTGTCCTTACCGATGCCGCCATTTTGGCAGACCGCAGCAATGAGGTGGAGCATCAGACAGCCACCTCCATCGAAATCTTGCCCAGGTGCTGATAATTTTCGAGGACAATATCCTCCGGCTTAAAAGCGTAGAAATTGTGGATGGCCGGATTGAGTTTCAGTACCGGCGCTGCAAAAGCCTGGTCGCGCCGGGCTAATTGCGTCCGCATGGCTTCTACGTGATTTTCATAGACGTGGGCATTATTGATGACATGCGTAAAGAGACCGGGACGCAGGTTGGTAACCTGGGCAATCATATGCACTAAGGCAGCATACTGAGCCATGTTAAAGGGCACGCCCAGGCCCATATCGCCACTGCGCTGAATGAGCATGCAGTTGAGGCGGCCGTCACTGACATCCCAAAGGGTCTGATAGGCACAGGGCTGAAGGGCCATGTCCGGCAGGTCTTCAATGTTCCACAGGCTGACGATCATGCGCCGGTTCTGCGGATCCTTTGTCAGCTGTTCCAGCAGGGTATCGACCTGCTTGTATTTACGGATTTGGTATCCATAGGCTTTGCCGATCGTACCATCGGGACGCATCCATTCATCCCAGACGTGGCAGTTCATCTTTTGCAATTCCCGTACATCATTGCTTTGGAGCTGCCAAATCCAGAGGATTTCTTTGATAGCCGTCTTGAAGGCGACGAATTTTGTCGTTAAAATGGGAAATTCCTTTTCCAGATCAAACTGCATCATTTGATGAGGCAGTTTATACGTTGGAATTCCCGTACGATTATTGGAATAATAGCCGTCTTTTAGAATCCGCTCTACTATATCCAAATATTGTGTATCTGCGTTACTCACGCGCATTCACTCTCCCTTTACTCAAAGCTGTGCAACGCTTCTATGAACTGAGGACCATATTTGTGCAGCTTAAAAGCACCGACACCTTTAATATTACTCATTTCTTCCAGTGTATGCGGGTGCTCCTGGGCCATAGCCCACAAGGTGGCGTCGGAGAAAATGACAAAGGGCGGAATGTTTTCGTCCTGTGCCAATTCCAGACGCAATTGACGGAGCACGTCAAAGATAGGACGCAAGGCCTCTTCATCGATGGTGCCCATGGTCTTTTTCTTCGCTTTTTTCGGTACGGCAGCCAATTCCGGTTCCTGCCGTACGGCCACCTTTTGGATGGCCCGTTCCTTGCCTGCCAGGACCTGCCGTCCTAACGCTGTGAGAGATAAAATAGGGTACTTGCCTTCAGACTGCTGCAAATATCCGTCGAGGACACTTTGACGTACGCTATCGCGAATTTCCCGGCCCGTAAAGTTGCTGAGGGCACCAAAAAGGACGAGGCGCTGGAAACCATACTGCTTTACCTTAGCTGACTGGCTGCCTTTAAGTATATCACAGACCAGTGTCATACCAAAGCGCCCCTTTAATTCATCGACACAGGCACAAATCGGACGGACAATATTCGTCTGGTCCTCTTCTACGACTTCCTGGTCGCAGTTGCCGCACTTGCCGCAGGCAGTCCATTCCGGACGGTCGCCAAAATAAGAAAGAATATACTGGCGCAGGCAGCCTCTGGTTTCACAATAGCCAACCATGCGGTTCAGCATATCCTGTTCCCGTTGCTGCTGCTCTACTGTATGGACAGAATGCTCGATGAGATATTTCTGAATCATAATATCCTGACGGCTAAAGAGGAGAATGCATTCACCGGGACCGCCGTCGCGGCCGGCACGACCGGCTTCCTGGTAGTAACTTTCGATGTTTTTCGGCATCTGGTAATGGATAATGTAGCGGACGTTGCTCTTATCGATGCCCATGCCAAAGGCATTGGTCGCAACAATGACCTGTATCTTATCATACGTAAACCGTTCCTGTTCTTTTTTTCTGGCTTCGTCGCTCATCCCCGCATGATAGCGGCCGACGGAAAAGCCCTGATGCCGTATTTCCGTATAGAGGCGGTCCACCTCTTTGCGCGTTGCCGCATAGATAATGCCGCTATCCTCCCGATGACTGGCCAAATAGGCCAATATGAACCGCGTCCGGTCCGTATCGCGGACAACGCGGAAATACAAATTGGGCCGGTCGAAGCCACCGACAAAAACCCGTTCTTCCCTGAGTCCCAGGAGCTGCTGCATATCCTTTTTTACCTTTTCCGTCGCCGTTGCCGTAAAAGCCGCTACCACTGGCCGCCGGGGCAAGGCTTCCACCCAGGCACTGATCGCACAATAGCTGGGCCGGAAATCGTGTCCCCATTGGGAAACACAATGGGCCTCATCAATGACTACCAAGGAAATAGGCTGGGTCTGCATAAAAGACGTAAAAAACTCATTTTGCAGCCGTTCCGGTGAAATATAGACGAGTTTCACGCGGCCAGCCCGGATTTCCGAAAAGCGCTGCCGCAGTTCATCCCACGTGCACTGGCTATTGATATAGACTGCCGGTATTTCCTGATTGACCAGTGTATCCACCTGGTCCTTCATGAGCGAAATAAGCGGAGAAATAATCAGGGTAATACCGGGAAGCATAAGCCCGGGAATCTGGAAGCAAAGGGATTTCCCTGCGCCCGTCGGCATAATAGCCAGGCAATCCCGTCGTGCCAGCAGTGTTTTGATTACTTCTTCCTGACCCGGCCGGAAAGAGGAATAACCAAAATATTGTTTTAAAATGTCTGTGGGCTGCAAAACAAGTCTCCTTTCCTGAAAAAAAGGGCATGCCCTAATGGCACGCCCTTCTCTACGTACATGATAACCGGCACGGCTTATTTGGCCAATGCTTCGGTCAATACTTCCCCTAACCGTTTGATCCCTTCGACAATGCGGTCTTCCGGCATGTTGGAATAATTGAGGCGGAAGTGATTGCCATTGCCGCCATTCGGATAGAAAATGCCGCCCGGTACATAGGCAACATCTTTTTCCAGACATTTAGGCATCAATTCTTTCGCATCCAGTTCTTTCGGCAAGGTTACCCATGTGAACAGGCCGCCCTGCGGATACGTAAAGGTGCATTCTTTAGGGAAATATTTTTTCATGGATTCACACATCAAATCGCGGCGTTTTGCATAGAGTGCGTTGATTTCTTTAATATGTGCATCCATATCAAACATCTGGCAGTAATACGCTGCCTGGCGCTGGCCAAAGGTCGACGTGCCCAGGTCAACAGCCTGTTTGAATTTAACGAATTTGTCGATGATTTCCGGATTGGCAATCGTCCAGCCCAGGCGCAGGCCCGGCATAAAAATCTTCGAGAAGGAACCCAGGAAGACAACCTTGCCCTGTGTATCCATGGATTTCAAGGACGGTAATTTTTCGATGTCATAGCGGATTTCACCGTACGGATCATCTTCTACAACGACGACATCGTATTTATTGATGACATCCATAAACGCTTTACGGCGTTCTACAGGCCATGTAATACCTGTCGGATTCTGGAATTCCGGAATAACGTAAATCATGCGGACACTGTCATCTTTAGCCAGGATCGCATCGAGTTCTTCCGGAACAATGCCCTTGTCATCAGTCGGTACTTCGATATATTTCGGACGTACAGGATCAAACGCCATGATGGCGCCCATATAGGACGGGCTTTCCATAGCAATGGTTTCATCCTTATTGACGAGGATCTGCGATAAAATAAAGAGTGCCTGCTGAGAACCTGTCGTAACGACAATATCCTTTGGTTCACAGTCAACAAAGAAAGATTTCTTCATACGTTTGGCAATTTCTTCACGCAGCGGTACATACCCTTCTGTCGTACCGTACTGTACAGCCTGACGGCCTTCTTTTTCATAAATAGCCTGATCAACCTGCTTCATTTCTTCGATTGGGAACAGTTCCGGTGCAGGCAAGCCGCCGGCAAAGGAAATCACTTCCGGTTTTTCCGTCAGTGCCAAGAGTTCTGCAATGTCAGATGCCTGTAACGTATTTGCAAAATCAGAAAATTTTGTCATAAAAATCACCCCTGTTTTATTTTTTCCCCAGTGGTAAGATTATAACACCAATATATAGAGATTGCAAACACGGTAACAGCGGAAGGCAGCATGCAAAACCGGCTCCGGATACACAAAAGAGGGACAGTGTTGCCGATGCCCCACTGTCCCTTTCGTTTATGAAATTAGCTTATTTCATTTTAGCAATTTCTTCTTTTAATACATCGCCTAACCGTTTTACGCCTTCGATAATCTTATCTTCCGGCATGCACGAATAGTTCATACGGAAGTGGTTTTCACCGCCGCCATTCGGATAGAACGCACCGCCCGGTACATAGGCCACTTTCTTTTCCAGGACCTTCGGCATCAATTCTTTCGCGTCAATACCTTCCGGCAGCGTTACCCATGTGAACAGGCCGCCTTCCGGATACGTAAAGGTGCATTCTGCCGGGAAGTATTCCTTCATCTTATCGAGCATCAAGGTACGGCGTTTGCCATAGAGATCGCAAATTTCCTTGATATGCGCGTCGATATCATACATATCGAGGAAGAACGAAACCTGACGCTGTGCAAAGGACGACGTCTGTAAATCGGCAGCTTGTTTGTATTTAACGCATTTATCGATAATAGCCGGATCGGCTACAATCCAGGCAACACGCAGGCCTGGCATCATGATCTTCGAGAACGATCCCAGGAAAATGATATTGCCTTTTGTATCCATGGATTTCAAGGACGGAACTTTGTCACCATCATAGCGCAGTTCGCCGTACGGATCATCTTCAATTACCGGGAAATCATACTGGTTGATGAGATCCATAAAGGCTTTACGCCGTTCAATCGGCCAGGTTACACCGGTCGGATTCTGGAATTCCGGAATGACATAGGCCAGACGGATACGATCGCCATATTTCTTCAGGATCTTTTCCAGTTCTTCCGGAATAACACCTTTGTCATCTGTCGGCAATTCTACGAATTCCGGACCGCACAGTTTAAAGGCGTTCAAGGCACCTAAATAGGTCGGGCTTTCAACGAGCATGACATCGCCAGGATTGATAAAAATCTGGGGAATAAAGGATAAGCCCTGCTGGGAACCGGATGTAATGAATACTTCATCGACTTTGCAATCTACACCGAAGGATTTTTTCATCCGTTCGCAAATATGCTGGCGCAGGGGTACATAGCCATCGGTAGTCCCATACTGTACGGCTGCCTGGCCTTCCTTATCGATGACAGCTGCATCTACTTTCTTTAATTCTTCCAGCGGGAAGAGTTCCGGAGCCGGCAGGCCGCCAGCAAACGAAATAATATCCGGCTGAGCCGTCAATTTCAAGAGTTCCCGAATTTCCGAAGCCTTTAAACCGTTAGCAAGATTTGAAAATTTCATTTCAATCCACTCCTTCTTTAATCCGAACGCATACCTTAATTATATATTTATTGTATCATTATTATGATATAAATTCAATTTAAAGAAGATTAGAAAAAGATTAAAATCCGACTAAAACAATTTAGTCGGATTTATATATCATCAATCATTGCTATTCGTTTTTAATTTGCTTTCCCTCTGTGCGAAATAAGTCCGGGCATGTTCCCGGTCCTGTTCCATCTGCCGGATCAGCAGTTCCGTTTCGACAAAGGTAATTTCATGGCGGAGCCGTTTATAAAAAAATAAACGCAGCTGCTGGCCATACAAGTCGCCGTGCCAGTCCAAAATATTGGTCTCAATGCGGCGGTATTGATTGGCAAAGGTCGGGTTATTGCCAATATTGGTCATAGACGGCCAGATTTTTCCGTTGAGCCAGACACCGGTGGCATAAACGCCATCCGGCGGCATGGCCATGTGTTCCGGAATATGCATATTCGCCGTGGGGAAACCGATGGTCGTCCCACGGTGGTCGCCGGGCATAACGCTGCCTTCCAGTTCAAAAGGACGACCTAACAGGAGTTCTGCCGTTTCCATGTGACCTTGGGCGACTAGCTTGCGAATGACTGTACTGCTAATCGGCGTGTGATGGCCGGGACTGCCGAGTAAGGTCAGTACACAGACCGGCACGTCATAGGCCTGCATGAATTCACGCAGTGTATCCGTATTGCCGGCCGCTTTGGCGCCGTACGTAAAATTAGAGCCGACGACGATGGCTTTTGGTTTCATATATTGCAGCAGCTGACGGCAAAATTCTTCCGGCGATTCATCGATCAGATGACGGTTCATGGGCAGCAGGACGAGGCCATCCATGCCCTGCTCTTCGATGTAACGCGTTTTTTGTTCGACCGTCGCCAGCCTTGCCGGTTCCTTCTCGGGACGCAGCACCGACAAGGGGTGCGCCGCAAAGGTGACGACGACGGCTTTTGCCTGCAGTTCCGTTGCTTGTTTCAAGGCTTCGTGCATGACCTTCTGATGTCCTAAATGAACGCCATCGAACGTGCCCAGCGCTACTACCGTTTGCGGATAGTGCTGTACCTCTTCAAAAGAATGAAAAACATCCATGGTTGATTACCTCACAATAGCTCTGCAAACATTTTATGCGGCCGGATCACGTGGTGCTCTGCATCAAAACGGGCAATACCCATGAGGTTTCCGGCTTCATTATAAACGCGCAGAATGTCTCCCTGTGCCAGCCCCCGGCCGGCAAACGGCACGGCACGGCCTTGCAGGAGGAATGTCCCCTGCTGTATTGTAAGCCGCACTTTTTTCAAGGACTGAATCGCCTGGTCGGCCGGCAGGACATAGCGTTGCGGATCTGCTTCCAGTTCCTCCAGCGTCGCTGCCGAGCTGATATCAAACAGACCGGCCCGCACGCGGACCAAATAGGACATACAGGCACAGGTGCCAAGTTTTTCTCCCAGGTCGCGGATGAGCGAACGGACATAGGTCCCTTTGGAACAGGTTACAGAGAGGACGCCCCGGCCGTCATGATAGGCCAGAAGGCGAATATCATGAATCGTAATCTGCCGTGCCGGCAAGACGAAATCCTGATGCTGCCGTGCCAGCTTATAGGCTTTGACGCCGTTGATGCTGATGGCTGAATAGCGTGACGGCTGTTGCTCTGTTTCACCTAAGAACGTCTGCAACGCCGCCTCTACCAGTGCCTCCGTTACATCAGGTACAGGCAGTGTCTGTACGACCTGACCTGTAATATCTTCTGTATCCGTCGCCAGGCCCAGCGTGAATTCGGCATGGTACGTCTTAATATCACTGTCACCATACTCGATGAGACGCGTTGCCTGCCCCAGGTAGACCGGCAGGACGCCAGCGGCCAGCGGATCGAGCGTACCGGCATGACCGACTTTTTTCATTTGATAAATCCGGCGCAGCTGCCCAACCACATCGTGGCTGGACATGCCCGTCGGTTTTAAAACATTGACAATTCCATGTATCATAGGGCTTTCAGTATTTCCTTTATGAGCATAGTTTTTGCCTCAGCCAAGGGGGCTTTGATCGTACAGCCGGCTGCGCGGATGTGACCACCACCGCCAAAGACGGCTGCAATGGCATTGACATCGGTCGCCTTAGAGCGCAGGCTGACCCGTGTTTCCTCTGCGCTGATGTACTTGACCGTAAAGGCCACATCTACGCCCTTGACAGTACGGGCATAATCGATATAGCCGCCCGTGTGTTCCCCTGTATATTGCAGGATATCCGGCGTAAAAGTAATCCCTGCCACTTTGCCATCGCCATAGAGGTCGATGTGCTTCAGCACCTCCGAAAGGGCTTGCAGCTTCACGAGAGACTGGGCTTCCAAATGCTCGGAAATGACATTAGGCTGTGCCCCTGCTTCTACGAGGAGTGCTGCCATACGCAGCGTGTGCCCTGTCGTATTGCTGAATTTAAAGAAGCCGCAATCTGTCGCAATAGCCAAGTATAAGGCATTGGCCATGGAAGGCGTAATGGCGCAGCCCCACTGCGTAAAGAGGTCAGTCAGTACTTCACCCGTTGCCGCATAATCAGGACGGATATACTCGGCATCAGCAAAATGGGCGTTGGAAATATGATGATCGATGTTCACTAAGGGGCCGTGGATGAGCTCCGCCGTCTTGCCAATGCGGTCTACACCCGTAGCATCGAGGATCAGTGTCAGCCACGACGCATCGGTTTTTACATCGTCCGGCTTATAGACGGTCCGGATGCCCGGTAAAAAATCAAACTTATCATCTACGTCATCATCTAACACGATGACTGCCTGTTTGCCCCAGGCCCTAAGCATTTCCCCAGTCGCCGCCAAGGCGCCGACAGCATCACCGTCAGGATTGACGTGAGCTGTCAGCAAAATATGTTCATACTGCCCTAAGAGTTCCTTCAGTTCAGAAACAGAACAATTCATGTGCCTCAGTCCTTCTTTTCGATATCATGAAGAATCTTATCGATCTTCATGCCATAATCCAGAGAAGTATCTTCCTTAAATTCGATAGTCGGCGAATAACGGATGCCCAGGCGTTTGCCTACTTCAGAGCGGATATAGCCGTTGGCACTTTTCAGCGCCTTCAGGGTATCCTTCTTCTGTGCGTCGTCGCCAAAGAGGCTGACATAGACCGTAGCTTCCCGCAGATCACCGGTAATGCGTGCATCCGTGACGGTAACGAAGCCCATGCGCGGATCCTTTAATTCCCGCAGGATAATGTTGGACACTTCCTGCTTAATAAATTCTTGTATTTTACGTGCTCGTAATTCACCCATAGTTACTTCCTCACTTTATTCCGGCGCAACTTCTACCATTTCGTAGGCTTCGATTTCATCGCCTTCCTTAATATCACGGTAGTTTTCCAGGGTAATGCCGCATTCGTACCCTTCGGCAACTTCCTTTACGTCATCCTTGAAACGACGCAGGCCGTCGATAGCCCCTTCGTGTACGACAATACCGTTGCGGATCAGGCGGATCTTAGAGGAGCTGGTAATCTTGCCTTCCTTGACATAGGAACCGCCAACGATGACCTTCGGCGTCGTAATGACCTGACGGACTTCTGCCCGGCCCGTAATATGTTCTTCGTATTTCTTTTCAAGCATCCCCTTGATGGCTGCTTCGACATCATTAATCGCATCGTAAATGACGCGGTATGTACGCATGTCAACATTTTCATGTTCTGCAGCCTTGCGGGCCGATGCATCGGGCCGTACGTTGAAGCCGATGATCAGGGCATTAGAGGCAGAGGCCAGCATAATATCCGATTCAGTAATGGCACCGACGCCGGCATGGACGATCGAAATACGGACTTCATCACTCTTGATCGCCATGAGAGACTGGCTCAATGCTTCGACAGAGCCCTGTACATCGCCCTTGACGATAAGGGACAATTCCTTCAATTCACCCTGCTGGATCTGATTAAAGAGATCATCCAGGGTAACCTTGGCGTTGACGTGCAATTCCGACGAGCGTTTCTTTTCCAGACGTTTTTCCGCAACGGAACGGGCTGTCTTTTCGTCCGTTACATTGAGGATATCGCCGGCTTCCGGAACGTCGTTGAGGCCGAGGATTTCTACCGGAATAGACGGTTCGGCTTTCTTTACGCGTTCACCCCGTTCACTGGTCATAGCACGGACCTTGCCGTAGCAGGAACCGACGATGATCGTATCGCCTACATGGAGTGTCCCTTTCTGGATGAGGACAGAAGCGACAGGGCCGCGGCCCTTGTCGAGCTTGGCTTCGATGACGACACCCTGGGCCGGACGGTCCGGGTTTGCTTTTAATTCCAGTACTTCGGCGAGGACGAGGATGTTTTCCAAAAGGTCGTCAAGGCCGATCTTCTTATGGGCCGAAACGGGAACCATGATCGTATCGCCGCCCCATTCTTCACTGATCAGGCCGTATTCCGTAAGCTGCTGCATAACCTGCTGGGGATTAGCGCTTTCTTTATCGATTTTGTTGATGGCCACGATGATCGGTACACCAGCCGATTTGGCATGGTTAATCGATTCAATGGTCTGTGGCATAACGCCGTCATCAGCAGCGACGACGAGGACGGCAATATCCGTTACCTGAGCACCGCGGGCACGCATAGCCGTAAAGGCTTCATGCCCCGGCGTATCCATGAAGACGATCTTCTTGCCTTCATAACGGACCTGATAGGCGCCGATGTGCTGTGTAATGCCGCCGGCTTCGTGGCTGGTAATGCTGCTCTGACGGATCGCATCGAGGAGGCTCGTCTTACCGTGGTCGACGTGACCCATAATGGTAACTACAGGCGGTCTTGTTTTCAGCGTTTCCGGCGCATCTACAATTTCTTCAATTTCCGTAGGATCTTCCGGGGGTGCTTCCTGCGTGACGGTTACGCCGAATTCATCAGCAATGATAGAGGCCGTTTCATAATCGATTTCCTGGTTGATCGTTGCCATAAAACCATCCATGAAGAGCTTCTTAATGACTTCGCTGACTTCACGGCCTAAGCGTTCGGCAAAATCCTTTACGATGATCGTTTCCGGCAATTCGATAGACGTAGGGTAATTCTTTGTCTTTTTCACCGGGGCTTCCTGTGTATGCTGGTTGGCAAACTGCCCCTTATTCCGCTTATTCTTGTGTTTTCCTTTATTCAGGACGTTGGACAAGAGGGTATGCGGCCGGTTGTTTCCCTGGTTGTTATTGTTCTTTCCGTGGTTATTGTTGTTGTGACGATTTTTATTATCCGATGATGTATTGCGGTTATCGCCATTCTGTTTGGCATGGCCAAAGTATTTCGTACGCTTATTGTCACCTTGCTGGTGATTTTGCTGGGACTGCTGCGTCCCCTGGGCCGGCGTGCCGCCCTTTTTATGGTTATTCTGGCCATTATTCTGGTTATTGTTTTGGTTGTTGCGCTGCGGCTGCTGGCTGCGATTGCCACCGCCGGCGTTGTGATTATGCGCATTGTTGTGCTTGCTGCCGTTGTCATTCTGATGGGCATTGCCGCCATTTTTATTTTGGTTCTGGCGGTCGCCATTTTCTTTTTTATGCTGGCCCTTATCATTCTGGCCGGACTGGGCTGCATTCGCTTTTTTGCCTTGGTTATCGGCAGCCTTTTTGTGATATGCTTTATCGAGCAAATCTTTTTCTTTATCGTTTACACTTGAAAAGTTAGTAGCTTTTATATTATGTTCCTCCAATACTTTGATAACATCATTGGACGATACGCCATATTCCTTTGCGACTTCGTATACTCGTTTCGTCATCTGGTTACCCCCTTCTACATCATCTTGCTTACATCATCTATCGCTTTAGCAAAGCCCGGGTCATCTAACAGGATGACGACGTTTTGCGCTTTTCCTACGGCTTCACCTAATTCTTCCTTCGTAAATATGTCAATCACTGTCATGCTGTGGCGTTCGGCAAGGCGCCGGTACTTTACGGCGTTATCGCCGCCGTCTGAAGCGATGAACAGCAGTGGAACCCGATGTTTCTTTAAAAATTTCTCAGCCGCACCGGCACCACAAATAGTCTTGCGGGCCCGGCAGGCAAGACCCAGGAGGTTCCAAATCTTCTCGCGCCCGGTCATACGAGCTCCTGGCGGAGGGCTTCATATATTTCTGCAGAAACCTTGGTCTTTAAAGACCGTTCCAGGCGGTGTTCCTGATAGGCCTTTTCGAGACAGGCTTCATTCTGGCAAATGTATACGCCGCGGCCGGCCTTTTTGCCGGTTTTATCAATTTCTACAGTTCCTTCCGGCGTACGGACGACGCGGATCATGTCTTTCTTGCTTTTTTGTTCCTGACAGCCCGCACAGACCCGTAAAGGTACCTTTTTCTTTTTCATGCCTGTCACCTACTCTTTCGCAGCCTCAGCGTCAGCAGCTTGCTCTTCTGCAACGGCCGGTGTTTCTGCCACAGCCGGGACGGCTAATTCCGACAAAAGATCGTCCGTTTCCGGTACTTCGCTGACAGCCGGTGCTTCATTGGCTAATTCTGCAGCCTGGCTTTCACTCTTAATATCGATCTTCCAGTTTGTCAGCTTGGCAGCGAGGCGGGCATTTTGTCCGGCCTTGCCGATTGCCAGGGATAACTGATAATCCGGTACGACGACGTTCGATGTTTTTTCTGCTTCGTCAACGGTGACGGAAACGACAGAAGCCGGGCTCAGGGCGTTGGCAATATATACTGCCGGATCTTCATCCCATTTGACAATGTCGATTTTTTCATTCTGCAGTTCCGTTACGATATTCTGTACACGGGCGCCTTTCGGACCTACACAGGCACCGACAGAGTCGACGTTGGCATCACGGGAATAGACGGCAATTTTAGAACGGCGGCCCGGTTCACGGGCAACGGATTTTAATTCGACGACGCCATCATAAATTTCAGGAACTTCCAGTTCAAAAAGGCGTTTGAGCAGGCCCGGATGTGTCCGCGATACGAGAATCTGGGCACCCTTAGTCGTCTTACGGACTTCTACGACGTAGCATTTAATGCGCTGGCCAATGGCATAGGTTTCCGTCGGAATCTGTTCCGAGGCCGGCAAAACGGCTTCGGCTTTTCCCAGGTCGACATATACGTTGTGCTGTTCTACGCGCTGAATAATCCCCGTAATGATATCATCTGTACGATTGGAAAATTCATCGTAGATCATGTTCCGTTCTGCTTCACGCAGGCGCTGGATCATGACCTGTTTAGCTGCCTGGGCAGCAACACGGCCAAAATTCTTCGGCGTGACATTGACGTTGACGACATCGCCTTCTTCGTAGGACGAATCCATAATGTGTGCCATAGAGAGAGAGATTTCCGATTCTTCATCTTCCACTTCTGCCACTACCGTTTTGGGTGCCAGGATCTTATAATCACCGGTCGTACGATTCAGTTCTGCGACGGCATTGGGATTTGCATCCGGTTCCTTCTTATAAGCTGTAATCAGTACGGCTTCTAATGAGTCACAGATGATGTCTTTCGATACGCCCTTTTCTTTAGACAAAAACTCAATCGCATTCAGTAATTCCTTGTTCACTTTCTAATACCTCCACTAAAAATCAATGTGTAAACGAATCTGGGAAATCTCTTTCATGGGCAGTTCTTCCAAATGGTCCTTATACTGCACTTTGAGGGTATCGCCATTTTTTTCTACCAGGTCCGCCACGATCAGCTTTGTTCCATCGTAGGGCTTAAAGAAATGGATATCTACTGTCCGTCCCTGATAGCGGATAAAGTCTTTTTCTTTCTTCAATACGCGGTCCAGACCTGGCGAGGATACTTCCAAAAGATAATTGTCACCAATGGGATCTTTTTCATCCAGTACCTTGCTCAGTTTTTCGCTGACAGACTGGCAATCTTCCAAATCGACGCCGCCTTTTTTATCGATGAATACACGTAAATACCAATTCCGTTCCCGGACGTATTCGACGTCCACCAGTTCCAGGTCTGAGCCTGCGATGATTTTTTCTACTTCCTTTGCTACCAAATCTTCAATATGTTCGCGTCCCATATGTCACCTGTATCTTTCTCAAAAATGCACGTAAGTAAAATTTAAGAGTGGGCTTTCACCCACTCTTAGAAAAGTTTCCATCTAATTAATTAGAGTATACCACCAACAGGGCCTGCTGACAACGAAAAAAGCTACTCAGGCTCTGCCATGTCGGCAACAATCGCATCGAGGACCGGTACGAGACGTTTTTTTAACGAATCGTGCAGTACTCTTACATCGCTGCTGTCGAAATCATGTACGAGGTTAGGAAAATTATGAATGCGTCGTTCAGCAAAGAAATCATCGCGCAGAATATTATACATCAAGGACAAGCCGCTCCGCGTCTGCCGGTTATAATAGGCCAGTATCATGTAGGAACCATTAATAATGCGGACGGCATCGTTCGGACTGACCGTACGCTGCAACCCCTTGTACTGCTCCGGCAGGATATCATCCCAGGCTACGGTCGTTATCCCCTTGTTCAGGAGGAGCACGCTGAAGTTATTCTGCCGTTCCACATAATAATCGCGGATTAACGCCGGCAGCCTGCTTTCAACATTCCGGCGAAAGATGGCAAAATCTTCTGTGATGAATTCCACTAAGGCGAATTCCAGCATACCAATATCCGTACGGATAAAGAATTCCTCTGTCGCCGCATTGAGCGTCGCCTTGACGGTCCAGCCGTTTTCTTCATTCTCATAGGTAAAGATAAGATAGTCGCTATCGGTACCTTGATCTGAAAGAGGCCGAAATTCCTTCACTAACTTAAAATCTCCCACCTGAGGTGGGAGATTCATTGAGATATTCCATTGTTTGAGTGTTTCAATCAATGTATCATCCATAATACAACTTGGTGCGGTTGGTGGGAGTTGAACCCACACGATCTACGATCACTGCCGCCTGAAGACAGCGCGTCTGCCATTCCGCCACAACCGCATAAAAAAGAAACTAAAAGTTATACAGGGCTTTGTATCTTTCTCGCTTCAACAAAACCATCTTAACATATTCTCGGGTCTCTGTAAAGGGTATTTCTTCAATTTTTTCAAAATTTTTATCCCAGCCATACTTTTCCATCCATTCGTCCACATGACCGCGTCCTGCATTGTACGCTGCCAGGGCCAGAACCGTATTGCCGTCATACTCTTTTAGCAAATAGGCGAGATACCAGGTACCCATCCGAATATTAGTCTGCACGTCGTTCAGCTGATCAGGCGTAAAATTCTTGATGCCCATTTCTTCAGCAATCCACTTCCCCGTATCCGGCATAATCTGCATCAGGCCGCTGGCCCCGCGATGGGACGCTGCAGACTGATTGAATTTGCTTTCTACAAGGATGACCGCTGCCACCAGAGCCGGATCCACATGGTCTTCATAGGCATACTGCCGTACCATGTAATCGTACTGCAAGGGATATACAATCTTGCGCATTACATCATCTTTCCAGGAGTAAAAATACATGGCTGAAAAGCTTGCCAGACACAGGGCTATAATAATTTTTACCTTCGTATTATTTCTCCGTCTCACAGCTTACTCCTCAGACCAAACCCGGTTTCTTAGTTCATTCCATTCTTTATCTACCTGTTCTTCCGTGCTTTCCAGAGAACCGGTATTGTCGATGACAACCTGAGCCAATGACCGTTTTTCATCTATAGGAAGTTGAGCATGAATGCGCGCCAATGCTTCGCTTTCAGTATATTGATTCCGTGCCATCAGCCGTTTCAGCTGTGCCGCCGGATCCACATACACCAGCCAGACTTCATCAACGTACGAGGTGTATTTTAACTCATAAAGGAGGGGCATGTCAAGAAAAATCAGGCAATTTTCATCTTTTTTTCTAAAGTGGTCAATTCGTTCAGACAGTAGTTTATGAATCTGCGGAAAGATAATCCCTTCTAATTCTTTTTTGCGTGCCGGATCTGCAAAAACGATACTGCCTATATAGGCCCGGTCCATCGTGCCATCTGGCAGCAACGCCTTTTCACCGAAATGACGGGCAATGTCTGACAAACATGACGAGCCGGGAGCTACGGCTTCCCGGGCCAGAATATCACAGTCAATAATCCAGGCACCACGGGCACGCAGCATGTTTACAACGGTGCTTTTTCCCGTTGCAATCCCGCCTGTAAGTCCGATTATACGCATAGTCCTGCCTCCCAGATAGTTATTTTTGGCAAACCGGGCAATAATGGGTGCCCCTGCCGCCTTGTTTTTTATATACGATCGTAGCGCCACAGACCGGGCAAGGCTGTCCCTCCCGGCCATAGACGCGCAAATTTTCTTGATTCTTTCCTTCTTTGCCGCTGCCGTCAATAAAATTGAAAACTGTCGTGCCGCCATTTTCCAGTCCTTCTGTAAGGACCGTGCGAATGGCTTCATACAGGCGCCGGCTCTCCTTGCGGGTCACGCGGCTGCAACGCCGGGATGGGCGGATACCCGCCAGAAACAAGGCTTCATCGGCGTAAATGTTGCCCAGTCCGGCCAGACAGGTCTGGTCGAGCAGCAGGGCTTTAATGAGGCGGCGCGACCCATGTACCTGTTGCCACAAATAGTCTGCCGTAAAGTCTTCGCTCAGGCCGTCGGGGCCCAGGGAGTCATAGCCTGAAATACCGGTCGGACCGGCTGCCGGCACGATCCAAAGGCAGCCAAAGGTACGCACATCCCCATAGACCAGACGACCTTCATTGAGAGTAAAGACGATGCGCGTATATGGCGGCAGGGGTGCCGTCGTGTCGCTCTCATAGATCAGACGTCCTGTCATGCGCAGATGTACCAACAGGCGCCACGGGCTGTCCAGCATGAGACTTAAGTATTTGCCGCGCCGTGCTACAGCCGTAAAGGTACAGCCCGGTAAGGAGGCGGCAAAGTCTTCTGCCGTCCGGTTGCGGATAAGCCGTGGCAGCTGCACATCTACAGCAGTAATCGACTTCCCTGGCAGAGAAGCCGCCAAATAGCGCCGTACTGTTTCCACTTCAGGTAATTCAGGCATACGTCCTCCTACTTCTATTTTGCTTCTTCCCAGTTCGCGCCGTAATGGATATCTACGGTCAGCGGCACTGACAGGGTAACCACATGTTCCATCTTATCGCGCAGAAGCGCTTCAATTTCTTCCCGTTCAGCTGCCGGTACTTCCAGTACCAGTTCATCGTGTACCTGTACGAGCAGACGGCTCTTGAGCCCCCGCTGTTCCAGTTCGCTTTGAACGGCATTCATGGCCAGCTTGATAATATCGGCGGCACTGCCCTGAATGGGCGTATTCATCGCCGTCCGTTCAGCAAAGGAACGGCGTGTAAAGTTTTTACTGTTGATTTCCGGCAGCTCCCGTATACGGCCAAACATAGTCCGGGCCATACCGCTTTCCCGGGCTTCCGCGACGAGCTGCTCCATATAACCGTGAACGGCGCTATAGCGGGCAAAGTACGATTCAATATATTCCTTGGCCTGCTGCCGCGTAATGGAAATATTGCGGGCCAGCCCAAAATCACTGATGCCGTAAATGATGCCAAAATTGACGGCCTTGGCGTGAGACCGCTGTTCCGGCGTAACTTCCGCCAAGGGAATACCAAAGACTTCCGACGCCGTACGGCGGTGAATATCCTGTCCCTTCTGAAAGCCATCGATCATGGTCGGATCCTGGGATAAATGTGCCAGCAGGCGCAGTTCGATTTGGGAGTAGTCACCGGAGAGGATGTAATCATAGCCTTCGCCCGGCACAAAGAGGGAGCGTATTTTCCGTCCCTGCTCTGTACGGATGGGAATATTCTGCAGATTCGGATCAGAGCTGCTGAGGCGGCCCGTAGCCGTCACCATCTGGTTAAAGGACGTATAAATACGGCCTGTTACCGGAGAAATGAGAGGTTCCAAACCTTCCAGGTACGTAGAAATCAGCTTTTTCAAAGCACGGAACTGCAGTATCTTAGGAATGATCGGGTGCTTGTCTGCCAGTTCATCGAGAACAGCCGAGTCGGTCGAATATCCTGTTTTCGTCTTTTTGATAACCGGCAGGCCCAGTTTTTGGAAGAGAATCGTGCCGAGCTGTTTCGTCGAATTGACATTGAATACTTCACCGGCATCATCATAAATGGCTTCTTCCAAGACGTCGGCCTGACGGGAAAGATCCTGTTCCATGTCTTCCAGCTTCTGCCGGTCAATGGTAAAACCGTTCATTTCCATGACGGCCAGGGTATGCAGGAGCGGTACTTCGATCGTCTTGTATAAAGAGTCTAAGCCCAATTTCTTGAGAGCTGCTTCTGCCTGCGGCCAGAGGGCGGAAAGAAACGCCGCTTCATGAGCCAGGCGCGTAGCTGCCGGCTGGTCCGGATTGTCCGTAAAGGGTACAGCAAACTTTTCTGACAAATACGTCAGGCCATAGGCGGTTCGCGTCGGGTCCAGGAGGTAGGCTGCCAGCGTCGTATCCTCTAAGGGCAGCTGCGGCGGCGCATAGGCAGAAAGGACCTTCAGCAGGGTCTTACCATCTGCCGTAATGACCTGGCGGCACTGCGTAAGTCCTTTCATATACGCTGTCAGCTGGTCTTCCGGCACACGGAGGACGCCGTCAGGAACGGCCAGGGCCAGCTGCTTCAGTTCTGGTACCGGCACGGCAGGGTCACATACCATAGCCACAGCCACGCTCTGGCCAGCCAGGCGTTCGGGCTGCCAGGCAGCCGGGTCCAAGAATACCAATTCGGCCTGTGGCGCTGCCTGCCGGGCAATATGGGAAAACTGTCCCAGCGCAGCAAAGCGTTCGAGCAGATTTTTAAAGCCCAGGCTGCGGAACAGTTCCGCCACGTCTTCCTCCCGCGGCTGCGGGACAAATTCAGACAGGCTGTACGTCAGGGGTACATCACAGCGAATGGTAGCCAGGGATTTTGACAAAAAGGCTTCGTCTTTATGGTCAACGAGTTTTTCCTTCAGCTTCTTTCCGCTCACTTCATCGACGTGTTCATACACACCGGCTACAGACTGGAACTGCGTAATGAGCTTCAGTGCCGTCTTTTCGCCGACGCCGGGCACACCGGGAATATTGTCAGCCGTATCCCCCATGAGGGCCTTCATGTCGATGACCTGAGCCGGCGTATAGCCGTACTCCGCCTGCATGACGTCCGGCGTTACGGCGAGCATGTTGGTAATCCCCTTTTTGGTCAGGTGTACCGTCACGTCGTCATCGACGAGCTGCAGTGCATCGCGGTCGCCGGTTACGATATCGATGGAAAGGTTCTGCTTTTCCAGTTCCCGCGCCAGCGTACCGATAATGTCATCGCCTTCATAGCCTTCCAGCTCGAGAACGCAGATGCCCAGACATTGTAAGGTTTCCCTGATCAGGGCAAACTGCGGCCGCAGTTCATCCGGTGCAGGTTTACGCGTAGCCTTATATTCGGCATACATGTCGTTCCGGAAGGTATGTTTATCCTTATCGAAGGCCACGGCGATATATTCAGGATCTAATTGTTCATACAACTTCAGCAGCATATTTAAGAAGCCATATACGGCATTCGTATAACGGCCCTGGCTGTCCGTCAAAAGCGGCATAGCATAAAAGGCGCGGTACAAGAGGCTGCTGCCATCGATGATTACTACATTATCTTTCATTCTTTCCTCCTAATGGCGGCTCTTTAGGATGGCTTTGATGACGCTATAGGCGACGTACACGACACCGGCTGCCACGAGGTAGGGCAGCGCCAGAATCAAAAAGCCCAGGGCACTGACGACAATGGCTAAGAGGCAAAAGACAATAAAGCCTATAGCCAGCTTAATGCGCAAAGGCATGCCATTCGATACATACACATGGATGCGGGATGTTTCGTCTTCCCTTTCATTCGTATTATACGTAGAACCATCTTCGTTGATGGTTTTTCCTTTAAAATTATCCCGTTCTTCTTCGGACATGACGGTAGCGCCGCGGGCCTCTGCTTCGGCCCGGTGGCAGCGTTCGCACAAGCCGTCCGGGTATACCGCTTCATTTTCACAATAGCGACATTTCATAGTGATCCTCCTTGCGGTGAATGATAGCTACATTCGTTTATTATAGCATGGATCGGTTCGTTCGGCTATGACCGCCCCCTTTGAAAAGACCTCCCGGACGGGCTCCATCCGGGAGGTTTTTACTTATCTGCGGTCTTTCATACGCCGTTCTATATCGCGCTTGGCTTCCTTTTCTGCCAGGGTCTGGCGCTTGTCATATAATTTCTTGCCGCTGGCCAGGGCTACGGTAACCTTGACGCGGCCTTTCTTGAAATACAGGTTAAGCGGAATTAACGTGTATCCTTTTTCCCGTATTTTTCCAAAAAGCTTCAGTATTTCGTGCTTATGCATGAGGAGCTTGCGTGTCCGCAAGGGATCGTGGTTAAAGCGATTCCCCTGTTCATACGGGCTGATATGCATACCGACGAGGAGGAGCTCACCGTTTTCAATACGGCAAAAGCTGTCCTTCAGGTTGACCTTTCCCTGACGCAGGGACTTGACCTCTGTCCCTGTAAGGGCGATACCGGCTTCAAATGTTTCATGAATAAAGTAATCATGGCGGGCCTTGCGGTTATCCGTAATATATTTCACTCCGCCTTCTGGTTTAGCCAAATTCTATTCCTCCTACTTCTTGCCTGCCCGGCCGCCTTTGTGGGACTTTTTCTTTCCCTTATGGCCATTCTTCTTGGCAGTGCTCGTCTTTTTTTCTTTTTTATCTTTCTTGCCTTTTTTCTTCTTTTTCCCGGATCCGTACTTGGCATCTTTACTTTCCTGCCACGACGGCTGTTTCCGTTCCCGGCTGCCGCTGCGATGGTGCCGCCGTTCGGCACTGGCTGCCAGGATTTTTTGCAGATCTTCCAAGGATTCTACGCGGCCCGGTACAAAGTCAATTTCACATTGCTCCAAATTGACATTGGCCAGCGTTACTTCCAGCGGATCGCCTAAGCGGTATACATGGCCGCCAAAGAGTCCCCGCATGGTATATGTATTTTCATCAAATTCATAGGTATCGTCTGTCAGGAGGGAAATGTGGATCAGGCCTTCAATGCCATTTTCCAGGCCCACGAAAAGGCCAAAAGACGTAATCCCCGTAATGTGGGCGTCAAAGGGCTGGCCTACGAAAGGCACCATGTATTCGGCTTTCTTCAGGTCGTCTGTTTCCCGTTCGGCTTCAACGGCTACACGTTCCCGCGTGCTCGCCTGTATAGACGCCTGCGTGTGGTATGCCAACGACTGTTCTGCTTCCTGTTCCTTCAGCTTGCCGCGCCGCTTGGTCTGGCGAATCAGGCGGTGTACCATGAGATCGGGATAGCGGCGGATAGGCGATGTAAAATGGGTATAGCATTCCGACGCCAGGCCAAAGTGTCCGGCATTGACAGTGGAGTACTTCGCCTGCTGCATAGACCGCAAAGCAATGGTCTGAACGATCAGTTCGGCCTCTGTGCCCTTCGATTTTTCAATGAGCCGCTGGAAATCGGCCGGTTTGACTTCGTCGTCCTTCGGTACGGGCAGGTTAAAGCTCGAGAGGACGGTCCGCATCATTTCCAGCCGTTCCGGATCAGGCACTTCATGGATCCGGTACACAGACGGATTTTCGCTGTCCCGCAAGTAGCAGGCTACTGTTTCGTTGGCAATGAGCATACTTTCTTCGACAATCTGTTCCGCCAGGGAACGGTCCCGTTTTTCTAAACGCAGCGGTTTTCCTTCCGGATCGAGGATAATTTTGTATTCCGGGAAATCGAAGTCGATCGCGCCGCGGCGCATGCGCATATTCTTCAGAATTTGTGTAACCTCTTTCAGGTCTTCCAGCATGGGCATAAAAGGCTGCAGGTCATCGGGAATAATCCCGTTTAAGAGGGCATTTTTGATTTCATGATAGTTGCAGCGCCGTTTGACACGGATCACTGCCGGAGCAATCTCGTAGTTTACGACCTTGCCCTGATGGTCGATTTCCATGACACAGGTCATAGAGTACCGGTCTTCACCTGCATTGAGGCTGCAGATGCCGTTAGAAAGAACCGTCGGCAGCATAGGAATGACCCGGTCGACGAGGTAGACGCTCGTACCACGGGTATAGGCTTCCTGATCGATGGCCGAGTTGGGTTTGACGTACCAGCTGACATCGGCAATATAGACGCCTAAGCGGAAATTACCGTTTGGCAGGCGGACGACATCAATGGCATCGTCCAGATCCTTGGCATCTTCACTGTCAATCGTAATCAGGTTGCGGTCGCGATAATCCTTACGGTCTTCCGTTACGGTCACCTGTGTATTAATACGGTTTGCTTCCTCCAGGACTGCATCAGGGAAGGCAAAGGGCAGGCCGTGACGGGCCATGATCACCTTAATATCCAAATCCTTATCGCCATCGTAGCCTAAGATTTCTGTGATCTCTCCTTCTGCCTTGCGGCCTGCTTCAGGCCAGCGGGTAATGTGTACGAGGACGCGGGCACTGCTGCGGGCATCCTTCGTCTTGTCGAGAGGCACATAAATATCTTCCCGCAGCCGTTCGTCATCAGGCGTAACAAAACCGCAGGTCTTTTGCCGGTCGTACGTGCCGACAATATCCGTATTAGCCCGTTCTACGATACGGATAATTTCCCCTTCCTGGCGATGACCACGGCTGTTTTGAATGAGCCGCACTTCTACCTTATCATTATTCATGGCCGTATGGCGATTGGCTTCGGCTATATATACATCGTCCTGTAAATCGTCCGTCAGGACAAAGCCAAAATTGGGTGTATATCCTTTATATATGCCTGTAATACCTGCAATTCCTGCATCCCGCTTAACGGCTAAATATCGTTCACCAGCTACTCTCATAAGAATCCCACTCCTTACCAGTTCATCAAAAACTGTAAACAGCAGCGCCAGCTTATCACCTTTAATTTCTAATTGTTCCGCGCAATCTTCCACAGTAGCGCCTTCTGTGGTTTCACTGCACATATTTATTATATCATGTGTCAACTGTTTATCCATTACTGTCTCCTGCATTTTCTACATTTTGTTATGTTTTCCGTTACACCCGTGCTGTGAAAAAAAGCCTGCGGCACTTGCCGCAGGCCCTTACTTCTTCTTAATATGTGTTCATCAGCCGCCCTAAGATGAGCGTACAAATAGCAAACGCAATGGACAAGATAATCGTTAATTTAGATAACAGGGCATCCATACCACGGGCTCTGCTGCCAAATAAATCTTCTGCGCCGCCGCCAAAGCCGGCACCCATACCCTGAGTTTTACTCTTTTGCGCAACTACAACGCCAATGATCAGCAGTGATAAAATAACTACGACAACTTCTAATACGGTAGTAATCACAATAATCCTCCTTACACAGCACACTTAACGTTACTATTGTACACTTATTTTCCATTCCTATCAATAGGCTGTGTTCCATTATTTTCTTTATCCCGCATTTCCAAGTACTGTCCCAGTTTCCGCTTAACGCGCTGCAGGGCATTATCGATGGATTTTACATGGCGATGCAATTCCTGGGATATTTCATTATAAGACTTGCCCTCTAAATACGCCGTCAACACCTGCCATTCCAGATTGCTGAGGACTTTGTTCATCTTCAGTTCCATATCAGCCATGTTTTCACGGCTGATAATCAGTTCCTCCGGGTCTGTCACCTGAACGCCTGTAACGATATCCTGCAGTGTCCGGTCCGATTCGTCCTCATAAATAGGCTTGTTTAATGACACATACGAATTGAGCGGAATATGCTTTTGCCGTGTAGCCGTTTTGATGGCCGTTATGATCTGCCGCGTTATGCACAGGTCTGCAAAGGCCCGGAAGGACGTTTGTTTATCACTGCGGAAGTCTCGCGTCGCCTTATAAAGGCCAATCATACCTTCCTGAATGATATCTTCTTTGTCAGCCCCGATCAGAAAATACGAACGCGCCTTGGCCTTGACGAAATTGCGGTACTTTTGCACGATATATTCCGTTGCTTCCTGATTGTGCTCCGTCTGGGCCAGGCTGACGATTTCTTCATCTGTCAGGTCATAAAAGCGATCCTTATTCTGTTTAGTTGCACGTTCCTCCAACGCCATGACATCATTCCTCTATCATTTTTTTGATCTGCGTATTTTTTCCAGCTTTTGCAGCACCTCGTCATTTTGTACGTGACTGACTACTTCATTGCGGCTGTGTGTTTCACTCAACACGTTTTGCCGCTCATAGCTTTTCAATTCCTTCCGTGCCCGTTCTACGTCATCTGCCAATTCCCGTGCAGGAATACGGTAGGCACCGGTACCGAGAATCTGATTTTGTTCAGACCCGTCAGACGTGGCCACAAAAATGCTGCGGTGTTCATGCCGATGTTCATATACGAGTTTTTCTATGCGGCTGTCAGCCGTTTCTTCTTTATCCGTAAAAATAATTTTACAGTCCTTGCCAACATTCATGCTCTTAGCCGATTCTTCCGTATACATAGCATCAAACACCAGAATCAGCTCATAGCCCTTCGTTTTGCCGTAGCTGGCCAGGATATCGATGAGCCGTTCCCGGGCGTGTTCCAGCGACTGGTTAGCCAGGCTTTTCAAGGATTTCCAGGCAAAGATAATATTGTAGCCATCGACGACGAGTAAATCTTTCATTTTTTGGTCACCGCCTGACGCTGGCGAACCACTTCGTACATCAAAAGGGCTGCCGCGACTGACGCATTCAGCGAATTGATGTGACCGAACATAGGAATTTGTACCAGTACATCACACGTTTCTTTTACCAGGCGGGATATGCCCTTGCCTTCACTGCCAATAACCAGGACAATCGGTTCGGTAAGCGAACTGTGGAAATAATCTGTTTCTCCGTCCATATCGGCACCGATTACCCAAAAGCCTCGTTTTTTCAGGCGATTCAGCAGCTGCACGCTGTTGCCAATAGGCACGATGGGCATGTATTCGATGGCGCCGGCACTGGTTTTACCGACCGTTTCATTCAATGGGGCACTGCGCCGTTTAGGCACGAGAATAGCATGCGCGCCGGCACATTCGGCAGTTCGGATGATGGCACCCAGGTTGTGAACATCTTCAATGCCATCGAGGAGAACCAGGAACGGTACCTCCCCTTTTTCAGCAACGCCAGCCAGGACCTCCGTCAGATCGGCAAAGGAAACGGCTGCACCAAAGGCAACCACACCCTGGTGGCGGCCATCCGGCACGAGATGGTGCAATACCTTGGACGGCACCGTTTCTACGAGAATATCCCGTTCCCTGGCATATTCTTTAATCCGCAATAAGGGGGCTGCCGTATTACCGGCAGCAATGTAAATTTTCGAAATAGAACGGCCTGCCTGCAAGGCTTCCCACACGCTGTTACGGCCGATAATTATACTTTCTTCACTCATCGTTACTCCTTAGCGCCATGCGCTGCGCGGCAATAGTCCCGCGTATACTGACAGATTCGTTCCATCATCTCAGCTAACCGTTCCTGCTGCTTTGAAAGGACCAGGTATCCTACGAGGGCTTCCAGTGCCGTACTGTCATGATATTCGGCGACAGAAGCGCTTTTTGGCGTCTGCGAATAGGCGTTGCGTGCCCGCTGGCAGACAGCGGCTTCCTGCTCATGGAGCTGGTCTTTCAGCTGCCGGTATACAGCAGCCTGCACACGGGCTGAAACAAATTCAGCCGCCAGCGTATGCATTACCTGTACGTTCGGAATTCCCAGGGCGACGAGCTGGCGCCGCATATACTGGGCATACCAGGCATCGCCGACAAAGGCCAGGGAAATAGGGTCCAGCTGGGCTGTCTCTACGCGGGGAACGTCTAAGCGTTCCCCCTTGGCAAAGGCAGCATAGCTTTTTGCTTTTAAGGCTTGCAATGCTTTAAATTTCACTTTTTCCAACGCGCTCCCTGTGGCGAATCTTCTACAGTAATGCCAAGAGCCGCCAATTTATCACGGATGGCATCGGCCAGGGCATACTGCTTCTGGGCCCGGCATTCCTGACGGACTTCGAGGATGACGTTCATGAGATCATCGAAATCCTTATTGCTCGTTTCATTCTTGCGGCCGGTCCAACGGTCTTCGAGAATCCCCAAAATATCGGTCATGGTCTTGAAGATACGTTTGACTTCCGACATGACAGCCGAATCGACAGGCACGTTCTTAGTGAGAACGGCATCTTTATAAATATTGACCTTCTTAGCCAGTTCAAACATAGCTGCGCTGGCCAGAGCCGTATTGAAGTCATCACACATGGCTTCTTCGAAGTTTTCTTCTACAGCCTGGGCATCCTTCAGGAGCTGGGCAGACGTTTCCGATTTAGCGCCGGCCGGCATCGCCAGGAGTTCCAATACGTTGTCAATGGACGTGCCCAGCCGTTCCAGACTGCGCGTCATTTCTTCCAGCCGTTCATCGCTGAAATCCAAGGGGCTGCGATAGTGGTTGGAGATAAGGAAGTAGCGCAGCGCATCCGGGCTGTAATGAGCCAATACGTCTTTGACAAGGAAGAAGTTGTTCAAGGACTTGCTCATCTTTTCCGAGTTGATCGTAATGAAGCCGTTATGGAGCCAGTATTTGACCATGGGCTTCTTGCCTGTGTACGCTTCGGACTGGGCAATTTCATTTTCATGATGCGGGAAGATGAGATCGCTGCCGCCGCCATGGAAATCAAAGGTATCGCCCAGGTATTTATTGCTCATCGTCGAGCATTCGATATGCCAGCCCGGCCGGCCGGGACCCCAAGGGCTGTCCCACGACGGTTCGCCCGGCTTTGCCCCTTTCCAAAGGGCAAAGTCCATGGGATTATCTTTTCTGTCGTCTACTTCGATACGGGCGCCGGCCATCATATCATCGAGAGAACGGCCACTCAATTCGCCGTAGTCCTTAAACTGTTCGACACGGTAATAGACATCGTGATCGATGACGTAGGCATAGCCTTTATCGATCAATTTCTGTACCATATTGATAATTTCCGGCATGTGTTCGGAAACGCGCGGGTATTTATCGGCCCGGCGTACATGCAGGGCATCCATGACTTCAAAATACGAGGCAATATACCGGTTAGCGATCGTATCCCACGTTACACCTTCTCCGTTGGCGGCATTGATAATCTTGTCGTCTACGTCCGTGAAGTTCTGAATATGTGTGACTTCATAGCCCAAGTGTTCCAAATAGCGTTTAATGACATCCCATGTTACGAAGGGACGGGCATTCCCCATATGGGAATGGTTGTACGGCGTAATACCGCAGACATATATTTTTACCTGTCCCGGTGTAACCGGTACAAACGTTTCTTTGCGACGGGTTAGTGTGTTGTACACTTTTAATTCTCTCATCATAGGCCTCCTAAATTTCAATACAAAAAGCCGCCGTCCCTAGACAGAGACGGTGGCCCGTGGTTCCACTCTGCTTTATGGCATCTGGCCATAATCTCGACGCAGATAACGGCTGCTTCCGGACCAGGATACTCCATGCTTCACCTGATCTGCTCACAAAGGCAACTCTGTAATTTCACCGTCTGGCCCGGTTCTCAGCTATTGCCCGGCCTCTCTGTAGCGTTCCCTTACAGATTATTTTGATCATTGCATTTACATATTTTATACAAATGATATTTATTATTAAATATCATTTGTAGTTAAATGATACTCAATAAATGGCAATCTGTCAAGACGATACACCGCCTTTTTGCCCTTTGTCCCAAGCCTAGTCTTCGTCCGGCTTTTCCCATATCATGTCAGGCCGGTCCCACGTATCTGGCGTTTCCTCATCGTCTATTTCCGTGTCTGCGCGCAGGTTGTCTTCCAGACCGCGTTGCAGCTGCTGAAAAAGCGGATAATATGCCGATGCCGCAGCAGCTTCGATGCCTTCATAATATTCACGGCACGGTGTATCTGCCAAAAGGAGGCGGTACGGTGGCAGCGGAATGCCAAAGATAGGGGATACATCCCGCTCTTCGATAGCATCGAGAAGGCTGAAATCGGTCACGCGGAAGGTTAACTTGTCATCAAGGGTCGTACAGTGGATGTACGTATAGGCCCCGTCGCTTTCACGCACTTCGAATTCTCCATCCAGCACCAAATGCCGTCCTTCGATGATACGGGCTGCGTAGTAACGCGCCAATACTTCTCGTGCTGCCCCGTACGTCACAGCAATCGTCTCCTTTCAAGCTACGATCAGGCGTTGATCAAGCCACTGGCCTGTAAGCGGCTCAAGACTTTATCGCGGCCCATGAGAGCAACGATGACGTTCAGATCCGGACCGTGCATGACGCCCGTTACGGCCACACGGATTGGCATGTAGACAAACTTGCCTTTCACTTTCAGGCCCTTCTGAATCTTCTTGAAGAGCGGCTGTACCGTATCCGGTGTCACTTCGTCAAGGGCCTTCAGTTCCTGGTAGAACATGGTAAGAACGGAAGAGGCCGTTTCTTCTTTAAGGACGGCTGCCGTTTCTTCATTTTCCGGCGCAAAGTCGTCTGTAAAGAAAACCTTGACGGCATCGACGATCTGGGCACCATACTGTACGTGTTCCCGCATGGCGGCGCAAAGGTGTTTCAGCCACTGCAGATCTTCTGCCGACGGCTGGGCCGCTGCATAGCCGGCCTGCTGCAAGTGGGGCAGACAGAGTTCCAGGAGCTGGTCTTCATCAAGTTCCTTCATATAGTGGAAATTGATCCAGTTCAATTTTTCAATATCAAATACGGCCGGATTTTTTGCAACGCGGTCGAGACTGAACTGCTGGCACAATTCTTCCATCGTAAAGATTTCCTGATCGCTGTCCGGTGTCCAGCCGAGGAGAGCCAGGAAGTTATCAATAGCAGCCGGTAAATAGCCCAGGTCACGATACTGCTGTACGCTCGTGGCACCATGACGCTTACTCATCTTTTTCTTATCTTTGCCCAGGATCAGGGACACGTGTGCAAAGGTCGGTACAGGGAAACCAAAGGCATGATAGAGGACGAGCTGACGCGGTGTATTCGACAGGTGTTCTTCTGCCCGTACGACGTGGGTAATGTGCATGAGTGCATCGTCGAGTACGACGCAGTAGTTGTATACAGGAATGCCATCGGATTTGACAATAACAAAATCGCCGACTTTATTGGAGTCGAAAGAAACGTGGCCCCGTACGAGGTCGTCAAATTCCAGTGTTTCATTCTTTGGCGTCTTTACGCGGATAACATAGGGACGACCTTCGGCCAGATACTGCTGTACCGTTTCCGGTGCAAGGTTCGCACATTTGCCGGAATAGACCGGTGTTTCGCCCTGAGCCATTTGTGCTTCTTTTTCGGCTTCCAGTTCTTCCGGTGTGCAGAAGCAATAATAGGCTTTGCCTTCAGCCAGGAGCTGGTCCGTATATTTTTTATAGAGGTCCAGCCGTTCCATCTGACGGTACGGGCCGTTAGGACCACCTACGTCAATGCCTTCATCCCAGTTAATGCCCAGCCATTTCAGGGCATCCTTAATATTTTCTTCCGATTCGCGCGTCGAACGTTTCTGGTCCGTATCTTCGATCCGGACGACAAACGTGCCACCTGTATGCTTGGCAAGCAGGTAGTTAAAGAGGGCCGAGCGGGCACCGCCAATATGAAACGGGCCGGTCGGGCTCGGAGCAAAGCGAACGCGTACTTCATTAGACATGAAAAATTCCTCCCATAAATCAGGTTAATTGCGATATTTTATGACCATAGCCGCAGCCTGGGCTGCCATACCTTCCTGGCGGCCCACAAAGCCCAAATGTTCCGTCGTCGTCGCCTTGACAGACACGGCTTGGGGACTGATTTGCAGGGCTTCTGCCAAATTCTTTGTCATCTGCTCTACATATGGCTTAATTTTTGGCTGCTGTGCTAACAATGTTACATCAATATTGACGATACGGCAACTGTTTTCAATCAGGATCTGCCGCACCTTCTCTAATAAGACGATGCTGGAAATACCGGCGTACGCCGGATCGTTATCCGGGAAATAGGTGCCAATATCCTTTAATCCCGCTGCCCCCAGCAAGGCATCCATGACTGCGTGGACGAGAACATCGGCATCGGAATGACCGGCCAGTCCCTGTTCATAGGGCACGTGAACGCCGCCTAAAACGAGGGGCCGCCCGCTGGCCAACTGATGCACGTCATAGCCGCTGCCGACGCGGTGTTCCGACGGGCCGGTCATGTAAAATTCCATAATCGGCACGTCATCCATGGTCGTTACCTTACGGTTCCGTTCATCGCCCTGAAGGACTACAATGGCTTCCCCCATAGCTTCTGCCAGCGAGGCGTCGTCTGTGCCGGAAATATGATGTTCCTTGGCATAGCGATGCGCCTCCAAGAGGGTCTGCCGCCGGAATATCTGCGGTGTCTGGACGGCAATGAGCCGGCTCCGTTCCAACGTACGGACTTTTTGCAGCCCCCACGCGTTGGCATGCTCCCGCTCTTTTACCGTATCCTTGACGGGAATGGCATAGACGGCTACATTCGCATCACCCATAGCGGCCAGGGCATTGTCAAACCATTCCGGCCCGGCCAGGGGACGCGAACCATCGTGAACCATGACGATATCCGTGTCTGCAGCGGTCTCTTTGAGTCCGTTGTAAACGGAATCCTCCCGTTCTGCGCCGCCTAAGGCGTGGCGTACGGGTACGGACGGATGCAGACTCTCAACAATAGCCCTAATATCTTCCCGGTCCCGTTCAGCTATGACGAGAACAACCTCACTGACACACGCGGCAGCAAAAACGTGCTGCAGTGTATACGTGAGGACAGGTTTGCCGCAGAGGGGAAAAAACAGTTTATTGCGTTCATACCCAAAGCGCCGACCGGAACCGGCGGCTACTATGATGACAGATACTTTCAATACGTTCACCTACTCGTTTGCGATTTTTACGAAAATCATGCGGCCTGCAGACGTTTGCAGAGCTGACGTGACGACAACAGGCACGGTCGTGCCGATATGACGCTGGCCGTTTTCTACGACGATCATCGTGCCGTCGTCGAGATAGCCTACGCCCTGGTTATTTTCTTTCCCGGCTTTCACGACGAGGACATTCATCTGTTCTCCCGGAATAAGAGCCGGCTTCAAGGCATTTGCCAGGTCATTAATATTGAGGACGACAACGCCCTGCAAGGCGGCAACCTTGTTCAGGTTGTAGTCATTAGTCACAACCTTGGCGTGTATTTTACGGCCCAGCCGCACCAATTTGGAGTCTACGCCCTGGACATCATCAAAATCATCATTGATAATGCGTACTTCTACGTAATTATCTTCCTGCATCTGCTTGAGAATATCGAGGCCACGGCGGCCTTTATTACGCTTAAGCAGGTCCGACGAGTCGGCAATGAGCTGCAGCTCTTCCAGGACAAATACCGGTACCAGTAAAGGTCCTTCAAGGAAACCGGTACTGCAGATTTCTGCAATGCGGCCATCGATGATCGAGCTCGTATCGAGCAATTTACCGGAGAATTCATCACGTTTCCGTTCTTTCTCCTTTTCCTTGCCCTGTTTATTCAGACGCAGCATACCTACGAGGCCGGCAATTTCCGTCTTCTTGCGGACGGCAATACTCATGCCGGCGTAGCCGAAGATGATACTGAAGACAATAGGCCCATACGCACCAATAATAGGCAGCCGTGAGAACGCAAGTCCTATTAAATTAGCAATGATAAGTCCAAAAAGCAATCCCAGCGTTCCGATCAGCAAGTCCTGACTAGAAAAGTCGCTCAGGCCATTTTCCATGCGCTGGATTACGCGCCACACCAGGCCCAAAATCAGCGGCGAAAGGATATAGCCCAAAAGGGTTCCCAGGAGGGCTCCCAAAATGTACGTAATGATAGCCATTAAGGTCGTACCAAAAATACCTACACGGGAAAACTTGCTTTCAATTTCTGCGCTGAAAAACGGCGTGGAAACCAGCTGATCTGCCAGGAGCACAAAGACGATGGCCAGGATCAGCATAATCGCGCCCTTCATAATATTGTCCGCAATATTGCGGCCGTTGAGTCTCTTGTGTTCACCTGTCTTCTTTTCTGTCGTATCGGTCATATTTTTATCTTCCATACGATTCACCCCCTTTCCGGTCATCAAGAATACCATCCCTGATTATGATTCATAATCATACCATACTTTGTACCAATGTACCACGTTTTCGAAAAAACTGTAACAAAGCCTATACATAAAGAAGCAGCTCTGCATCATCTACCATTGCAAAGCTGCTCTTCAGACCGTTTCGATACTGATGGCAGTTACAGCTGCGCAGTTCCTGCTTGCGGCATAAGCGAACGTGCCTGTGCCGGTTTGTCCTGTCCTGCAGCGTTCTGTACCGGACCGGTACGTACAGGCTGCGGAGCTGCGGGCGTAATCTTCGTCGTAACCGGTTCAATAGCGCCATGGGAATTGACGACATACCCCGACCGGGCAAGGACCGGTTCCGTCCGGCCATCAGGCAGGACACGGTAGCCCTGGTGATACGTCACAGGACCGGCCGGACTCAAGACAGTCGTACTGGTACGGCTGGCAGAAGAAGGACTTTGATAAAAAGCGAACGCACTCGTGCCACCAAGCAGGGCCAACAGGGCCGCTGCGACACATACGTGCTTGCCAGTGCGGACAAGAAACATTAGCTTTTCCCCCTTTCCTCTCCATGCTATCAGTATAACACATTCTAACCCCATCATGGGACCGTAAAATTTAAACTTTTTATTATTTATTCTGTAAAAGCTGCCGTAATGGCGTCACGCAAGGTCTTCACGCCAATAATACGGCACTGGGGAAACTCCGCTTCCTTTATTTCTGTAAGATTCCCCTTGGGAATAATAAAACGGGTAAAGCCCATCTTGGCTGCTTCCCGCAGGCGGCGCTGCACCTGGGACACGCGGCGTATATCGCCAGTGAGCCCGACTTCGCCCATGACCACCGTATGCTCTTCCAGAGACAGATCCCTGAAGCTCGACACGACAGCCAGAGAAATAGGCAGATCGGCGGCAGTTTCCGTAATTTTTAAGCCGCCAATGACGTTAATATAGACATCCTGCTGGCTCAGGTTAAGACCGACCCGTTTTTCCAGAACGGCCAGCAGGATGATCAGCCGGTTATAATCCATTCCCGATGCGGTCCGTCTGGGGACAGCAAAAACGGAGTGGGTTGTGAGCGCCTGGATTTCTCCCAGCATAGGCCGCTGCCCATCGAGGACGGCGGCAATAGCAGAACCGGCCTGTTGGGCCGCCCGTTCTGCCAAGAGTAGCTGCGACGGATTAGCCAGCTCAGACAATCCGTCTTCGGTCATCGTAAACAGGCCCGACTCATTGGTCGAGCCAAAGCGATTCTTAATGCTGCGCAAAATACGGAACTGGTACTGCCGGTCTCCTTCAAAATAGAGGACCGTATCTACCATATGCTCCATCATGCGCGGTCCGGCAATGGTTCCTTCCTTGGTCACGTGACCGATGACGATGACCGGCACATTGCTTTGCTTGGCAAAATTCATGAGCCGGCCCGTGCTTTCGCGGATTTGGCTCATACTGCCGGGAGCACCGTCACATTCCTGGCAGTAGACCGTTTGGATGGAATCGACAATCAGCAAGCGCGGCCGGCGCCGTTCTGCTTCCTGCAGCACGGCGTCCAGGGACGTATCGGCCTGAATCAACAGGCCCGGTGCCGTCACACCCAGGCGGTCGGCCCGCAGCTTAATCTGGCCGGCCGATTCTTCGCCTGAACAATAAAGCACGTCACCGTCCTTCCCCACTGCCGCTGCCACCTGCAAGACCAGCGTCGATTTACCGATGCCGGGATCACCGCTGAGCAGGATCAGGGCTCCCGGTACGATACCGCCGCCGAGGACGCGGTCTACTTCACCAATCCCCGTGCCAATGCGGCTCATACGCTCCATGGCAATTTCATGCAGCTGCCTGGGCCGTACGTCCTGACCGCTGCGCTGCAGGCTCGCTGCCTGCCTGGGTGCTACAGGTCGCACCGTTTCCTCAGCCATCGTATTCCATTCACCGCACTGCGGACAGCGTCCCAGCCAACGGCTGGAAACGCTGCCACAATTCGTACATACATACCGTGATTTAATTTTAGCCATAGCTTACTCCGCCTGCGTCGTAAAGACGAGTTCCTTTTTGTCCTTACTGTCTACATAGACGTGGCTTCCCTTTTTCAGGCTGCCACTGAGGAGCATTTCGGAAATGGGGTCTTCCACGAGCTTTTGAATGGCCCGTTTGAGCGGCCGGGCGCCAAAGGCAAAGTCAGTCCCTTTATCGACCAGGACGTCGTCGGCATTTTCTGTCCATTCCATTTGAATCCCTTTTTCATCCAGGCGCTGGTTCAGTTCCTGCAGCATAATAGCGACGATGCGCCGCAGATCTGCCTGGCCCAGTGGTTTGAAAATCTGTATTTCGTCAATACGGTTGAGGAATTCCGGGCGGAAGAAACGGCGGACGTCTTCCATAATTTCCTTCTTGGCTTCCTGGAAATCCCGTTCCTTATTTTCCTTTTCATGACCGGCTGCAGCAAAGCCCATGACCGGTGCTTCCGGTTTCAGGTGCTGTGCGCCCAGGTTACTGGTCATGATGATGACGGTATTGCAGAAGTCGACACTTCTTCCCTGTGAATCAGTAAGGCGTCCGTCATCGAGGACCTGTAAGAGGAGGTTGAAGAAATCCGGTGCTGCCTTTTCGACTTCATCAAAGAGGATGACACTGTACGGTTTTTCCCGTACGGCATCGGTCAGCTGGCCGCCTTCTTCATAACCCACGTAGCCCGGAGGCGCGCCGACGAGGCGGGAAACGCTGTATTCTTCCATATATTCACTCATATCGATACGGATCATGGCGTCTTCACTGCCAAAGAGCTGCCGTGCCAGCGTACGGGCCAGTTCCGTCTTGCCAACGCCGCTCGGTCCCAGGAAGAGGAAGGAGCCAATCGGCCGGTTGGCGTCCTTCAGGCCCGCCCGGGCCCGGCGCACAGCCTTGGCAACGGCAGAAACGGCTTCATCCTGGCTGATAACGCGCTTATGCAGTTCTTCTTCCAAATGGAGCAGGCGGTGCGACTCTGTTTCCGTCAGCTGACGGACAGGAATCCCTGTCCATTGGGCCACGACGTCAGCAATGTCATCTTCCGTAACGACCAGGCGGGCATCATCCTGCTGCTTCCGTTCCTTCTGCATGCTTTCCAGCTGTTCTGATAATTGTTTGCCTTCGTCACGCAGGGAAGCGCAGCGTTCAAAATCTTCGCTGGCCAGGGCTGCTTCCTTTTCTTTGCGGACATCCGCCAGTTTCTGTTCGAGCTGCTTCACTTCGTCTGTCGGTGAATACACTTTCATGCGTACCTTAGCCGCCGCTTCATCCATGACGTCAATGGCTTTATCCGGCAAATAGCGGTCAGAAATATAGCGGGCCGAAAGGGTTACAGCACTGCGCACCGCTTCGTCTGTAATGCGTGCCTTGTGGAAGGCTTCATAACGGTCGCGCAGGCCAAAGAGAATCTGTATAGCATCTGCCTGGGACGGTTCGCCTACGAGAACAGGCTGGAAACGGCGGGCCAGAGCCATATCCTTTTCAATATGTTTCTTATATTCATCAATGGTCGTAGCGCCAATGCACTGCAGTTCCCCACGGGCCAAGGCAGGCTTGAGAATATTGGCCGCATCCATGGAACCTTCGACGGCACCGGCACCGATGAGCTGATGGAGCTCGTCAATAAAGAGGATGACCGTCGGATCGTTGCGAATAGCTTCAATAACCTTTTTGATACGTTCTTCAAATTCACCGCGATATTTCGTACCGGCAACGAGGCTGGCCATATCGAGGGAAAAGATACGTTTCCCTGCCAATATATCCGGTACGGTGCCATTGATAATGCGCTGGGCCAGGCCTTCGGCAATAGCCGTCTTGCCTACGCCCGGTGCACCAATGAGGACCGGATTGTTTTTCGTCCGGCGGCTGAGAATTTGAATAACCCTGTCGATCTCATTTTCCCGGCCAATTACCGGATCGATTTTTCCCTGCCGTGCCAGTTCATTTAAGTCGCGGCCAAAGGAATTCAAATCTACCTTCCCCTGTCCGGAACCATCGTCACCGGCATCTTCCATTTCCATGCCTGTCATTTCGGCCAGACGGCGCATGACCTGCTGGGGATCGACATCCATCGATTCCAGGATCTGCCAGGCCCGGCCGTTTTCATCGAGGAGCAGGCCGGCCAGCAGCTGGGCCGTACCCACGTAGTTTTGGCCCAGGCGGTTCGCTTCGGCTACAGCCAATTCCAGGGCCCGTTTCGTACTTGGCAGGAGCGCCGTTTCCCCGTCATTCCGGGGCTGCGGAGCGGCCAGCTTTTCAATAGCGCGGACAACATTTTCCGGCGTCAGGCCCAGCTGCGACAGGAGCTGTCCGGCTACGCCTTCTTTATTGAGCACGAGTCCCAGCAGGATATGCTCTGTGCCGACATAGTTATGTTCCAGCCGTTGTGCCGACTGCTGTGCATATTGCAAGACGTGCTGCGCATTATTCGTAAATCTATTGTACATGGTAATTCACATCCTTATAGAGAAAACACAACGTCCCTCTTCCCTGTTTCAGATGGTACCTCGTTATACGGCATAGGTACGCAAAAGCTGCCGCAGGGTCTGAGCCCGTTGTAAATCCAATTCTTCCCCATTCAATTCCCGGCCGGCCTGGTATTGCAGATATCCCGGTCCGGCGGCAGTCAATAAGGCCGGATAGGCCTGGGGCCGTTCTTGTATCACGCCCAGATCGATAGCCAGGCGGAAGTCACTTAACAATTCGACAGCTTCATCGAGCTGCATCATCCAGGCCTGGGAAAGAACACCGTAGTTGCGGAAAAGGCGGTCTTTCATGGCGTTCTGGTTATGCGTCCATAAAAGGCTGCGGCAGTTTCGTTCTTCCTGTACGATCTGGCCGACGATCTTTTTCATCTGTTTGAGAATATCTTCTTCAGAAATGCCCAGTGTCACCTGGTTAGTCACTTGGAAAAGATTGCCAATGTATTCATTCCGTTCGCTGTAAAGGCCGCAAATGGCAAAGCCCAGCTTCGTAATGACCTGAACGATACGGTTCAGCCGTTTCATCATGACCAGACCCGGCAGGTGCAGTGTCACGCCGGCGACGAGGCCCGTACCGGTCAGGGAGGGGCTGGCTGTCAAATAGCCAAAATCATCGCGGAAGGCAAAGTTCAGCTTGCTTTCCAGGGTATCATCAATTTGCGAAGCCTCATCCCACACCTGTTCGAGCTGCAGGCCCGGCGCTGCGGTCTGAATGCAAAAGTGGTCATCTTCATTAATCAAGACCGATACGGCACCATCCTGGCGTACCATGACGCCCCGCTGGGCCGGCGTCTTGATCTGCGTGGCAGAAGAAATGTGACGTTCTGCCAAGACTTCCCGTTCGAGAGGCGTTAAGTCCGTCAGAGCGACAGCCTCATACGTGCCGTGTCCCAAGAGATTCAAAGACGGCAAATACCGTTCGCCTTCTGCCAGGACAGCTGCCAATTCTTCGTCTGTCGCTTTCGACGGGAAGACATATTTTTTTAGATTGCGCGATACGCGGATACGGCTATCGAGAACGATATCGCTTACATCACCGGAGCCATTTTGCCAGGGTGCCAGCGGTTCTTTTAACAAATCTTTTAGCATCTTCATTTCCCCCCAGTCCTGTCACCCGGTGGCAGCTGCCGTTCCAGGGAACGGATTTCATCGCGTACCTTCGCGGCTTCTTCATACTGTTCGTCCCGTACGAGTTTTTGCAGATGCTGGCGCAGGCGCTTGATCTGGTTCGTCGTACGAAAGACACCGCTGCCCCGGTTGGGCACCTTGCCAACGTGCTTCGTATGGCCGTGGATGCGGCGCATAAGGGGTGTAATCTCCGTCCCAAAGGCAGCGTAACAATCGGGACAACCAAATTTCCCCAGACGGTTAAATTCACTATATTTCATGCCGCAGCTGGCACAGCACGGTTCTTTTTCTGCCTGGCCGGAATAATCGGGATAAGCCATTTTGCGGAAAAAGTCATTGTCGACAATATTAAAATCGGGACTATCCGGGAAATTTCCCTGCTTGCGGGCACATTCGGCGCACAAATGCAGCTCTGCCCGATGGCCGTTTTCTATTTTGGTAATATGCACTACGGCTTCTCTTTTTTTACATTGATCACAAAGCATATACGATGCCTCCTTCCACCAGATTAGCGCAGGTTCAGGTGTTTTAAGATGCGGCCGATGACGTTCAACCGCTGGGGCTCATCCACTTCGTCAAAAAGCGCTTCGAAGGTATGATGCAAAAGAACGGCCTCGCGGTTCGTCAATGACTTGCTTTTGATGAGCCTGTATAAGAGGACATCCAGATCTTCCATCGTAATATTGACGGCTGGCAGGCGTTCCGAAATCGGCGCCGGCGTCCGGTCTTCTTTTGCCGGTGCCAGGCGGATAATACGTACGAAGCCGCCGGAACCGCGGCGTGATTCGACCATAAAGCCCTTATCGTTAGAAAAGCGCGTACTCAGGACGTAGCTTATTTGCGAAGGAGCGCAATCCAGTTCATCGGCTAATTCATTACGGCGAAGGACGATATTTTCTTCTTCATCTTCTAAAAGCTTATGCAGTATAAATTGTTCAATCTTATCTGCTAATACACTCATACTAATCACCTGCTTATCTAAAATGTTTCCACATCGGTTGTATTTTTGTAAAGACGTTATACCTTTTGACTTTTGTTACACTCTTATTATATTAGTCTTTTTGACTTTTTTGCAAGAACTTTTATCAATTACCTCACTGCTGTAAAAAAAACGCTGTCTCTCCACAGAGGCAGCGTTTTTCGTATAGCATAGGATTTCTTACAGTTTTTTGAGGACGTTGCTATTGACGCAGTCCAGGCGCTTCGTACCGGTAATCATCATGGCATCGCTTAATTCCTGGCGCAGTGTGTCCAGAAGAAGCTTAACACCTTCTGCGCCGCCGCCAATAGCTGCGACAGCAGCAGGCCGGCCAATGAGAACGGCATCGGCGCCGAGGGCCAGCATTTTCAAAACATCTTCACCGTGACGGACACCGCCATCGACAAAGATGGTCAGGCGGCCTTTGACGGCGGCAGCAATTTCCGGCAATACATCGGCCGTACCAGCCATACCATCGAGAATACGGCCGCCGTGATTGCTGACGACAATCCCCTGTGCGCCCGCATCAGCACAGGCAACGGCTTCTTCTGCTGACATAATGCCCTTGACGATAAAGGGAATATTGACCGAAGCAGCGATCTTGTGAATGCTGGCAGCACTCTTAGGACCAACGGGCTGGCCAAAGATACGCATATTGATCAGCGTAGCCGCATCAATATCGGATGCTACAGCCGGTGCGCCGGAGCTTTCAGCGAGCTTTGCCTTTTCAATAATCTTGTCGTCTTCCCGCGGTTTGATCGTCGGGATGACATACCCCGGACGTTTCTTGCACGATTCAATCCCCGATGCGTACATGTACGCAGCACCGCTGTCGCCTGTAAAGGCCAATGTACCTGCGTCCATAGCCCCCTGGGTAACGGCTTCATCATAAGCCTGTTCGACTTCTGCCGGATCCCCTTCGACCTTGGCATTGAGGACGATCCCGCCCACCGGTGCGATGAGCACGGGCATGCTCAGCTTCTTACCTAAGATGACGCAGGACGTATCCGGTTCTTCTACTCCTGCCATACTGCGCATAATCAGGCCATATTCCTTCAGTGCTTCCACATTGCGCATAAAAGAACGGGCCGTGCGCAAGCCGCCAAAACCGGGAATCATGCCAATACAGGCTTTGCCGTTACATTCGGGACAGACGTGACAGCCCTTCATTTTAGCGCGCGCGTTTTCATAAACCTCTTTCAAATCCATACCATACAGCCTCCCTTAATTTTTTTTATACTCACTGCAGGCTGCACGTATGCCTAAAGGGTCAGGCACCCGTACAAAAAACCTCCCGTGTGGGTATCAGCTCACAACGGGAGGTTTCTCTGTCTGCAATTAGTCCATCTTTACGAAGGCATCTTTGCCTGCGCCACAGGTCGGACAAACCCAATCTTCCGGCAAAGCATCAAATTTTGTGCCTGCTGCTACACCCGTATCAGCATCGCCTTCAGCTTCATCATAAATATAACCGCAGATAGTGCATTCGTATTTGTCCATGGGAAAGACCTCCAATTTGTAAAAGTAGTTATTTCTTATCTGGTTTCATCATATCATGGACATCTCAATTTTGCAACACCTAGAGGGTAAATAATTAATAAATATTTTCTTCTAATATGATGTTTTTGTTATTTAGCATCCTTCATCATATCCAAATCGACGATTCCTGTAGAATACGGAGCTACTTCGTAAAGGCCAAAGATGAAATGAATGCCCCGGTTCTTATCAAGGTAGAAATTCTTTGGCAATTCCGTCAGCCCTGTAAAATACCCGGATAAGTGGTATTTACTGAGCAAGAGAGCCCGGTTGATATTTTTCAGCGTGAACGCCTTAGCGTCTTCCGGTTTGACCAGGTCCTGCCAGTTCAGGACTTCACCGGTAGCCAGGTCAAAGGTAACGCCGGTCTTCCAATAGGTCGGATGGGCTTCTTTTTCAAAACGGATATGCCCCGTTTCGACGAGAGACAAGTAGGTCCCGTCGTTGAGGGTGACCTCGTAGGACTTATCTTCGCTCATGACGCTGCCATTGCCCTGCTGCTTATCGAAGAAGGCCTTCGTCGAAGCGGCTTCCTTGGCAAAGTACGCATTGATCTTCTGGGCTGCTGCCGGATTCGTGCTGATCGTAATGTCCGGCAGCTGCAGTGTCAGCCGGCTGCCGTCAGCCTGCGTATAGACACTAGCCGGTGCCGTGCCGACGACGGCCGGTTCCGCAGCATAGGACAAAGAGCCTGCCAGCATAGCGGCGCAGACCAGAGTCAGTATTTTGTGTTTCATCGTAGTTCCTCCTTCGTGCCGGGTCCTGTATGCCCGGTCAGACCAATTGTGTTTTCTTGCGTTTTTCATCCGTTCCTAAGCGGAAAAAGTAATAGACGTTTTCTGCCGCCTGGCGGGTCATGCCCGGTACGGCCGCCAGGTCTTCAATACTTGCCTGCTTCATGTCATCAAGCGTCTTGAAATGCTGCCACAGGGCCTTACGGCGCGCCGGACCAATGCCTTCAACGTGATCGAGAATAGAAACGAGGCTGCGCTTGCCGCGCAGATGGCGGTGATACGTAATGGCAAAGCGGTGTGCTTCATCGCGGATTGCCTGCAAAAGCTGCAACTCCGGCGTGTGATGGCTGAGAATAATCGAATCGCTCCGTCCTTCGACAAAAACCTCTTCTATCCTCTTGGCCAGACTGATGACCGGTGCTTCGCAGCCGGCCTGGCGGATAACGGGCAAGGCTGCGTGGAGCTGCCCCTTGCCGCCATCGATGACGATCAGGTCCGGTACAGGCCATTCTTTCTCATTATAACGCCGTTCCATGATTTCCGCCATAGATTTAAAGTCATCAGGCTTGCCTTGTACGGTTTTTAATTTAAAACGCCGGTATTCCTTACGGGCAGGCTGGCCATTTTCAAAGACCACCATGGAGGCTACCGTTTCGATTCCCTGAGTATGGGAAATATCAAAGCATTCCATTCGTTCCGGCAGACAGGGCAAGTCGAGCACCTGCGCCAGGGCCCGGACGGCACCGCTCGTTTTTTCCCGGTCATGCTGCCACTGGAGACGCCGCTGTTCCAGGAGAACGCGGGCATTTTCTTCAGCCATGGCGAGGAGTTTCTTTTTGATTCCCCTCTGGGGTACGATAATCGTTACCTGCTGGCCTTTGAGCTGGCTCAGGCGCCGTTCGCAGTCTTCCTGTTCTGCTACAGCGGCGACGACGATTTCCTTAGGAATAAACGTATCTGCCGTATAGTACTGGTCGATGATCGCTTCGATCATGACGGCCGGCGTGGCGTCGTCGCTGTTTTCCAGACTAAACGTTTCCCGGCCCATGACCTTGCCGTTGCGGATAGTATAGACTTGAACGCACGTCTGGCCGGCATCACTAGAAAGGCCCAGGACGTCCATGTCACCGCCTTGGGTGACGATATTCTGCTGGGCCTGAATGACCTTGATGGCTTCAATGCGGTCCCGGCACAGGGCAGCTTTTTCAAATTCCAGGTTTTCTGCACACCTTTCCATCTGTTCCTGCAATTCCCGTACGAGCGTCGTGTCGCGTCCCTCCAGGACATCGAGGCCACGCTGGACCAGGGCCCGATAGTCTTCCTTAGTGATGTAATGGACGCATGGTGCGTCGCAGTGCCCCAGGTGGTACTGTAAGCACGGACGCGTCGCCTTCAAGGTGCGGCAGGTGCGGATATGGAAGGCCTGCTGCAGGAGCTTCAGGACGTAGTGGACCGCCGTAGCATCGGCAAAGGGGCCAAAGTAGCGGGCGCCGTCGCGCAGTACGCGGCGGGTCATGGTAATGCGCGGGTAATCCTCCTGAATGGTGACCTTGATGTAGGGATAGGTCTTATCGTCGCGGAGCATGATGTTGTAGTGAGGATGATACTTTTTGATGAGCGTATTTTCCAGGATCAGCGCTTCCATTTCGTTGGCTACGACGATGGTTTCCAAATCGACAGCGTGGCTCATCATGGCCGCTACCTTGACGGCACGGTTGCTATCCTTACGGACGTAGCTCTTAACGCGGTTGCGCAGGTTGACGGCCTTGCCGACGTAAATGATACGGCCCTGTTCATTTTTCCAGAGGTAAACGCCGGGCTGGGTCGTGAGATTATTTACTTTTTCCAGTACTGCTTCTGATAATGCCATGATTTCTTCCTATTCATTCGTGTGTTGTTCTTGTTGTTCCATAAGCTGCCGTGTCCGTTTGAGAACCGGTGCGAGGAACTTGCCCGTGTACGACGCCGGCACGGCGCAGATTTCTTCCGGTGTACCCGTCGCAACGACTGTACCACCACCGTCGCCACCTTCAGGGCCGAGATCGATGAGGTGATCGGCCACCTTGATGACGTCCAGGTTGTGTTCGATAACGATGACCGTATCGCCGCCATCGACGAGAAGCTGCAGGACGTCCATAAGCTTATGGATATCTGCCGTATGCAATCCCGTCGTCGGTTCATCGAGAATATATAACGTACGGCCTGTACTGCGCTTAGAAAGCTCGGTAGCCAGCTTGACACGCTGGGCTTCACCGCCGGAGAGGGTCGTTGCCGGCTGGCCCAGATGGATATAGCCCAGGCCGACCTGCTGCAGTGTCTTCAGCTTATTCAAAATACGGGGAATGTGGGCGAAAAACTCACACGCGTCATCGACGGTCATGTTGAGGACGTCGGAAATATTTTTGCCCTTGTATTTGACTTCCAGCGTTTCCCTGTCGTAGCGCGTACCGTGACAAACCTCACAGGGCACGTACACGTCGGGCAGGAAATTCATTTCAATACGGATAATGCCATCACCGTGGCAGGCTTCGCAGCGGCCGCCTTTGATGTTGAAGCTGAAGCGGCCGGCCTTATAGCCACGCACCTTCGCTTCGGCAGTCTGACTGAAAAGCTGGCGGATAAAATCAAAGACCCCCGTATAGGTTGCCGGATTGGAACGCGGTGTCCGGCCAATTGGAGACTGGTCAATGTTGATGATCTTATCGATGTGCTCTGTGCCACGCAATTCTTTAAATTTCCCTGGCCGGTGCGGCGTATGATAAACCGCTTCCGCCAGCCCTTTATAGAGGATTTCATTGACCAGCGTCGACTTGCCGGAACCGGAAACACCTGTGACGACGGTGAGGGTACCTAAGGGAAAGGCTACATCGATATTCTTCAGATTGTGTTCGGCTGCACCGATGACTTCCAGCGTGTTGCCGTTCCCGTGGCGGCGTTCTTTTGGCAAGGGAATGAATTTTGTACCCTTCAGGTATTGACCGGTCAGCGATTCCGGGCAGGCCATAATATCTTTTACCGTCCCCTGCGCCACGATCTGGCCGCCGTGTTCCCCTGCAGCCGGACCGATATCAAGGATATAGTCTGCCGCCCGCATGGTATCTTCATCGTGTTCGACGACGATGAGCGTATTGCCTAGATCACGCAGGTGACGCAGGGCATCGAGGAGCTTGTCATTATCGCGCTGATGCAGGCCAATAGACGGTTCGTCCAGAATATAGAGGACACCTACGAGGCCGGAACCGATCTGTGTCGCCAGGCGGATACGCTGGGCTTCGCCACCGGAAAGGGTGCCGGCCGTACGCGACATGGTGAGGTATTCCAGGCCGACGGTACGCAGAAAGTCGAGGCGGGCCCGGATTTCCTTCAAAATCTGCTTGGCAATGAGTTCCTGCCGCTGCGTCAGCTGCACCTTGGCAAAGAAATCAATCATATCACTGACAGAAAGGTCCGTCAGCTCGTGGATATTGAGGCCGCCAATCTTGATAGCCAATGCCTCTGGCCGCAAGCGGGCGCCGTGGCAGGCCGTGCAGGGCTTGACGGACATGAACTGGCCGAACTGATCGCGCATCATATCCGACGATGCTTCCTGATAGCGGCGCCGCACCATAGGCAGGACGCCTTCAAAGGGCGTCGTAAAGGTCTTCACTTCACCACGCAGGTTTTCGTATTCAAAGACACAGTCTTCAGCTGTACCGTGCAAAATCTTATCCTGCAGTTCCGCAGGCAGTTCGTCGAAGCAATTATCCACCGTAAAGCCATAACGCTTCAAGAGACCGCCGAGCTGGCGCATGAACCATGAATCACGGTTATTGCTGAGAGCCGCTACACAGCCATCGGCGAAGGAAATACTGCCATCCGGCAGGCACAGGTGCGGGTCTACTTCCATCGTGCTGCCAATGCCGGAGCAGGCTGGGCAGGCGCCGAAGGGGCTGTTGAAGGAAAAGAGATGAGGTTCGATTTCCGGCAGGCTGATGTGGCAGTCCGGGCAGGCAAAGTGCTGACTAAAGGTGAGAACTTCGTCCGTCTTCAGGCGCAGAATATGGACGATACCCTCACTCAGCTTGGCTGCCGTTTCCAGGGAATCCGTCAGGCGCATGAGGATACTATCCTTAATGACCAGGCGGTCGATAATGACTTCGATGGTGTGCTTCTTATTCTTTTCCATAGGAATGTCGTCGGACAGGAGATAGACCTCGCCGTCGACGCGGACGCGCACGTAGCCGTCCTTGACCAGGCGGGCCAGGAGCTTTTGGTGCGTCCCCTTGCGCCCGTCGACGACAGGCGCCATGATCATGACCTTTTCCCCTGCACCTAAGGCGAGAACTGAATCGGCCATCTGCTGAATCGTCTGCTGACGGATGGGCTTGCCGCAGTGAGGGCAAAAAGCTTCACCGGCCCGGGCATAGAGCAAACGCAAGTAATCGTAGATCTCCGTGACCGTACCGACAGTAGAACGGGGATTGCGGCTCGTCGTCTTCTGGTCAATAGAAATGGCCGGTGACAGGCCTTCGATATAATCAACGTCCGGCTTATCCATCTGGCCCAAGAATTGACGGGCATAGGCCGAGAGGGATTCTACATAGCGCCGCTGGCCTTCAGCGTAAATCGTGTCAAAGGCCAGGGACGATTTGCCTGATCCGGAAAGGCCCGTAAAGACGACAAGCTTATCCCGGGGAATGCGGACATCAATGTTTTTCAGGTTGTGCTGACGTGCACCTTTTATGACAATATACGGATCTTCCATACCTTATCTATTTTTTACTCCTTTTCGTAGTTGCAGTAGTACCAGCTTTGGTTTTCGTCGTACGGCCTTTTGCCGTACGGCCGCTGCTCTTTTTAGCCGGCTTGGCTGGCTTTGCTTCTTTTTTGTCCGTACCAGCGTTGGCAGTACTCCTGTGCGCTTTGCGGTCCGGCCGCCGTATAGTGCGGACATAGCGGGACGACGGCATATCGCCACCGGCCAGTTCCTTAGGCAGCGTGTCATCGTGACTAATATCAGAGAGCTGCTGGCGCAGCGTCCCCAAGCGGTCGCGCAGGGCAGCAGCCTTTTCAAATTCCAAATTCTTTGCGGCCTGCTTCATTTGCTGGGTTACGGACTGGATAACCTTGTGCAGGGCTTCCCGCGTGAGGGGTGCCTCTTTCCCGTTATAGGACGCCTGATCTTCAGAGACCTTGGTCAGTTCGATCAAATCGACGACCTCTTTTTTAACAGATTTTGGCGTTATATGATGCTTTTTATTATAGGCATCCTGGACTTCCCGGCGCCGCTTCGTTTCGTCTATAGCACGGGCCATAGAATCTGTCATGCGGTCGGCATACATGATGACCCGGCCATTCACATTACGGGCAGCCCGGCCCATGGTCTGAATGAGAGCCGTATCGGAACGGAGAAAGCCTTCCTTGTCGGCATCGAGAATGGCCACCAGGGAAACTTCCGGCATATCCAGGCCTTCACGCAGGAGGTTGATGCCGACGAGGACGTCAAAGACACCGGCCCGCAGGTCCCGGATAATCTCTGCCCGTTCAATCGTCGCAATATCCGAATGGAGATAGCGCACGAGGATGCCCATTTCCTTCAGATAGTCCGTCAGATCTTCAGCCATCTTCTTCGTCAGCGTTGTCACCAAAACCCGTTCGTGCCGTTCCATGCGCAGGCGGATTTCTCCCAGAAGATCGTCCATCTGGCCGGCAATGGGCCGCACTTCGACGGCCGGGTCCAGGAGGCCTGTCGGCCTGATGATCTGCTGGGCCAGGTTCGTTTGGACGCTCATTTCATAGTCCCCGGGCGTAGCACTGACGTAGATGATTTGATTGATCCGTTCTGTAAATTCATCGAACGTTAAGGGACGGTTGTCCAGGGCCGATGGCAAACGGAAGCCGTATTCGATGAGGTTTTGCTTACGCGACCGGTCGCCGGCGTACATGGCCCGCAGTTGGGGCAATGTCACATGCGATTCGTCGACCATGATCAGGAAATCATCAGGGAAATAGTCTAGGAGCGTATACGGTGCCTGGCCGGGCTTGCGGCCGGCCAGATGGCGGGAATAGTTTTCAATGCCTGAGCAATAGCCCATTTCTTCCATCATTTCAATATCATAGCGCGTACGCTGTTCCAAGCGCTGTGCTTCTAAGAGATGGCCGCCTTCTTTAAGTTCTGCCAATCGTTCATCCAGTTCCTTCTGGATCGTACCGATAGCCCGCTCCATCTTATCTTTGGTCGTTACGTAATGGCTGGCCGGATAAATGGCCACATGCTTGCGCTCAGCCACGACTTCACCCGTAAGGACATCGACTTCCGTCAGCCTGTCAATTTCATCGCCGAACATTTCAATGCGGATGATGGAATTGTCAAAGGCTGCCGGAAATACTTCGATGGTATCACCGTGCACGCGGAAGGTACCGCGTGTAAGGTCCAGGTCATTACGCGAATACTGGATGTCTACGAGCTTGCGCAGGATTTCGCTCTGCGGTTTTTCCTGGCCCAGGCGCAGGGACACGACGAGCTCGCTATAATCTTCCGGATCGCCTAAGCCGTAAATGCAAGACACAGAGGCGACGATGATGACATCGCGCCGTTCAAAGAGACTCATCGTCGCCGAGTGGCGCAGCTTGTCGATTTCATCGTTGATCGATGCGTCCTTTTCGATATATGTATCCGTCGATGCGATGTAGGCTTCAGGCTGATAAAAATCGTAATAGCTGACAAAATAGGCGACTTCGTTGTCGGGAAAGAACGCTTTAAATTCGCTGCACAGCTGGGCTGCCAGCGTTTTATTATGAGCAATGACCAAGGTCGGCTTTTGCACAGCCTCGATGACCTTAGCCATGGTAAAGGTCTTGCCTGTCCCCGTAGCCCCCAAAAGGACCTGGGCCCATTGACCGGAGCGGACGCCATCGGCCAGGGATTGGATGGCCTCAGGCTGATCGCCCATCGGTTCATAGGGTGCTACGACATGAAAAGGCGTGGACGTATGATAATCTTTATTTAAGTGCGATTGTATATCCATGAGCAGGCCTCTTTTTCTACAATAAAGAATTATTTTCCGTTTCTAAAAGTATAGCACATGTGCGAACATATGTATACAAAAATCCCAGTCTCAACGAGACTGGGATAGAAGCACCTTATACAGATGGCACAGCAGCCGTATCATCCCGGATCTGACCGGCGACCAGGTCGTTGACGACTGTGCCGGCAATGATCAGGCCCGCAACAGAAGGCACGAAGGAAATGCTGCCCGGTACGGCACGACGGAAATCGCAGCTGTGCGAGCTGCCTGGCGGGCAAATGCAGTTCTTGCCGCAGCCGTTTTGCTTCCGTTTCAAGGGCTGTTCCTGCGAATAGACGACCTTAAGGGCCTTGACGCCCCGTTTTTTGAGTTCCCGGCGCATGACCTTCGCCAAGGGATCGACGCTGGTCTTATAGATGTCGGTTACTTCAAAGCGCGTCGGGTCCAGCTTGTTGCCGGCGCCCATGCAGCTGATAATAGGAATCTGCCGTTTCTGCGCTTCTTCAGCCAGGCTCAGTTTGCCGCTCACCGTATCGATGGCGTCTACAATATAATCATAATGACCGGTAAAGAAACGGTCTGCCACATCGGGCATATAAAAATCCTCTATACAATCAACTGTTGCCTGCGGATTGATATCCAGAATCCGCTGCTTCATCATTTCTGTTTTCTTCTTGCCTACGGTCTTGCTCGTGGCATGGATTTGACGGTTAATATTCGTCAGGCATACGAGGTCATTATCGACAAGAACTAAATGGCCTACACCGGACCGGGCCAGACCTTCGGCTGCATACGAGCCGACACCGCCAACGCCAAAAATAATGACCGTGCTATTTGCCAAGGTCTGCATGGCTGCCTGCCCTAAGAGCAGCTCCGTTCTGGAAAATCTTCCCAACATAATTTTATATTCCTCTCTTTTTAAATTCTGAATGGTATTATAGCACACTCTTTTTCTAGTATCTAGTTCTACTGCAGGCAGATACATATGACTTTCGTGCATACAGCAGGGTAAAAAAGACAGGTGCTATGTATTAATCGCACCTGTCTTTCATAATTATACAATATTAACGGGCCATCATCTGGGCTACTTTCTGGGCAAAGGCCGCCGGATCATCCGGCAAAATGCCTTCCAAGAGGAGTGCCTGATCGTAGAGGAGCTGGCAGTAATCCTGGAAGCCCTGGGAGTCCTTACCGCCTTCGTGCAAGGTCTGCAAGCGGTTAAAGAGGTCGTGATGCGGGTTGATTTCCAGGATCCGGCGAGCCTTGAGAAGCGGATTATCCGCTGCAGCAAAGGCCTGTTCCATAGCGATAGACGGGCCGGCAGCATCTGCGACGAGGCAGACAGCACCGGATTTGAGACGGTTCGAAAGGCGTACATCGGCTACTTTGTCGCCAAGGTAATCCTTGATATCTTTTAAAAGGCCTTCGTTGTCTTTTGCCAAATCTTCGGCTTTCTTCTTTTCTTCCTTATATTCATCATCGTCCAGGTCGAGGTCGCCCTGGCTGACGGAATGGAATTTTTTGCCTTCATATTCGCCAATGGCCTGTACGGCAAATTCGTCAACCGGATCGAGCATGTAGAGGACTTCCAGGTCACGATCGCGCAGGAGTTCCATCTGCGGCATAGCGTCAATAGCAGCGCGGTCTTTGCCGGTAGCGAAGTAAATCTTCTGCTGTCCTTCCTTCATGCGGCCGACACATTCCTTCAGCGTGCACAGCTTGCCGTCCTTAGAGCTCATGAAGAGGAGCAAGTCTTTCAGCTTATCCACATTATTTTCACCGGTCATCATGCCGCTGTAAATGCCAATTTTCAGGGACTTGCCATATTCAGCCCAGAATTTTTCGTATTTTTCACGGTCTTTATCGAGGTCCCGTGCCAGTGTCTTTAAGATATTCTTTTCCAGGTTGCGGCCAATGAGCTTCAGTTCGCGGCTCTGTTGCAGGAGTTCACGGGAAATGTTAAGGGACAAATCCGGCGAATCGACGAGGCCTTTGACAAAGCGCAGGTAATCCGGCAGAAGATCCTTGCATTTATCCATGATGAAGACGTGGCGGCTGTAGAGCTGCAGGCCTGCTTCATAGTCCGTATAATACAGATTGAATGGAGCCCGGCCAGGAATGAAAAGGAGTGCCGTATATTCGACGGCCCCTTCGGCTTTGGTATGGAAGATTTCCATCGGGTCTTCCCATTCGAAGAACTGGTGCTGGAAAAATTCCTTGTATTCTTCCGGTTTGATGTCCGACTTATTGCGTGTCCACAGGGGCTGCATGGAGTTGAGAGTCCGCGTTTCTACGTGTTCTTCTTCCGGCGCATCTTCTATGACCTTGCCATCGGCATCCTTGGGTTTTTCTTTTACCGTGTAATCCATGGTGATCGGATAGCGGATGTAGTCGGAATACTGTTTGACCAGGCCGGAAATCTTGTCGCGGTCCGTGTAGTTTTCTTCCTTGTCGCTGCCATAAAAGTCACTGCCCAGATGCAGGATGATGGACGTACCGTGTTTCGGTTTTTCACATTCGTCCAGCGTGTACTGGCCATCGCCTGTAGATTCCCACTTGTAGGCCTGGCTTTCACCAGCCTTACGGGTAACGACCGTAACGGAGTCGGCGACCATAAAAGCCGAATAAAAACCAACACCAAATTGGCCAATCATATCCTTATCAGTGACTTCGCTATTTGCTTCCTGGGCTTCTTTCAACTTTTCCAAGAAGGCCTTGGTACCGGATTTGGCAATCGTACCGAGATTCTGAATCAGGTCGTCACGGTTCATGCCCAGACCATTATCGGAAATAGTCAGAGTATGGGCGTCTGCATCCGGTGTGATATGGATTTCAAAACCCGTATCGCCTTCGAGCAAATCGCGGTTCGTCAGCGATTCATAGTGCAATTTATCGATCGCATCAGAGGCATTGGAAATCAGTTCCCGCAGGAAAATTTCATGATTCGTATAAATGGAATGGACCATCAGGTCCAGCAGCTGTTTCGTTTCCGCTTGGAATTCAAAAGTTTCTTTCGCCATGATCTATAAGCTCCTTTTTTTAAAGCCCATCAGTGCGGCTTTTATATTTGTCCTGTTAGCACTCTACTATTTAGAGTGCTAACGCTCTTTCTTTATCATACAGCAAAAAGTCAAAGTGTCAAGAGAGGAGGCCGGATATTTCGCTCTGACCGCTCCAGCGTGGCTATTTTCTCCATACACGCGAATTGTATCGTCCACCTTTAAAGGACAGAAAGAGAGACTGCTTCAGACGGAATCATTAAAATTTTTATGTGTTTTATATGTGTTTTTATTTATCATTGACGACCTTTTGCAGCCCGTAGTATACTAATCCCCAAAACCGGACATCCTTGTCCGGTTGCTAAAAGGAGCTGATTTTATGAACGGAAGTCTGCAGGGACTTATCGTCTGCCGTCATTTTTTAGAGGATCCGGTTCTAGGTGCCATCGCTGCCCTGGAAACCGGGCAGCCAGCGTCAGGTGCCAAACAGCACATTGCCGCCACACTGATTGAACGGGCCGAAAAGCTGGGTCTGAAAGGAAATCTGCTCAGCAGCTATATCCTCTACCTCCTGGCCGACGGCCAGATGGAAAGCGCCGCTGCCATTGAACGGGCTGGCCGGGCCGGTGCCGGTCTCATCGCAGGTATGGCGATCGACATGGCCATTCTCTGGCCCTATCTGACGCGGCCCGCATCGGTCTTTCTGGACCTGGCCCTGCTCGATGCGTATGAGCCTTCCCTGCCCCGGACCTACGACCACGTAGAAGTGCTTACAGCTACGCTCAAGAACTGTACCAGCGCTACGGCAGCAGCCAGTGCCTTAGCAGCGCATTACGCCGCCTATGGGCGCGGGCAACTGGCCCGCTTTCAGGCCTTCCGTCTGGATGAGGCCGGTGAACTGCAAGGCATCCGCGACTTCCCGGACCTTTCCTGGGATGACCTCATAGGCTATGCAGCGCAAAAAGAGCGGCTATTGGAGAATACACGTGCCTTCGTACAGGGAGGCCGCGCCAATAACGCACTCCTCACCGGCGCCAGGGGCACAGGCAAATCAACAGCCGTAAAGGCCCTGGTCTCACTCTACCATCGGCAAGGCCTGCGCCTCATCCAGATCGGTCAGCAACAGCTGCCATATCTGCCAGACCTCCTGGAAAAGCTCGCCGCCATCCGCAGCAAGCGCTTCATTCTCTTTCTGGATGATCTGTCCTTCGACGAAAATGAAAAGGAGTATAAATATGTAAAGTCTGCCATTGACGGCGGCGTCACACCGCAGCCTGACAACGTGCTTATTTACGCCACGTCCAACCGCCGTCACCTCTTAAAGGAAACGTGGGACGACAGGCACGATGAAATGAATGAGGTCCATCGCGCTGATAGTGTCAATGAATCTATTTCCCTTTCCGACCGCTTTGGTCTTATTCTCCACTATGCAGCACCTACGCAGGACGAATACCTGGCCATTATCAAACATGAGCTGCAAAAAGCCGGCATCTGCCTCGACGGTGAAACACTGCGCCGTGAGGGCGTACGCTGGGAAATGGAACATTCCGGCAGAAACGGCCGCATTGCCCACCAATTCGTCACGGCCTATGTGGCTCAAAAAAGCCTGTTTCATAAGTAAATTAGATAATCGTTTAACCGCTTTTTTCCAAAAATTTCCCAAAAAAGTGTTGACAAGAGGCAAATCATTCTGTAAAATGCACTCAAGCTTTCCAAACAGGAGACACAGATGTGTACAGGAAGGCGACATAGTGAAATCTGATGACGGGAAAGAGTACTTCGTTTTGATGCATACAGAGAGCTGGCGGCCGGTGTGAGCCAGTTGCAGATGGCGGACGAAAATCATCCCTGAAGAGGAGTGCTGAAGTAGAACTAAGCACTGACGACTTTTCCACGTTATAGGAAACGCGTATGTTGGTACGTTGTAGAGAGCCTGCCAGTAGTAATACAGCAGGAATCAGGGTGGTATCGCGGAATATAACTCCGTCCCTATTTTTAGGGACGGAGTTTTTTTGTTGGCCTCTTTTGACAGCTCTAAATTCCAACGAGATAAATTATTTTATACTCAAGGAGAGATGTGATTATGGCAAAAGTATTTTATGATCAAGATGTGAACTGGGACGTATTGAAAAGTAAGACAGTCGCTATCGTCGGGTATGGCAGTCAAGGCCACGCCCATGCCCTGAATTTGAAAGATAACGGTGTCGACGTCGTCGTCGGCCTCTACGCAGGCAGCCATTCCGTTGCTAAAGCACAGGCCGCAGGCCTTGCCGTCAAGACCGTCGCCGACGCTGTCGCTGCCGCCGACGTGACCATGGTACTCATCCCGGATGAAAAACAGGCTGACGTATACCAGAGCGAAATCAAGCCCAATCTCAAGCCCGGCAGCGCCCTGGCCTTTGCTCATGGTTTCAACATTCATTTCAAACAGATTGTTCCCCCTGCTGACGTAGACGTCTTTATGGTCGCTCCCAAGGGACCGGGCCACCTCGTACGCCGCACCTTCGTCGAAGGCGGTGGCGTGCCCGATGTCTTTGCTGTCGAGCAGGACGCCACCGGTACCTGTTTCGACCTGGCCCTGGCCTATGCCCGTGGCATCGGCGGTACCCGGGCCGGCGTCATCCAGACTTTTTTCCAGGAAGAAACGGAAACGGACCTTTTCGGGGAACAGGCTGTTCTCTGCGGTGGTATCTGCCAGCTCATCACGAACGGCTTCGAAACCCTCTGCGAAGCAGGCTACCAGCCGGAAATCGCCTATTTTGAAACGTTCCATGAAATGAAACTCATCGTAGACCTCATGTATGAAGGCGGTATGGCCAAGATGCGCAAATCCATCAGCGATACAGCCGAATACGGCGACTATACCTCGGGCTCCCGTGTCGTCACGCCGGCATCCAAGCAAGCCATGAAGGATGTCCTCGCTGACATCCAATCCGGTGCCTTTGCCAAGGACTGGCTCTTAGAAAATCGCGCTGGCGGCCGGGCCCATTTTCTGGCTATGCGCCGGCAGCATGCGGAACATCCCCTGGAAAAGGTAGGCGCTAAATTGCGCGACATGATGCCCTGGCTGCACGACGCCGATCAAAAGGACTAATACGGCCAGGCTGAACCCTGTTTTCCACGGGAGGGGTGCCCTGCCAAACGCAGCGACGCCCTTTTTCTCTATCCGCATATCTACGAGGTGACGAATTTGAAACTAACAGGTGCTCAAGCAGTACTCGCCTGTCTGAAGCACGAAGGCGTAGACGTCGTCTTCGGCTATCCTGGCGGTGCTGTCCTTTCTCTCTACGACGAAGTGTATAAAGAAAAATTTCCTCATATCCTGACGGGCCACGAACAAGGCGCCGTCCACGCCGCTGATGGCTACGCCCGGGCAACGGGCAAGCCCGGCGTTTGCTTTGCCACATCCGGCCCGGGCGTCTGCAATATGGTTACGGGTATTGCCACAGCCAATATGGATTCCATTCCCCTGGTCATCATCAGCGGCCAGGTCGCAACGACACTCATTGGACGGGACTCCTTCCAGGAAGCGGATATTTCCGGCATCACTACACCCATTACCAAGCATAACTACCTGGTCAAGGATGAAAAAGAGCTGCCCCGCGTCCTGAAGGAAGCCTTCTATATCGCTACGACAGGCCGGCCGGGCCCGGTTCTCGTAGACATCGCAAAAAACGTTTTTGATACGACCTTTGACTTTTCCTATCCCAGCACAGTACAGCTGCGAGGCTACCACGGCAACATTACCGGCAAGGAAGACGATCTCGACCGGGCCGTCGCCGCCATCGAAGCAGCAGAAAAACCGGTCATTCTCACCGGTGGCGGCATCATTCTGGCCGATATGGCACCGACGCTGCAGCACATCGTAACCAATATGCACGTCCCTGTCGTGACGACCCTCATGGGCAAGGGTGCCGTACCCGATACGTACGACAGTCACCTGGGCATGGCCGGCATGCACGGCTCGTATGCCGCTAACATGGCCATTACGGAATGCGACCTTCTCGTAGCCATTGGCACGCGCTTTGATGATCGCCTGACAGGGGACGTAGAAAATTTTGCTCCGAACGCAACCATCGTTCACTTTGACATCGACAAGGTAGAAATCAACAAGATTGTCCACGCCGACATCAGTGTCAACGGCGACCTGCGCTGGTCCCTGCCCCGCCTGGGTGAAAAACTGGCCGCCCATGAAACGCATTTGGCCGACCGCTACAGTGCCTGGCGACAGCATGTAAACAGCCTGAACCAGGCCCATCCCTTCCGGACGCGGGATCTCCCGTCAGCCGTTTCGCCACAGCGCCTCTTAGAAGAAATCGAAAAACAGACACCTGGCGACACGATTTATGTTACCGACGTAGGCCAGCACCAGATGTGGGCAGCTCAGTTTCTCCCGCTGAACAAGGCCCGTCATTTCCTCACGTCCGGCGGCTTAGGCACCATGGGCTACGGACTGCCTGCGGCCATGGGTGCCAAGGTCGGCAAGCCGGAAGCCACCGTCGTTCTGGTAACCGGTGACGGCAGCATCCTCATGAACTGCCAGGAATTTACGACACTCTATAAATACGGCATCGACGTCAAGGTCGTCGTCCTGCATAACAACGTCTTGGGGATGGTCAATCAGTGGCAGCGCCTCTTCTACAATGGCCACTGTGCCGAATCGGTCATCCGCAACAACCCGGATCTGGCAGCCATTGCTACCTCCATGGGCGTACCTGGTAAGACCTTGCATGAGCCTAAAGACCTGGCCCGGGCCGTAGCCGGCCTTTTCGCCACCAAGGGTCCGGCCCTGCTCGATGTCTTTATCCCGGAAGATGAAAACGTCTATCCCATGGTCCCTGGCGGCAAACGCCTGGACCAGATGGTCTTAGGAGGTGACGCTCCATGCTGAAACAACATTTAGCCATCCTTTGCGACAACAAGCCTGGCGTTCTCACCCACGTAGCCGGCCTTATCAGCCGCAGGGCCATCAATATCGAATGCATCAACGCCGGCTATACGGAGGAAGCAGACGTAACGCGCATCAACATCGTCGTTTCCGTAGAAAACCGCTGGGACCTGGACCAGGCAGTCAATCAGCTGGCCAAACTCATCGACGTAATCAAGGTCGTCAACCTGGACGATGCCCCTTTCGTGAGCTACGAGCTGGCTATGATCAAGGTCCACTGCCCGACGCCACAGCTGCGGGGCGAGCTCACCAATATTGCCCAGCTCTTCAATGCCAAGATTGTCGATGTACAGCCCCAGTCCCTGGTATTACGGCTCACTGGCCGGGAAGACCATATCGAAGCACTCTTGGAAATGCTCGGGGATTATAAAATTATCGAAATTGCCCGCACAGGCCAGATTGCTCTCTCCCGGGGCGTCGTGCCGGTCAAGGAAATGTAAGCAAAGAAAGGAATAATGACATGCATAGTGATATCGTAAAACAGGGCCTTACCCGTACGGCCCACAGAACCCTTTTTCACGCCATGGGCTATAGCGATGAAGATTTGCAAAAGCCCTTGATCGGCGTCTGTAATGCCTTTAATGAAATCATCCCCGGCCACATCCATTTGCGGGACATTGCCGAAGCCGTCAAGCTCGGCGTCGCTGCCGCCGGTGGTACACCTATCGAATTTCCTGCTATCGGCGTCTGCGACGGTATCGCCATGGGCCACCGCGGTATGAGCTTTTCCCTGTCGAGCCGCGAACTCATCTGCGACTCCATCGAAGCCGTCGCCACAGCCCATGCCTTTGACGGTCTCGTCCTCATCCCGAACTGTGATAAAATCGTGCCGGCCATGCTCATGGCCGCAGGCCGTCTCAATATTCCGACAGTCGTCGTCAGCGGCGGCCCCATGCTGGCCGGCCGTCATCAGGGCAAAGACATCAGCGTCAGTACCATGTTTGAAGCTGCCGGCAAGGTCGAAGCCGGCCAGATGAGCGAAGACGAAATGCACGCCATGGAATTCCAGGCCTGCCCGGGCTGCGGCTCTTGCGCCGGCCTCTTTACGGCCAACACAATGAACTGTATGACCGAAGTTCTCGGCATGGGCCTGCCCGGTAACGGCACCATTCCTGCTGCGTACACAGGCCAGCGCCGTATGCTTGCCAAAAAAGCCGGCCAGGTCGTTGTCGATCTGGTACAGCGCGACGTCCGCCCGCGCGACATCATGACACGTGCGGCCTTTGAAAATGCCATCGCCGTCGATATGGCCATTGGCGGCTCTACCAATACGGCCCTGCACCTGCCAGCCATTGCCCACGAAGCCGGTGTCGATTTATCCCTCGACGCCTTCGACGAAATCAGCCGTAAAGCTGCCTATATCTGCAAGATGAGTCCGGGCGGCACGTATCATATGCAGGATCTCGACGAAGCCGGCGGCATTTGTGCCGTCATGAAAGAAATCAGCAAGCTCGGTCTTATCCATGCAGAGGCCCGGACCATTACCGGTACGATCGGCGAGCGCATCAAAGACGCGGTCATCCAAAATCACGACGTCATCCACGACATCGATCATGCATACATGCATAAAGGCGGCATTGCCGTCCTCAAGGGTAACCTGGCTCCCTTGGGCTCGGTCATTAAAGAAAGCGCCGTCGAGGCAGATCTACTGGTCTATACAGGTACGGCCAAGTGCTACGATTCGGAAGAAGCAGCAATTGAAGCAATCATGAGTGGTGAAATCAAAGAAGGCCACGTTGTCGTCATCCGCTACGAAGGCCCCAAGGGCGGTCCGGGCATGCGGGAAATGCTCAATCCCACAGCCGTCATTACCGGAATGGGCCTCAAGGTAGCCCTGCTTACAGACGGCCGTTTCAGTGGTGCCAGCCGCGGCGCCTGCATCGGCCATATCTCGCCGGAAGCCATGGAAGGCGGTCCTCTGGCCCTGGTCCACGACGGCGATACGATTGCCATCGACATTCCCCAGCGTAAGCTCGAGCTTCTCGTTAGCGACGACGAGCTGGCCAGACGCAAGGCTGCGTGGCAGCAGCCTGAACCAAAAGTAAAGACAGGCTACTTATCACGCTATGCCCGCCTGGTTACTTCAGCCAATACGGGTGCTGTTATGAAATAACACAGGCCTGACCAAAACGCCTCCGCCCCTGCTTGTCATGCAGGGCAGGAGGCGTTTTAATTTTTCCCATATAAAACATTTAATTATGAAGTGCATTATTACAATAGCACAAGAGGAAGTCATTCTTATTCAGTTATAATACATACTCTTTTACATTCATATTCGCTATAAATAAACCATCATATATCTCTTCTATTTACCATATGAGTAGAGTATAATAGTCTTATACATCTATTATTATATGCTATTTATTATATTGTACATCATTAAAACAACATATTTCATTGAATAGGCTAGCGAATCCGATTATAATACAAGTAGTTTTCGCATGATATGATAATCAAATGAGATACTAAGCAGCATATGAATAAGGGGAGAGATAGACTATGGAAACATTTTCCTTGGAACAAAGCGGCATTATCAACGCCAAAGCAATTTATCGGAATTTAAGCTCCGCCTGTCTCACAGAAGCAGCATTAGCACGCGGTGAAGGCATCCTCAGTGATACAGGGGCCTTAGTCGTACGGACCGGTACATTCACAGGCCGGTCGCCAAAGGACAAGTTCATCGTCGATACACCGGGGGTTCACGACGAAATCGCCTGGGGCAGCGTCAACCGGCCCATTACGCGGGCAGCATTTAAGGCCCTGCGCAGCAAAGCCGTCTCCTATTTACAGAACCGGGAGCTCTTCGTCTTCGACGGCTTTGCCGGCGCCGACCCGGTACACCGGAAAAAATTCCGTATCATCAATGAACTGGCCAGTGAAAACCTCTTCATTCATAATTTACTGATCCGGCCTACGGCAGCCGAGCTGGATCAGTATGGCGAACCGGATTTCACCATCATCGCCGCACCGGGCTTCCATTGCAATCCCGAAAGCGACGGCGTCCATTCGGAAGCAGCCATCCTCATTGACTACGAAGCCCATGAGATCCTCATCGTAGGCACGCGCTATGCCGGTGAAATCAAAAAGAGCGTCTTCTCGGTCATGAATTATCTCATGCCCAAGGAAGGGGTCCTGCCCATGCACTGCTCGGCCAACATGGATCCAGTAACAAAGGAAACGGCTATTTTCTTCGGCCTTTCCGGTACAGGCAAGACAACCTTGTCGGCTGACCCGGAGCGCCTCCTTATTGGCGACGATGAACACGGCTGGTCCCCTGATGGTGTCTTTAATTTCGAAGGCGGTTGCTACGCTAAGTGCATCAACCTCGATCCTGAACGGGAGCCGGAAGTGTATGATGCCATTAAAGCCGGTACGCTTGTGGAGAATGTTATTCTCGACGCGCAGACGCGCAAACCGGATTATACCAATAAAACCTTGACAGAAAACACACGGGCAGGCTATCCTATTACATATATTGCCAATGCGGAAATGTCCGGCCTGGGCGGTACCCCTTCTGTCGTTATTTTTCTTACGGCTGACAGCTTCGGCGTGTTGCCGCCTATCTCCCGGTTAAGCAAAGAAGCGGCCATGTATCATTTTGTTACAGGCTTTACTTCGAAGGTAGCCGGTACGGAACAGAACATTACGGAACCGGTACCGACCTTCTCCACCCTCTTTGGCGAGCCTTTCATGCCTTTGCATCCCCAGATTTACGCCCATATGCTAGGCGAACGGATTGTAGCCCATAATACGACGGTCTATCTGGTCAACACGGGCTGGACCGGCGGCCCCTATGGAACAGGCAGCCGTATCGCTCTGAAATATACACGGGCTATGATTACTGCTGCCCTGAATGGCAGCCTAAAAGAATCTGTCTATGTGCATAACGACCGCTTCAACGTAGATATTCCCCAGACCTGCCCGAACGTGCCGGAAAAACTCCTGAACCCCCGTGCAACCTGGGCAGACCCGGCCGCCTATGATGCCATGGCCGCTAAGGTAGCGAAGCTGTTCTACGATAACTTCCATACGAAATATCCCCGTATTCGTGAAGATATCCTGAACGCCGGACCACGGCCATGATTTATCACTCACTGAAGGAGGCATTCCATGAAAAAGCAACTCGTTGTAGCCATGACAGCCGCATCCCTCTTGGGCTTTTGCGGCGGTACAGCTGTACAGGCCTTTGACCTGGGATCCATTTTAAAGGTTGGCGGCGTTTCCGTTCTCGTTTCCAAATACGGAGACCAGATCAACACCTTCCTGAACAAATTACTCATGAAAAACGGCGTCGGCACGGATTATGCCACGAAGGTCGTTCCCATTATCAGCGGCGGTACAGGCAAATATATCGGTGCTGTCCAGGTCGTCGGACCGACGGCACAGGTCGATAAGGTAAAGGCTGTCGCCCAAATTGAAGCCAGCTTCAATGGCATTGCCCGGGCTAACGCCCTTATTCCTGTCGAATCCTTAGACGTGACAAACATGAGCCGTGTCCAAGGCGTCGGCGTTTCTGCTACGATCGATTTGAAATTCTAAACAGGACATCGTTAAAAGGGAGCTTCTCTCCTGCTACAGGCAGGAAGGAGCTCCCTTTTAACGTGCAGGCGTCTATGCCGCTTAGACCTGAGCCGGTGCCGGTACATCTGCCGGCATGTCGCCTTGCACTTCTGTACGGCGGCGGTACGCAGCGAGATCCGCTACGGTAATAAAGGTCAAGCCATAGGCCTTGGCAAATTCCATCAGTTCCGGTGTGCGGGCCATGGATCCGTCAGCGCTCATGATTTCGCAGCAAATGCCGACAGGTGTAAGGCCGGCCAGGCGGCACAGGTCGGTCGTCGTTTCCGTATGGCCCGTACGGCAGAGAACGCCACCGGTCTTACTGCGCAAAGGAAAGACATGCCCAGGGCGGCGGAAATCCTCCGGTTTGGCCCGGCCGTCGGCACACATACGCATGGTGTGGGCCCGTTCACCGGCAGAAATCCCTGTGGTCGTGTCGACATGATCGATAGAAACGGTAAAGGCCGTCTCGTGGTTATCCGTATTTTTTTCTACCATAGGTCCCATGTGCAGGCGATCCAAAATAGCACCATCGCAAGGCATACAAATAAGCCCCTTGGCATGAGTTGCCATGAAATTGACCGTTGCCTGCGTAGCCAGTTCGGCACTCATGATGAGATCGCCTTCATTTTCCCGGTCCGCATCATCTGTGACCAATACCATCTTACCCGCCTTGATGTCGCGGATTGCCTCTTCAATCGTGCCAAACGTAAATTCGTTGTTCATGTTTTGTTCCTCCTGATGAAATAGTTTCTTTCATGGAAGATCTATTGGGTGGGGACTAGGTTGTACCTGTAAGGTTTCATACTGAAAACGCGTGGCATTTCCCTTTTTGTGCGATAAAAAAGCCGTGCACACAAAAAGGGCGCACGGCAAAACTACGTTTCCTGCTGTCTTTTCTCATCCAGACTATACTGTCGGTACCGGAATTGCACCGGTTCGTGCTTGCGCTCGCGGACTCTACCGCCGGTAGGGAATTACACCCCGCCCCAAAGACAATAAATCATATGAAATTTTCTATAGTATAGCATATGCCTGCCGCTTTGTAACTACCTATGTCAAAACAGCATCATTCAGCGTAAGACTATGCTTTTTCCAGCTGACTGTTTTCTTCTTGCCGGGCAACTTTTTCCTTTTGCAGCCGTCCGATCAGCGCATCAGCAGCCTGCTCATAGCCCTTATACTGCTTGCGCTTCTTAGCCGGATACGTATTAAGCTCGTTCTTGAAATCGTATACGGTCCGGCCGTAAAGGTCCGGTCTTTCCCGGAAGCGGCTAAAAATCGTCATGCCCTGCATCGTTTCAGCGCCTACAATGGTGCCATCACCACTGCAGGCGAGGAGGACGATGGTGCCCGGTCCCAAACGACGGCGGCCACCGCCAATGCCCACATAGCCACGGCGGCGCAGGCGGCTTACAGCCTGACGATAGGCCCGTACCTGTAAGCGCACGCCTACAGCCTGCATGACCATGAGCATAAAGAAAAGGGCAAAAAGCCATTCTTTCTGCATGGCTTACACATCCAGCACGGAAATATCCAGCTGCTCAAAGCCCGTAAGCAGCTGACGCAGGCTGGCTGTAATTTCTTTGCAGCCCCCGGCTTCTTTGCTTTCAATATTGAGCGGCATATTGGGATCATGGAGAGACATCCGCAGGAGTGCCCAGCCTTGCGGGAACACAAGGCGCACGCCTTCATAGGACGGCGTGGCTATTTGTATGCCTGCCGCCTGTGCCCGTTCAGAGAACGCCTGGAGTACGTTTTTACCATATTCCCCGGCCTGGTCTGCCGTAATTTTCAATCGGTATTCTACACTTTCTGCCGGCTGCTTCAGTGCTGCAATCAGATCGCCCAGCTCTTTCCCCTGCTGTTTAGCCTGGGCTGCAGCGATGATCAGGCGCACAGCCAGGAAAGCGCCGTCGTCGAGATAATAATTTTCCCGTAACGCGCCGTGACCCGATGTTTCAATAGCCAGTGGCGAAAGAGTGCCTTCTTCATTGAGGCGGATACATTCGTCAATAACGTTCTTGTAACCGCGCATATACCGGTGATGGACCAAATGGAGTGTCTGCGTCAGGAACTCCGTCAGCTCATCACTCGTAACAGAATCGGTGACAATAGTACTGCCCGGATAGTCCGGCGCCAGAATAGCAGCAATCATGGCAATCAGGGCATTGCGGTTCACTTCTTCCCCGTTGGACAGAACGGCACTCATGCGGTCGACATCGGTATCGAAAATGAGGCCTAAATCGGCATGATTCTCTAATACGGCCGCGCGGATAGCCGCCATAGCCGCTGCGTTTTCCGGATTTGGAATGTGATTGGGGAACATGCCGTCTGGTTCCAGGAATTGACTGCCCGTCGTATCAGCGCCAAGGACATCCAGGACATCTGTAACGAAGAAGCCGCCACTGCCATTGCCGGCATCGACGACGATATGCATCCCCTGCAAGGGCTTCTCTTCTACGGGCACACCCAGACGCATGCTGATAGTCTGGCATAAGTGTTCCGCATACAGTTCCATCAAATTTAACGCATGGACCTGGGCCAGATCCCCGTGCTGTTCCGGAAGGGCAGCCGCCTGAGCCAAAAGGGCACGGATATCCGTTTTTTCCAGGCCCCCTTCAACGGTAAAGAATTTCATGCCATTGCGGTTATACGGCAAGTGGCTGGCCGTCAGCATGATCGCCCCGTCCATCTGGGTCTGGGAAAAAACAATAGACATAAACATGGCCGGTGTAGACGCCAGGTCACACTTGAATACATCGGCTGCACAGGCCGTAAGCCCGGAAAAAACAGCCTCCTGTAAGAGCGATGCCGAAATACGGGAATCATGACCTACGGCAATCCGCAAGGCAGCCGGTTCTTTTCCTAGTTTTTTGGCAAGAAAGGAAACGAACGCAGCAGCAATCCGGTCTACGGCTTCCGGCGTCAGCGTCACTTCTTCACCAGGTACCCCGGCGACAGCAACGCCGCGAACATCACTGCCATTTTGCAGTTTCATCATTTCCATTTCAGTCATCATCATGTATATCCTCCTAAATTAGTTTACTCTTGTCGCATTTTGGCTTCCAGATCGCGCTTGATCTTACTCAGTACCTGCTTCTTCAGGTCTGACACGGCTTCATCCCACCAGCGGGAACGCTGTTCCGGATCATCAAGACAAGCCAACGCGTCGTGCAAGCTTTGGCCACGCAAAATACGCTCTACTTGCTGGCTGCGATAAATGCCCTGCTTGCAGGCATTCGAAAAATGTTCACAATTATGAAAAAGCAGACTGTATTTTTCATTCCCCAGACAGGCTCTGGCAAAAGCTACCGTTTCTTCGATACTGCAGAGCTGCTGCCGTTCACGAATCGTGTACAGGCAGACCTCTGTCTGGCCGCCTTGGAGGAACAACTCCAGGGAAGTGGCCCGTACCTTCGTATCCCACCAATCAAACGGATTGTGGTCATCGTCACCGGCAAAGGTAATGACCTCCCTATCACTTATATAAATGCCGTGATGGTAATACAGGCCGCCTAAGCGGCGTACACGAATGTGATCACCACGCTGGGGCCGTGTAGCCAGCCAGTGGGCGGCTATTTTTTCGTCCTTTAATACAGATAAAAGGGAATGTACATCAATTGCCATGAAACCTGACTCCTTACATTCGTGAACCGGTATTGCCGGGATGGGCCGTCACATATACTGCAACAAGCCATCAATATCTTCCTGCTTCGTCATCCAGCTGGTCACAAGGCGTATGGTTTGTGTGCCATCGGGATTATCGAGCCACTTTTCAAACAGCACGTGCTCTGCCAGCGCCTCTGCCTGTGCGGTTGTTACGATGGGAAAAATCATATTCGATACCGGCGTATAGGCAAAGGAATACCCCTTTGCCTTCAGCCCGGCAGCCAGTTTCTGCCCCCACGCATCGGCCATGCTCCCTAAGCGCGTATACAAATCATCCTGGAGTAAGGCCTTAAACTGCAGGCCTAAGAGCATGCCCTTGGCAAAGAGGGCCCCATGCTGCCGCATGATAAAGCGGAAATGGGGCTTTAGTGCCTCATTAAGGATGACTACCATTTCGCCAAAAAGGGCACCGCACTTCGTGCCCCCCACATAAAACGCATCTGCCAGGGACGCTATGTCCTGCAGGCTAAGGTCATTGTACTCCGACCCCAGGGCCATAGCCAGGCGGGCCCCGTCAATATATAAATAGAGTCCATGAGCATCACAGCAGGCACGCAATGCCTGGAGTTCTGCTTTCGTATATACGGCTCCCATTTCTGTCGTATCGGAAATATAAACTACTTTGGGCAAGACCATCTGGTCCGTTTCGTGAAACGCTACGACCTTATCAATCTCAGCCGGCAAGACCTTTCCATCTACTGCCGGTACAGACAAGATTTTATGCCCCGTCGCCTCAATAGCGCCCGTTTCATGGACACAAATATGGGCTGAATCAGCAGCGATTACCGCTTCATACGGCCGCAGGAAGGCTGCCAGGCAAACCAGGTTGGTCAGTGTCCCGCCGGCAATAAAATGGACGTGTGCCTCTGCCTGTCCCGTGAGAGCCCGTATCATTTCCGTAACGGCAACGGAATATTCGTCATGGCTGTAGCTATCTGCCGGCATCAGATTATGCTCGGCCAAAGCTTGAAAAACATGGGGATGTGCCCCTGCACCGTAGTCATTTTTAAAAAATATCATCGCCATATCCTCTTTTCTCATACGTATGCCAGGTACTGTATGCTATTACTATTTTATTATATATATACAAGGACCGAAAAACAAGAAATAGAGACTGTATCTTCTGATTCATGCTCTGAAATTCAAAATTTCCTATCTACCATAAATATACTCAAACTATGGAATATATTTATCCCTCCAATTCTATAGCTCCTGCGAGAAACTGCTTTTTTATTCTATTCTATTATTTTTATATCGATATGTCTTAATCATTAAATTAAAACGGAATAAAACAAGGGAATTGCCTGTCAGCAAAATATTTTACTAAAGAATAACAATTATTATTTGACAGGCAAGGATTATAGTGTTATAGTATGAGCAACGGATAACAAATATTAGTTATTTGCTAAAGAGAGTATACGACAAGGAGGAAACAAACAATGGAATTAAAAGGATCAAAAACAGAACAAAACTTACAGGCCGCATTTTCTGGTGAATCCCAGGCCCGCAACAAATATACCTATTATGCCAGTGTAGCAAAAAAAGCAGGTTATGAACAGATTGCCGCTTTTTTCGAAGAAACGGCCAATAACGAAAAAGAACACGCCAAGATTTGGTTCAAGCAGCTTCATAACGGTGAACTGCCCGATGATATTGCTGCCTTAAAAGATGCCGCTGCAGGCGAACATTATGAATGGACAGAAATGTACCCGACCTTTGCCAAAGAAGCTCGTGAAGAAGGCTTCGATACTATTGCCTTCCTCTTTGAAAAGGTAGCTGAAATCGAAAAGCATCATGAAGAACGTTACTTAGCCCTGCTCAACAACGTGGAAAAGAAGACCGTCTTCAAAAAAGCTGAAAAGAAGACCTGGATCTGCCGTAACTGTGGTTTTATCCTGGAAAGCGAAGAAGCTCCCCAGAAATGCCCTGTCTGTGGTCATCCCCAGTCCTTCTTTGAACTGCGTAACGTAAACTACTAAAAAAAGATAAAACGACTGTAGGAACATTCCTGCAGTCGTTTTTTTTGCCTTATAACAGAGTCAATGCTTCCCGTACGCTGCCCACGATGTGCCCGGCAGAGGCCTGCACAGGCTGTGGTGCATAGGAAAAGGTGAAGGAAATATCAGCACTTTCAAGCATAGATATGTCATTGTATGAATCACCAATGGCGCCTACACGTTCCAGTGCCAAGGCCTGGCGCACCGTTTCCAGGGCCTGGCCTTTAGAGCAGCCAGCGCCAACAATATCGAGGACTACCGTATTGGCATAGGCTTCTATGGTTCTGCCATAGTGCTGCTGCGCATCGCCTGCCATTTCCTTAGCCCGGTCTTCGCTGCCTGTATAGAAGGAAATACCGTAAATATCCTTGCCATCAAGCTCCTCAAAATCATCGATATGGGTCTGCATGGGGTTATCAGCCGGACCAAAGGTGTATACCGTATCGCCCGCCTGAATGACAGAATTTTCTAGCTTGCCATAGCGGTCGTATAAGGACCGGACGAGGCTCATAGGGACTACCTTCTTTTGCAGAGTCCGCAGATGTTTGTCCAAAACCAGAGAACCGTTCGCGAGAATATAGAAATCGTAGGCTACATTATCGCCTGTGGCCTGGCGTACGCCCGTCAATGAACGGCCTGTACTGATACCAAAGAGACCGCCTTGTGCCTGAAAAGCACGGATAGCCTCCCTGTCACCAGGACGATACGTCTCTTCTTGAAACATAAAGAATAAGGTATTATCAAAATCACTTGCCAAGGCTTTCTTCATCAGCTTAACCCCATAATATTTCAGAGTTCTGCACGGCATATTTACCGCCACTTACTTCGATTGCTGTACCCGTGATGTAGCTGGCTTGGTCAGAGGCCAGGAAAATCAGCGCCTGAGCCATTTCGTCGGCTGTGCCTACGCGGTGCAGGGCAATGGCATTGATCAGCGCATGATTGGCATCGTCAGCAATGCGTTCTGCGTTCATCGGTGTATCAATAATGCCGGGGATATAGGCATTGACGCGGATATGCTGCGGTGCCAGTTCAGCCGCCATGGTCTTGGTCATATTCGACACAGCTGCTTTCGTAGCGCCATACATGGTGCCGCCTACAGACGGAATGAGGGATGCAAAGGAAGATGCATTGAGAATAACGCCCCCCTTTTCGCCCATAGCCCGGGCTGCAATTTGCGTTCCGAAGAGTACACCCGACAGATTGACGGCAACGGTTTGCTGCCAGTCTTCCGGCGTGATTTCCATGAGCCGCTTGCCGACATTGATGCCGGCATTATTGATCCATACGTCAATCGTGCCAAAGCGGCTGACAACCGCATCAGCAAAGGCCTGCAATTCCTCTGCCTGACCGGCATCGGCCTGTTTGACAAATACATCAGCACCTGCCTGAGCACAGCGTTCTTTAAACGCAGCTATGCGTTTCTGTGTGCGGCCACATACGGCTACATGAGCACCTTCACGGCTAAAAGCCAGGGCACAGGCTTCACCGATACCGGCTGTGCCACCGGTAATGACAACTACTTTATCCTTTAAGCCTAAATCCATCGTTACCCCTCCTGTTCGATTCGTTACTGTTCTCTTTTTTGTTTGTTTCTCTGACGGCGTTCTTCCAGAGCTTTCTTCTTTTCCAGGCGCCGTTCATTGAGCCGTTTTTCACGGGCTTTTTTCTTGCGGAATTTAGCTAATAATTCCTGTTCGTGCTTCAGTTTTCTATCTTCATTCTTTTTAAGTGTATATGCCACAAAGAAGGATACCAAACTCAGGGCCCCTGAAATAGCGGCAAAAATATAGGATTCATCACGAATACAGCCACCTGTAAAGAAGGCCCAGACGATACCTATTATTACTAATATATACACTTTTCTCATACTGTTAAACTCCTTATGCTATAAAATTTATCGCGCAACGTGCCAACACGCTGCTACGTGACGGCACGTATACCCGTCAGTCCTTTTTTTCTTCCAGGCGCTGACGCAGGTGCATCATAGCCGGACGAATGTGGCAGTAACCGCCAGGATTTTTATCGAGATACTTCTGATGATATTCTTCGGCAGGATAAAAATTCTGTAACGGCAATACTTCGACTGCCAGGGGTTTGCCCAGCCGGTCCGCTACGCTATTGACCACTTTGCGGATATCCGTCAGCAGCCGTTCGTCTTCATAATAAATCCCGGTCCGGTAATTGGTGCCGGCATCGCCGCCCTGGCGATTGACCGACAAGGGATCGATAACCATAAAATAATAATCCAGAAGCTGGGCAGTCGGCATAAGGGCATCGTCGTACGTAACCTTTACGGTTTCCGTATGGCCTGTCGTCTGCGTGCACACTTCTTCGTACGTCGGCTTTTCTGTATGGCCGTTGGCGTATCCCGTTTCTGTAGAAAGGATACCGGCAAACTGATCCAGGAACTTTTGCATGCCCCAGAAGCAGCCGCCTGCTAAATAGATTGTATGCGTCATGTGAATTCACTCCTTTACCGTATCATATCATATAAACGCTCTTTTGTGTACAAAAGGGGTGTGCATTATACCTATCCTTTTCCGTAAATTTTCCTAATATCTGATTTGCCGCCCTGTGTGGAAGGGACAAAATCCCGCTGCATAGGGTCCGACGGCATATTGCTGAAAAAGGAAGACGATTTTTCCCTGCTCATCGACGTAAAACACAGCTGGCAGTTCTGTGAGTCCTTGAAAATCAGCATACGTCTGAAAACGTCCGGTCATTATTTGGAGGCGCATTTGACGGTTCAGTGCCGGCAGTGTCATAAACTGTCTGTCCTCTTCGCGCACGAGCTGCTGCCAGTCTACGCGTTTACCTGCAGGCAAACGAAACGTATAGCCGGCAACACCGGTTAACGGGTGGGCTGCGTCTTTATAGTACACACTATCATAGATGAGCAAGGATAGTATTTTGGGGCTGGAATAGGTAATTTCTCCTGTTATGGTGCGGCTGAATCCGGCACGAATGGGATTGCTTTCATAGGCCTGACAAGCCTCATCCGCCAGGACACGCAAGGCACTGTTGATACGGTCTGCACCTTTTGCATACCGTGTATCCCTTGCCAGTACCTGCGGTATTTTAGCAGTAAACCCGTCCTTTTGTACGACATAAGCCGGTGCCTGCTGCAACGGTTCCGACGCACTGGCGGCAACCGTCCCGGCTAGGCAGACCAGGAACAAAAAGAGAGTAAAAAACGTGTTTATAACTTGCCGACGAACCATGGCGGCTCACTCCTTTCAAACGCGATGTTCTTTATACGTTTTCGAAAAAGACTGTAACTGGGATAGCCGGAACCGATGCATTGTCAGATAAAACCTTCTGTGCTATGCTTAAAATGAGGTGATTATCATGAAAGAAGAAGAACTTTTATCCCGTCTCGATCCGGCTGCTCTGGTTCAGGCAGAAGCAATTTTAGAACAATTGGGCCTGCCGCTCGATACGGCCTTTAATCTGTTCTTGCGCCAGATCATTTGCCATAAAGGACTGCCCTTTGCCGTGCAGCTGCCGGAAACAGCGGTTATACCGGAAGAAACGCCGTCTGTGCCTACGCGGCAGGACATTGAAAAAGAAATCCGGGAAAACCTGGAAATGATGAAAAAGAGTATGCATATTCCCTTAGCCGACTGGCCGGAATAAGGGCTTCTCCTCTCTGACAGACTGAATCAGAGAGGAGTTTTTAATTGGTACTCGTTTGCTATTTCCAGTACCCGCGAGTACAATAAGAGAAGAACTACCGCTAACGCCCCAGGGGAGATGACGCCGACATGTTTGCCATCATAAAAAACAAGCTCAAACAACACAGCACGGCTGTACGCCGTTTTTTAACGGCTCTCATAGGTACGCTTTGCCTGTGTGGCGTCATCTTTTTTACGGCCATGCACGGTGCCGCCCAGCTCTTTAATCATGCCATGGCCGAGCAGCACATGCTACGTGGCACCATTACCGTCGCTACGTTATCCGCTGATTTTACAGGACAAGTCGAGTTTACCGATCTCCTCTGGAAGGATCCCGACGGTCATATCATTCTCGAGGTCCCCAGCGGCAGTTTTACAGTCCGGCCCTGGGACGTCATTACAAAGAATATTACGTCGACGAGTCTCCTCAACCTGACCCTGAACGACGCCACGATTGCCGCCTATTTCGACCACAATATGCGCATGGATCTGGTCTTACAGGACCCGGCTGAACGGCAGCAGGAGCTGGAAAAGGCGCGTCGTGAAGGGCGCTCGTGGCGCGACAGGATCCGCAATTTCAACTGGAATGGGCAAAAGCTGCACTGCTCTATTGACCTCAATAACTGCCGTTTTGAATCGTTTCATAAGCGGCGTCACTATATTATGGACAGCGTCAACGCCCACATCGGTATTTTTACAGGCCGGCGTATTGACATGAAATTTTCCACAGGCCGCTTTTCCGGAAACGCCATTGGCGACGGCATCGCCATTAGTGGTATTATCGACCTGAAACCGGCCATGCCTGTCATGGATATGAAAATGGATATGGTCAACATCGATCCCTCGTCTCTGGGTCTGGGTGACGATGTACACGATCAGCTGACTCTTTCGTTCCATGTCCAGGGTCCTCTCGATTATCCCGTTGCTGACGGGCACCTGAAAATGGCACAGCTCGACTTGCCGGCCCTATTTTTTACAGACGTAAAGGGCAACGTCCACTATGAAAATTCCCTCTTCACCTTTACGGATGTCACGGCCTCCGTCTATGGCGGCACGCTAAAGGCCTATGGTGATTATAACCTGGCCACACGGGCCTACGATATTTATGGAGAAGGCTCAGATCTCGAAAGCAGTATTGCCTTACAGGATATGAAGTTCCGTACACGCGTTCATCTGGACATGGCCCTGCGCTCTAACGGGCAGCCCCATCAGGTCATGGCCTATGGCAGCTTTTACTCCGATAAAGGCTATTATTTCCCTATTCATTTTACAAAAATAGCGGGCCGCTTCAACAACCAGAACCGCAAGCTCGACTTCTATGACGTCGTCATCAGTACCTCCTTAGGCGATATACGCACAGATGCCCTGCATATTGTCAACGGCGATGTCAAGCTCAGCACCATCCGTATGGTCGATCCGGGGAACGGCGATTCCCTGGTGCTGCACGATCCGGCCCGTGTACAGCAACAGGCGGAAACTCGCAAACAATTCCGGGAAAACGTCAAAAATCTCAAAAAGAGTATGCAGGCTATGCGCCACAGCCTGGGAGAGATACAGGACAGTCTCCAATCGCTGCAGGGAAAATGATAAAAAATAAGTACGGCTTACACGCTAAAGTAGTATAAGTCGTACTTATTTTATGGTTGGAACACGAATTATGCCAACAGATCCAGCACTGCTTTGCCAGCTGTGCAGGCCGGGCAGAAGCAGTATTGGCCGCCTTCAGCCTTTACCTTTTTAGCCTGTGCCGTCAGGGCAGCTGCCTGTTCGGCACCAAATACCCTCGTGCCTGCAGGAGAATCGAAGAAAGCCAGTACTGTATCAATGGATTGTACATCCGCTTTCAGTTCGGCTACTAATTTTTCTGTAGCTGCCGCTTCGTCTGCCGTGCCTTCCGCCTGGAGCCAGGCCTGTGCCAATTCCTTCAAACCGGAATAGACACTGGGAGAGGCAATTAAGGCCTGTACTTCTTTCAATACTTGATCGCGATGTGTTCCTTTTTCCATACGTATCATCCTCTTTTCGGTTGTAAATAAATAAGTTACATCTAGATTATAGCACGCCCGTATAGGAGCGTCAACAACGAAACACCCGTCTGTGCCGTAAGCCCTTCTCAGTTGCCCCTGACGATAGAATTCTTCCACTGGGAGCCAACGAGACTCGACGTCCTGGCCAGGCTTTCTACCATTTGGGAAACGGCCTTATAATTTGCCTGTACACCTTTTTCACTATTTTCATAGGTTGCTGCATTTTCCTCTTTAATGCCCAGATCAGAAGCTACCTTTTCCGCATCCATATTGGCACCAATAAAGACGAATTCCCAGCCCTGTTCCTGGGCTGCATCGATTTTCTTCTTGATTTGTTCCTGATCATATTTTTGGCTGTAATTTTCCAGCCCGTCTGTAATGATGACGAAGAGCACCTGATGACCGGGATCGTGAATGCCTTTGACCGCATCCATTTTGTCAATGGCCATGCCGACGGCATCGTAGAGAGCGGTAGCGCCGCGAACCGTATAGGTATCTTCACTCATGTCGCTCACTTGCGCAATGGGCTGGCGATCCGTAAGGATTTCATAATTACTGCTAAAGAGAACTGTCGTCACTTCTGTCGGCACAGAGAGCTTCCGTTCCTTTGCAAGCATCGTGTTGTAGCCGTCTATTGTATTCTTTTCCAGACCTTTCATAGAGCCGCTCTTATCGAGGACCAAAACGACATCGAGTTCCTTCGCTGCCACAGGAGCTGCCGGTTTAACCGGTTCCGCCGGCGCAGTGCCCGTCGTAGTACCCGTCGTCTCTCCTGTCTGCGCAGGTGCCGTACCGGTACTGCCCGTAATAGGGACTACACCGGCTCCGGACGTATTCTTTAACGCTGTACCTACGGCCGGTACCTGCTCCAGGATCTGGTTTAAGGCATCCTGCCACGGATTAGCCGCTAATGCAGGCAGGCTCAGGCTGAGGGCGCAACAGAGGGCCGCCCCGATTTTTTTATAGTAACGCATGCGTATCACTCCCTTTTTAATGGAAATAGAATGTATAGTACTATTATAACAAAGGATTGTTACAAATAAATATAAATTCTGCATTTTTCTCATTTCTGCCGTCAGAAAACGCAAATACTTTCTCCTGACACGGCAAAAAGACCGTTTCTGCCATGGACGGCAGAAACGGTCTTTCTCTACGTATAGCTATGCGCTTAGCGGCTCTTGTAACCGGCATAGGACGTTTTTAGTTTTGTATTGTCCGCCAGTACCTGGCCCACACTCTTTCCTTGATTCAACTGGTCTACAGCGGCCAAAGCCTTATCGGAAAGGTACGCCGGCTGGGACTTGCCTAAAAGTCGTGTTTCATCGGTGCTCCAGAAAACACCGCTATTTTCATCGCGGCCCTGCAGGAGGAAGAGAGCGTCACCCTGGCGGTTTACTTCTGCCAGGGTCAGGCCCTTGCCTTTTTGCCATACGGCAATGGCTGCGCACAAGCCCGCATCATCGCTCCGCTTACGGTTGATGATGAGAACTTCCTTCGTATCTTTGTATTCCGTGCAGAAATTGAAGTCCCCTTGGGAATCCATGGCCACGAAAATCGGACCACGGCCACCGTATTGCGGGGCAATGACCTTATCGATTGTCTGTGCTTTGCCTTCACCTTGTGTCTGGGCGTGGAGATCATAATCGTAGGCGTTGATATAGCGGCCCTGGGCATCGGTTTTATTGGTCATGGCCACGATGCCTTTGACGCCGGGAATCTGGAAATAATCAACGGCAGCCCGGACAACGTCGACTGGCGATGCTGAATCGATCCAGCAGTCAATGCCATTCTGGCTCAGCGTACGATATACTTCTTTCATTTCCGGTGTAACTGTAATGCCGCGTTTAAAGGAAACACGTACCGGGCCGGCCAAAGACAGGCTGTCAGCCGGGCTCATGTAATGTCCTTTATCCCAGGTCTGGCCTTTTTCCGGGTTGCCATAGTATGCGTCACACGTGAGGGCCAGGTTATAGACCTGCTGCGGCGTCATACCAGTAAACCAGTACGTGACCCAGGGATAAGAAACGGACGCGTCCATCGTTTCGCCAATGGCGTCGTAGAGCCAGCGCATTTTTGCTTTGAATTCCTGATAATCCGGACGTGCTTGTTCGGCTGCCGTGAGAGTCCTGCCGTTAGGCGTAATCAGGCCGGCTTTATAGAGGGATGCATACGCCCGGGATGCATCGAAAATGGCATCGCGGATAGACACTTGCCGCCCGGAGCCATCGTCGGCACCATAGGTAGCATCGAGCTTATCTGCAGGAATGCCTGTTTTCAGGATCGTGCTCATCTGAGACGGCGCAATGGCAAAGGCCAAATGATCGAGCTGCCAGATTTCCAGCTGTTCTTCTACATCCATAATAGACGTCGTATTGTCAAAATCAAAAATAGCATAGGGCCGTGCATCCTGACGATACGACGGTGCTGACGAACCATAGAGCCGTACCAGGTCATTCAGGCCCGTCTTGACAGCCGGATCCCAGGCCATACTCTGTACCTGCATACCTGTCTGAGTCTGTACCATAGCTGCCTGCACGGGCATTGTAAGCGCCGGCAGGGCCGGTGCAAAGGTCAATGCAGACAGAATGCACAAAGCGCCTGCACAACGTTTCCAGCTTTCCTGCCGCCATCCATTGTGTTTCATAGTCATATCTCCTTTTCCGTTTTTTTACAGTAACTATATACGAAAAAGGTCAGATATGCATATACATTGCGTAAAATACCCGTAAAATACAGTACAGCTATTTCCCTGAGTGCTCGTCGCCAGATTGTACCAATAATTTACTGGGCGGGTAGGCATAATATTTCTTAAAAACCGTACTGAAATAGCTGGCATCCTTAAAGCCTGTTTTCCGGGCCACCTCAGCAATCGTAAACTTGCCGCTTACGAGTAATTCTTTGGCCTTTTTCATCCGTATGTCCGTTAAATACGCAATATACCGTTTTCCTGTATACTTTTTGAAGATACGGCACATATAGCCTTCGCTGACGTAAAAGACCTTGGCCACCTGTTCTAATGTAATATCCTGGTAGTAATTATCTTCCATATAATTTTGAGCCCACTTGACGATTTTTTCTGCACTGTTTTGACTGGCTGCGCTATTCTGCGTCAGGTCATCGATGAGCTGATATACATAGCGTTGTACGGCCCCGGCGTGAGAGGCTCCGTTGATGGCGGCAATATACGCTTCTTCCATATGCCGTACCTTTTCTGCCGGGAAAAGAGCCTTCCCGTATTGATCGAGCAGGTCACAGCCGAATTTGATGAGGCTCACATTGACCAGACTGCGGGGATATTCCTGGGCCTGCATTTCTGCAAAAATACGGGCCATATACTCTTTTCCGGCAGCCGTTTCGTGATTGATGAGAAATTGTTCGAATACATCGTACGTGTGGGTAAAGTCAATCTTTTCTTCCCGCTCCGTTTCTTCTTTAGCACTGGTTCCTAAAATGATCGTCCCCCGGACTTGCCAAAAAAGATTCATGTGACATGTTTCTATGGCCTTTTTATATATTTCCGCCAAGGGCTTGTCTTGTTTCATATAGATGACCGTGGAAAATACGCCGCCCCGCTGTTGTTCGCAGGTGGCAACAGTCTGTTGCAGTTGTGCGCGGACAGACGCATTCCAATGATCCAGAATGAGCACCAGCGTATCCTCTTTGCTGAGGAGTACCCCATAGTCATGGAAGAGGGAAAAATCCTCTTCCCGGACGGGCAACTTTTCCAGATCACCCGCTTTGGTTGGCGGTAGCCATCCGGCCAGGGCACATACGGCAATGGGCATAAAGTGTTGGCGCCCTGAGAATTGCCGCAGTAAGGGCAGCAGCGTTGCATCACTTTCGTTCATGCGCAATAATTCCGTAATCCGTTCTTTCATGACAATAGGGTATTGGGCTGCCAGCTGTTTTTTTACGGCTTCAGCCTGATCCCGGTCCTGGTTTCGTTTGGCTGCCAAGGAGATACCTTTCTTTAAGGCTTCTACGAGATCATCCGGTTTAATCGGTTTTACTAAATAATCCGTCACAGCTACGTGCATGGCCTTATAGACATAATCAAATTCCTTATATGCCGTTACGATGTAAATGAACATGTCCGGATATTTGGCCCGCATCTGTTCGGCTACTTCCAAGCCGTTGTAGCCCGGCATATTGATATCCAGCATGACGAATTCCGGCTTATATTGGTCGATGAGCCGTATGGCTTCTGTGCCATTTTCTGCTGTGCCACAAATCTCTAAGGGCAGCCGGTTCTTTTCAATGACCATTTTTACAAACTGAAAGACAATAACCTCATCGTCTGCAATGACAAGCTTATACATGCGTCTCACCTCCTGCGCATTACGACTGCGTATAGGGTATTTTCAACGTAGCCAGCGTGCCCGTATCAGGTAATTTTTCCAGGCGCAGGCTAAAATTGCCGTCGAAGAACAATTTGAGCCGTAAATAAATATTTTTAAGGCCAATCCCACTGAGATGAATCTTAATGTCATCGGTCTTGGGCAAATTGTGAACCATATCGACGACGTCGTCCGATACACCACAGCCATTATCCCGTACCTGAATGATAATGTGGTCCGTCTCTACATACCCTTTAATCTCCAGTATACCAAGATAATTAATATTCTGAAAGCCATGGAGGATGGCATTTTCAATAAGGACCAGAATACTCATCAAGGGAATCTGGACCGGCAAGATTTCCGGCTGGATGTCAAAGGTCGCCTTAAATTTATCCGGAAAGCGCACTTTTTGAATATATAAGTAGTCACGAATATAATTCAGTTCTTCCTGAATGGTAATTTCTGCCTTTTCTTTTCCCAGGCTGAGACGCAATAAATTGGATAAGGCATAGGTCAGGGACGCAACGTTGGTCGCTCCTTCAATATATGCCTGCTGGGCAATCGTATTGAGCGTGTTGAACAGAAAGTGTACGTTAATCTGGGATTCCAAAAATTTTATCTGTGTCTGATTCAGCAGTTCTTCCAGCTGTACCTGTGTTTCCCGTTCCCGCGTCAGATCCCGCTTGTACGTATTGAGCTCTTCATCCTTTTGGTTTGTCGTAATCAAATCGACGAAGGTATTGGTCAGTAAGGAAAGATTCTTGGCAATCGCAATGAGGTGATTGGGCGAAATCAGAGGCAGGGCATCGTAATCGGCTTCACTGTTTTTATCCATATGTTGCAGAACGGCTTCATCGGGCAAGTCAGAGATACGGCCAAAGCCGCACAACAAATAGCCCAGCGTAGCATGATTGACCGTGACGGGCAGCTGGTTGACGGTGACGCCGAAACAGCACTGGAAGGTTCCCTCTTCGACAGCCAGCTTTTGCTGCCCGTAGTCAAAGAGGAGACAATTGCCCAGCTTTTTCTTGCGGCAGCGCTTGCATAAGGCCGGTAAATCCTCCTGATTCCCGTAAAGGCTGCCGTCCTGATCCAGCAGGAAGCATTTCATGTGCACCAAGTCGGCAAAATTTACGATGACCTTGTCGAGATTAAATTTCTTGGCCATAGAGGAAAACTTCATCTGATCGAGATAATCGCTTTCGACGAGGGTCTTATTGACATCGGGATAAATGACGCTGATAAAGTGAGCCGGTGTGGCTTCGGGGTTGATGATCCGGTGGGTGCAATCGTTGTCGACGTGACCGATCTTCCCTTTCGTCAGGACAATCTTCCGTTCGCCGCACCAATGATAGCACGTACCGGAAATACCGATTAAAATTTCGTGAAAGCCAAAATGGTTATGCGTTACCTGTACCTTGTTAGGATACAAAATAACCAAGGAAACAATCGGCTGGCTTTCCTTTTCATCCGGATCCAATTGCAGCCAGTACTGTTCGCCCCATTCCCTGACCACGTCGCGAATGATATCTACACCATAGTAATTTTTAATACGTTCCTTCATAGAGGCTGTCTGTTTTCCCATATTTTTTCACCTTATGCGTACCGGCCTTACTGGCCGGCCCTGTCTTCTCTCTGTAAGTTAAGGGCTTATAAAAATGCACAGAGAGTCAGGCCACCTGAAACCAGGCAGCCTGACTCTTATGTACGTTAATCAAAGAAATTTAATAATATAGTTTTAATTTATACATCGCAGGTGATTCCCTGTGCTGTATTAGAATTTGCCCAAAATAGCGCGGGAAATAACGAGGCGCTGAATCTGGTTCGTACCTTCGTAAATCTGTGTAATCTTGGCATCACGCAAGTACCGTTCTACCGGATATTCGCGCGTATAGCCATAGCCACCGAGAACCTGCACGGCATCGAGAGCTACTTTAACAGCCGTATCGGAAGCCAAGGTCTTTGCCATGGCTGCTTCTTTTGCAAAAGGCAGGCCGGCATCTTTTAATTCAGCGGCATGACGTACGAGCTGGCGGGATGCTTCGATCTGGATAGCCATGTCAGCGAGCATGAAGCTGATGACCTGCTGTTTCGCAATCGGTTTGCCGAACTGAATGCGGACTTTGGAATATTCCAAAGCAGCTTCGTAGGCAGCCTGGGCGATACCTACAGCCTGGGAACCGATACCAATGCGGGCGCCGTCGAGAACGGCCATAGCGCTGGAGAAGCCTTTGCCTTCTACGCCTAAGAGGTTTTCTTTCGGAATACGGCAATCCTGGAACACGAGTTCCCGAGTAGCCGAAGCGCGGATACCTAATTTGTGTTCTTTTTTGCCAAAGGTAAAGCCCGGTGTGCCTTTTTCTACGATGAAGGCAGAAATGCCACGCGTACCTTTGCTCTTATCCGTGCTGGCCAATACGGTGTATACGTCTGCTTCGCCACCGTTACTGATAAAGCATTTGCTGCCGTTTAATACGTATTCATCACCGTCGAGAACAGCTGTCGTCTGTACACCGGCAGCGTCGGAGCCGGCATTCGGTTCCGTCAGGGCGAAGGCGCCTACTTTTTTGCCTGTAGCAAGATCAGGAACATATTTCTTCTTCTGTTCTTCCGAACCATTCATCAGGATCGGCATAATACCTGTCGACGTGTGAATAGCCATGATGGCACCTGTTGCGGCATCGGCTTTAGCAATTTCTTCAATAGCTGCTACATAGGTTACCGTATCTGTTTCTGCGCCACCCAGGGATTCGGGTACAGGCATACCCATGAGACCTAATTCTGCCATCTTATGGATATTATCCCAAGGGAATTCTTCCGTTTCATCGTAATGGGCAGCGTTAGGAGCAATTTCCTGTTTGGCAAAATCAGCGACAACTTTGATTAAGCTTGCTTGTTCTTCATTCAAAAATGACATATTGCTAGTACCTCCACATGTGTAAGTTAAGAAATTAACAGAGAAGAAAAAGGTGCTTATTTTTTCTTCATTACCATAACAGTAGCTTGGCCGTCGATGACGACTTCGCCACGTTGGTTCTTAATGACAGTGCTCAGGACAATACGCTGTTTGGCATCGATCTTTTCGATAACTTCTGCCGTAGCAGTAATCGTATCACCGATTTTAACGGGTTTTACGAATTTTACGTTCTGAGATAAGTATAACCCATTTCTGCCCGGAATGCCACAGCCTACGAGCGTAGAAATAAAGGAAGCTGTCAGCATGCCGTGGCAAATGCGTTCGCCAAACATGCTGTTTTTAGCGTATTCCGGATTGACATGCAGTGGATTGAAGTCCCCGATGATCCCGGCAAAATTTACGACATCAGCTTCGCTGATCATTTTGGTAATGCTGGCAGTTTCCCCTAATTCGATATCGTCATAGGCTCTTTCTGCAACAAAATCTCTGTGTTGAACCATCGGGTTAACACACTCCTTTACTGTAATAGTATGTCTTAGTCTTCAAAAACGGCGCCTTCCATTGCGGAAGAAACGAGTTTCGAATACCGCGATAAGTAGCTTCCCTTCTGAATGTAATTCTGTTCCGGACGCTTCCAGGCAGCTTTACGACGGGCCAGTTCTTCTTCCGGAACCAACAATTCTACACGCTGTTCGTTGAGGTCGATTTCAATCTGATCGCCTTCCTGTACCAGAGCGATCGGACCGCCTTCAGCAGCTTCCGGAGAAACGTGGCCGACGCAGGCGCCGGACGTAGCGCCGGAGAAACGGCCGTCTGTTACGAGGCCTACTTCCTTAGAAAGACCCATGCCGACAATAGCAGCTGTAGCTGTGAGCATTTCGCGCATGCCCGGGCCGCCTTTCGGTCCTTCATAACGGACGACAACGATATCGCCAGGGTTGATTTCGCCACCATAAATAGCTTTTACAGCAGCTTCTTCCTGGTCAAATACACGGGCCGGACCCTGATGATGGAGCATTTCCGGTGCAACGGCAGCTTTTTTACATACAGCACCGCCCGGAGCCAGCGTACCATAGAGGATTTCCAAGCCGCCTGTCTGGGAGTAGGCGTTTTCCGGTGTTTTGATGATTTCGTCATTGATGACTTTGCCATCGGCTACATTGGCTGCTACTTTTTCTTCCGTAACAGTCAGGCAGTCGCCATGGATGAGGCCCAAATCAAACAGTTCCTTCATGACCGCTTTGACACCGCCGGCATAATGGAAGTCAGCCGGATAGCAGCCATTCGTGGCTGGTTTAATCTTAACGAGGTGCGGTACCTTTTTGGCAATATCCGTGAAGACATTGACGTCAAAATCGATATCTGCTGCATGAGCCAAAGCCGTTAAGTGCAATACCGTATTGGTCGAACCGCCGATAGCCATGTCGACGGCAATGGCGTTTTCAATAGCTTCTTTTGTAATAATCTGACGGGGCAGGATGTTATCCCGTACGAGGTCCATGATCTTCATGCCGGTTCTCTTAGCCAAAGCCAGTCTCTGGCCGGTAGCAGCCAGCATATCCGAACCGGGCAGGCAAAGGCCCAAGGCTTCGGTCATATAGTTCATCGTGTTGCCTGTGCCGAGCAGGTTACAAGCACCACAGCCAGGCAGGGCCACTTGTTCACGGCGGGACAGTTCATCGCGGGTAATAATACCGCGGACTACGTCGCCCTGGTCAGCCATGAGGTCCGTATAGTTGATCTTGCGGCCATCGATGCAGCCTGTAGCCATGGTACCGCCGCTGATGAGGATAGCCGGAATATTCAGGCGTACAGCTGCCAGGAGCATCCCCGGTGTGATCTTGTCGCAGTTCGTAATCAATACCATGGCATCATACTGATGGGCGTTAACCATGCATTCGATAGAATCGGCAATCAATTCGCGGCTGGCCAGCGGATAGTGCATACCATAATGGCCTTGGGCAATACCATCGCAGATGGCAATAGTCGGGAATTCTACAGGTGTACCGCCGTTAGCAATAATGCCTTCTTTGACGGCTTTGGCAATGCTGTCCAAATGAACGTGGCCAGGCATGGCTTCGTTCTGTGTATTTACGACGGCAACGATCGGTTTTTCCAGATCTTCCGGCAAAAAGCCCATGGAATAATATAATGCGCGGTGTGTTGCTCTTTCAATGCCCTTAGTAGTAATTTCGCTTCTCATAAAACGTATGCTCCTTTTTAAATAAATTGTATAATCGCATTGCCTTAGCACGAACGGGAGCGCACGATATTTTACATATACGTACGTCCTTTCACTTAACGAGACATTCTCTATACGTATTCATGCCCGGCAACTTTAGTCAGAACTATGAGTATCTCTCACAAATGGCCTTACATTTCCGAATAGTTACATCTATAGAATACCATATTGGCCAAATTTTTTATCTTAAAATTTTGACCTTTCATTTAATATTTTTGTCATCCCCAGGTTCGTCCCGGTCTTATTCCGGCAGGGTAAAAATTTTACCGGGATTCAAAATATCTTCCGGGTCGAAGACCTTCTTAATTTCCCGCATGTATTCCAGCTGCACAGGATTGGTAAAGGTTTCCATTTCTTTAATCTTCTTGCAGCCAATGCCGTGTTCCCCTGATAACCGGCCGCCTAGCTGATAGACGAGGCCATAGAGGTCCTGATGGAAGGCATCGAGTTTTTCGTTCCACACGTCATCCGGTGTATCACATTGCATGGCATGGACGTGAATGTTGCCATCGCCTATATGGGCCGCCGTAATCGTCCGGATACCGTACTTGCCTTCGAGGTCAGGCAGCTTTTTGATGAGCGTACTGATTTTATCAATAGGCACGACGATATCTTCTGCATAAAAGACGAGGCTTTCAATGCGCGTCGCTTCAGCGATGTCGCGTCGGGCCCGCCAAATCCGGTCCTGGTCGGCCATCAGCAGATCGACTGCGTGTATACTTTCACATAAGCTGACAATTTTTTCCATCTTCTGGTCTGTTTCGTCTTCCGTCAGGCCATCGATGGTAATGATAACATAGGTGACATTTTCTTCCTCCGCATGGGGCAGGTCGATTTTAAGGTTCTTTTTGCACAAGCGGATACAGTTTGTATCCATCAATTCCAAGGAAATAGGATTAATCCCTTCCTTTAAAATCAGGTTAGGCAGCTGCAGTGCGTCATCGATGTCGTGGAACACGGCCAGCAGGTCTGCCGTATTCTTAGGCAAAGGCTGCAATTTCAGCGTCGCTTCAGTGACGACGACCAGTGTCCCTTCGGAACCGATAATCAGCTGTTCCAGGGCATAGCCTGTACTCTGCTTTTTAAGGCGGGCACCGACATCGAGGATTTCGCCACGCGCCGTAACACAGCGCAGGGAATACACCTGATTCCGTGTCGTACCAAAGCGGACAGCCTTGTTGCCGCCGGCATTGGTCGAAATATTGCCGCCAATTTCACAGCCTGCATCGACGCTGCAGGGATCTCCGGCATAGAGCAAGCCATGTTCTTTCGCTGCATTCTGGATTTCAATCGTCGGCGTCCCGGCTTGTACGCGGACAAACATATTGACCGGATCCAATTCCAGGATTTTATTCATCCGGTCGAATACGAGGACAATACCACCGCACACCGGAATGGCGCCACCGGCCAGTCCTGTACCGCCACTGCGCGGTGTAACAGGAATGCGCAAACGGGTTGCCAGTTTCATAATGGCGGCTACTTGTTCCGTCGTTTCAGGATAGACAACAGCTTCCGGCATATGATGATACAACGTATTTTCTTCCTGATCCGTTTTGTAGCCTGCCAGTTTATCCGGATCGTTTGAAGCGTAGTGGGAACCTACGATTTGCTTCAATTCTTCCATAATTTCAGGTGTTACAGATTGATACGGTCGCATTTATCATGACACCTTCTTTTTATATACTAATTTGAGTTATACGAAAAAGTCATTATACACGCCTAAAAAAACAGATCTTGTTCCTGCCAGAACCTGGCCCTGGCAGGAACAACTATCTGTCTATTCTATGGTTAGCATAGAAACGAGCTTTATTTGTCTAACGATAAGTCAAAGGCTTTTTGCGTTCTTACATAGCTTTCATAACGATCACGCGCATCCTTTTCCGTCTTCTGATACAGTGCTTCAGCTTGATCAGGATCTACCTTCTGGAGAGAAGCAAAGCGTACTTCGCCCATGAGGAAGTCACGGAAGTTAGCCTTCGGTTCTTTCGAATCCAGGCTGAACGGATTCTTGCCCTGATCCTTCAGATCCGGGTTGTAGCGGTACAGCTGCCAGTAACCGGCATCAACGGCACGTTTCTGTTCCAGCTGGCTGCTGCCCTGACCGGCTTTAAGACCGTGGTTAATGCACGGTGCATAGCCGATGATGATGGACGGGCCATCATAGGCTTCTGCTTCGGCAATAGCCTTCATGAACTGATTCGGGTCGGCACCCATAGCTACCTGAGCTACATAAATGTAGCCATAGCTCATGCACATCATGCCCAAATCCTTCTTCTTCGTCCGTTTGCCCATCGTAGCGAATTTACCAACAGCAGCCGTCGGCGTAGCTTTGGAAGGCTGACCGCCTGTATTGGAATATACTTCTGTATCGAAGATGAAGACGTTGACATTTTCATCCTGTGCCAATACGTGATCCAGGCCGCCGAAGCCGATATCATAAGCCCAGCCGTCACCACCAAAGATCCACGTGCTGCGTTTGATCAAATACTGTTTCATGCTATATACGCGTTCTAATTCGTATTTGCCGGCTTTTTCTTTTTCCAGTGCAGCAATGACAGCATCCGAACGTTCCCGTGTGCCGTCGGCTACTTCCATGTTGTCTTCCCAGTCCTGCAGGAGTGCTGCCAGTTCCGGCGAAGCAACGGCTTTGGCATCGTCGACGTAGCCCTTCAGGAGTTCCCGGTTGCTGCGGTCGCCAATGAAGAAGCCTAAGCCATATTCGGCATTATCTTCAAAAAGCGAGTTGCCCCAAGCCGGGCCATGACCCTGCTGGTTCATCTTGTAGCCGTTTGTCGGCGCACTGCCGCCCCAAACGTTAGAGCAGCCGTGGGCATTGGCAATGATCATTCGGTCGCCGAAGAGCTGCGTAATAACCTTGGCATACGGTGTTTCTGCACAGCCTGCGCAAGCGCCTGTAAATTCGAGGTACGGCATTTCAAACTGCGAGCCTTTTACGGTCGTTTTGTCGAGGAAGTTCGGTTTCTGCGGCAAATCAACGAGGTAATCCCAGAGAGCCGCTTTATCCTGTTCTTTATCATAATCGGTCATTTCCAGTGCCTGAGCCGGGCAAACCTTGACGCACGAGGTGCAGCCCAGACAGTCGTTTACGGAAATAGCAATGGTAAAGTTGTATTTGTCAGTGCCAATGGCTTTCTTCTTAGCCAAACCTGCCGGAGCCTGTGCGGCTTCTTCATCGGTTGTCAGGAACGGACGGATAGCAGCGTGGGGGCAAACGAAGGAGCATTTATTACACTGTACGCATTTATCTACATCCCAAGTCGGTACGAATACGGAAGCACCGCGTTTTTCTTCTTTTGCTGTATCCAGGGGGTATGTGCCATCTTCCCAGCCATCGTAGATGGATACAGGGAATGTATCGCCCTGGAGGGCTTCCATGGGGGCAGCGAATTTCTTGAAGAATTCCGTATGTTTCATCGTGTCCGTTGTCTGATCTTCTGCTGTAGCCCAGCTTTCCGGATACGAAACGGGAACGATGGACTGTACACCGGCATCAATAGCGGCCCAGTTCATGTCGACAACACGCTGGCCTTTATTGCCATACGACGTGACGACGGAATCCTTCAATTTGCTGATTGCCAGATCCAAGGGGATAACGTTAGCCAATTTGAAGAAGGCCGACTGCATGACCATGTTGATACGGCCGCCGAGACCGATCTTCTGTGCAATAGCAACGGCGTCGACAATGTAGAATTTGACATGGTTCTTGGCAATGCTGCGTTTCAGGGAAGCCGGCAGTTTTTCTTCCAGTTCAGCCGGAGACCACGTGCAGTTCAAGAGGAATGTGCCGCCTTCTTTGATGCCCTGGAGCAAATCGAAATTATGTACATAGGACTGACGATGGCAGGCAATAAAGTCGGCCTGATGAATCAGATAGGGCATGCGGATCGGTTCTTTACCAAAGCGCAGGTGCGATACGGTTACACCGCCGGATTTCTTGGAGTCATAGGCAAAATACCCCTGTGCATAGAGGTCCGTATTGTCACCGATAATTTTGATAGCCGATTTATTGGCGCCAACAGTACCGTCAGAGCCAAAGCCCCAGAACTTGCAGGCATGGAGTTCTTCCTGGCCCAGGTTGATATCGCTGGTTCTCGGCAAAGAAAGGTTGGTTACGTCGTCGACAATGCCGAGGACGAAGTGATTTTTCGGTTCGCTCTGTTCGAGGTTATCGAAGCAGGCAACGACATCAGCCGGCAAATATTCTTTACCGCCCAAGCCAAAGCGGCCGGCATAAATCTGCGGTGCAGCCTGTGCCGTAGCATACGTAGCAGCTACACTCAGGTAAACCGGATCACCATTAGCACCCGGTTCTTTCGAACGGTCCAGAACGGCAATGCGTTTTACCGTCTTAGGCAAAGCGGCCAGGAAGTGTCTTTCCGACCACGGGCGGAAGAGGTGGATATTGAGACAGCCTACTTTACGGCCCTGGGCAACGAGACGGCGGACAGTTTCTTCGGTTACTTCGGCACCACTACCCATGATGACGATAACGTTTTCTGCATCCGGTGCACCTGTATAATTGAAGAGATGATATTCACGGCCTGTAATTTCCTGAACTTTCTTCATATAGTCTTCGACCATATCAGGAATGGCATCGTAGAATTTATTACGCGATTCTAAGTGCTGCATGTAAATATCGCCGGTTTCACAAGCACCACGCCATACAGGATGATCCGGGTTCAAGGCGCGCTGACGGAATTCAAGCAATGCGTCCTGATCGATAAACTGTTCCAAATCCTTATAATCGATAACTTCGATTTTTTGAATTTCATGGGACGTACGGAACCCATCGAAGAAGTTCATGAACGGCACACGGCTGGAAATGGCAGCAGCGTGGGCAATGGCCGACAAATCCATGACTTCCTGTACACTCGATTCAGCAAGCATAGCCACACCGGTGCTGCGGGTCGTCATGACATCGTTGTGTTCAGCAAAAATGGTCAGGGCGTGGGAAGCAACCGTACGGGAAGCTACATGGAATACACCTGGCAATAATTCGCCGGCAATTTTGAACATGCTCGGAATCATGAGCATGAGACCCTGGGAAGAGGTAAAGGTATTGGCTAAGGCACCACACTGCAACGCACCATGCATAGCGGCTACAGCACCGCCTTCAGACTGCATTTCCTGAAGCTTTACAGTATGACCAAATAAATTCTTCTTACCCTGGGCAGCCCATTCATCTACGTGTTCGGCCATCGGCGATGAAGGCGTAATAGGGAATACAGAAGCTACTTCCGTAAACGCATAGGCAATATACGCTGCTGCCGTGTTCCCATCCATCGTTTTAAACTTTCTTTCCATTGTTTTGAACACCTCTCCTAAACTAAATGACTACGTATCAAGTGAAAAAAGCCACTTGCCATATATGAATCTACCATCTTGTAACTATCACGCTTTAAGGATACTACAAAAAGCCTCTCCTTGATTTGAAATTTTTTTACCTCTGTCTTAGTATTTTTACCCATTTTTGACATTCAAATAAATCATAGGTCATACAAGGCATACAAAAAAAGCAAAAACATGTTTCTATAGCGTCTTGCTCTGTTCCCTCATTCCCATCAATTACATTTATGTATTTGCGATATATTCAATAAATTTAAAAGAAAAATTATTTTTTATAGTAACTTTTTTAAATTTTATAAATGATTCTCAACAAATACGCAGATGCCGCAGAATTGCAATGCGAAATAGCCTATGCTATAATGAAGATAAGTATTTGACAAATAATCTGTACAAAGAGGTGTTAATGATGGACGAATTCGATAATATTGCCCAGTACCCTATTTATTTTGCTCCTGGCTGTCAGCTGCTGCAATTGCAGCCTGGTATGGTTTCCGACGTGTATGATTACCTGCGTCATCTGTTTGGTAATAACATTCATCTGTACACGCGCTGCTGTGGTCTCGACGATGCGAACCAGCACAATGAAGAAGCTGTATTTATTACATTATGCGATGCCTGTTTCCGGATTTATGGCTTAACCTATGCCAACCTCCATATGAGAGATTTCTGGGAAGTCTATGATGAATACAAAGATATTTATCCCTTAGGCGATAAGGAACAGGAATTGCGTGCAGCCTTGAAATCCACGCTCTGCGATAACGTCTTCCCGCAGGCCAAATTAAAAGACTGGCTCGACGAATGGAAGAGCTGGAGCACAAGCAACAAAGATTTTAAAGACGAAGCAGCTTTTAAGTAATGCCAAAGACTGGAACGCACAGGTTCCAGTCTTTTTTTGTCTCTTTTTCCGCGTTGTTTGTCTCTTACTCCCCTGGTATTGACAGTAACCCATGGCACCATAATTTATTTTTTCTAACATATAACAATATTTACAAAAAAAGCCTTGCAATAAGTAATAGACCCTGCTATAATGTAGTTGTAACAAATAAGAGTTATTTGTTAGTAACAATCAATAGTTAATTTCAAAATGTCTTTAATTACTGTGGGAGGTAATTACTATGAAAAAATTTGTATGTGGCGTTTGCGGTTTTGTATTTGAAGGCAATGAAGCTCCGGAAAAATGTCCGCAGTGTGGCGCTCCGAAAGAAAAATTCTCGGAACTCGTTGAAGGCGAAAAAGTATATGCTGATGAACATCGCGTAGGCATCGCTAAAGGCGTTGATGAAAGAATTCTCGAAGGTCTCCGTCAGAACTTCACAGGCGAATGCTCCGAAGTTGGTATGTATCTCGCTATGAGCCGTGTTGCTGACCGCCAGGGCTATCCGGAAGTTGCCGAAGCTTACAAACGCATTGCTTACGAAGAATCCGAACACGCTGCTAAATTTGCTGAACTGCTCGGCGAAGTCGTAACGGACGACACGAAGAAGAACCTCGAAATGCGTGCTGCTGCTGAACAGGGCGCTTGCGCAGGCAAGAAAGAAATCGCAACCCTTGCTAAACAGCTGAACCTCGATGCTATCCATGATACAGTTCATGAAATGTGCAAAGACGAAGCACGTCATGGCCGCATCTTTGATGGTCTCCTGGCACGTTATTTCGCTAAATAATCTCCTCCTCTTTCTCCCGCTTCTCGTGAAGCGGGAGATTTTTTCTTTTCTGTTTTTAAAAACCGCGAGTCCATACTGAAAATTTCTTTCAATATGGACTCGCGGTTTTATTTCGTTTGTTGCTTATTTAATGACTAATTGTTGTTTATAACCTTTGATCCGCTGCTTCAGTGGCAGCCAATCCAGAACCTTCTTAATATTGCGATCCCAGAATTCCCATACGTGATCGCCATCTTCTTCCCAGAACTCTATCTCTGTCAGCTGGCGGGCTTTTTCGTAAAAGGCGACGTTGCAGGGATATAAGAAATCCTGACGGCCGACGGCACAAAGCATTTTCGGCAGCTCAATTCCCTTTTCTTTGGCCGCTTTAATTTCCACGAGGAGATCGTCTTTACCGCCACGGGGATCCCTATTATCAAAGGTCATCCACTTTTCTGCATCAGAATAGAAATCATCTGAATCATAAAAAATTCCTACGTCGACGACGCCGGACAGGCTGGCTGCTGCTGCATACTGTTCCGGACAAAGGGCCGCAGCGTGCAAGGCGCCGTAGCCTCCCATAGAAAGGCCGGCAATAAACGTGTCCTCCCGCTTCTGGGAAATGCGGAACATGTTGTTCATAATTTCCGGAAGTTCTTTTGTAATATAATCAAAGTAACGATAGCCATGCGGCTGATTAATATAATGGCCCCTGCCTGTCGTAGGCATAACGACGACCAGGCCCATATCCATGACATACTGCTCAATGTTGGTAAAACGAATCCAGCTTGTCTGATCCCGCATGATTCCGTGAAGCAAGTACAAAACCTGGAAAGGCGGTTTGATGACACTGCGTAGCGGCTCAGGCGTGCGCGCACAATTCTGCGGATAAATCACTTCTACGCCCGTATCAATTTTTAAAGCATCGGAATAGAATTCAACGTGAAGAGATGGCATAGGAATCGCTCCTTTCGCTGCAAAGGCAGCCACACGGGAATCCATTACAACGGTAAAAAGACCATATCCCGAAAGGGCCGTAATCGCATACATACAAATGATGCCTATATAAAAGCATATACTATATACTTCCATTATAATTGCAATCTGTTACCCGTCAATATATGAACAGGAAAAAGGCTCCCTGTTGCAGGAGCCTTTTTCCTAACCGATTGCCTCACTTGGTGCAAGGCCTCATTTTTTGTTATTTACTTGCCTAAGCGATAGAGAAAATCTTTGTAGCCAAACGTATGGAGACATTCCAGTTGTCCCGTTTCGTGCAATACATAAATAGCCGGCAAGGGCATGCCATTGAAGGTATTATTCTTGCAGGTCGTATAGATTGCCATATCGCCGAAGAGGAGAAAGTCTCCCGGCTGGAGAGGCTGGGCAAAGCTATAATCGCCAATAACGTCACCGGCCAGACAGGTCGGTCCGCCTAAACGATAGGTATAGGACTGCTCCCCGGCTTCACCGGAACCATACAGGGGTGGCCGGTACGGCATTTCAATGACATCCGGCATATGGCAGGCAGCGCTCGTATCAACCATAGCCACGTGCGTCGTGCCGTTAACCAGTACATCGAGCACTTCTGTCGCCAAATAGCCGGCATTGAGAGCCCACGCTTCACCCGGTTCCAGATAGACCTCGACGTGCCACTTTTTCTGAGCCGTCGTGATGCAGGTTTCCAGTTCGGCCAGATCATACCCTGGGCGCGTCACGTGATGACCACCACCCATATTGAGCCATTTCAGCTGCGGCAGGATAAAGCCGAACTTCTCTTCTACAGCCTTCAGTGTCGTCGCCAAGGCAGACGAATCCTGTTCACAGAGGGTATGGAAATGGAGGCCGTCCAAGAGAGCAATCAGATCTGCTGTCATATGCGCATCCCATTGGGCCCGCGTCGTGCCGAGACGGCTGCCCGGTGCACACGGGTCATAGAGGGACGTCCCCTCTTGCGTTGAGCATTCGGGGTTAATCCGCAGGCCCAGGCTGCGGCCGGCAGCTTTAGCCGCCGGACCGAATTTAGCCAGCTGGGAAGGCGAATTAAAGACGATATGATCGGCATAGCGGATGACCTCAGGAAATTGAGTTTCCTTATAGGCACCGCAATAGACATGAACTTCTTTTCCCGGCATCTTTTCGGCACCCAGACGGGCCTCATAAAGGCCGCTGGCCTCAGTACCACTCACGTAGTCTGCCAAAAGAGGGTATAAGTCGTAATTGGAAAAGGCCTTCTGGGCCAAGAGGAAATGACAGCCCGTCCGCTTGGCAATGGCTGCCATCATTTCTCCATTATGACGCAGCATAGCTTCGTCAAGAATGTAGCACGGCGTCGGCAGCTGGCCGAAGAGTTCTTTTGGTGTTTTCCCGTGCAGGCCTGCAAAAGCAGGCGGCACGGTATATAAAGACGTCGTCATTACGGCACCAAAACGGGATGATGCGTTTCCGAACGGGGCAAGCCATGCTGATCGAGCGCATCCAGGAACGGATCGGGATCCAGTTCGTCTACAGTATAGACACCGGGTTTGTTCCATTTACCCGTCAGCATCATGAGGGCCCCGCACATTGCCGGTACGCCGGTTGTATAGCTGACGCCTTGGCTGCCCACTTCACGATAGCATTCTTCGTGATCACAAATGTTATAGATATAATAGGTCTTTTCCTGGCCATCCTGCTTGCCCGTAAAGATGCAGCCAATGTTTGTCTTGCCTTTTGTCCGGGGACCGAGGCTGGCCGGATCCGGCAAGAGCGCCTTGAGGAACTTGATGGGCACAATCTGATGGCCTTCAAATTCGATGGGGCTCGTCGAAAGCATGCCGACATCTTCGAGACAACGCATATGATCGAGGTAACTCTGGCCAAAGGTCATGAAGAAACGGATCCGTTTTGCTTCCGGAATGGTCTGGGCCAGGCTTTCAATTTCTTCGTGATGCAGGAGGTACATATCCTTGTCACCGACCTGGTCGAAATTGTATTCCCGTTTAATGCTCATAGCCGGGATTTCTACCCAATGGCCGTCTTCCCAATAGCTGCCCGGTGCAGATACTTCGCGCAGGTTGACTTCAGGATTGAAATTCGTCGCAAAGGAATAGCCATGATCGCCACCATTGCAGTCGAGGATATCAATCGTATCAATCGTATCGAATTCATGCTTTTTAGCATAGGCACAATAGGCCTGGGTAACGCCCGGGTCAAAGCCGCAGCCTAAGAGGGCCATGAGTCCGGCTTTTTCGAATTTTTCATGATAGGCCCACTGCCAGCTGTAATCGAAATAGGCCGAGAAACCTTCTTCTTTGCAGCGTTTTTCATAAATAGCACGCCATTCCGGGTCGTCCGTATTTTCCGGTTCGTAGTTGGCCGTATCCATATAGTTCACACCACAAGCCAGGCAGGCATCCATGATAGTCAGGTCCTGATACGGCAAGGCGACGTTCATTACCAGATCGGGCTGGTACGATTTGATGAGGTCAATCAGCTGCTGTACGTCGTCAGCATCAACCTGGGCCGTCGTAATTTTAGTCTCTGTCTTGCCTGTAAGCTTGGCTGCCAGGTCGTCGCATTTGGATTTCGTCCGGCTGGCGATGCACAATTCCGTAAAGACCTCGCTCACCTGACAACATTTCTGAATGGCTACGGAAGCAACACCGCCACAGCCAATAACAAGTACTTTGCTCATAATTTCGTCTCCTTTCCCCCTTCTTATGCAGAGGGGCAGCATTTCTTTTCTAAAGCTAACAGCATTTCCCGTACGACCTTGCAGGCCGTTGCCGTCGATACACCACTGGCGTCCAGCATGGGCGCCAGCTCATTGACATCGGCGCCAATGACACGGGTTGTGCAGACAGCGCGCAACGCGCGCAGTAATTCCATAAACGTGACTCCCCCTGCTTCGGGCGTACCGGTGCCGGGAAATGCAGACGGGTCCAGACAATCGAGATCGATTGTAAAGTATACCGGTACCTGGCGCTGTCGCAGGTCTTTGACCAGTGACTCTACGCAGGCAAAGCTAAAGGGATGCATATCCGTATGCTCTTTGGCAAAGAGAAATTCCTCCCGTTCACCACTACGGATGGCAAATTGATGAATGCGGCCATCGCCGACGAGATCATGGCAGCGCCGCATGACGCAGGCATGACTGAGCTTAGCCCCGAGATAATCGTCCCGCAGGTCTGCATGGGCATCAAACTGGATGATGTGCAGATCCGGGTATAGTTCCAAGGCCGCCCGGACAGCGCCGAGGGTTACCAGGTGCTCGCCGCCCAAGAGAAAGGGCAGCTTGCCGTCGCCTAAGATGATGGCAGCCCGCGCCTGAATATCGGCCAGGGCTGCGTCAGAGCTGCCAAAACAAAGCTCCAGGTCACCACTGTCGAAGACGGCACAATCCGTCAGATCTGCATGCTGGTAAAGACTGAATGTTTCCAGGCCAAAGCTTTCATGGCGGATGGCCGGCGGGCCAAAACGGGCGCCGGGGCGGAAGCTGGTTGTCGAATCAAAAGGGGCCCCGTAGAGCACGATGCGGGCTTTTTCGTAGGGTACGTCGCAGGCAATAAAGGTTTCTACATTGGGTGACAGCATCCTACTTTTCCACCTCCTGCAGCATTTCTTCCAGGAATGCCGGCAGCCAGAAAGAGCCTACGTGCAGACGCGTTGTGTAATAGCGCGTATGCAAGTGCAGGGCAGACCAGGCTTCGGCGTCGAGATCATTTACAGGGTGATATTTTTTGCTGGCAAAGCCAAAGAGCCAATACCCGGCGGCATACGTCGGGATATGAGCCTGATAGACCTTGCTGATCGGGAAGGTCTGGGCAATGCGCTGATGGCTTCGCTGCATGGCCTGGGCATCTTCCGAATAGAAGGGGCTGCCCTGCTGGTTGACCATAATGCCATCAGCCTTGAGGGCGTGGAAACAGCTGCCATAAAACTCCCGTGTAAAGAGGCCTTCTGACGGACCAAAGGGATCCATGGAATCGACGATGATCAAGTCATATTCCGCTTCACAGCTGCGAATAAATTTCAAGGCATTTTCAAAATGGATGTGTACACGGCTGTCATCGAGACGGCACGCATTGCCGGGCAGGTAATTACGGCAGGCCTGGACAACTTCCGGATCCATTTCGACGAGGTCGATCCGTTCGACCCGGTCGTAACGCGTCAGTTCCCGTACGACGCCGCCATCGCCGGCACCAATAACCAGGATGACCTTGCAGTCCTGATGGACAGCCATGGGCACATGGGTTATCATTTCATCATAAATGAATTCGTCCCGTTCCGTCAGCATGACGTTACCGTCCAGCGTCAGAACGCGGCCAAATTCCGGTGTTTCGAAAATGTCGATACGCTGGTATTCGCTCTGCTTAGAATACAAATGACGGTTTACACGGATGCTATGCTTAACATCCGGTGTATGAAATTCACTAAACCAAAATTCCATCAAATCCCCCTCTTTCAGGCCAATACATTAATGCGCTGCAAATCCGGATCTTCTGAGCCGGTCATGCTGCAGCCTTTTTCTTTAGCGTACTGAATATGTTCCAGTATGTCTTTCGTAATTTTTTCTCCCGGTGCCAAAATAGGAATACCCGGCGGGTAACACATAACGAATTCGCTGCAGACGCGGCCTTCGCTTTCTTCCAGGGGCAAACTGATTTTATCGGCATAAAACGCTTCCTGCGGGCTCATGACGACGACCGGTTCTACGTATTCCTGGGTCAGCATGCCGGCAGGGCTCTTCTGATAGTGCCGGCGAATTTCTGCCAAGGCGCTGACCAGGCGTTCCAATTCCTGCATACGGTCGCCCATGGAGAGATAGGCCAGGATATTGCCGATATCACCAAATTCGATTTGGATATCGTATTCATCCCGCAAAGTATCATAGACTTCAATGCCGGCCAGGCCGATATCCAGCGTATGAATACTGAGCTTTGTAATATCGAAATCAAAAACCGAGTCGCCATTCATCAGTTCCCGGCCAAAGGCGTAATAGCCGCCGATCGCATTGATTTCCTGCCGCGCATAGGCCGCCATGTCGACGACTTTATGGAAAATTTCCGGGCCGTGCAAAGCCAGGTGGCGACGGCTGATATCGAGGCTGGACATGAGCAGGTAGCTCCCGGAAGTAGTCTGCATAAGGTTAATAATCTGCCGCACATAACCGGCATGAATATTAGGACCGATGAGAAGGAAGCTCGACTGGGTCAGACTGCCACCGCTTTTATGCATCGATACAGAGGCCATATCGGCACCGGCAGCCATAGCCGATACAGGCAGACCGTTGCCAAAATAAAAATGGGTACCGTGGGCTTCATCGACGAGGCAGCGCATGCCGGCAGCATGCGCCATATTGACAATAGCCCGCAGGTCACTGCAAATACCATAATATGTCGGGTTATTTACCAGAACGGCTACGGCCTTGGGATGCTTGGCAATGGCCTTGGCCACTTCTTCGCGCTGCATGCCCAGGGAAATACCTAAGCGGGCATCGATAGCCGGGTTGACATATACCGGAATGGCACCGCACAGGACGAGTGCATTGATGACGCTTTTATGTACATTGCGTGGCAAAATGATTTCATCGCCCCGCTTACAGACGGTGAGGATCATGCTCTGTACAGAGCTTGTCGTACCGCCAACCATGAGAAACGCGTGGGCTGCATGAAAGGCTTCTGCAGCCAAATCTTCGGCTTCCTTGATGACCGATACAGGATGACACAGGTTATCCAGCGGTTTCATACTGTTGACGTCGACGCCGACACACTTTTCGCCCAAAAAGGCCGTCAGTTCCGGATTGCCCCGGCCCCGCTTATGGCCTGGTACGTCAAAGGGAACGACGCGCATTTCCCTAAATTTCTGGAGCGCCTCATAAATCGGCGCCCGACTCTGATCCAAATGATGTTTACGTGTTTCCAAAATTTCCATACACCCCCAGATTGCCTATAAAAAAAGCGCAAGCTGTGCCTGGCACAACTTGCGCTCCTATTCGGGCAATGAACTGTCTTTCGTCATACGGCCTAAAGGCACGCACAAAAACAGACCACAACGGGACGGATGATCAGAGTCTATATAGCAATTCTACTTTTACTACTCGTATTGACCGTTTCACAAGTTAGCGCACAGGCGCATTTCGGTTATGAAGTAACCAACTTTTGAAAGCTGAGCGCATGTCACTCAATCAATAAGGCAGCACCTAAAAGGCTGCCAATCGGCAGTGGACCCGGCTGTCCGTATGGCCTTGACTTTTCCCATGGAAAGTGGTCCCGTACAATTGCTTTGAAAAGACCCTTGCCGTTATCTTTTCAAAATCAGACATCATTTTATCATGACTTTAAGGTATTGTCAATTTTCACCTTACCGGGAGAGTGCTTTATAGTGCTGATGAACAGGCAACAGAGCTCCCCTCCGGCAACAGTATACCTTATACGTGTGCCAGCACAGCCTGCTTCAGTGTTTCTAAGGGCATCGCTCCGATCTTGCGGTCGACGACGCGGCCGTCCTTAAAAATCAGAAACGTCGGCAAGACTTCGACTTCATACTGCTGCACCAATTCCGGTTCCGCATCACTGTCCACCTTGCCGAAGAAAACCTGATCGCCTAACTGGGATGAAAGCGCTGCATACACAGGAGCCATCTGGGTGCAATAACCGCACCAGGTAGCCCAAAAATCGACGACAGCCACACCTTTATGGGATACGACACTGCCAGTAAAATCAGACGTTGTTAATTCTTTTACGTTGCTCATAGGACATGCTCCTTTATCTTTTTAATTATACCATTAAATACTCCTGTCGTCATGGCCTTAGCCACCAGCAGAGAGGCTGACGAAACGAATGGGAATATCTTATTTCTGTTTTTATTGTATCACGCTATTCTATTTTGTCAAATTAAATTTGTTAAAATCTTTTTTTGTATCTTGCCTAACCGGCCTGCCTGCGCGTATACTTAACCTATACTAAGAAAGAGGGGGCGATCAACATGATTCGCATAGCCACCAAGGCTGATATTCCACACGTTGCCGCAACGTACTGCGAGCTGTTAACGTACGAGCAGGAGCACGGCACCCATTCCAATTGGGTTCTCGACGTGTACCCAACGGAAGAAACAGCAGAAACAGCGTTTCAAAAGAACTACCTTTACGTATTGGAAGAAGAAGGTACTATCTGTGGCAGTGTCATTCTGAACCAGCTGCAGCCGGAAGAGTATACTGCCGGTACCTGGCATTATGAAGCAACACCTGAGCAGGTACTCGTCATTCATACTCTCTGTATTCCCCCCAGTCAGGCTGGCAAGGGCTACGGCCGCAGGCTGGTACAGTATGCCATTACGGTGGCACAGGAACGAAAGCTGCCGGTCATCCGGCTCGATACGTGGGCGGGAAATAAACCGGCAGCCACACTGTATCAGAACATGGGGTTTCTCCCTGCCGGCGGAGCTCACGTTCTGCTGCAAGGACTAATCCCTGAAGAGCAAATATTTTTTGACCGCGCCATCACCTGGTGAACCAGGCAGTCTCTTAGCCAAATACCCCGGACCGTCATGCCTCAGGCAAAAAACGGTCCGGGGTATTTATATACGCCTTGACAGGCAGTGGTCAAATAATTTTATCCTTACGCAAGGCAGCCACTTCTTCCGGCGTGTAGTGAAGCATAGACGTGAGGTACTCTTCCGTTTCTTCTCCCAGTTCCGGCGCCCGTTTATAAATATCTGCATGACCGTTGGCAAATTTGAAAACAGTGCCGGTCAAATGCATCATACCCGTTTTGGGTCCTTCTATGTCGACAAACATCTTTCTGTCACCGGCAATATGAGGATCTTTTGTAATACGGGCAATATCGAAGACGACACAGGCCGGGCAGCCACTATCATTGAGGGCTTTTACAACCTCATCGGCTTTTTTGTCAGCCGCCCATTCTTCGATCATCTGTTTCAGGATTACATGGTTCTGCAAGCGCAGGTCATTGGTTTGAAAGCGCGGATCGCCGGCTGCATCGGTGCGTCCCATTACCTCAAGCAAAATATGGAACAGTTTATCATTGCCACAGGCAATGACGAAGGTTTCATCTTGTGCTTTAAATGTATCATAAGGATAGGCAGCATTATACATGTTGCCGTTTCGTTCCGGTACCTTGCCTGTAGTAAAATACCACTGAGGCAGGAAATCCAGACCGGCAACGACGGAATCGACTAAGGCGATATCGACTTTATCACCATGGCCAGTCTGCTGGCGGCGGATATACGCGCTGAGAACACCGACCGTCAGATTCAGGCCGCTCAGCAGATCCGCCATAGCCGGACCCGTTCGCGTCGGTTCACCACCGGGCCAGCCGGTCGTACTCATGAGACCGCCTACGGCCTGACCGACAATATCATACCCTGGCTTTTGCGAATACGGGCCGGTCTGGCCAAAGCCGGAAACGGCACCATAAATCAGGCCGGGATGAATTTTTTCTAAATCCGTATAGCCAAGGCCCATCTTGTCCATCACACCGGGACGGAAATTTTCCAAAAGAATATCAAAATGAGGCAGCAATTCCTTAAATATTTCCTTGCCTCTTTCTGTCTTCAGATTCAGCGTAATAGAATTCTTATTACGGTTAAAAAGCTGGAACATCATGGATTCGCCGTTTTGGAAGGGCGGATATGCCCGGGCATCATCGCCTACTCCCGGCACTTCCAATTTTACCACTTCGGCGCCCATATCAGCCAGCATCATGCCGCAATACGGACCGGCAATAACCCGCGTCATATCCAATACTTTTAAGCCTTTTAATACGTCAGGCAGTTTATTTTGTTCCATTTCCGGTTCCCCTTTCGTTGCTGCAAACGGGATATCTTTACCAATAAAGCATCTTTATTATTAACAAATTTTAATTATTACCTATTTAAAGAATATCATATTACAAGGTCTTCTGGCAAGCATTTTTTACATTCTTATCTTCTGTACAGTGCATTCACGCCGGGCAACGGCCTATGTTAATAACACATTGACAATAGCCGCTGTTCTATGCTAGACTTTGAAGCGATGGACGGTATTCCTTACGGAAGCTGTACTGCATATATCTGAATCGGTTCTCCACCGTAACTGTGTCATGCATCACCGAAAGGGGTGATTACATGAAGGTTGGTTTTATCGGAGCGGGAAAAGTAGGTTTTACACTGGGAAAATATTTTTGCCAGCACGGCGTTGAAGTTACAGGTTATTATAGCCGCAACATTCAATCGGCTCAAAGAGCGGCAGCATTTACGGCATCAGACGTTTACTCGGAAAGAAACGATCTGATCGCTGAGAGTGATGTATTATTTTTCACAGTTCCCGATGGTTGTATTGCTTCTGCCTACGAAGCGGTACGTAATGAAACGATTCAAGGAAAAATCTTTTGTCATTGCAGCGGGGCCATGACTGCAACTGCAGCCTTCCCTGATATAGAGCAGCGTGGAGCCTTTGGCTTCTCCGTTCATCCGTTAGTTGCTGTAAGCGATCCCTATGAAGCTTACCACGAACTGGCGGATGTTTTTTTTACGCTCGAAGGGTCTGAGAAAAAGCACGCCTTCTTTCAAGCATGGCTGGAAGGGCTGGGCCTGCACGTGCAGGCCATAGACGGCCACAAAAAAGCAGCCTATCACTGCGCAGCTGCTATTGCCAGTAATTTGGTCGTCGCCCTTTTCGCCGAAAGCCAGTCACTTCTCGAAGCGTGCGGCTTTACGCCGGAAACAGCGCGCCAGGCCCTCTCGCCCCTCTTTCTGGGCAATGCCCGTCACGTCGCTCAGGCGGGACCGGTAGCAGCCCTGACGGGACCTGTAGAACGAGGCGATGCAGATACGCTGCAAAAACACATGCGCATCCTGCCGTTCCCGGACCGGGAGTCGTATGTACTGCTCTCACAAAGGCTGGTCGCCTTAGCCGAGCAAAAGCATCCCACGCGGGATTACACGGCCATCAAATCATATATACAACAGGAAACGATGCGGTTTCCCGGAAAGGATGATTCCTATGAAAAATACGGTACGAACCTTTGCAGAAATGAAAGAACGCGGTGAAAAGATTTCCATGCTGACGTGCTACGATTACTCCACAGCTAAGCTGCAGGAAAAGGCCGGCATCAATGCTATTCTCGTCGGCGACTCCCTGGGCAACGTCATGCTCGGCCTGCCGGATACACTGTCCGTTACGATGGAAGACATGATCACCTTTGGTCATGCCGTAGCCCGTGGCTGCCACGACACGATGGTCGTTATCGATATGCCTTTCATGTCCTATCAGGTTTCCATCGAACAGGCTGTAACAAACGCCGGCCGCCTCATGAAGGAAGGCCGTGGCAACGCGGTCAAGCTCGAAGGCGGCGCTGCTGTATGCCCGCAAATCCGGGCTATTACCGACGCCGGCATTCCGGTCATGGCTCATTTAGGCATGACGCCACAATCGGTCAATTCCCTCGGTGGCAACCGCGTCCAGGGAAAAAATGAAGAAGCCGCCAAGCAGCTCATCGACGACGCCCTGGCCATCGAGAAAGCCGGTGCCTTCTCCGTCGTTCTCGAGTGTGTACCGGCCAAATTAGCCGCCCTGATTACGAAAAAACTGACGATTCCGACCATTGGCATCGGCGGTGGTGCCGGCTGCGATGGCCAGATTCTCGTCTACCAGGATATGCTCGGTCTCTTCAGCGACTACACGCCAAAATTCGTCAAACACTTCGGTGAAGTTGGCGCCGCCATGGAGGCGGCCTTTGCGGCCTACGTCAAAGAGGTACAGGCCGGTACCTTCCCGGATGATGCCCATTCCTTCAAGATTGATGACGACGTCATGGAACGGCTCTACTAAAAAAACAGACTTTATAATAAAAGTCAGTGGACTTGTGACCAATCTCTTCCATGTCCCCTGCTTTTATATAAAGAAAAACAAGCTCCCTTATGAGGTACACAAGATGTACACCTATAAAGGAGCTTGTTTTATATCAAAGAATCAATGCCCTGCAGACCTTATTCCCATTCAATGGTGGAAGGCGGTTTGCTCGTAATATCGTAAACGATACGGTTGATGTGGTCTACTTCGTTGACGATGCGGCTGGAAATCTTGTCGAGGACATCGTAAGGAATACGGGCCCAGTCAGCTGTCATGAAGTCCGTCGTCGTAACGCCGCGGAGCGCTAAGGTGTAATCGTATGTACGGAAGTCACCCATAACGCCGACAGACCGGTTATTGGTGAGGACGGCAAAGTACTGGTTGATAGAGCGCTGCAAGCCTGCATTGGCAATTTCTTCGCGGAAAATAGCGTCGGCATCACGGAGGATAGCCAGCTTGTCCGTTGTAATTTCGCCCATAATGCGGATAGCCAGGCCCGGGCCCGGGAAGGGCTGACGCCAAACAAGATAGTCCGGCAGGCCTAATTCGGCACCCAGTTCGCGGACTTCATCTTTAAAGAGGTTGCGCAGCGGTTCGATGAGGCCTTTGAAATCGACAACTGCCGGCAGCCCGCCTACGTTATGATGGCTCTTAATGACGGCAGCATCGCCGGCACCGGATTCGATGACGTCCGGATAAATCGTACCCTGGGCGAGAAAATCGACAGCGCCGATCTTACGGCCTTCGTCTTCAAAGACACGGATGAATTCTTCGCCAATAATCTTTCGTTTCCGTTCCGGATCGGTGACACCGGCCAATTTATCGAGGAAGCGCTTAGAGGCGTCGACGCGGATAAAATTCATGCCGCTGTCTTTAAAAGCGCCTTCTACTTCATCCCTTTCGTTTTTACGCAGGAGGCCGTGGTCAACGAAGATACAGGTCAGCTGATTGCCGACGGCCTTAGAGATAAGAGCCGCTGCGACAGAGCTGTCTACGCCGCCGGAAAGAGCCAGGACGACCTTGCCTGTACCGACGGTTTCCTTGATCTGGGCTACTGCCGTCTTAGCGTAGTTGGCCATCGTCCAGGAGCCACTGCAGCCACAGACTTCAAAGAGGAAGTTGTGCAGCATTTCCTTGCCGTGTTCCGTATGGAGTACTTCCGGATGATACTGCATAGCATAGAGCTTCCGTTCCGGATTCTGCATCGCCGCAACGGGGCAGTTTGCCGAGTGGGCAATAATGGAAAAGCCTGCCGGCAGGCTGGCAACGTAGTCCTGATGACTCATCCAGACAACTTCCCGTTCTGCCAGGCCCTTAAACAGGGGCGATGTCGTATCTACCGTCGTTTCCGTCTTGCCGAATTCGCGCCGGTCTGCATGTTTGACTTCTCCGCCCAGTGTCTGGGCCATAAACTGCATGCCATAGCAAAGGCCTAAAACCGGAATACCTGCGGCAAATACGTCTGCCTCGATTTTCGGTGCGTTGTCTTCATATACACTGGCCGGACCGCCCGTAAAAATAATGCCCTGGGGCTGTAATTCCTTAATCTTGGCCATTGCCTTCTGGTACGGATAGACTTCACAATATACGTGGTTCTCACGCACGCGTCGCGCGATAAGCTGATTATACTGACCGCCAAAATCGACAACAATGATGAGTTCTTTGTTATCCATTAGTGCCTCCTCTGAATTGGTACAGACAGGTAATCCTGTCTTCACTTTTAGTAATTTATATATTATAGCACAAGGCCTATAGAGTGACTAGGGCAATACGGGTGTACAAACAAAAAAAGCGTCCTTATGGGCGCTTTCTTTGTGTATTTCTTTGTGTATCTCTTTGCTGTTACTGCTGTGGTTCTACTTTCGTCGTGCAGAATTCCTTGTATAAATCCTGAAGGATATTGGTACGCGTAATGATACCGACAACCCGGTGGTTTTCTACGACAGGCAGTACCTTTAAATGTTCAATAACCATGACACCGGCAATCTGTTCCGTATCTGCTTCCGGCGTGGCAATAATCACGTCTTTCGTCATGATTTTTTCACATGGTTCGTCCATCAGTTTTTTGAAATCCTTCGCGTAGCCATTCATACGGTTCGTGAAGATCTTAGAACCGATGATTGGCAGCGACCGTGGTACGTGTGGTTTCGTCTGTTTATACATGAGATCCGCACTGGTAATGAGACCGATCAGATGGTCTTCTTCGTCGACGACGGGAATTGCCATGAGCCGGTATTTGATAAACATACGAAAGACCTTGCGTACAGGCGTATCGGGGGTAACCGTCAGGAATAATTTATACATGACGTCACGCACTTGCACGACAGGCCGGTTCTTTGGGTCTATCGTACCGTTAGGTACGGCGCCGATTCGCTTATCCTGGTCTTCACTCATTCGTTCAGGTCTCCTTTCTCTTCTGCTTCTACGCCGTCTTCCAGGCCGTCTTCTCCGTATTCATTATACAATTCGTCGAGGATATTGCCACGGGTAACGACGCCGACAACGTGCTTATCTTCTACAATAGGAATAACCTTCAAGTGTTCCGCCACCATGACGCCGGCAATCTGTTCAATTGCCGCATCGGGAGCAGCAATAATGACGTCTTTCGTCATCATTTCCTTCGCCGTGCAGGCCATGAGTTTTTTAAAGCCCCGGTTATAGGCGCTAATGCCGCTATAGTAGATGCTGGCGCCTAAGAGGTTTACATAATGGGGTACATGGGGTTTTACCTTTTTGTACAAAAGATCCGCGTCGGTAACGATGCCTACGAGTTCTTTATTTTCGTTGACAATAGGAATTGCCGTTATTTTATGTTTGACAAACATGTCTACCAGAGCAAAAACCGACGTTTCCGGATGGGCCGTTACAAACGCTTTTTCCATAATATCCGCTGCTGTACGTTTGGCCATAATATCCACTCCTTTTTTATACGAGAACAGGGCACCGTCGTACAGGGTGCCGCTCCGTTCTAGTTCCATTATAACATCTATATATAAAGAATTAGACAAAAATTGTCGATTTCCTGCTTTTCTCCTGTAAAAAAACAAGAGCCAGTCCTGTGACGGAATGGCTCTTGTTTTTATAAATGGTATGGTTCATGCCGTTCTATTTTAATAGCCCTGTAAATCTGTTCCAAAAGCAACAGACGGATCATCTGATGGGTCAGGGTAATACGGCCAAAGGAAATACGACTGCCGGCCCGACGGCGCACCGCATCAGAAAGGCCAAAGGGGCCGCCAATGATAAACGTTAATTCACTCGTACCGTGCAGCGCCAGATCGGAAAAAGCAGCAGCCAGTTCTTCTGATGAAATGAGCTTGCCGCCTACGTCGAGAACGAAGAGATACGAGTCAGGCCGCACGCGGGCCAGCATCTTTTCGCCTTCTTTTTCAAGGACAGCCGTTTTCTGCGCTTCTGACGGATGGTCCGGCATTTTTTCTTCCGGCAGGATGGTCAATTCCACTTTACCGTACGGCCGCAGCCGTTTTAGAAATTCATCCAGGCCGGCTGTAAGGTAGGCCTCTTTCAGCTTACCTATGCCGATAATGTGGTATTTCATCCGTTATCCCCCGTATTGGCTGGTGCTTCCTGCAAGGTGACGTCCGCTGTCTGGGATGAGCCGTTGCGGGTATACGTGACGCTCACAGTGTCACCTGGTTTTTGTTTGCTTAAGGCCGCCTGGATATCACTGAAGCTCTTAATATCCGTATCACCAATCTTCGTGATGATATCACCACGCTGGAGTCCTGCCTGATCGAGTGGTGCCCCGGCAATGACGCGATATACATACACACCATCGCTATTCATTTGCAGTCCGAAGCGGGCAGCCATCTGTTTATCCAGGCCGTAGAAGCCCATGTACGGACGGGATACTTTGCCGTATTTAATGAGATCTTCCAAAATCGGCCGGGCTGTGTTGATGGGAATAGCAAAGCCCAGGCCTTCGACGCCTTCCTGGGAAATCTTGGCACTGTTGATGCCCATGACCTTGCCATCGGCGTCCACTAACGCACCACCGGAGTTGCCGGGATTAATAGCCGCATCGGTCTGGATCAGTTTCATGCCCTGTCCTTCCGCCCCGACTGTACGGTTGAGCGAGCTAATGACGCCGGCTGTAACGGTCCCTTGGAATTCAAGGCCCAACGGATTGCCGATAGCAATGGCCGGTTCACCGACCATGAGGGTATCACTGTCGCCAAATTCAGCCACCGGCAGGTTATCCACATTGATTTTTACGACAGCCAGGTCGGTCTGGGCATCGCGGCCGACAACGGTACCTTCCGTGCTCTGGCCATCCGCCAGGGACACGATGACCGTTTTTGAATTGCCTACGACGTGATTATTCGTAACGATATAGCCTTGCTTATCGAAGATAATGCCTGAACCCACGCCTTCACCGACGAGCACCTTGCGATTAAAAATGTCCCGGTTATAGACCTTCGTCGTAATCCCTACGACGGCCGGGCTGACCTTTTTGGCCGCCTTGACAATGGCTGTATCACGGGCATTGGAGATTTCCCCACCCTTTGCCGGTTCCTGAAGCTGGTTGACCGGCCCTTGATAGGTCTGGCTGAAGTACATATCGTGGAGCTTGTAGCCACCGACGATTCCGGCGCCGATGAGAACCACCGCCACGACGGCGGTCACCAGTTTTTTGTGTTGCATCATAGTACATTACCTCCGCTCTGAAAATGCACGGAGCCACTTGCCGAAGCCAGGCGCAAAAGTACGTCCTGGCCGATGACGACACCGCAGTCCGCCAATACGCGGCGCATGGTGTGTACGGTTATGGCTGGTGTATTATTATGTTCACTGCGATGGGCCAGTAAGACCTTAGTCAGGCTGCGCCGGGGCAGTTGTGCCAAAAATTGGGCTGCCGTCGTGTTAGAAAGATGCCCCTGCGGGCCAAGGATACGCTGTTGCAGCGCATAGGGATACGGACCATGACGCAACAGTTCTTCATCGTGGTTGGCTTCCAAAATGAGGATATCCGACCAGGCCGCGGCGGCCATAACAGACGGTGTAATGATGCCCAAATCCGTAGCCAAGGTTATTTTACAGCCTTCATGATAGACGGAATAACCGACAGAACGAGCCGCATCATGACTCGTAGCAAAGGGCACGACCTGCACTTCACCGACAGAAAGACGGCGTGGGAGCTGTACAAAACAGTTCTGATACGCGGCTACCTTTGGTCCCATAGCCCGCCAGGTCTCTGCTGTCGTATAGACAGGCACGTGCGTACGCTTCAATAAGACCGGCAAGCCACTGACGTGATCCGTATGCTCGTGCGTAATGAATACGGCATCGAGGTCACTCAGCTCCGCACCAAAGCGGCGCAAGCCTTTTTCGATCCGCCGGCAGCTGATACCGGCGTCAATCAGTAAGTGCGTATGGCCGCAGCGGATATACGCCGCGTTGCCACGGCTGCTGCTGGCTAAGAGACTGACCAGGCAGTCGCCCTGGTGACTGACCGTATCGTTCCCCATCTCAATCTCGCCGCCGTAGATTTCACCCGGTTCAGCCAGGGCTGCAGGGCCGGCCGTTATTTCCGGTATAGCTGTACCGGTTTCTGACTGGCCACGGTAACGGCCAATAGCCCGGGCCATTTGTACTAATCGGAATTCACTATCGGTCATTATTTTCTCCCGCCACAATCGTTATACCTGCACTGGCGCCAATGCGATTGGCACCGGCAGCGATGAGCGCTTTTGCCGTTTCATAGTCGCGAATACCGCCGGACGCCTTGATTTTCGCCTGGCCGCAAACGGCTTCTCTCATCAGTGCTACATCAGCCACAGTGGCACCGCCATGGCCAAAACCGGTCGAGGTTTTTACATACGCCGCTCCGCTGGCAACGGCAGCCTGGCAGGCTTTTACTTTTTCTTCATCCGTCAAGAGCCCCGTTTCCAAAATGACCTTAACGGGATGGCCTGAAGCGCTGTCCACGACCTGGCGGATGTCCGCTTCTACGTAGTCCCAGTCACCAGCCTTCGCCCGGCCGATAGACAGGACCATGTCGATTTCATCAGCCCCATCGGCAATAGCGAGGGCTGTCTCCTGTGCTTTTGCCGCTGACGCCATAGCACCTAACGGGAAGCCGATAACGGAGGAAATGAGGACAGTTGTACCTGCAAGCGCAGCCTTAGCCAGGCTGACGTACGACGAATTGACGCACACGGCGGCAAAGCCATAGGTCTGTGCTTCTTCACAAAGGCGGCGGATAGCCGCCGGTGTTGCTTCAGGCTTTAAATTTGTATGTTCAATATACGCTGCAATGGACATAGTATATAACTCCTTTACAGTTTTATAAGCAAAACACAGCAGGCCCAGCCTGACCAGGCGGGCCTTCATAGGTAAAAATTCTTCTCTATGAATTATAATTATAGCACATTTCCCACGGCAAAAAAAACACCTTTTCTGCGCCAAAGAGAGTTGCCCTGTCGTACCGCCAGAGGTACATAAAAAATGAGCCCGGTACGCTACCGGACTCATGACACAATACTATGGTGGGCCTAGGTGGACTTGAACCACCGACCTCACGCTTATCAGGCGTGCGCTCTAACCAGCTGAGCTATAGGCCCATGCCTTGCGACTCGTTTAGTATACCACATTATCTATGCTTGTCAACAGCTATTTTTTCTTTTCATGTTTCTGTCCTGTTCCCTCTTATTACAGCAACTATAAGGCAATGCCTTTACCTACCATTTCCCCCGGTGCTATGGTACAATGGGATTAAATTTAACTATAAAAAGAGGGTGTTTTCGTATGAAGAAACTCGATCCTCATGTGTACCTGTTTACCATGGGGCATTTTTCTGTTGACTGGGCCCAAGGAGGTATCCCAGCCTTACTGCCATATTTCATATCGTCGTGCAACCTAAACTATCAGGAAGCAGCCGGTATTATTTTTGCCAATATTCTCCTTTCTTCTGTCACACAGCCGTTGATTGGCTATTACTCCGATAAAATCTCCAAGCCCTGGCTCGTACCCTTAGGCTCCATTCTCTGTGGCCTGTCCCTGACACTGCTGGCGTTTACGACCAACTATTGGTTCATCCTCTTCTTGTCCATGATCAGCGGTCTCGGCGGCAGTCTCTTCCACCCGGAAGCAGCCCGCATGGTAAACCGCATTGCCGGCAAATTAAAAGGCCAGGCCTTGGGCAGCTTTTCCGTCGGCGGCAACGCCGGCTTTGCCGTTGGTCCTATGGTCGCCGGGTTCAGTGCCTATACCTTTGACATTCATGGCCTCGTCATTTACGGTATTGTCAATCTGATTATTGCCACCATTATGTACCGGCAAATGCCGACAGTTCTGTCCATGGCGGCAGCTGCCGATCAGGCTGAAGCCAAGGCGCATCCCAACGCCATTCACGAAAACGACTGGAAATCCTTTAGCAAACTGACCGTGGTCATCTTTGCTCGTTCTATTGGCTTTACCTTGTGTAACACGTTCATTCCTATTTTTTGGATTACCGTTCTGGGCGCCTCGGCCACAACAGGCAGTCTGGCCTTATCCATTCTCTTCTCCATGGGCGTCGTCATCACCTTCCTCGGCGGCGTTATGGCCGACCGGTTCGGCTTTATCCGTGTCATGCGCGGTTCATTCCTGCTCATGATTCCTGCCATGTTTTTTCTCGTCAACAGTTCCCAGCTCTGGCTCGCTACGCTGCTTCTGATTCCTGTCGCGTTCTCTCTCTTTGCCCCATACAGCCCTATCGTCGTATTAGGTCAGACCTTCCTCGGTAAAAATGTAGGCTTTGCATCGGGTATTACACTCGGCCTGAGCACGACCGTAGGTGGTCTTCTTTCGCCTATCGTCGGCTGGGGCGCTGATCTCTACGGTGTCCAGACGGCCCTGCAGATTCTTTGGATTTGCGCCATCATCGGTTGCATCTTCGCGTTCCTCGTACCGACGCCAAAGAGCTGGCTAGCCCAGGAAACGGACCGTGCTGCCCGCTGAACCACACATGAATACTAAAAACACCCCTGCATTCCAATGGAAACAGGGGTGTTTGTGTTATAAGAAAGCAGCTGGCAGTAGCGGAAAATCACGCTTGTTCCGTCGCCGTTTCTGCATCCGTGTCTTCTTCTATTTCTTTTTCAGCTTTAGGACCACGGCGGCTGTTCTTGCTGTGGTTCTTCCATACAACCCAGAGGGACGTATCGACACAAATGGAGCTGTAGGCACCACTAATGAAGCCGATGAGCATGACCAGGGAGAAGTTCTTCGTCGAGTCACCACCGAAGAAATGAAGGGCGCCACAGGCAAAGAGTACCGTCGTCAGCGTATAAATACTGCGGTGAATACTCTGGGCAATACTGTCGTGAGCCAGTTTTTCATACGTATCGGTCCGCCGGTGGGTACGCGTATTTTCGCGGACACGGTCGAAGATAACGACAGCTTCGTTCATGGAGTAGCCGACAACGGTCAGGATGGCCGCCAGGAAGGTAGCATCAATTTCCAAATGGAAAAATGAGAAGACGCCGAGTACCATGATCAAATCGTGCAAAATAGAAACGATAGCCGAAATGGCAATTTTGTATTCGAACCGGAATGTAATATACGCTGCTAAGGCGATGAAAGCTACGGCCAGATTGATAATGGCATTCTTCGTAACTTCCGAGCCGATAACGGCACCGACCGATTCCGTCCGTTTTACTTCGGCACCGCCGAGCTGATTGCTCAGATCGTCAGAAATTTCCTTGCTTTCTTCTGACGTCAGGTTGCGCATGCGGATCATGACGTCCTGGGACGCATCCTGATCGGTAACACCGGAGAGCTGGATAACGCTGTTGCTCAGGTTCAGTTTAGATGAGTCGACGACGTTACGCACCTGTTCAACCGTGACAGGCTGTTTGAACTGAAGATCCAGAATCGTACCGCCCGTATAGTCAATGCCGAAGTTAAAGCCATTGACAAACATGGAAACGATACTGAAGATAACCAGGACAGACGACAGGGTGAACCACCATTTTTTATGAGCTACAATGTCAAATCTCATTTCAGTCCCCCCTTATTCTTCATGTGTTCCGGCACCTTGCGGTTCAGTCCATAGAACCAGGGATTGGTAACCAAGCCCGTATTGATGAACCACGTTAAAAGCGAACGGCTGACGACGATGGCCGTGAACATGCTGACGATAATCCCCAAGGCCAGGTTGACAGCAAACCCTTTGACAGTGCCACTACCCATGACGATGAGGACGATGGCTGCAATCATGACGGATACGTTCGCATCGAGGATCGTATTAAAGGCCCGTTTGAAGCCCGCTTCCATAGACGTTCGCAAGCTCTTGCCAATGAGCACCTCTTCCTTAAAGCGTTCAAAGATGAGGATATTCGCATCGACGGCAAAGCCCATAGAGAGGATAACACCGGCAATGCCCGGCAGGGTCAGCGTCGCATCGAGATACTTCAGAATGGATAAGAGAATCAGGATATACACGAGCAAGGCAATGTTGGCAACCAAGCCGGAAATACGGTAAATAATGATCAAGAAGACCATGATCAGCACGATGCCGACGGCAAAGGCTTTTTCCGATTTTATTTTGGAGTCCTGCCCCAGGCTCGGCCCGATTGTCCGGACTTCCATAACCTGCAATTTGACAGGCAGGGCGCCGGAACGCAGGAGAATAGCCAGGTTCTTCGCATCCTCTAAGGTACGGCTGCCCGTAATAACGGCTTTGCCGCCCGTAATCGGTTCGTTGACGACCGGATCCGTCAGGACCTGGCCATCCAGGGTAATGGCAATTTTATGACCGACATTGGAAGCCGTCAGGTCAGCAAATTTCTTTGCCCCTTCATCGGTGAATTCAATGGCAACTACGTTTTTATGGCCCTGGTCGATCTGTTCCTTTGCATTCTTCAGATCCGAACCGGTCAGGCGCGTTGTCCCCGATTCATCTTTAAATTCCATGACAGCCGTTTTACCAATCGTTTCGATAGCCTTTTCCGGGTTCTTTTCCCCAGGCAGTTCGACGATGATCCGGCGTGCCCCTTCTTTCTGTACTAATGGTTCTGTCAAACCCATTTCATTGATACGGCGTTCGACGATGGTCACGGCACGGTTCAGGGAATCCTCCGTAACCGGAGCGTCCGGCGTATCGACGGCTTCGAGAACGATGTGTGTACCACCTTGTAAATCCAGGCCCTGCTTGATCGAGTTGGCCAGCGGATAAATAAAGGTGACGAAAGCCGCGAGAATGATGATGACGGCACCAAAAAACTTAATCATATTTCGGGTCCGCAAAAGCTCTCCCCCCTCTTGGGAAACAGATAATAGCAAATATAAAATCCGTAGCCGGTCCGGCTAAACGGCAAGCAGGGAACAGGCCTGTACAAAACAGGACTGTTCCCCTATGAGACATAGCCGGGACAGCGTCAGACCGGTTTATTTCATTTCTTCTTCTTCACCGGCAATTGCGCTAATGGATTCTTTCGTCATTTTAATTTCTACTTTGTCAGCAATACGGATACGGACGTAGTCGTCTTTAATTTCCGTAATCGTACCATAAACACCACCAACAGTAACAACTTTGGTATTTTTCTTCAGGCTGGCAAACATTTCCTGGCGTCGTTTCTGCTGACGTTTCTGCGGGCGATAAAGGATGAAATAAAAGAGCAGGACCATAAAGAGCAAGGGCCACATCTGTCCTAAATCACCAAAAATGCCAAGGTTGTCATAGTTCGTCAAACCATTAAAGAAATTTGCAATAGAATCCACAGTTTTTACCTCCTACAAAAAGAAAATATAAGATATGTTCATGATGCTGCGCATGGCTTATGCATCTTGATACCGTTTCCAAAAATCCTGACGAAATTCGCGGAACGTGCCATTGAGAATGGATTGCCGCATATCGCGCATAAAGCTTAACAGGAAATAGAGATTATGAATACTGACCAGCCGGTAAGCCAGCAGTTCTTCCGCCTTAAAGAGGTGGCGGATATACGCACGCGTATAATTGCGGCATGTATAACACTGGCAGCCTTCTTCAATGGGCCGGAAATCCCGGGCATAGGTGGCATTCTTTACAGTCAGACGGCCTGTATGCGTCATAGCCATACCGTTCCGGGCCACCCGCGTGGGGAATACGCAGTCAAACATGTCGACGCCGCGGGCTACACCTTCGACGAGACAGTCCGGTGTGCCGACACCCATGAGATAGCGGGCTTTGTTTTCCGGCAGGTACTGCGTCGTATTATCCAATACATCATACATTATATCTTTACTTTCGCCAACACTCAAGCCGCCGATACCATAGCCGTCAAAATCCATATCGACCAGGTCTTCACAGCTCTTTTTACGCAAATCCTTATACATGCCGCCTTGGACAATACCAAAGAGTCCCTGCGTATCCGTGTGATGGTGATCCAGGCAGCGCCGGGCCCAGCGGCTTGTCCGTTCCGTCGAAAGGAGCGTATACTCATAATCTGACGGATAGGGAATGCATTCGTCAAAGGCCATCGCAATATCCGAGTTAAGGGCCATCTGGATATCCATAGACACTTCCGGAGAGAGGAATTTTTTTGAGCCATCCAGGTGACTGCGGAAGGTAACGCCTTCTTCCTTAATTTTGCGCATCTGCCCCAGACTGAACACCTGAAAGCCGCCGCTATCCGTTAAGATAGCCTGTTTCCAATTCATGAAGCGATGCAGCCCGCCGGCCTCCTTGACCAAATCTTCGCCAGGACGGAGGAAGAGATGATACGTATTGCTAAGAATAACCTGAGCCCCCATATCATACAATTCTTCCGGCGTCAGCGTCTTCACTGTCGCCTGCGTACCGACAGGCATGAACATGGGCGTCTTAAAGGTGCCATGCGGCGTGCGCAAAAGGCCTGCCCGGGCGCCGTCACATTCGGCCTGCAATTCGTAGGTAATGACCATAACTTCCTCCTCTTAATGAATAAACATGGCATCGCCGAAGCTAAAGAAACGATATTTTTCCTGCACCGCAATTTCGTAAGCATGAAGGATCTTTTCCCGCGTCGACATGGCGCTGATCAGCATGAGCAGCGTCGATTCAGGCAAATGGAAATTTGTAACCAAAGCGTCGACGATGTGGAACGTAAAGCCCGGATAAATGAAGATATTTGTCCAGCCGGAGCCGCTTTGGAGGACGCCTGTCGTGCCGGCGCTTTCCAGTGTCCGGATGCTCGTCGTGCCGACAGCAATGACCCGCCGGCCTTCGGCTTTGGCTTTGTTGACGGTAGCTGCCGCCTCTTCTGTGATGCTGTAAAATTCACTATGCATCGCGTGATCTTCAATATTTTCTTCTTCTACAGGGCGGAACGTGCCAAGGCCCACGTGAAGGGTGACAAAGACCAGCTCTACGCCTTTGGCCTTGATCTTTTCCAGCAATTCTTCCGTAAAATGCAGGCCTGCCGTTGGCGCCGCTGCCGAACCTTTTTCCCGGGCATACACGGTCTGATATTCATTGGGGTCTTCCATTTTTTCATGAATGTACGGCGGCAAGGGCATTTCACCAATCGTATCGATAATATCGTCAAAGACGCCTTCATAATGGAATTGAACTACGCGGCCACCGAAATCGGTCCGGTCGAGTACTTCTGCCGTCAATCCTTCAGGGAACTCGATGATTGTTCCCGGCAACGCCTTCTTGCCCGGTTTCACCAGAACTTCCCAGCGGTCCTCACCGACCGGTGTGAGCAGCAGGACTTCTACCTTACCGCCTGTCTGCTGACGATGGCCGTATAAGCGGGCCGGAATGACTTTGGAGTCGTTAAAGACCAGGACATCTCCGGCGTGGAGTTCATCGAGAAGATCATAAAAATATTTGTGTTCTACTGCCCCTGTTTCCTTATCATAGAGCATGAGCCGCGCGTGATCACGCGGTTCTGCCGGATGCTGGGCAATTAATTCTTTTGGCAATTCATACGAAAAATCTGTCAGTTTCAAAAGTATCCTTCCCGTCTCTTACTGAGCAGCTGCTCTGGCAGCCGCCTTAATATAATTTTTCAATATCTGTCCCTGTATAGTAATGGGTCAGTATTTTACGATAATAATTCCGTTCACTGCCATGTTCCCGTGCCATCTGGTAGGCGCCATACTGGCTCATGCCCAGGCCGTGCCCCCAGCCATAGCCAAAAATGGTCAAGGGTTCGCCGGCCTTCAGCTGCAGTGTTGCCCCATGGGCCGTCTTGCCCGAATCGGGATCCGGTGCACTTCCCTTGCCCTGATAAAAGTCGAAGAGAGTACTCTTCAGGCCAAAAATAGACTGAAAAGCCTGGCCAGATACCTTTACGGTACCCTTAGAGCCACGGACGATCATATCCAGGACCCGGCCGGACACACCCCGGTCCGGTACGGCCATGGGCCGCCGGGCCAACGGTGACAACGTAATAGAATAGACCTTGCCCACGCCTTTACCGGCAGCCGCCAGATTAGCGCCGAGTTTTTCCGGCGTCGTCGTCACGGCCCAGCTGTACGACGGCATGTGGCTGCTGTCATCGGCTACACCACGCAGATATGGGATCTTATTTCCCCAGACGTTTTCACTGTTTTCCGTCCAGCCGCCGGCATTCGACATGAAAAAGGCATCGATCGGCTTACCCCGATAGGTAACGATTTCGCCGCGTGTAGCATCGACGGCATGAATGACCGCCGGCGCTTCTCCGTTAATTCCTGCGTAGGTCTGGCTCGCCGTATCATCGGTCATATCAAAACCCCGGCGGGAAAAATAATTTTTATGCGTAACAGCATAGGTCCGGGCCGCTACGGCCTGCGCTTTCAGCGCTTCCGGATGCCACGACGGGGACATTTCCTTGCCAACAACACCATAGAGATATTCTTCCATTGGCACGACGTTGACGACCGTAAGGCCCCAGCGCTGGGGAGATTTCATAATTTCCAAGGATCCGCGATACGCATAGCCATCGGTAATACGGACAAATCCGGCAGAGGACAGAGGGCGTACTTCTACGTCACCCACTTTTTTTCCGGCTACCTGAATGGCATTGCCGGCAATAGAAAATTGAACCGGCGTCTGGGCGGGAAATTTTTTCCAAAGCTTTCCCTGAGACCAGATTGCCAGGCCAGCCGGACTGGTCAGCGTCACAGAACTGCGTCCTTCACGAATACCGATACGTACATCCTGGCCTAAGCCGGAAGCCCAGGCCACACTGCTGACATAGACTCCCAGGGCCAGCACAACAGCTGCTATGCGCCAAAAAAAGTGCTTCATTCCACTGCAGCCTCCCTTTCAATGACGGAAAAAGACATTGAGTAAGATAGACAAAACAATGCTCAGGACAATACAGGTCACTATGGGGAAATCAAAGGTCGTATTGCCATGGACTACATGAATATCGCCGGGCAGACGGCCAAAAAAGCGTCCCAGGCCCAAGCGGTCTAACACGGTCCAGGCAGCACCGGCGAGAAAAATGAGGCCGCCAATAGCCATTAGTATCTTACCCATTATTTTCCTCCCCAAAGAGCGACGGACTGGACGCACCCGTCTGTTGTGGTTCTGGAATGCCCAAATGCTGATAGGCTGCTGCCGTAACGACGCGGCCCCGGGGCGTACGATTCAGGAATCCCTGCTGCATCAGGAAAGGCTCGTACACGTCTTCTACAGCGTCAACGGATTCACTGATTGCCGCAGCAATCGTATCGAGGCCCACAGGTCCGCCGGAAAATTTCTCGATAATGACCTGCAATACCCGCCGGTCTGTGCGGTCCAGGCCACAGCGGTCTACCTCCAGACGATCCAGGGCCGAAGCAGCAATTTGGTCGGTAATGGCAGGCGATCCCGCCACTTGGGCAAAATCGCGGACACGCTTTAACAGGCGGTTGGCAATACGCGGCGTGCCGCGGGAACGCCGGGCAATTTCCAGGGCGCCCTGTTCTTCAATTTCTATGTCCAGGATTTCTGCCGTCCGCTTGATGATCAGCACCAGCTCTTCAGGTTTATAAAATTCCAGGCGGCTTATGACGCCAAAGCGGTCCCGTAAAGGCGGTGCCAGACGGCCTACCTGGGTCGTCGCGCCGACCAATGTAAAGGGGGGCAAATCGATGCGCACCGACCGGGCACTAGGGCCCTTGCCGATGACGATATCCAAGGCGTAATCTTCCATCGCTGCATAAAGGACTTCTTCTACGCTGTGGGACAGGCGGTGGATTTCGTCGATAAAGAGCAGGTCCCGTTCCTGCAAATTCGTCAGCAAGGCGGCCAAATCACCAGGCCGTTCAATAGCCGGCCCTGACGTAATGCGCAGATTGACGCCTAATTCATTGGCAATAATGCCGGCCATCGTCGTCTTGCCCAAACCGGGCGGGCCGTAGAGCAAAACATGATCCAAAGCTTCCTTGCGCAGCTTAGCCGCCTCAATAAAGACACGCAAGTTTTCCTTGGCCTTCGTCTGGCCAATATATTCATTTAAATAATGAGGACGCAGACTGTACTGCCACGAATCACCTGGCAGATCTGCCGTCTCAATAATCCGGTTTTCCTCCATCGCTTACCTCCCGCTGCCCAATGTACGCAGGACAATCTTCAGCAGGTCCTCTACATTATCGTACTGACCTGCATATTTTTGAATAGCCGGCAGTACTTCCTGTTCGGCATAGCCCAGGGATTGAAGCGCTGCCAGCGTTTCGGCTGCGGCACCGCCGGCAGGCGTACTGACGACATCCTCTATAGCCATGTCGCCGGCATCAACCGTACCGATCTTATCCTTCAATTCGAGTACCAGCCGGTTCGCCGTTTTCTTGCCGATGCCGGGCAGCTTCGTCAAGACGCTCATATTGTTCTGGCTAATGGCCAGGCGCAGCGTATCCGGTGTAACCGCCCCTAAGGCGTTGACAGCCAGCTTGGGCCCAATGCCATTTACAGTAATGAGCAGCAAAAACAGTTCATACTCATCCTGGGTCAGAAAGCCATAGAGGGTAATATCGTTTTCCGTAACACTCATGTACGTATAGAGCATCGTCTCTTTGCCGACGCTGAGTTCGCCCAGGGTCGTTCCGGAAACGATGGTCCGGTAGCCGACACCGCCTACTTCAATGAAGCAGGAATTGGCAAAGACATGGGTAATTTTTCCTTTTAAATAGCCAATCATAGCTGCACCGTCCTTTTCAAGCTGAGCGAATGACTGGAATATATCGTATAAATAGCCATAGCCAGTGCATCAGCCGCATCATCAGGCTTGATTTTCTCGCGAATGCCCAAAAGGCGCATGGTCATATCGATAACCTGTTCCTTCGTTGCCCGGCCGTAGCCCGTTACGCCCTGCTTGACCTGCAGCGGCGAAAATTCCAGAATGGGAATTCCTGCCTGCTGGGCCGTCAACAAGATAATGCCCCGGGCCTGACCGACTGTAATAGCCGTCGTCACATTGCGATTAAAAAAAAGCTGTTCTACACCGACGACGTCCGGCTTATATTTCTTATATAATTCGTTGAGTCCGTCGTACAGCATGACCAGCCGTTCGGCATCGCTATACTCCGGTGTCGTTTGTACCGTTCCGTATGTAACGGGACGCAGCCGGCTGCCGCTCGCGTCGACGACGCCAAAGCCGCAGATGGCCGTGCCCGGATCGATTCCCATAGCCCGCATAGGTTACCTGCCTCCACACGCAAAGACTAACTAATTGATAGACTAAATTGTATTATATCATGAAACAGGCCGGATGGTACAGATATGCACTTGTTTTACGTCATTTTTACGAAACAAAAAGAGCGGGGCAAGCATGCGTTATACGCATGCTGTCCCGCTGTTATCCAAGCTGTTAGAAGCCTAAGGTTTTTATCCAATCCTGTACATCCTGCTGCGATGCCCCCGACGGGAACCGTTTGCCTTCCAGCCAGTTGCCCTTGCCTGCCATTTTCTGCAGGAGCTTACCGCTTTCACCAAGACCAGAGCTATAGGAAGTAGCGAACGGAATGACCGTCTTACCGGTAAAGTCATTGGCTTTTACAAACGTATCGACCGGCCAGGCAGCGATGCCCCACCAAATAGGATAGCCAATGAAAACTGTATCGTACGACGACCAGTTATCCACTTTATCCTTTACCAGCGGCACGTTACGCAGACTTTCATCCTTGTGTTCCTTGGATACGCGGCTCGTATCATTATTATAGTCCAAATCAGCTTCGCTATACGGCTGAGCCGGCTGCAGTTCCAGGACGTCGCCTTTGGTTGCCGTGGCGATGTACGAGGCTACATTTTTCGTGTGTCCTGAAGCCGAGTAATACACGACCAGGACCTTGCCGTCATGCTTAATAGCCTGCGCTGAAGCTTCCGTCTTCGTTTCCTTTGCAGATGCCCCTGAAGCCGAATCTGCCTTGTTGCCACAGGCCGACAGGCCAAATACCATGAGAAGGCCTAAGGCCAGAACCAGTATCTTTTTCATTTTCATTGGAATACCCCCTTGTGTAATCCCCTTGCCGGGCCGCTTGAAGGTGCCCGGGAAATCATTTATTACTACGTTCTATTATACATCAGAGGAACAGTCCTGTGAACGCTATATCCAGCCATAGAGCATACTTATCTCGTATGAGCATTTCATGCTTTTTAGGTATTTCTGTATCAGGAGCGACAAAAAAGAGCACCCTCGCAAGGATACTCTTTTTTATGTCAAACTCTTATTCAGCTGTAGTGTTGTTAACAACCTGTTTGCCTTTGTAGTAGCCGCAAGTCGGGCATACATGATGAGGCATTACTGCTTCGTGGCACTGCGGGCATTCAACGAAGCCCGGTGCTGTCAACTTCCAGTTGGCACGACGCATTTTCTGACGAGTCTGGGATAATCTGTTCTTTGGTACTGCCATGTTCTGCACCTCCTTAAATCATGGTACGTGATTGTTCTAATTTTTAAGTAACTTCCCCAAGACAGCCATTCTTGGGTCAATACTGTCGGTAGGACAACTACAGGGTCCTTGGTTTAGGTCTGCACCGCATTGCGGACAAAGCCCTTTGCAATCAGGCCGGCACAATACCTTCATAGGCTCGCTGAGGATCAAGATTTCTCTAATTGTCTCCGTCAGATCAATATACTCACCGTTATAAGGCAGTATATCTTCGGGAAGCTCTGCTTCCGTACCATAGACTTCAGACAGTGTTGCATTCCGATCCACCGATACCGGTGTCAGGCAGCGACTGCAGGAATACATACCCGTTGTATGTACAGTTCCTTGTACAACCAGATGGTTGCCATCGAACCAAAACGTGCCTTCCACAGCCACATCATGGCTTTTCCAGGGAAAAGCGTCTACATCACCCAGTTCGGCAGCCGGTTTTTGAAAGGAAAAAGGAAATTGCTTTCCTTCAGCCTTGAGTGCTTCTTCGACTTGTAGTTTCATTATTTCTACCTCGACTATACTATTATATCCATCAGTCTATGCTTTGTCAATGATTAATTATCTGACGCCCAGCCGCCCTATTTGCCGATAAATTCGCGCAATAAGGAATTATTCGGCACGACGGACGCGTCGACAGAGCGGAAGGGTTTTAAAAAGAGGAGCAGCCGCTGGGCTTCTGCATAATAGGGATTATCCGGTTCTACAGAAGCTAAGAGGGGTTCTGCAAAAGGCTTGAGTACAGACAGCTCATAAGGCAAGGCCGTATTAAAAATGGTATCGGCATCTTCCTGATAGGGGTAAATATTCGTTTCTTCTCCACGGCGGACGTCACTCCAGATTTCTAATGTCGCTTGCGGACCACGGGCACGGAACTGATGGTCCCGTACGAGACGGCGGATGATCCGCGTATCCGAAGTAGAAATACGGTTGTGGTCGTTAATACGTATCTGCGTCAGCACGCCCAAGGAAATCTTCACCTTTTCATAGCGCGGCAGCATGTAGGTCAAGGAATCGTTTAATGCGTGCAGGCCTTCGACGACAATGGGCTGATTTGTTTCAAGACTAGTCGGCTTTTCATCAAAATGGCGCTGGCCCGTTACAAAATCAAAGCGCGACAAGTGGACTTCCTTGCCCTGACTCAGATCATCGATTTGCTGATTGAACAAGGGTACGTCAATAGCCCGTAACGATTCAAAGTCATAACTGCCGTCAGGATTGCGCGGTGTATCTTCGCGATTATAAAAATAATCGTCCAGGGAAATGCGTACCGGCCGGAGACCCACGACACGCAGCTGCGTCGTCAGGCGCTTGCAAAAGGTCGTCTTGCCGGCTGATGACGGACCGGCGATCAATACGACTTTGATACCGGGCTTCTGATTGACGATATAATCGGCAATCTGACCCAGCTTCTTTTCCTGCAAGGCTTCTGCCATATCGATAATCTCCTGTATCGTACCATTTTCAATATAATGATTCAAGTCCGATACGTATTCGCAGCGTACGATACGGCCCCATTCTTCGGCATCCAGGAAAAGGCGGGCCATCTTGGGAATTTCCTTATATTCCGGCAATTCTTCCGGATTTTCGACCTTAGGATATTCCAAAATGATTCCAGGCGCATAGAGGCGCAGGTTGAAGCAGGTCAAATAGCCCATGCTTGGCAAGAGCGGGCCCATGTAGTAGTCAAAGCATTGGCCGCACTGGTAGGCCATAATATGCGTCACGTCTACGTGCTGCAACAGTTCTGCTTCCCGCGTCATGCCGCGGTTGCGGCACATAGCCATGGCCGTGTCGGCGCTGGCTACGACCTGGGTAATCGTTTCATCCTGTTCGACGATTTCCTCCATCCTTTTTTTTATTTCTTCTACATCGTGCAAGGTAACCGTATGTCCCAGCTCCAGTTCACAATAGAGAGACTTGCGCAGGGCATGCTTGACGAGCACCTTGCCCTGGGGATAAAGATCCGATACGGCCCGGACCAAAAGAAAAATAGCCGTGCGTACAATACACTGATTGCCCTCCGTCGTTGCCAGGGAAAACCATTCAATGTCCCCATCGGCGTGGACCTTCGTCTGCAGGCCTGCCATTTCATTGTTATATAACGCAGCGGCAATGCGTGGTTTGGCCTGAGGATATTCCTTTTGGCTAATGGCCAATAACGTCGTTCCTTCCGGAACTTCATAGACTTTTTTATTTGTTTTATCGTGTAAAGTAATCATCTATGCGTCTCCTCTTTCTTCATTTTATTCCAGCCGGTTTATTTCTGGCAAATACATCTAGAAATATTATACGTTTATTTTTACAAAAATGGTATAATGATTTTAATCCGTTCTCTCTATTTGTTATATATGAAGAAGGTTTTATTCTTGAAAAAACATAAAATTCCTACACCGGACGTCTCCATCCTGGCAGCCTTATTTATCATTTTACTTTGTATAGAAGCTGCCATTGGCGCCTATGAAGAAGTCTATAAAGCTACGCCGGACTATTCATTCAAGCAGCTCGTCGTAGCCGTTCAGCAGGAGGACAGCGAAAAAGCCAATGCCTTAGCGGACTCTAAAAACATCGCCGCCCAGATCTTTGATACGCTTTCAGCCAATGTCAGCGGTATTGACTCCTTTCCTATCCTGCGTACAGCCTGGGCCCCCTTGCGCAGTGATTTTATTGACGACAGCAGCCGCCTGGTCACACTGTCCTTACAGCCCCAGACAAACGGACCGGAACGCAAGGGCATGGAGGATGCGCTCAAGGCTTGTCTGCAGGCCCTAAATGCTCCTATCCCCCTGACAGGCTGGCATTATGCAGGCCACGAGTTCGCCCACAAGACGGACAGTACCCACGCCGAAATGGATATTACCCTTTACAACGATGAATTACAAGCGTACATCCCCTGCCGGATTCAATTCACCCGCGTTTCGCCCCATGTCTGGCAGGTCAGCGGCCTGGCCGATCCTAAAGCGTTCATCGACCACATCGACAGTGCCCGCTCTCAGGCGCTGGCAACGTATAATGCGTCCCTGCAGCAGCAAATAGATGCACTGGTCACTTTAAAAAACACGTCGGCAACGCTTATTCACGGCGATGGCCAGCAGACCTTTCTGCGCCTTACGTATACGCCTGTCATTACCGGAAACACAGGGATTCAGGAAATCCGCGGTCTTTATGAATTACAACGGGATGCCGATAAGGCCATCCTCTATTCCGGTACGATCCACTTGTCACCGGTTGTATCCAATCAGGCCCATACGAGCCAGTTCCTGTTAAATCCTATGATTCCCAGCCAGTATGCGCTCATAACGCGTACCAATTTAGACGGCACGCACAGCCACCTGCGCATTACAGGCATTACCCGTGCAGATGGTTCGACACTGCAGCTGGCAGATAAAGTTCCCCACTGACAACGCGTACCAGTATAACGAAAAAACCCCTTCCAGAGCACTCGTTCCGGAAGGGGCTTTTTGTTACTTATCTGACTAATACTTCAACAATCTTCGGTTTTGCATTGGCATCGTTGCTTAACGAACGGTCAAAGAGCTTGACGCCTACAGCGCCGAGGAGAAAACCGATAATGCCGCCGGCAATTTCCAGGTTAATTTCATTCAGGCCCTGGGAAAGGGCGATCCAATGGCCGATAAACACGCCTGCTGCTGCAACCAGGAGGGGCATGACAAAACAGACAAACGCGCCAATGACGATGTTCGTTTCCCGCATTTCAAACTTGACATGTTGCCCTACTTCAGCGCCTACAGGATTTAACGCCTGAACGACTATATTTTGTGCGCCATCGCAAGCACCGCAAGCCATGCAATCGGAATGACGGCCAACCTTCACATCTGCCAATCCATTATCGTTGATCCCTACGATCGTACCTTCTTCGATCTTCATAAAGACCCCTTCTTTCATCCTATGTTATGAAGAATAATTATCTTTTGCTTTTCAAATCTAGTATAGCATGCAAATTCGCAATAATCAATACCTCTATGGTGTTCTTTAGGTATAGCATCGTTGCCTTTTTGACCTTATCATTTTTTCTTCTAATCACAATGTTATTGACACATTTTTCTGCCAGATGAGATACAAAAAAGCAGGAAATACAGACGACCGTCTGTATTTCCTGCCCTGTATTATAGAGAAAGGCTTTTTAAATAATCCCGGAATTCCTGGCCTAAATCAGGACGTCGCAAGGCGTATTCTACAGTGGCTTTTAAGAAGCCCAGTTTGTCTCCTACGTCATAGCGTTTGCCTGTAAAGCAATAGGCGTAGACTGCTTCCCTGGACGCCATAGTTTGCAACGCGTCGGTCAGCTGTACTTCACCGCCCTTGCCCGGTTCCGTACGGCGCAGGATTTCAAAAATATCCGGCGTGATGATGTAACGGCCAAGGACGGCAATACGGCTCGGCGCTTCTTCGATGCTGGGCTTTTCGATCATATTCGTCACCCGCATCAGGTTTGCATCCGGCGTAGGTACGCCCTTGACGATACCATAGGCGGATACCTTATCCTGGGGTACTTCCTGACAGCCCAGAACGGTAGCACCGACCTTATTATACATATCGATCATTTGCCGCAAGGCCGGCACGGTTTCATTATAGACGACATCGTCCCCCAGCAGTACAGCAAAAGGCTCATCGTCAATGAACGATTGGGCACAGAGGATGGCATCGCCTAAGCCGCGCATGTGCTTTTGCCGGATATAATGGATATTGATTTCCGAAATACTGCGGACCATTCGCAGCAGTTCCGTCTTGTGATGTTCCTGTAAATTCAGCTCCAAGGCAATATTCGTATCGAAATGATCTTCAATGGCCCGTTTTGCATGACCGCTGATGATCAGGATTTCTTCGATCCCACTCTGCAACGCTTCTTCTACAATATACTGAATGGTCGGTTTGTCCACAATAGGCAGCATTTCTTTCGGTGTTGCTTTCGTAGCCGGCAAAAACCGCGTGCCAAACCCGGCTGCGGGAATAACGGCTTTACGAATTTTCTTCATACCCTCGCCTCCTTATTCGAACCAGCGTGACAGGTCAAACTCTTCACCAATGGTTTCTTTCACATAGCCTTGTGCCAAATAGAGGCCCAAGAGAGACAAGGTAGAAATCCGTAAGAGCGTGCTATCCCAAATATCCCCCAAGTCGGCCAAAACGGGCGAAATATCTTCCATGACATCCAGGGCTTCCTCACCGGCAAAATTACACGGCCGTTTTTTAGCCAGGCGCAAGAGACGGTCCTGCATTTCCCGTTCTGTAATACCGGTTGTGCGGAAGTAGCGGATAGCCATCGTATCATCGACGAGGGCTAACTTGATGAGCGGCGAATTAAAGGAGCGAACGATATATTCCCGAGGAATACGCTGTCCTTTTAAAGCCTTGCGCAGTTCTTCTTCCGTAAAACCACGGTAGCGGAACAAGAGCGGATACGAGTCTGCCAGAATTTCGGCAAAGCGCGTTTCCTTCGTTTCTAACGCCGTACAATGTAAATAGTCGAGCTGCTGATAATAAGGCCGTTCCGTCGGGAAATGATCGAGGAATGGCATGACGTATTTATCAATGTATTGGCCGAATGTCGCCTTATCTACGTTGTGGGAATTACGCGAGTAGAGGAAGAGCAGCAAGAGAGCCAAAATCTGATAATGGGAACGGTTCAGGTAAGGCATTACTTTCAGGGCATCGATGGCTACCAGGTGCCGTGTAGAAACGGCAGGGCAGCAGACGATATCATAAAAGGCACGCAGTCCCATCGTAGCAACATAATCCTGTGGATCCGACACATAGGCTTTCTGCAAATTCTGCAGAGCTTCCTGTACGATGAGCGGTGCTACCATCTTTTCCCGTTCGGCATCGGTCTTGCAGCCTACACGGTTAAAGGCCGCTGCCGTAATATTGTTGACATTCTGCTGAAATTCTTCTGTGGCAATGCCATACTGACCCATGAAGTGATGGGCACATTCGCGGATAATAGAAGAATTTTCCACCGTATCCGAGGCCCAGATCGAATCGTGAGACACAGGGCGTGTTTCCGTTCCTGATGCCGGCAATTCATTGCCCCAAGGGCTTTTTCTGGCCTCTGCCGCAGCCCGGCTCTGGGTCCGTCTGTCCGTAGTCTTGCCCGTAGCCTGTACAGGCCGGTTCGCACCGGTATCTCTGCTGGCCGTATCTACCTGTACGGGTTCCATGCGGCGTGTTTCATCACCTGGTGCATTGGATGAGAGGGTGTGTGTTCTTGCCTTCACGGGCGGCATAATCTGTGTCTGGTCGCCGGCACTTTCAGCCACGGCAGCCGCTACCTTGACGGCAGGAATGACTGTCGTGGCGGCTGTAGCTGCCGCTTCACCGGCAGGCGCATTTTTAGCTGCCAGGTCTGCCGAAACGACGGCAGCCATGTGGGCTAATGAAGGGTCTCCGGCATCCTTTGTTTCTTCCTTCTTATGTGCCGCAGCCTGTTCCTGCCGCTGGCGCAGAGCTTCTGCCTGTTTTCTGCGGCGCTCTGCTTCAGCAGCCTGGCGTTCTGCCGCTTCCTTTTCCGCTGCCCGGGCTGCTTCCTCTTCACGGCGTTTTTTGGCTTCCTCTGCTTCCGCCTTGAAAGCCGCTGCCTCTTCTTTATCTACCTTATCCATGGCCTCGATGATTTCATCACGTGACAAGACCCGTGTAGCGTCGAGGTTATCCTTTGCCGTTTTATGGTTATGCTGCGTATCCGCAGCCTTATAGACAATATGGCCATCCTGGCGAACGGCTTCCCCTTTAGTCGTGACAAAAGCGGTTTCTTCCGGATTTTCCCGGCGTTCCCGCACGGTTACCGTCGATATTTTGGGTACTGGCGCTGTATGCGACCGGGCTGTAGCCCATTCAGCCTGCCGTTCATTGTGCAAGGCTTCGATTTGTGCCCATGCGGCCTTTTCTTCAGCTTTCTTTTGCGCTAACTGCTGGGCTTCTTCCCGTTCCTGCTTTTTATGGCTTTTTTCAGCCTTGCTGCCGGAAAAGAAAATCAGGCAAATAACGAAAAAAACAAGTACTACGCCTGCCAGTATGATATACGGCAAATAACTAGACATTTCATCCTCTCCTCTATAACCTATAACATAATCTTAAGCCCTATTTTACCATAGATAGTACACAACTTCCAGTTTAGAAAAAGGCAGATATGACGTAATTTTTCGTCTCTGTCCCCATTCCGTGGTATAATAAAAAGCATGTTAAACAAAGGAGGCCTTATGCCGATTCCGGCATGTATTATGAAACCATATAAAGCGATTATTTTCGATATGGACGGAACTGTCCTCGATACGTTAGATGAATTAACCCACTCCTTAGCTCACATTTTCCGGCAGCACGGACTCCCGGAAAAAACCAGTCAGGAAGTCCGTGCCTGCCTGGGCTATGGCTATATTGGCCTGATTCAGCGGGCCGTCCCTGATCTGCCGGTGGCGGAACAAGAACAATTGGCCCGGGAATTCAAGGACTGGTATGGCGCTCATTGCGCCGGCCACACCTGTCTGTACGCCGGTATTCACGAATTATTACAGGCTCTAAAAGACGCAGGACGGCAGACTGCGATCGTTTCCAACAAGGGCCAGGCTGCCGTGACGACGCTGCACGAAGAGTTCTTCTCCGGCCTGGTTACGTTTTCTCTGGGTGAATCGCCGCTTTATCAAAAGAAACCGGCGCCGGATATGGTCTGGGAAGCCTTAAAGCGCCTGGGCTGTGCCCAGGAAGACGCCGTCTACATAGGCGATTCGGAGGTAGATAAGCGCACAGCAGATAATGCCGGCCTGGATTCTATCCTCGTCACCTGGGGTTTCCGGGATCCGGCCTTTTTGGAAGCGTTGCAGCCGGACTACCTCGTACAGACGCCGCAAGAATTACAGACGCTCCTCCTTTCTGGCGACTAATAAAAACAACCTGTTCCTTCAAGAGGAACAGGTTGTTTTTTTATTTAATCGTATCCTGAATAACTGAATCGACAGCTTTGTTCGTAGCCGTATCATACAGCGGTGAGTACACATTAGCGCCATCACGATCTGTATTCGTCTGCGTATCCGTCAGGTCTTCGTCCGTTGCGTCGCCTGCCTGGACTGCCGGCTTAGCCGCCGCAATGGTCTGAAGATCCCGAATTCTGACAATGCCTTTACCTACGCGTTCTTCCAATTTTTGTAAGGTCGAAGCTGCTAAAGGCCGGCGCACGATCACGTCAATTTGTTCTGCCTTGTAATCAGGCATAGCACCGATATAATTCTGCACGCCTTCTTCCGAAACAATGCAATTAATAGCCCGCATCATGAGCTGGTCATAATCACTCCGGGCAAAGCGGGCCGGACGGATTTCCAGCACATCATAGCGGCTGACATCCCGTTTCAGGCGTTGATTGAGGAACATATGCGGTCCCGTTTTCATACCCAAGACGAGTTTATTGCCATCCCAGTACAGCGTCCCCTGCTGGAAATAGGCAGGCATACTGCCATATTCCGCGTTGAGCGCCCGGATGACCTGCCGTTCTACATCGACATGGGATACATAATCGCCGTCAGAATGGCTCACGTGGTACATAGTTTCCGCTGCTTCCGCCCGGGTTATGCCGTCTTTGGGACGAAACAGGTTGTCTGCGGAAAGCATGAGATTTTTATTATGCAAGTACTGTACCGCTTCCAGGTCTGCTGCATCGATAGAGGCCTGGTCCGCATAGGGTGCTACTGTACGCGAGACATCCGTAAGGCCGCAGTACTTTAAATACTGATATAACACAGCAGCAAATTCTTCCCGCGTTACCGGCTGGTCAGGTTTAAAGGAGCCATCCGCATAGCCCTCCAGAATGCCATGGGAGGCAACGGCAGCCATCGCATCGTTGGCCTTCGGAGACGGCGCATCTGTAAAATTCAACGGTGCTGTCGGCAAATTCAAAGCCGTACCATAAATAAGTTGTGCCAAATCGCCACGGGTCAGCACCTGCTGTGGTGAAAAGGTTGTGCCCGGCGCAAAGGACAGGCAGTTATTATCGTAGAGATAATCGATCGCCACGCGGCTCTTCAAGCCGCCCAGATCGGTATAGGGCGCAGCTGCGAACACAGAAAAAGACGTGCAGGCAACGAGGGCTGTCAAGACAGCCAAAACTTTCTTTCGCTTAACCATGATTATTCCTCCTGCCTGATTACTGGATGACAATGCGCAGTACACTGCCCAGTTGTTTATTTAACGCCGCTTGTGTTTCTTTGCTGATCGACGGGACGATCAAGTCTACGCGTTCATTCAAATAATCTTCTTTTGTTTCTACAGCCGTGCCCGTCGGTTCAGTTGCGCGATAGATTTTTTCTGCCTGGGCTTTGATATTTTTATAGTCGTTATAGCTGTACGTCGAACGCTGGACAATAACACTGCCTGCAGGGATTTCCGAATCCGTAGCAATGACCTGTTCCAGCTTGTTCTGGTTAGCCTTGGTCTTCACGCCTACGTGAAGTTTATTATCCATCCAGTACATAATGCCATCCTTGGCAAAGTTTTTGACCGACCCGTACACGTCAGTCACGTCTTTAAAGACCTGTGTCTGCAGGCTATTTTGCTTTTCCGAACTGCCCTGGCTGTTGTTGATAATGCGATACAGGACGTTAACAGCTTCCCCGCGGGTTACCTTTTGGTTCGGCTGGAAATAGTTGTTGGCACCCTGCATATAGCCGGCAGCAGACAACGTATTGACAGCTTTTTTCGCCCACGGCGCAATGGACGCTTCGTCGGCATACGGCGTTGCCGTATCCTGCACGATAATGCCCTTATAGTTCATATAATTGTAGGCAATAACGGCAAATTCCTGACGCGTAATATCCTGCGTCGGGCGGAACGTATTATCCTTATAGCCGCTCATAATCTGTTTATCTACGAGTGAGGCAATAGCCCGTTCAGACCAGCGGCCGCGAACGTCTTTAAAATCAGAGCGCAGGACAGTATCGTTTTCACCCAGCATATTATCCAAAATGGAGGCAATGCTTTCCCGCGTAATCGGATCATTCGGATAGAAATACCCGTTGCTGCCGCTAATATAATGATTATCATAGAAATATTCTATTGCACTCTTACCCCAATAGCTGTCAATATCCTGTAAACCACTGACAGTTCCTGCAGCCATGGCGCCACTGCTCATGGCCGCGGCAAGGGCTGCTACTGCCAGAAACTTCGTATATTTTTTCATGGTATCCCACTCCTATCCAAGGTCTATAGTACTCGTTATATCAGGCCAAACAAGGTCAGTCTGATGATTGACTCTATTTATCATATTTTATCATATAGCACGCCGTGTCACAAGGCTGACGCCTGTCAGTACAGCTGGAAGTACTGCTGCACAGCTTCCGGATCGTGTGTCTTTTCCAGTATGAGCTGTAACAGGAGGCGTGCCTTTTGCGGTGACAGATTATCGGCACCGACGACTCCGGGCCATTGCGGCACAGGACTGACGATACCGCCGGAAGCCCGCGTCGCACGGACAACGACGACGCCCTGGCCTAGGGCCTTTTCGAGCCCTTCCTTAAGATAAAGAGGCAGGTTGCCATGGCCAAAACCACAAAATACGAGTCCCTCCACATGGGCTGCCAAAGCGGCTTCGATGAGGTCTTCACTCATGCCGATATGGCAATAGATGATCCAGACTGCCGGCAGGCGTTTCCCAGCCTGGCACGTCCATTCAGATGTATACGTGTGCTTACGTAAAGGCTTTTGATAAAAAACGGGGACACCGTCCTGCATAAAGCCCACATACCCCAGCTGGCCATCAGAAAAAGCGTGGACATGGGTCGTATCTGTTTTTTCTACGTACCGGGCCGCGCAGATAGAACTATTCATGAGCTGCAAAACGCCATAGTCACCGGCTTCCGGGCAGGCTGCAAGCCGTACTGCTTCCAGCAGGTTTAGCGGGCCATCGGCACTGATGGCCGTAGCCGGACGCATGGCGCCGACGATCACAATGGGCTTGTGCGTATGCACAGTCAGATTGAGAAAATAGGCCGTTTCATCCATAGAATCCGTACCGTGCGTCACGACGATACCGTCCACGTCGTCCCGGTCTGCTACGGCCTGAATCCGTGCGGAAAGACCGGTCAACAGCTCTTCCGTCATAGACGAACTATCGATATTGCAGTATTGTTCGCCTGCAATAGAGGCGTATTCAGCCAGTGCCGGTACGGACGCGATCAATTCGGCAACAGAAACTTCACCGGCCTGATAACCAAGCAATTCATCAGCAGCACCGGCCCGGCCGGCAATAGTGCCGCCACAGCCAATAATATAAATGCGGGATTTCATACAAACTCCTCCTCGTAAGTAACAAAATGATACTTCGATTGTATCACGGAAAGCAATGTATCACAAACGGGGCCCGCACGGCAGCATAAAAAAACAGGAAACCCGAAGGTTTCCTGTTTTCTGCATAGGTTTGTGTATCGCCAAATTATGATTATTATTTGCTGTACAATTCGACGATAAGCGTTTCGTTGATTTCGATAGGGAGTTCGTCACGTTCCGGAATGCGGGTAAGGGTACCAGCAAAGTTATCGAAGTCTTTGTCGATATAAGCGACATCGAAAGATTTCAGTTCTGTGAAAGATTTTTTGAACATTTCATTCGAACGAGAGCTTTCTTTCAGGGAAATAACGGAACCCACTTTGACGTTAGCCGACGGAATATCGCACCGCTTGCCATCGACAAGGATGTGGCCGTGGTTTACCATCTGACGAGCCTGACGGATGGAATTAGCGAAGCCAATACGATAAACCAGGTTATCGAGGCGGCATTCCAGCAGTTTCAGCATGTTCTGGCCTGTAACGCCTTCCATCTTCTTAGCTTTATCATAATAACGGACAAACTGACGTTCCAGCAAGTTGTAATATGCACGGAGCTTCTGTTTTTCCAATAACTGTGTACCATATTCAGACATTTTCTTCTGACGCTGATCTTTCTTAACGCGTTTTAATGCCTTAGGATGTCCGTACACATTCAGTCCGAACCGGCGACATTCCTTAAAACGCGGGTCTCTCCTCGTTGCCATTTCTACATCACCTCATAGTAAATAATTAGATATTTTCTGCACACAATGCAGTGTTGTTATTCTATCACAATTACGAATCCCTGTCAACTTTATCCGCCCTTGGATCAGGGCAGCGTGATTTCAACAATTTGGCCATTTTTGATGGCCGGGCTGTGCAAAAAGCGGCGCATATAGGCAGCTGCTGCCAAACCGGGCTCGTGCCGGACGAGGAGCAGGTTGCGAATGAACTGGGCGTGCGTAAAAATGACGATAAAATGCTCACGCCGTTTTTCCAGAGCTGACAGGGTTTCTGTAATGCGTGACACGAGGTCTCTATAGCTCTCTGCATCACCGGCATCCACATAGTCCGGGTTCAGATTGCGCCAATACGCAATCACCCTGGGCCGGCGCTGGGCCGACGTCGTACCTACGCAGGTACGGGGTGAAAGGTATACAAATTCATGCACTGACGGCCAAACCTCTACAGGCACGTCCGGATATAGGCGGCACAAGGGAGCCGCCGTCTGCCGGGCCCGTGCGTACGGTGAGGTGATGATAAGATCCGGGCGGGGCACGATCAGGCTGACAGCCTTAGCCTGTTCTTCTCCCAGCGGAGACAAAGGAATCGTACGATGGTCTTCCGTAGCAGCTCCGGCATTTGCTGTACTTTCACCGTGGCGGATCAGCCATATTTTTTTCACAATTGCGTTCTCCTTTTCATATGTATTGCAAAAAAAGCGGGCCCGTGAAAGCGGGCCCGCCACATACTGCCTGATACTTAGATTTCTGTCTTCCACAGGCCGTGCAGATTACAGTATGCATATACTGTACCGGAACCGACGAGATGGAATTCTGTTTCCGGTTTTTCACCCGGTTTCAGATATTTAAAGAGCAGTTTACCTTCGCTGGCTAAGGCAATCCATTCGATGTAATGGTTGTCGAGCATAGGATGTTCTACGGAGCCAACCGTTACATGCATCATCTTATCGCCTTTTTCTACAGCCGGCGTATGTTTTTCCGTCGCTGCATCAACCGATCCCGGTACGAGATGTACCATAGGCTGTCCACAGCACGTAAGATTCGTGCCGCCACCGGATTTGATGACTGCAATAATATTACCGCACAATTCGCATTTGTAAAATTCTACTGCCATGTTCCTTACCCCCTTCAGAGATAAAACGATACCGTAGAAAACATGAATGGACGCTTCGTTCCATATCATATCTTATACGAATAGTATAGCATAAACAAAGCGAATTGTATATTACCTAAGAATCATTTTTTCCTGAAATGGTAGCACTTTTTATTGATTCGGAATCTTTACTTTTTAGTACCACCGTGTCATAGGCAGGTCATTATTCGTGCCCTTCGTAAAGAGGAGCTGATGTACATCGATATAGCCGATATAGAAGGCTACAGCACAGCCGCACAAATAGAGATCCCACATGCGGACAAATTCTTCACCTTTATCTGCGGCTACCTGGGCGCGAACCTTCTGGAAATTATGGTACCAGCAGCTCAGCGTCTTGTAATAGTGCCGGCGCAGGCTTTCTGCATCGAGGAGCTGGAACGGTCCCTTGTACGCCAATTCTACGATTTCATAGATAGTCGGCAGCGTACCGCCCGGGAAAATATACTTACGCATCCACGGATTGCTGTTCTGTTCGTCCCGGCCATCGATGTAGTGGAGAAGGAAGAGCCCGCCGTCCTTCATGACCTTATCGACGACATTCATATATCGTTCGAACTGGGAACGGCCTACGTGTTCGAGCATGCCTACACTGACGACGCGATCGAACTTGATATCTTTCTTGGGCAGATCACGGTAATCGAGAAGATCGATATGGACCTGATCTTCCAGGCCTAATGCCTTGATCCGTTCCTGTCCCATAGCCCACTGTTCATGGCTCAGGGTGCAGCCATAGCCCTTGACGCCGTACTTTTGCGCGGCTTCAATGAGTAAGTAGCCCCAGCCGCAGCCAATATCGAGAAGGCTTTGTCCCTTTTCCAGGTGCAGCTTGGATAAAATATAATGAACCTTATTTTTCTGTGCTTCTTCCAGCGTATCGTCATCATGCTTGAAATACGCACAGGAATAACTCAGTGTCGGATCGAGCCAGAGCTTATAGAAATCATTGCCCAAGTCGTAATGGGAGCATACTTCTTCCCGCTGTGTCGTTTTGTCTTCCGACGGATAGAGAAGCGAATTGACGGCACTTCTGTCTAAGGAGAATTGATCTACCTGTTCGAGCAGACATTCCAATACCGTGAATAAATCTCCTTCAATTTCCAAATCCCCCCGCATAAAAGCTTCCCCTAAGGATAAAGAAGTCGAAGTCAGCAATTCTTTCTTTGGGATGTCTTTATGAAAGATAACGCGAAATAAGGGTTCGCCCGTACCAATCGTATAATGTTTCCCATGCAATACTACATCAAAGCAGTATTTGTCGAATCGTTGCAAATAATAAATAAGAAAATTATCCATTAAATGCATGCTAACACCTTCATTCAGATAAATTTAATTTATGCTCTGTTTTCTATGCCGCACACAGCATTTTCCAATACCATCATGGTTGTCACGGCTCCTACGCCACCTGGTACGGGTGTTACTGCGCCGGCGATTTGTGAAACCGCCTCAAATTCTACATCACCTACGGTCTTCCCTTCTACCCGGTTAATGCCCACGTCGATGACGATGGCGCCTGGTTTTACCATATCTGCCGTTACCAATCCCGGTGAGCCGGCAGCGCTGATCAAAATATCAGCCCGCCGGGCAGCTGCTACTAAATCGCGCGTGCGTGTGTGACAATGCGTCACCGTAGCGTTGCGGTTCAGGCAAAGCTGCGCCAAAGGTTTGCCAACTACATTACTTCTCCCGATAATCACCACCTCTTTCCCCGTCAAAGAAATATGATAATAATCCAGAATTGCCATAACAGCCCGGGGCGTACAGGGAACAAACCCGGGACGGCCCGAAAAGAGACGGGCTATGTTGCTGTCCGTCAGGCCATCGACGTCCTTTTCCGGACTGATACAGTTAATCACTTTTGCCGCATCAATATGGCGCGGCAAAGGCATCATCATGAGAATACCAAAAATATTTTTGTCCTCATTAAAATGCGTGATCATAGAGATCAGATCGTGTTCACATACCGTCTCTGCCAGCCTGTAAATTTCTGCTGATAATCCTACGCCCTGAGCCACCTTTTGCAGCGACCGGGCATACAAATCAGAAGGTTTATCACTGCCGGCTAAGATAATCGCCAGTCCCGGCTGTATATGGCGTTCCTGAAAATCATATAACCGCCGTTCCACCTTCTCTCGGTGAAACGCAGCCACGGCTTTGCCATCCAATAAAACCATAAAAATCTCCCCCTTACTGTAAGAACGTAACCTGTACATCAGAGCCATCCGGCACGTAGGTACCTGCCGGCGGATTCTGATACACAGCATGACCAGCACCGTTCGGTACGAAGCCCAGTCCTGCCCGGTCGAGCCAGTCATTGACTTCCCGGTTATCCCAGCCCAGGAATGAAGGCACCAGGACCCCTGCATCAGATCGTTTTATATCCGGAATCACCCGGGCCGGTTTAGCCTTCGTGTCCGCCTTTTGCGGCAGCCCCGCTAAGGACGTCGCTTCCGTAGGCCGCAAACCTTTGATGCGGACAATCTGGGTCATCATTTCTTTAAACACCGGCGCCGCTACTTGGGCACCATAGTATACACCACTCGGATTATCTACGACGATCAGTACGACGTACTGCGGGTCCTCCAAGGGGCCAAAGCCGACGAAAGAACCAATATACTGATTTTCCGCATAGCCTGTGCCTTCTGCATTCAAGCGCTGGGCTGTACCGGTCTTGCCGCAAAAGGCATAGCCGTCAACCTTGGCATTTTGCCCGCCGCCAGATGCGATTTCTTCGGCCATAATTTTACTGATCGTCTGGCTGATTTCCGGCGAAATAGGCTGTCCTACTTCGACGGATTCTGCTTTTTTATAAATGGACCCATCGGGATTATCAATTTCCTTAATAACAAAGGGCTTCATCATATGGCCGCCATTGGCAATGGCACCAAACGCCTGGACCATCTGTAAGGGCGTTACGGCATTCCCTTGGCCAATAGCCATAATCGCTTCATCGATTTTGCTCATCGAATCGGCGTCAAAGAGGATCCCTGAGCCTTCGCCTGGCAGCTCTATCCCTGTGGGCTGGCCAAAGCCAAAGCGATGCGCATATTCCGTTTCTATTTTACCGCCCATTTGCATGCCGATATAGGCCATGGCCGTATTAATGGAAAACTTAATGATTTCCTTCAGCGTCACGTTGCCCATCCCCGCATCATCCCAGTTGTGGATCGTACGGTCGTCAATGTCTATATAGCCTACATCGTGATACACGCGGTTGACATCCCATTTTCCCGATGCCAAGGCGGCGGCTGCCATAATCGGTTTAAACGTCGAGCCCGGTTCATACAAATTGACGACGGCCCGGTTCTTGTACGCTTCCTGGTTGCCCTTGCCATAGTCGTTAGGATCGAAATTCGGACGGCTGGCCATGGCCAGGATTTCTCCCGTTTTAGGATTCATGACGATGACTGCAGCACCAGAGGGATGATTGCGTTTCATAATGCCATCGAGACCCTGTTCTGCCACATACTGGATTGTACTGTCGATGGTCAGCTGTACGGACCGTTCTTTGTTAGGCAGTATTTTTTCCAAAGCCGAATCCAAAATAGGGATATTGTGGCTGTCTGTCAACAGCTGATAGCGTTCTACATCCCCCTTGATTTCCTTGTCGAGGACCATTTCTATGCCGTCTAAGCCACGGTCGTTTTCGCCGACAAAGCCGATCAGCTGGGCTGCCATCGTACCATTCGGATAAAAACGGTGGCTTTCATTATTAAAGCGCAGGCCCTGCAGTTTCTGATCCTTGATCAGCTCGGCTACGGCTTCGTATTTATCGTGGTCCATTTTTCTGTCGAGCCAGACAAAGGCCGTGTCCCGTTGCAGCCGTTCCTGAATCTGGCTTTCGCTAATACTCAGATACGGTGCCAGGAGATGAGCCATTTCTGCCGATGAGCGGTTAATCATTGTCGGGTCGGCATAAAGCGACTTTGCCATTTCGCTAATCGCCAGGACGCGGCCATCGCGGTCAAGAATAGTACCACGGGGCGACGTAATTTCCCGGCTTTCTTCGGATTGGGCATCGGCCATGGCATTCATATCCGCCCGCCGTACGACTTGCAGCCAGAATAACTCGCCAAAGATCAGTACGACAAGGATAAACATGCAGATAATACAGCTGGACATGCGCCGGCGCATCTGGTTGTCTCTTTTTTTATCTTGTTTGGTCTTCATGATTTTTTTCACCCTGTCGTTTCAGCCATTTTTCGGCTGCCTCATACAATACATCCGGGTCATTTTCCAGCTGTCCGTTTTGCACACGCTGCAACAGGTTGTGCAGGCAGGCGCCGGTTTCTTTACCACACTGCATAGTAAGGCGCCGGTCGTAATGGAGGTCTTTGGTAGAAACGGGCATAGCCCGGGCCAGGTCAGCCATGAAGCGGCCGAATTCTTCTGTCCCTTGGGTATTGGCTTCCGTACGGCCGCAGCCCCAAATATCACCGACAGCTACGGCTGTTGCCTGTTCTACCGCATCGGTCAGTTCGTCTGTGCGGCGAAACGGTCCCTGCAGCGCTTCATGGCGCAGCCATTTCGCCAAGTCCCCTTCGCCCGTATTGGCATAATAATGAAACTTCATATGGGTCTGCACGAGCCAGGCTACACGTTGCACAAAGGCCGGACGTTTCCCCCAGCGCGTCAAAATAGCCGTCGCGATTTCCGCCCCTTTATTGTCATGGCCATAGTCGGTAAAACGGCCCTTATGGATGCCGCGAATACCGGGCAGGCCCTTAGCTACATCATGAAACAGCATGGCATAGCGGATCGTCAAATCGGCTGGTGTATGCGCTACCGCCGCCAGCGTATGGAACCAGGCATCAAACACATGAAACGGCCGGGACTGGGGCGTTTCCGGCAAGTGACTGAGTTCCGGTAAAATGGGGACCTCCCGGTAAACACCGTTTTCCTTTTGCCGGCAGCTGCAAGCCCCCAGCCCGCTCCGCACGAGCACATCGAGGCCCTTGCTAACCTCCGGCGTCAGCATGAGACGGTCAATTTCCTGTACGACCCGTTCCAAGGAGAGCCCCTGTACGCGATAAAAAGCTGCCGGCATAGCCCGCAGCATTGTTTTATCCGGTATAAAGCCGAGCTGGCCTGTAAAACGGCAGGCACGGAACAGACGCAGGGCATCTTCCGTAAAGCGGCGCGTAGCATCACCGACGGTGACCAGGCGCTTTTTGTGCAAATCCTTCTGTCCGCCTACGTAATCATATACGGTCCCATATTGATCCATCGCCAGGGCGTTCACCGTAAAATCACGGCGTAACACGTCTTCCCGCAAAGTGTCTGCATACCAGACCGAAGCCGGCCGATGACTGTCTGCACCATAGGCTTCACCGCGAAAGGTCGCCGTTTCAATGGTCATGCCGTCGACGACAAGGACGACAATGCCAAAACGTTCGCTATTTATTTCTACTGTATGCCAGCCTTGCGCCGCCCCGACGGCACGGATTTCTTCCGGCCGCGCCGATGTAGTCACATCATAATCATGGGGTTCGCGCTGCATCAATATATCACGCACAGCACCGCCGACCAGATAAGCCTCATACCCGGCTTCTTCCAAGGCGTGCAGTACGCTGCGTACAATCCGGTTCAACAGGAATTCCTCACTTTCTATTACGAAAGAGAATATACTAAACGGGAACTCTCCCCTTTTAGTATACCAATTATACTATAGTATACCTGTGAAATACAAGTTTGCCCCTGGCCAGATGCCGGACCGGCAAAGCTAAGAATAATATATTTATAAAATATTAAAAAAACGCTGTTTTTATTGATTATTTATGCTATAATTTAGAAAGATTATTCTCTAAGGAGGCACCTACTATGGCTATTAACTGTAAACAACTAGTTGAAGAAAATATTCCTTTACTCATCGAAATCCGTCGTTTTTGCCACCGCCACCCGGAACTCTCGTGGCAGGAAACGCAGACCATGGCCTATATTGAAGAGGAACTGACAAAATTTGGTATTGCCTGGCAGCATATCGATAAGGGCGGCATCCTGGCCCGCATCGACGGCCAGGCTCCCGGTAAAACGCTGCTCCTGCGGGCTGATATCGATGCCCTGCCGATCACTGAAAGCGAAAGCAATCTTTCCTGCCCCCGCGTCGTCCGTTCGGAAACGCCCGGCGTCATGCACGCCTGTGGCCATGACGGCCATATTGCCATGCAGCTGGTCGTTGCCAAACTGCTGCAGGAAACGAAAGACCAGTGGAACGGCACGGCAGCCATTCTTTTTGAACAAGGGGAAGAAGATTCACCGGCTATGCGCTATATCGTCCCTTATTTGGAAGAAAAAAGTGGCCTTTCCATTGACAGCTGTTATGCGACACACCTGCGCTGGGATGTTCCCGTCGGCAAAGTAGCGATTTGTGACAATGCCCCCATGGCCGGCGGTTTCCGGTTCCGCGTCCGCATTGCCGGCAAGGGCGGACACGGTTCGCGTCCGGATCTCGCCTATAGCCCGATTGATTGCTTCACCTCGTTCCATACACATTTACAGGAGCTGCGTCTGCGGGCTATTGCCCCGCAGGAATGCCTGACCGTTTCCGTCGGCAGTGTCCATAGTGGCGAACTGCAAAACGTAGTCCCTGACAGCCTCGAATTTGCCGGTACGTGCCGCTTTTTCAGCTATGACCATGCCGGCCGCCGCTTCTTCGATGAATTTTTCCGTCTCCTGAGCAACGACTGTGATACCTATCATTGTACCTATGATATTCTCGACATGCCCAAGCCTCTTTACGAAGTACAGAATAATCCGGTCTGTGTAGACCTGGCCAAAAAGGCAGTCACAGAAACACTCGGTGCCGGCAGCCTGACCCAGTGCGAACCGTGGATGGCATCGGAAACCTTTGCCATCTTGACCCGTCTCTATCCGGGGCTCATGACCTTCACAGGGATTGCCAATCCGGAAAAGGGCAGCGGTGCCAACCACCACACACCGCAATTCGATTTGGATGAAGATGCCCTGGCCGTAGGCGCTACGACGGGTTTGGCCTATGCCTTGGAATTCTTCAAGACCCAGCCGGATCTGCCCTTTGAACGGACTGACGAACCACTGAACGAGCTGGCAGCGCGTAATGTATAATTATATTTTCCTATGATGCAAGCTCGGAAAAGACATTTGTATTTATAGAGTAAATATTGTAAAATGAGCATACACCTATATAAGGTGCCTGCTCATTTTATACCACACGTGCCAATCGGCCGTGTATTTGCTTGATTTATTTTTAAAGGAGGCTACTATTAGTGGACTTAGTAAAAAACTGGCGCATCCATCTCTTTGCGCTGATCCTCGTCATCGTAGCCGAAACCATTGGTATCCAAAAGCACGGCCTGGTCATTTTCCTGCCCATGCTCTACGCCCTGGTTCTCGGCGGTATTATCAGTTATCCTTCATTCCATATTTTAAATGAAAAACAGATGACCCGGGCCGGCAACCTGATGAGTATTACCATGTTGTTCCTCATCGCCAAGATCGGCTTAGGCATCGGCCCGAACCTGCACCTCTTACTGAACTCCGGTATTGCCCTGATCATGCAGGAATTTGGTCATTTCTTCGGTACGCTGATCTTCGGTCTGCCGACGGCCATTCTCCTAAAAATGGGCCGTGAAGCCATCGGCGCCTGCTACTCCATCGACCGTGAAGCCAACGTCGCCATTATCGCTGAAAAGTTCGGTATCTTCTCGCCTGAAGGCCGTGGCGTAATGGGCATGTACATTTGCGGCACTCTGTTCGGCGCGCTATGGATTTCCATCCTCGCCGGCATCATCGCCCGTACAGGCCTCTTCCATCCCTACGCGCTGGCTATGGGTGGTGGCATTGGTTCGGCAAGTATGATGGCTGCTTCCGTCGGTTCGATTGTCGCCGTTTTCCCGGAAGAAACGGAAAAGATTACCGCCTTTGCCGGCGCTGCTAACCTCATGACCTCGGTCATCGGCATTTATTTCTCCCTCTTCATTTCTCTGCCGGTTACGATTAAAGTATACGAATGGGTAACAGGCCGTAAAAGACATGAAGAAGTCGCTGCCGGTGAAGTACAGGAAAACGCCGTAGCCGATACGATTGCTAAGGAAGAAGAAGAAGCCAAAGAAGTACGGGAAAAATCCTCCCTTGGCGACGACCTGTTCATTCTCTGCCTCACCGGTGTTCTGACACTGATTGGCAATTTCGTCGGCTTCAAAGTCAATCCAGCTGATGATTTTATCGGCTGTCTCATGATTATTGCTATCTGCTTTGCCGGTATTCTCATCGCCCGTATCCCGGTCCTGAAGAAGCTGCCTGTCGTTTTCTGGGTTTCCATCATCGCTGTTATCGTATCCATTCCGTCCGTACCGGGCGCTACGACGATTACAGCCGCTACGAATCCGGTCAACTTCCTGGCTGCCTGCACGCCGATTCTTGCCTACGGCGGTCTCTCCCTGGGCAAAGATATTCCTGCTTTTAAACGTCTTTCCTGGCGTATTGTACCGGTTGCCCTCATGGTAGCCTCGGGTACTTTCATCTGCGCTACCCTCATGGCAGAAGTCATGCTCCACTTAGAAGGCGTTATCTAATACGAACCAAATAATCCGGCCCAGGCCGGATTATTTGCATACAAGGAGGTTTTACAGTATGACCAAAGAAGAACTGAAAAAACAAGTCTGCGAAGTAATTGACAAACGCTATGAAGAAATGGTTGCCTTTGGGGAATCCGTCTTCGCAGAACCGGAACTCGGATATAAAGAAACAAAGACTTCGGCTAAAATTCAAAAGGAATTTGATAAGCTCGGTATTCCCTATACGACGGGCTGGGGTCTGACCGGCGTCAAAGGACGCTTGACCGGTGCCGCTTCCAAACGGACCATCGCCGTCATGGGCGAACTCGATTCCGTCGTTTGCCGCCGTCATCCATCAGCCGATCCCGTTACGGGTGCAGCCCACTGCTGCGGCCATAACGTTCAGGTTTCGGACATGCTCGGCGTAGCCATGGCCTTAAAAGATACGAATGCCATGCAGTATCTCGGTGGCGACGTCGTCTTCTTTGCCGTCCCCAGTGAAGAATGCATTGAAATTGAATACCGGGAACAACTGATGGAAAAAGGGAAAATTCATTTCTTTGGCGGCAAGCAGGAAATCATCCGCCAAGGCGGCTTCGACGATATTGATGCGGCCATGCAGATGCACGTCAACCCGACAGACGATCCGGAAGGTGACATCCGCATCAATGCCCGTTGCAATGGCTTTATCACGAAATTGATTGACTACCATGGCCACGCAGCGCATGCGGCAGCTGCTCCCCACGAAGGAGTCAACGCCCTCAATGCCTGCATGCTCGGTGTCATGGGCGTCAATGCCCTGCGTGAAACCTTCCAGGAAAAAGACCACGTCCGCTTCCATCCCATCATTACCAGCGGCGGGGACCTGGTCAATGTCGTACCGGATTTCGTCCGTATGGAAAGCTACGTCCGCGCTGCGTCAGCCGACGCCATGAAGCATTATAATGAAGCGGTAGACAGAGCCTTAAAAGCCGGCGCTGACGCCGTAGGCGCTACGTGTGAAATAAAAAATATGCCGGGCTACCTGCCCATGTTCCAAAATCAGGCCATGTGTGACCTGCTGGAAGCCAATTCCAATGAAATCTTCGGCAAAGAACACGTCGATGCCCAGCCACCTTTCGATTCCGGCAGCACCGATATGGGTGACATTTCTTATATCATGCCCTGCATCCATCCCTATGTAGGCAGTGTCCACGGGGCCTTGCACAGTGCTGAATTCGATCTCTTCCAAAAGGAAACAGCCTATGCCAAGACGACCAAAGTTCTGGCCATGACGCTTATCGATCTGCTCTACGCCGATGCAGCTTCCTTAGAAGGTATTTTAAAAGGATATACGCCGCTCATGACGAAGGATGAATATTTGAAATTCATGGAATCCTTACGCAGTACAAAATAAGCACACCGTACTAAAAGCCGTTGTCACAGACTGTAACCTGTCTGTGACAACGGCTTTTTTGGCTAGCAGACAAACGAAAAAAAGGCTATGAACCAGTCCGGGAGGGCAGTCATGGCCTTTTTTCGTTTGCTGTTTAGATTTTTTCCATAATTTCTGTGAAATGATCATTCAGGCACTGGAAGACGGCATCCCGAATGAGTACGTAGATCATAGCCGGATCAAACTGTTCGTCTGTAGCTGCAATGCAGCAATCGAGAACGATTGTGCCATCCTGTGCAACGAAGAATTTGGAAATCTTATACTGCTGGTTGCAAAGGTTCAGGAAATCTACGATCTTTGCCCGGTTGTCATCGTTTACTGCCTGGCCGGCGATAATGACACGGGTAATAGAATAGATGCTGTCATCTGCCAGGACGAATAAGGGCAGATGCTGGCCTTTTACTACGATGGAAGAACGGAAGACAACCATATGCATCGGATCGTCTTTTACTTCTTCAGCCGTAAAGGCCTTAGGATCGTGTTCGTCATAATAAGCTTTAAACTTTTCTGCTTTAGCGTTCATAATATCACCTCATTAGATTTTATAGCATCATTGTATCATATCCTGCACATCCTGGCTATGCGTATGAGCCGGATAAATAAGAAAATAAAATGAAAGCAGCGCACCGGCTTCACCAAAAACCATGACCAGGCCCATAGGAATCGCCGTATAACTGCCGGCAATACCGACGACAGGTGCCATGACAGCACCGGAAATCATAGAAAAGAAACCGATCAATGCCGAAGCACTGCCGGCCTGTTTTCCCTGGGCCTGCATGGCCAGGGAAAAGCTCGTCGTCGACATAGACGCCAGCGTTGCCACCGTAAAGAAGAGAATGGTAATGATCGCATATACGGGCAGGCCGGCTAAAAAGCCCAGGAGCAGCAGGCCACTGCCAATGAGTGCCACCCAAAGGACAACGCGCAGCATACGCCAGTCGGCAATACGTCCGGTCAGGCGTCCCGTAACAGCGCCACTGATCATGAGGCCAATGCCATTGAGACCGAAAATGAGGCTAAACGCCTGGGGACTCACGTGATACACGTTCTGAAAGACAAAAGACGAACCGGAAATATACGCAAAGAAAGCGGCAAAGGCAAAACACTGCATAATACAATGGCCCATAAAATAGCGGTCGCCAAAGAGTGAAGCAAACTGCTTCAGGCCACCGGCAGCGTTGCTGACCAAACGGCGTTTTTGCGGCAGCGTTTCCGGCATAAGCCAGGCACAGACGGCCAACACGATGCCAATGCTGACAAGGAGCCAGAAAATACCGCGCCATGAGGAAAAGCGCAAAATCTGGCCGCCAATCACCGGCGCTAAAATAGGTGCCAGACCATTGACTAGCATGAGCATGGAAAAGAGCTTTGTCAGGGCAGTACCGCGGCAAAGGTCACGGGCAATGGCCCGGGCAATGACAATGCCGGCGCCACCGGAAAAGCCTTGAATAAAACGAAACAACAATAGCCAATAGATCGTATGGGATAAAATACAGGCCAGGGACGACAGGGAAAAAATAGCCATCCCCAAAAAGAGAGGCCGGCGCCGCCCTTTTTTATCGCTAACGGGACCGGAAATGATCTGGCCGGCAGCCATGCCTGCCATAGATGCGGTCAGGGTCAGCTGAATCATAGACGGCGAGACAGCAAAATCGGCCATCATGGCCGGCAAGCCTGGCAAATACATGTCTGTCGATAGCGGTGCAATCGCCGCCAGCATGCCCATAAATACAGTCATCCATAGCATCATTTTTTCTTGCTTAGTTTTTACCATTACTATAACGTTCTCCTCTCTTTTCCTGCAGCCGTTCTATTAGTGCCGGTACTTCACCCAAGGTCTGACACGTATGCCAGGCCGATGCCGCCACTGCAGCAGGCACGCGGACGAGGTCCGGTACCCAAATAGCCGGGATGCCTGCCGCCCGGGCAGCCAGCAGGCCATTGGCCGAGTCTTCAAAAACCAGCGCAGCTGCCGGCATAACGTGCAGCTGCGCGCAAACGCGTTGAAAGATATCCGGCGCAGGCTTGCTATGCGCCAGTTCGGCACCGCTCTGAATAAGACAAAAATAAGCCGTAAGGCCTGCCTTTTCAAGCAGCATGCGCACGGTATTTTCAGAGGAAGACGAAGCAATAGCACAGGCAATGCCCGCCGTTTTGGCGTAGTCCAGACATTCCCTCAGGCCCGGCTCCAGCGGCGCTCCGGACTGTTCATATATAGCCAGCTGGGCTGCCGCCTTTTCTGTGTGCATGGCCTCATACGGAAAGTCCCTGCCAAAGGTTTGGAGAAAGACTTCTTTGATTTGCCGGTCGTTCATGCCAAAAATACGATCAAAAAAGGAATCGCTCAGGGTAATACCATATTTTTTTCCTGCGGCCCGCCAGCAAGGTACGGAAATCCGTTCTGTGTCAAACATAAGACCGTCCATATCAAAAATAAATAAATCCGGTTTGTACAGCAGTTGCAGCTGTTGCGCAGGTACTTCCCTTATTTCCAAAAGAGAGTCTCTCCTTTCCAATATAAAATCCCCCGCCTTATGCGGGGGATTTGCTTCCGCAATATACATTTAACGTCATACAGACTTAACGGACCGGAATGATTTCCAGCCAATAGCCGTCGGGATCGGCAATGAAGTAAATACCCATTCCTTTGTTTTCAAAGACGATACAGCCCATTTCTTCATGTTTCTTATGAGCTGCAGCAAAATCCTGTACGCGGAATGCCGTATGGAATTCATTTTCGCCCAGATTATACGGTTCCTTGCGGTCTTTAATCCACGTCAGTTCCAGCTGAAAATCGCTGGCTTCATTGCCCACATAGACAATGGTAAACGCCGGGTTTTCAATGCGGCGCTGTTCTGTAAGGCCTAAGGCCTCTTGATAAAAAGCCATACTTTTTTCCAGATTAAGAACGTTGAAATTGGTGTGTGCAAACTTAAATTCCATGCTATACAGCCTCCTTTTTATTCTTCCTGCCAGCCTTTCGCTACATCGACCCAGCCTGCAGCATGAGAAAAAGCTTCTAATTCAGGCAAGGTCACTTCAATGGCACTATTGCCGGTACCGCAGGCAGGAAACACCGTCGTAAAGCGTTTTAGTGACAGATCCAGATAGATGTCTACGCCAGGATTGACGGCAAAGGGACAGACACCGCCAACGGGATGCCCAGTCAGTCGTTCTACATCCGTTGCCTTCACCATACTGGCCTTTGTATGAAACGTTTCTTTAAAACGGTGGTTGTCCACGCGGGCATCACCGGCAAAAATCACCAAAAAAGCCCCGTCATGATCAGGCCGGTAAAACGACATAGACTTGGCAATACGCTTGCCCTCCGTATGCAGGGCAGCCGCCGCCAGCTCCACAGTCGCGCTGGATTCTGCCAATACCTGAATGCGTGTGGCAGCGCCAAAAGGCGCCAGATAGTCCCGGACCTTTTCCAAGGACATACAGATCCCCCCCTCAGCCGGATTTATCAATTCTTTTAACGCTATTATTATATACTACAAAAGAACTTCTGTACAAGCATTTCACCTTAGAGAAGCTCAAAGGAAGCCGTACTGCCCCGCTTCGTCTTTTGAATGGCCAGGCGCGTATCAATCCGTTCCCGTAATTCACCGACGTGGGAAATAATGCCGACCAGACGGCCGCCCTGCTTAAGTTCCATCAGCGTTTTTAAGGCAAAATCCAGCGTTTCCGGATCGAGCGTACCAAAGCCTTCGTCAATAAAGATCGTATCCAAATGAATACCACCTGAATAGGCCTGAACAACGTCAGCCAGGCCCAGCGCCAAAGACAGGGAGGCCAGGAACGTTTCCCCGCCGGACAGGGTATTGGCCGGCCGGGCATAGCCTGTATACGTATCAAAAACCTCTATATCGAGGCCTGCCCGTAAGACGCGCTTATTTTCCCGGCTATGCGAACGCTGCAGCTCATAGCGGCTGCGGCTCATCTTTTCCAGGCGCAAATTGGCGGCCTGCAGTACCTCATCGAGCAGGGCCCCCAGGACATACCGCTCAAAGTTAACACCTGTAGCATCACCTTTCAGGAGATCATAGACGCTGCGGATCGTTTCATAGCGTTTGGCAAGGGCTGCCTGTTCCTGTTGCCATTTGGCAATTTGACGCTCATAGGTCTCTAACTGTCTGAGTTCTGTCTGCAGGGCCGCTACAGCCTGGGACAGGTGCTGACAACGTTCATTTTCCTCTTTCAGCTTTTCATAGGCAGCCTGCATTTGTGGCCGTTCCTTACCAGTCGTTGCCTGACGGGCCAGTTGCAGCTGGCCTTGTACCTGTTGTACCTGCCCTTCGTAGTCTTTAATTGCCTGCCGTACAGTTGCCGCATTGGGAATATGGGCCTGCAGGTCCTGACATTCCTGCAGGGACGCAAAGCCATAGGCCTGAGCCTGCTCTGTCAAAGCCGTTCGCGTTTCCGTATATTGCGCTGCCAGGTTTTCCCGTTGCTTCAGTGCCGCAGCCGCCTGGCCGCTAAAGCGGGCAGCTGCCTGCATCGTTTCTGCCAGCTGCTGCTGCAGGGCCGACGTTGCCCTGTCAAAGGCCTGTTGTTGCTTCCTGAGGCCTTGCAGGGCCTGCTGTAAGGCCTCAGGCTGACGGTATTCTTCGGGTAATACAGCTTCAGCCTGTGTTTTGATCTCTATTTGGCGAACGTGTTCACGGCCTGCTGCTTCCGCCTCTTGGCGGGCTTTTTCTGCCGCCGTTTCCTGATCTGCCAGGCTCTGCTGCCACTGGACCAGATCATGCTGCAGCTGCTGCAAAGCCTTTACCTGGCGGTCTACGTCTGCTAACTGCTGTTTTCCTTCCTGTACATATGTCTGCCATGTACGGCTGTCCTTTTCTGCCGGATAGGTACGCCGCTGCTGCTCATACTGCTTCTGTTTTTCTTTTAAAGCCGTTTCCAGGCTCTTAGCCTGTACTTCTGCGGCCTGCCGCTTTTTTTCACTCTCCGCAGCAAGCGCTTTGCGCCGGTCCACATCGGACTTTTGGGGAAAATCGGCCGGTTTGGCTGCCTTATGGGGATGCGTCGTCGCACCACAGACCGGACAGGGTGCCCCTTCGGTCAGTGTTTCCGATAGGACAAAAGCCTGTCCCTGTTGATACCGCTGACTCACGGCTTCGAAATCAACGCGGTCATGCGCTGCTGCTTCGTCAGCTTTCGTCAGTTCTTGTATCGCCTGGCGCCAACAGGCCTCTGCCTGATGGATATCCTGTGCTAAGGCCTCCAAGGCCAGTTCCCGGCTTAAGCACACCTCAGCGTTCTGCACGTCTGCCCGTTTCTGTTCCGCTGTCGCAGCCAGCTGTGGCAGGTTGCCGGTCTGTTCCTGTGCACGCTGCACCTTCTGACGCCATGACAATACCGATGCCTGGGCCTTTTCCTGTTCTTTCTGCGCGCCTGCAGCCCGGGCCGCCGCCTGCTTTTCCTGACGGCATACGTCGGCATAGGCTGCCGCCTGGGCCTGCAGTCCTTCCAGCTTGCCAATCTGCTTAGCCCGTTCAGTATAAGCCGGCCGTTCTTTTTCCCACCGTTCCGATTGTACCTGCAGCTCTTTTTCAGCCTGCTGTGCCTGCTGTGCCTCGGCTTGAAAACGGTCGTATTCGGCACGAGCTGCCTTGCCCTGCCGTAAGATATCTGCCAAATGCTGGCATGGCTCTGCTAAGAGCTCTGCCTTTTCCAGCTTTTGCAAATACTCCCGTTCTTTGGCGATGGCTGTTTCCTGTTGCTGCAGGGCCTGCAGCTCTTTTTCAGCCCGGTCCAGGGTTTGCCACTGATGGTCCAGTACTTCCAGCTGCTGGACCTGGCGCTGGTGCGCATCCCGTTGCTGCAGGGCCACGCGGACTTCTTCTTCTTTCGTTTTCACGTCACCTGTGCGGGCTGCAATCGTGGCCGCCAGGGCCTGTTCATCGGCGGCACCTGCCAGTTCCAGGTATTGGGCAATTTTCATATTTCTCTCTTCGTTGCCCTTGCCGGCCGCCTTCTGTTCCGCATCCGCCAGTTGTTCCAGCCGGCCATAGCGTTCGGTATGAAAAAGAACCTGCATAATCTGCTGCCGTTCTGCCGATGGCGCCAGAAGCAGCCGGCGGAACTCTCCTTGCGGCAAGAGAACGACTTGCCGGAACTGATCGTACTTAAAACCTAAGAGGGTTTCTACTTCAGCTTTTACGTTGCGGCTCGTAATCAGTGTACCTGTCATCTCATCGCCCTGCCATTCATACAAGGCAGCGTGCATAGGCTCGTGCTTCAGGCCTGTGCCCCGCTTTTTGGCTACGTATTGTTCAGGACTGCGTTCAATACAGTAACGCTTCTCGCCAATGGCAAAGGCAAAGAGAACCTTCGTAGCTTCATCTGCTGTCGCGTATTCACTGCGCATGTTGGTTCCGGAGCGGCTGTTACCGCTCGTGTCTCCATAAAGGGCATAGCAAATGGCGTCGAGGATCGTCGTCTTACCGGATCCGGTAGGCCCATAAATAAGAAACAGCTGGCGCGTGCCGAGCTGGCGGAAATCTATGATCTGTTTGCCTGCATAGGGACCAAAAGCGTGCATTTCCAAATAGATGGGTTTCATTGGTCATCACTCCCTTCTTCACGCTGCAAGGTCTCCCAAAGACGCTGGAGATAGGCAGTTTCCTTTTCCGAGAGGGGCTGATCCGGCCGGATGGCCGCGGCAAAATTATCAAAAAGCACCTGATCAGATGCCTGGCGCAGGTCAAAATTTCTGTCACCGCTGTTGGCCGCCATCTGGCGTTGTGGCGTTTCTAAAGCCAGGGCATTAGGATACTTACGCCGTAATTTCCCCATCCCATCCAGAATCGGCTGTGTATCGTCTACCCGCGCGAGGATGAAATCGTCTGTCTGCCCGTCTTCGCGTTCCATGATTTCTGCAAAGGTGCCTGTCAGAATGCGCACGTCTTTACGTGGCACAAAAGGCACATGGGTAGTCGTCACTGTACCGTCTGCTGTCAAGTCGGCAATGACTGCCCCCTTTTTTTGCTTCGCTTCGCTGAAGGAATATTTCATAAGGCTGCCGGCATAGCGGATATTCGCACGGCCAGCCTGCTGCGGCCCATGCAGATGCCCCAGGGCAGTATAGGAATAAGGTGCAAAGACAGCTGTATCGATACATTCTGTTCCTCCAAGAGAGAGAGGCCGTTCAGAGTCACTAGCCGTACCCCCACTGGCAAAGACATGGGCAAGGCAGACCGTACGCAGGCCGGCTGTTCCTTTTGACTGAAAGGCTGCCAGACGGCTCAGGGCAGTCTGATGATCACGGATACTGTCATCACCCAGAAGCTGCCGCACATCGGCCGGTTCAGCATAGGGCAGCATAATAAAGGCGACCGGTCCGGCCGCATCATCCAGAACGACGGGACCGGTCAGTTTATCCAGGTCGCCGGCAATGTAGAGCTGCTGACGAGCCAGGAGGCGGCTGCCAAAGGACAGTCGTGCTGCACTGTCGTGATTGCCACTGATAACGAAAAAAGGCACGTGCATTTCTGCCGTAACCTTCGTCGAAATTTCGTCAAATAATTCTACTGCCGCTGCCGGCGGCAAGCTGCGGTCATATACATCCCCTGCCAGAACAACCGCGTCAATGTGCTCACTTTTCAGCAGGGGCAGGAACTGTTGTTTGAGAACATAGGCCTGCTCATCTGTCAAATATTCACCATAGAACATTTTCCCTAAATGCCAATCTGCCGTATGTAAAATACGCATACCGTCACCTCTTCTGTCTTAGGCCTGCTGCAAGCGGCGCAGCATGGCTATTTCCGCAGCATAGCCAGCCAGATCATTCGGCGTTTCCAAAGAGAAAGGCAAATCCCGCAGTGCCGGATGATTGATGATCGCAGTAAAGGCCTCTATGCCAATCTGGCCCTGGCCTATTTTTTCATGGCGGTCCTTATGGCTGCCCAGGCTATTTTTGCTGTCATTAATATGGATTGCTTTCAGACGGCTGAGACCGATGGTGCTGTCAAACTGATGCAGTACCTCTTCGAGCTGCCCGACAATATCATAGCCGCCGTCAAAGACGTGGCACGTATCGAGGCAGACGCCCAGCTTATCCGAAAGAGTTGTCTTTTCTATTATAGCAGAAATTTCTTCAAAATTCCGACCTACTTCGGTTCCTTTGCCGGCCATGGTTTCTAAGAGGACCGTCGTCTTTTGTTCCGGCCAGAGGCATTCGTTGAGCATGCCGGCAATCAGGGTAATACCGGTTTCCGCTCCCTGTCCAACATGGCTGCCGGGATGAAAGTTATAGCGGCAATGATCCAGGTACTCCAGACGCTCTAAGTCTTCCTTCATGGCCCGCCGGGCAAAATCCCGCGTCTTTTCCGTTTTGGAACAACCGTTTAGCGTATACGGCGCGTGCGCCAGGATCGGCGCAAAGTGATGTACTTCCATAAGGGCATTGAGAGCCTGCATATCCTCTATATCAAGAGGCCGGACATTCCCGCCCCGGGGATTGCGTGTAAAAAATTGAAATGTATCAGCTCCCAGGGACAGGGCTTCCCGGCCCATATGTAAAAATCCCTGGGATACAGATAAATGACAGCCGATGTGCAGCATAGTATTCTCCTTTCTTTCCTGAAGATAGGAAAACAGGCTGCAACGAACGCAAACGCTTCGTTACAGCCTGTTTTGGCTTTTCCTATTTTTCTGGCATTCAGCACAAACTCCTGTGAATGACAAACTAATGCTATCTACACGATAGCCGGTCTGACTACCTGCCATTTCAGATAGCTTGTCCTGGTCGATGTCCACATCCATCACCTTGTTGCAGCGGGTACAACGAATATGCGCATGCGGCTTAGTATTATAGTCGTAGCGATGTGCGTCTTCTTCGCACTGCAGTACCTGTACTACTCCGATTTTGGCAAATATTTCCATCGTCTTATAGACGGTTGCCAAACTCATAAACGGGTACTTAGGCTGTAACGTTTTGTATATAGCCTCCGCGTTGGGATGCGTCGTGTTCTGATTTACTACTTCGTAGACTGCCAGTCGTTGCGGCGTAACCTTGTATCCATTTTCTCGTAATACTGCAGCAATATCCATGAATAACAACCTCCTTTCTACCTACCTCATATCTACAATTTGTTATAGATATTTGTTGAGTTTTGTTTTTACTTCCAACCTCACCTATATTTTACATGTTATTGATTTATATGGCAATATGAGAATTGTTATATTACGCTAGAAATAGTAATTTTTTTTTTAAAAACGATACTCCGTTAGAGATTCTTCAAGCAAAAAAAACAAAAAGTTGACGAGAACTCCGTTTACCAGCATAATATTAATACATGCAGAAAGGAGCTCCCCATGAGTGAAGATAAGATTATTCAACAAATTGCCACAGACCAGCATATCCGGCCAAACCAGGTAGCAGCCGCCCTGCGCTTATTTGCCGACGGCAACACGGTTCCCTTCATTGCCCGCTACCGCAAAGAAGCCACAGGCGTGCTGGATGAAGTACAGCTGCGTAATATACAAGCCCAGTACGAATACGAACAGGCTCTGGAAGCCCGTAAAGAAACGATCCGCCAATCCCTGATGGACCAAGGCCTTTGGAGTAATACCTTGCGCCAACAGCTGCTGGCAGCCCGCCAGCTGCAGGATGTCGAGGATATTTATCTGCCCTATCGTCCTAAAAAACGGACGAAAGCCTCCGTTGCCCGTGCTGCCGGCTTGGAACCCTTAGCTGATTTATTCTGGAAACAGGATCCCCAGGCACCGGCCCCGGAAGAAGCAGCCCGGCCTTATGTGTCCCCGGCAGTGCCCACGACAGAGGATGCCATTCAAGGGGCAGCCAACATTATTGCCGAACGCTGCTCCGAGCTGGCCCCCTTCCGCCGCTACCTGCGTCAATCCTTCCGCCAGGACGGCAGGATTCTGTGCGCGCTGCAAGTGGAAGAAGCGAAAGCCGGCCCCTTTCTCTCGTATAAGGAGTTCAGCGAACATGTACGTACCCTGCCCAGTCACCGTATTTTAGCGATTAACCGCGGCGAAGCCCAGAAGATCCTTAAAGTCTCTCTCCAGGTGCCGGCAGAGGCTTATATCAAACGGCTGCAGGAGCTGATCATACACGGCACCTCTCCGTACAGCCAAATTCTGGCAGACGCAGCTGCAGACAGCTACAAGCGTCTTATGGGTCCGCAAATTGAACGGGAAGTGCGCAATGCCCTGACAGAAAAGGCAGAACGCCAGGCTATCCGCGTCTTTGCAGGCAACCTGCGCAGCCTGCTCTTACAGCCACCCTTTGCCGGACAGACCATTCTCGGCCTGGATCCGGGCTTCCGTACAGGCTGCAAGGCCGCCGTCATCGATGCGACGGGAAAGGTACTCGACTATGGCGCGTATTACCTGACGGGCTCGGAAAAGCAGAAAAAGGAAGGCACAGCGGCCCTGACTGCTATGATCCGCAAGCACGGCGTTACACTTATTTCCATCGGCAATGGCACGGCTTCCTATGAAACGGAACAGGTTATTTCCCAGCTGATTGCCGACCAAAAACTGCGCTGCCGCTATATCATAGCCAATGAAGCCGGTGCTTCCGTCTATTCTGCTTCCGATCTGGCCCGCGAAGAAATGCCCGATCTGGACGTTACCATCCGCGGTGCTGTGTCGATTGCCCGGCGCATTCAGGATCCGCTGGCAGAAGCCGTTAAAATCGATCCCCAATCCATTGGCGTCGGCCAGTATCAGCACGATGTCAATCAGAAAGCGCTAAATGCCGCTCTGGACGCCGTTGTTGAATCGGTAGTCAATTACGTCGGAGTGGATCTGAATACGGCATCTGCCGCCCTTTTACAGCATATTTCCGGTCTTACTGCAGCAACGGCTGGCAATATTGTCGCCTACCGCAGAGAAAAAGGCCCCTTTAAAAACCGGCAAGAGCTCTTAGCAGTCAATCGGCTGGGACCGGCTACGTTTACACAATGTGCGGGCTTCCTGCGCATTGCCGGCGGTACGGAACCGTTAGATAACACGTCGGTTCACCCCGAGTCGTATGAATTGGCCGGTCAGATTATCGAGCACTACGGCTACTGTGAAGACGACATCCGGGATCCCCAGTTATTGCAGGAACTGCAAAACAGGTTGCAAATGAATGCCGCCCCGGGCTTAGCTGCCGAACTAGGTACGAGCGAACAGTCCATCCGCGATATTCTGGAAGAGCTGCGTAAGACCGGCCGCGATGCCCGCAGTGAATTTCCCCAGCCATTGACACGCCAGCACGTCGTTTCGCTGGATGAACTGCAAGCTGGCGCTCTCGTCCAGGGGACCGTCCAAAACGTCGTCGATTTCGGTGCTTTCGTCGACTTCGGCCTCAAGATCCCCGGCCTCGTCCATCGTTCAGAACTCAGTACACATCCTTTTCACCATCCCATGGACATTGTCCACGTCGGTGACATTGTCACGTGCGTCATTCTTTCTGTCGATGCGCCACGTAAACGCATTGCCCTCTCTATGAAACGGGTACAACAACATAAAAGGTAATGCCGATTTTCCTGTACTAGACGGAAATCGGCGCGTATTATTGTAGCATATTTGTTATATTTTAGGCAAGATTTTTGCAATCTCATCCTACGTAATAGCTATTTTAAATACCAGGGACAGCCTCCAGGCGAAAGTCCCTGGTATTTTTATTACATTTTTTCATATCAAATGATTATTTTAATGATTTTTTCGAATAATAAAAACAACCTATTGACATGATAAAAGAAACGTGAGATACTTTAGTCAAGATAAATGACCGTAAGTCAGTGAATTAAAGTCAATTTATTTAGGCAGAGCCTAAATGTAAATAATATATGTATTTAGAGGAGGTTATTCGTATGGACATGAGTTATTTGAAAGACAAACCGATTGCAGTTTTGGGTGGTGGCGCCGTTGGTAAAACTATGGCAGCCGATTGTGCACTTGCAGGCAAAGAAGTCCGCATTTGGGATCAGCCGGCATTTGCCAAGAGAAACTTCACCAATATTGAAAAAACGGGGATTACCTTGAGCGGCAACCAGTTCAGTTATTTTGGTTACCAGCGCAAAGGGACCGTCAAATTAGCCCTGGCAACAGACGATATGGCTAAAGCCGTTAAAGGCGCCGGCATCATCATCGTCGCAGCCGTTGCCATTGCCCATGAAACGATCTTCCGGGAACTCGTTCCGCTTCTCGAAGATGGCCAGGTCATCCATATTCTGCCGGATAACTGCGGCAGCCTTGTTCTTCGCAAACTGATGCGTGAAATGAACTGCACGAAGAAAGTTATCGTCGGCGCCTGGTATACTGCACCATACGGCATCCGCGTCGTAAAACGCGGTGGCGTCGTAACCAACGAATGCAAGGTTGAAGACCGCATTACGACGATTCGTGGCTGCGCACTACCAATGACCGATAACGAAGCCTTTATGGCTTCTGCCTATTATATTCCGGCCTTTGGCGCTATTATCGATGCAGAAGGGGAAGTCACCATTTCCCAAAAGGGCGAAGAATTCCATCACGGGTTTGTAGAAGGCAATACCGTTCTCGATATTAACCTTTCTAACGTTAACCCCGTTATCCACGTACCGGGTACTGTATTAGGCGTCTCGACCATGCAGAACTTCGACAAAGTCCTCGACCAGGAAAAGAAGAACTATTCCCTCTATGGTTTCGCTCTTTGCCCGGCTATTGCCGAAGTACAGGCCCAGTTCTGGGAAGAAGAAAAAGCATTGGCTAAAGCCATGCACATCGGTCTTTGCACAGTAAATTATGAAGACTTCTTCTCCCGCACGACGATGTACGGCAAAGAATATATGGGACCTGATTTCGCCGTTCCGTTTGATGAAAAATATGAAAACTTCTTCGGTGATGGCCCGTTCGATCTGGAAAACCGCTACATCACAGAAGACGTTCCTGTAGGCTGCTACCTCATGAGTCAGTTAGGTAAGAAATACAATGTTCCGACGCCGATTATAGACTCGATGATTCTTCTTGCCAGCACCATGTTGAAACGCGATCTGGCTGCTCAGAGCAAATACACCTTGGATTATCTGGACATCGGCCATATGACTGACGAACAGCTCCAAAGCTATCTGCGCGAAGGCAAGTTTACACCGAAAGCATAATCGTAAATTAGCAGAAGTCATAAAACGGGAGTGTGACAAAATGCGAAAGCATTTTGTCCACTTCCTTTTTTTCATGCTCTTTTTCCTTTTTTAGAGAATGACCTTTGAAAAATGGGCGCAAAGCCCCTTTCCCCATAAAGCAGTATTTT